>MTLD01000645.1_pt2 | contig 14581 bp, 12 predicted proteins | sample 1982471 | NCBI WGS metagenome assembly MTLD01 (sample SAMN05712604, study PRJNA340218) | biofilm metagenome | isolation source: sample SPM anode biofilm adapted to -50 mV | place: USA | collected 2012-02-03
TCCCGTAAGGGAGGCAGATTGATGCGGATCACGTTCAGGCGATAAAAGAGGTCTTCGCGAAAATGGCCCTTTCTGATCTCCTGTTCCAACTCCTTGTTGGTGGCGGAGACGATCCGCACGTCCAGCGGGATATTGACCTTGCCGCCAACCCGGCGAATCTCCTTTTCCTGAATGGCCCGCAACAGCTTGGCCTGCATGGCCACGTTCATTTCGCCGATCTCATCCAGAAAGACCGTACCACCGTTGGACGCCTCGAACACACCCAGCTCACGGACATTGGCACCGGTGAAACTCCCCTTTTCATGCCCGAACAACTCACTCTCGATCAGGGTGTCCGGTATGGCGGCGCAGTTGATGGCCATGAACGGTTTGTCGCGGCGTTGGCTCCCTTCATGGATGGCACGTGCCACCAACTCCTTGCCGGTCCCTGACTCACCCACTATCAGCACCGTTGAATTGGTGGCCGCGATTTTACCTACTATTCTGAATACTTCCAACATTTTGGGATGATCACCCAGCATATTCGGTATGACCTGATTGGCTGCAACCCGCTTCTGCAGGATACGGTTCTCTCGCACCAGGCCGATCCGCTCAAAGGCTCGCCGCAGCGTCAGGATCAGGTTGGCCCGCTCCAGCGGCTTCTCCAGGTAGTCGAAGGCCCCCTTTTTCATGGCCTCAACAGCAGAATCCACTGTTCCGTGGGCGGTCATGAGGATCACGCACTGCTGCGGGTCGTCGCCAAGAACCTTTTCCAGCAGATCCAGTCCGCTCTGCCCCTGCATCTTCAGATCGGTCAGAATCAGGTCGAATTCCCGTTTATCCAGCTGATCCAGCGCCTCGCGCACGCCAGGGACATCAACCACGTCATAGCCTTCCTTGGTAAGAATGACCGAGAGGATTTCCCGTTGCCCCCGTTCATCATCCACGATCAAGATGCTGCCGTTTTTTTCCGGATTGTTCATGATCCCTTCAAACCCCTTCAACCTTGCCATAATATTGACTCATGGCAGCGGTTAACTCTATATCAGCTATAATTCCTCAGGCTGGAGCGGCAATAACACGGTGAAGGTTGTTCCCTCTCCAGACCGGCTCTGTACCAGGATCTCGCCGCCGTGTTCCTTGATGATCCGCTCGGTGATAGCCAAACCAAGCCCGATACCCACATCCTTGGTGGTGAAATATGGCTGGAAAATTTTGGGAATGTCTTCTTCGCGGATGCCGCTGCCCTGATCCGTGAAGGTGAGACATGCCTGTCTCTTTTCCCTGTCCGTGGAGGCCCCCAGGGTGATGACGCCTCCGTCATCCATGGCCTGGGTGGCGTTAGTGAGAAAATTTATGATGCAGTTACGTATTAATTCCTGATCGACCCACAGGGGTGGCAGATCAGGGCCAATATTCAGTTCCACCCGGATATGCTGTTCAGCCATACGATCGCTGATCAGCGGCAGCACCTTTGAGATGATCTCATCGTAAGGCACAAGTACCCGGCGCAGCTTGAGCGGCCGGCCGTAGTTCATGAAATTGAGCACCATGTAGTTGGCACGGCGCACCTCTTCCTTGATCTTTTCAGCCAGATCTTCCAGTTCCGCGCACTGCTCACCGCAGCGTGGCAACATTTCGGCCTTGAGATGGTCGATGGCCAGACTGATGTAGTTAAGGGGGTTGCGGATCTCGTGGGCAATGCCGGAGGCCAACTGCCCTACCCGGGAGAGGTGTTCAGCCTCGTACAGGCGCTTTTCCAGCACCTCACGCTCCCGCAGCTTGTCCACCATGTTGTTGAACCCGGCAGCCAGTTCGCCGATTTCATCCTGGCTGTCAACCGGTATGGTCACCGACAGGTCGCCGGCCGAGACCCGCTTGAAATCGCCGACCAACCGGTGTATCGGTTCGGTGTAGCGACGGGCCAGGTAAATGGAGAAGGCAATGCCAACGGCAAAAACCATGCAGGTGGCAAACAACCGGCGGATAAAATTGGCATGCTGCAGATCCCTGATGTTGTCCAGCAGCATGTTGATCTGCACATAACCCAGTTGTTCGTCGCCAACAATGACCGGCACCACCACTTCGTAGGGTTTCTGGGAGAGGATCGTGGCCCCCGCCTGTTGGCGCGGCGCGGCGTGGACCCCTTTCTCCAGCTTCTTGATCTCCCGTTTTTTACCGATTTTCTCCGGATCGGATGAGTCAATGATCTCACCCTCGTTGCTGATGATGTTGATCTCGTTGATGCCCCTGTCGCGGGCCTTACCGAGGTAATCGGTCAAACGGGAGGTTTCGGCCTCGGAAGTGAGATCCTCGATACTCATCTGAATAGCCTTGGAGATCTCCTGGGAGCTGTCCTGGATTTCCTGGACCAGGTCGTTCTGGGCATATTGATTGAGTATGAAGAGGGTCAGCATCGTGAGGACCAGCAGGGAAATCATGATGATGACGAGTTTGGCGTTAAGCTTCATCGAGGCTCTTTTCTACCGGTTTAAATATTTAATTATAGCGCACGCAACTAGCGGAAACAAGCGCTATCGCTGGCAAAAACGCAACTGGGCTGTTGACACCCCGAGCAGCACAATGATACATATTCCTATCATGTTTTTGCGATTTCCGAATATTTACAAAGCGGCCATGCTGTGCGTGTTGCCGCTGCTTGCAGTTCTGCTGGGCGCTTGCACCAGTTTCATACCCCGCAGCAAGCTTCCCGGCCCCCTGACCAGCTCCGAATGCGACGAGAAAGTCAAAGTGGTTACCGTACCCTTGCCGGTGATCGCCTCAAGCCCCAACGAAGGCATAACCGCCGGGGCGCTGACCGCCTTTCTGATCCACAACAAACAGGACGAGATCAACACCCTGCTGGCACCCCAGGTAAACTACAACGACAACTTCGGCATCACCACCACCCTGTATGGCGCCTTTTACCCCACTTCCGAGCGCAGTATCGAGATCAACCTCTCCCAGTCCACCAAGGTCAACCACGATTATGAATTCAAGATCAAGGACACTTCGCTGCTGAATAAGAAGCTTGAACTTAATGCCTTTATCTTTAAATTCTCCGATGGCTCGGCCCGTTTTTTCGGTTTCCAGGCCAAAAGCCCGCAGCAACTTGAATCCAATTACGCCGACAAGGAAGTGGGCTTCAACCTGTCGGCCGGCTACCAGATCGGCAAATACTACCAGCTGGTCCTGGGTGACCGTTATCGCGACGTCACCATCCGCAAGGGGGCGGTCGGCAAGATTCCCGATATCCATGACAGATTTTCCGAGGCAAGCGTACCGGGCATCAACGGGTTCACCGCCCACAGCCCCCGCCTGTCCTTCATCTACAGCACCCTGGACGATAGCGAGATGCCTACCTTCGGCGGCTATGCCCGGGCCACCCTGGAACCCAGTACCAAGGCCCTGGGAGGCGCCGGCGACTACCGACACTACGAGGCCGAGATCAAAGGCTTCATTCCCCTTAACAAAGCCCGCTATATCAGTGTGTTTCGCCTGATGTACAACCAGACCCTGGGGCACAAGGTCCCCTTTCTGGAACAGAGTATCCTGGGCGGCGAGAACACCCTGCGCGGCTACGGACGCAACCGTTTCATCGACAACAGCTTTTTTCTGTGCAACCTGGAGGAGCGCATCCGACTCTTCCGTTGGGAGGTCTTCAACGTCACTGCCGATTGGGAGCTGGCTCCCTTCGTTGACCTGGGTGCGGTGATGGAATCGCTGGACAAGGCGCAAGCCAACAACTTCGAATTCAACCCCGGCGTCGGCTTCCGCGCCATAGTCCGCCCCAACATCGTCGGCCGGGTAGACATGGGCATCGGCCGCGACGGCCCCGCCATATTCGTCGGCCTGGGGTATCCTTTTTGATGGCAATGACGCCCATCCCCGTCCTAGCCTTCCCCTTGAAGGGTAAGGAATAAAGTCCCCTCTCCCTCAGAAAGAGGGCCAGGGTGAGGATGTGGACAACTTTTTAAAGCAATTCCTCTTCCAGCCGCTGCATGCGATACATCATGGCATACAAGCCATCCTGTGCCAGCAGTTCGGCCGGGCTCCCCTGCTCTGCAATCCTGCCATCCTGCAGCACCAGCACCCGGTCGCAATCCCTGAAAGCCGAAAGGCGATGGGAAACGATCAATACCGTCCGGTCTTCACAGATCCGGCCCATCTCGCCCAGTATCTCCTCCTCCCGGCCGGCATCGACGGCCGAAAGCGGGTCGTCCAGGAGCAAGATACGGGGATTGGCCGACAAGGCCCTGGCAATGGAAAGCCGCTGTTTCTGGCCGCCTGACAGGGCCACCCCTTTTTCGCCCACCATGGTTTCCAACCCTTCGTGAAACTTTTCTATGTCCGTTGTCAGGCGCGCCTGGCGGACCAGCTCATCGATGTCCGTATCCCCTCCGACAGCCCCGTAGGCGATATTTTCCCTGATGCTGCGGGAAAAGAGGAACGTCTCCTGTGGCACGTAGCCGATAATGGCACGCAAACTCGCCGCATTGATCCGGTTTATGTCGCGTCCGTCCAGCAGGATCTGTCCGTCGCCGACAGGGAGCTGACGTGTCAACAGCTTGAGCAGGGTCGATTTGCCGCTCCCGACGGCACCGGTAACGCCGATCCGCTCTCCCGCCCTGATGTGGCAGGAAACCCGGTCAAGGATCTTGGCCGCACCATAATAAAAAGACAACTCATGCATCTCGATTCCCTGGCGCAATTCCTTGATCTGTTCGGCGTCCGGGGCAGAAGACACCGCGGATTCAGCCTCGAGAATCTCGTTCAGCCGTGACATCGAAGCCGCGCCGCGCTGGGCCAGGGTCATGATCCACCCCATGACCGCCGTCGGCCAGACCAACATGGCCAGGTAACCGCTGAAGGCCACGAAATCCCCCAGTGAAATCGTACCGGAAATCACCAGCCTCCCTCCCAGGAACAGGACGATCAGCGTTCCGGCCCCGGTTGCGGTTGCCATCAACGGCAGCAGCAAGCCGCGCAAGCGCGCCAATTTCAGGTTTTGTCCCAGGTATTGGTCGGAAACCTCGGCATACATGCCCTGGAAATGATTTTCGCGGCAATAGGCCTTGATCAGGCGCACCGTTGATACCGATTCCTCCGTCAGGCTCGTCAGGCGGGCCAATTCCTCCTGGGCCGCAAGGGAGTGCTTGAAAAGATTGTGGCTGACCTTTTTGACCGCCAGCACCATCAAGGGGAATGGAATAACCGCACACAGGGTAAGTATGGGATGGATGCGCATCATCATGGTAACAGCGGCGATATAGATGATCAGCGTGTTGATGACGCTCATGGCGCCAAAACCCACCAGCATGCGGACATTGGTAAGATCATTGGAAAAGCGCGACAGGATGTCGCCGGTCCTGCTGGTCGAGAAGAAGGCTTGGTCGAGTAACAGCAAGCGTTGAAAAAGGTCTTCACGGATGCGGAACTCTATGATGCGAGCCGCATTAAGCATCAAGGTGCGGGAAAAAACGCGTGTGATGCAGTTTCCCGCTGCCAGCCCGATGATTACCATGGCACAGACAGCAGGCGAAAGACTGGCGGATGCGGGATGCTGGAGTCCTTCCACCGCCAGCTTCATAAACCAGGGGATCAGCAGGGCAAAACCGTTGGTCAGCAGCAGGAAGACCGTTCCGGCGGCATAACGCCAGCGGAGCACCCCCAGGTACCCGGCGAGATGTGAAAGGTCTTTTATGTGTTGACCTAGCAAATGGCGGCCTTTCGTTCAAATATCAGGTTTGCAGCATCTGCTCTTACCAGTTTTTCATTCATTTTGTAAATCGATAACTTGCGTCAGCCGTATTATGCCGAACCGGTTATGGCCAAAGTATGCTAAAATGGACCCATAGCGGGAACCCAATGCAAATTTGGCCCATGGGGCCAAAAGGAGGCCTGTCATGAAACTTAGCACCAAGTATCGGGTAAAAGGTCTATTTCACAAAGTAAGGGGTACGGCCAAAGAGGTCGCCGGCAGAATCAGTTCGAACAGAAAACTGGGATTAAGCGGTAAATTTGAACGGTTCACGGGCAAGGTACAGTGGAAGATCGGCACTGCTCAGGGATTTTTAGGATTGTGAGAGTAAATGGGTCCCGTTAGAAATCGAAGTGCGGCACAGCTTTCAAACCATAAAAAGTAAAAGCAGAAAAAAGGCGGAACCTAGCGAGGTTCCGCCTTTTTTTGCCTCAAACAAGCACGCACGACCAGTTCCCTATATCTTCATGACCTGTTAGTGGAAACATCCCATTGCCCATTACGAGCCTCAATGCTCCCAGTCCATCAAGCCGAAATCGGCGATGCGGCGATCCAGTGTCCGGCGCGAGATACCCAGTATTTCCGCGGTGCGGCTCTTATTGTAATGGTTTCCTTTCAGCACTGCCTCAATATGCTGACGCTCCATCTCCTCCATGGCAACCATCTGCGTCTGAAGCACTGGAACCGGCGTCGGCAAAGCAATCTTTTGCCCGCTGCGCAGGGGAATGACTTCGGTGGTGATGCAGCCGCCGGTGGAAGTAAGAATTACGGCGCGTTCCATGACATTTTCCAGCTCGCGCACGTTGCCCGGCCAATTATAGGCCAGCAGGGCCTCCATGGCCTTTGGGTCAATGGCATGGATATCCTTGGCCAGCCGTTCGGAAAAACGGCGCAGGAAGTGCAATGCCAATGGTTCCACATCCTCGGGCCGCTCCCTGAGCGGCGGCAGATTGATGGTGATCACGTTCAGCCGGTAGTAGAGATCTTCGCGGAAGCGTCCCTCGGACACCTCGTTCTGCAACTTCTTGTTGGTGGCGGCCACGAAACGCACATTCACCTTTTTGGGGTGGGTTGAGCCAATGGGTATGAATTCCCGCTCCTGAATCACCCGCAGCAGCTTGCCTTGAACAGAAGGACTCACATCACCGATCTCGTCCAGAAACAGCGTGCCCTCGTCGGCTTCTTCAAGCATTCCTTTCTGGTTGGCGATCGCGCCGGTAAAGGCGCCCCGCATGTGTCCGAACAATTGGCTCTCCAGCAGGGTATCCGACAGCGAGGCGCAGTTGAGCGAGACAAAGGGATGGTCGCGGCGCAACAGGCTGTTGTGATGCAGGGCGCTGGCGATCAGCTCCTTGCCGGTGCCCGATTCGCCCAGTATCAAAATGTTCGCGTCGCTGGAAGCCACCTTGAGGGTCAGGTCATACACTTCGCGAAAGCGTGGGCTGGCAAAGACGATCTGTTCCGAACCCTTGGCCTCCAGTTTCTCCCGCAGGCGCCGGTTTTCGGCCGCCAAATGGCGCATTTGCAGCACGTTTTCCACCATGCTGAGCAACTTTTCGCTGGGACACGGCTTGGTCACATAGTCGTAGGCCCCAAGCTTGATGGCCCTTACCGCATCATCCACCGTGGCAAAGGCGGTCATAATGATCACCGGCAGATCGGGGCGCCTCTCCTTGATCCGTTGCAGGATCTGTATCCCGTCAAGATCAGGCATTCTCAGGTCCTGCAACACCAGCTCCACCCCATCGCCGGCAACCGACTCCAAGTGCGTCAGTAATTCCGCACCATGGTTGAAAGTGGCCACTTGGTGCTGTTTGAGCAATTTCTTAAAGTACTTGAGGATCCCAATCTCATCGTCGCAAACACAGATCTGTGCCATGGGCCCACCCCTTAAGACAGCTTTGCACAAAATTGGTCAATTTTAAACAATAGACGCTTCCCGATCACATCTCCATCAAACCTCGCTTTTTGCCCCAATCCCTGAAAACCGTTACTACGCCCGTATTACAACAACTTGATCCGACAACGCAAAACGGATTGGCGTACGACTTGCTGTATACACTATAGCACAAAAAATCAAGACAAATTTGCGCAATTTCATGAATAAAGCACAACTTTATGTGCCATCAGCGAAAGGAGGAATTATGAGTAAGGCAGATGAGTTTGACTCGATCAGGCAGAAACTGGGCAATGTCACCCGGAGGGATTTCCTTAAATTTTGCTCGGTCATGGCAGTCGGAATGGGGCTTCCCCTCAGTGCCGGGGCGAAAATTGCCGAGGCCATCGCCAATCCCAAGCGCCCGCCGGTGATCTGGCTCTCCTTCCAGGAGTGCACCGGGTGCGTCGAATCGCTTCTCCGCTCCACCCATCCAACCCTGGAGCATCTTATCCTCGACCTCATCTCCCTCGACTACTCGGAAACCCTGAGCGCCGCGGCGGGCCATCAGGCGGAAGCTGCCAAGGCCCAATCCGTAAAAGACAACAAGGGCAAATTCATCCTGGTTGTGGACGGGGCCATCCCCACCAAGGACAACGGGCTCTACTGCAGGATCGCCGGGAAAACCGCCCTGGAGATCCTGAACGAGACAGCCCCCCATGCCGGTGCCATCGTGGCCATGGGGTCATGCGCCTCATGGGGCGGAATCGCCGCGGCCAGCCCGAACCCTACCGGGGCCAAGGGTGTGCCGGAAATCCTCACCGACAAAACGGTCGTTACGATCCCCGGCTGCCCTCCCAATCCCTACAACCTGCTTTCGACCGTATTGCATTTCGTCACGTTCAACAAGCTGCCCGAACTTGACCAGAAAGGGCGGCCCAAATTCGCCTTCAGCCGGCTCATCCATGAGAACTGCGAAAGAAGGCCCCATTTCGATGCCGGCCGGTTTGCGCAGCAATTCGGCGATGACATGCACAGGAAAGGCGCCTGCCTATACAAGCTCGGCTGCAAGGGCCCCGAGACATACGCCAACTGTCCGACCATCCTCTTCGGCGAGACCGGTGCCGGCACCTGGCCCGTCGGCGTGGGGCACCCCTGCTTTGGCTGCACCGAAAAAGGGGTCGGTTTCTCAACCCCGCTCCACACGCTGGCAACTATAACAAATTTCACTCCGCCGACTTTCTTTGCAGAGGCATTCCCTAACAAGCAGGGACTCCCCTCGGGCATCAAGTCCTTTGCAGCCGGGTCAGCCGGCCTTGTGGTCGGCGCTGCAGGCGCCGCAGCACTCACCGGCCTGGGCAAAAAAGGTCAAAGTGACCATCAGGGCCGTAACTCCGGAAGCGGGGAGCATGATCACGGCAAGGAGGAATAAACATGTCCATCAGCAGACGTAAATTTCTAAAGGGAGTTGCTGCAGGTAGCGGTCTTGTCCTTGCCGCAGGCGTTCCATCGGTAGAAGCCAGGATGTCCAAGGAACTCCCGCCCGAAGCGGTCGGCCTTCTCTACGATGCCACCCTCTGCATAGGGTGCAAATCATGCATGGTCAACTGTAAAACCCACAATAGTGTTCCCGGAGGAGCGCTCTACAAGGAGGGCCTGGTACCCAGTGTCGCCGATTCCCTGCAATGCAAATTCACCGAGAAAAAGGAGACGATGGCATCTCCCCCCTATGAGACTGAAGGAGTCAAGGGCAACGATGGTATCTGGGATGCATCCCAGGACCTCTCCGGCAAAACGCTCAGTATTATCAAGGCGTATCGGAACGGCACCGCTGAAAAAAAGGACACCGCCATCAATGGCTATGCCTTTGTCAAGCAGCAGTGCATGCACTGCATTACTCCGGCTTGTGCGTCGGTCTGCCCGGCGGGCGCCTTCACCAAGGATCCGAAAAACGGGGTCGTTTATTATGAGGCATATCGCTGCATTGGCTGCCGTTACTGCCAGATCGCGTGTCCGTTCAATCTCCCTCGCTACGAATGGGATGCACTCTGGCCTGAAGTCAGAAAATGCCAGATGTGCAGGCATCGCATCAAAGAGGGAAAATATTCAGCGTGTGCCGAGTTTTGTCCTACCGGAGCAACCATTTTCGGAAAAGTCACCGATCTTCGTGAAGAGGCAAAAAAAAGGTTCGCCATGAAACCGGGAACCATGTACGACTTTCCCATACAAACCCTGGACTCGAAGGAAACCAACCCGCAGGCCGTTGCAGCCTATGCGGATAAGGTCTATGGGCTGACTGAAGCGGGTGGCACGCAGAACATCATGCTTTCCGGTATCTCCTTCGAGTTGCTCGGATTAAACAAGGACATCCCCAACGGCGCACTCCCGGATCTTACATGGGCGTACATCGCCAAAGTTCCCTGGGTCTTTCTCGGTGTGGCCCTCGGAGGAACCACGCTTTACGCGATTACCCACCGAAAGGATAAGAACGGCAAGGAGAAGGGGGATATCCATGATTGATTTCACGACCTATGTTGGCCCAAAACTGGGGGGCGTCGTCAACAAAATGCTGGACGACAGTCCGAGCCGTAACCTCGACATAAAGATGGATACTCCGTTCACCCGTTTTCTCATTTTCCTGATGACCGGCGCGGCTGTTGTCGCCGTCTACCGGGTTCTATTCGGCCTGAAAGCCTCGACAAACATGAACGACTACTGGCCTTGGGGCCTGTGGATTTCATTCGACGTCCTGGGCGGAGTGGCCATGGCGGCCGGCGCGTTCCTGATAGCCGGCGCGGTCTACATCCTGAACTTGAAAAAGTACAAATGTATTGCCCGGGCATCGATTCTGAACGCGTTTTTCGGGTATCTGCTGGCGGCCATATCCATCACCCTCGATATCGGGCGCACCGCAGTCATCTGGCACCCGCTCGTCATGTGGCAGGTCAACTCCATCATGTTTATCGTGGCCGTGCATCTCGTTCTCTACCTCACAACCCTGGCGACGGAATCAAGTCCCATGGTCTTCGAGAAACTCGGCTGGGTGCGACCGCTGCGTTTTCTCAGCCGCATCATGGTGGGAGCCGTCATGTTCGGCGTGGCACTCTCGTTGCTCCACCAATCCTCGCTCGGCGCCAACTACCTGATAGTACCGAGCAAACTGTCCCCGCTCTGGTACAGCAAAATCATGCCGTACATGTTCCTCGTTTCCGCGATAATGATGGGGCTTTCAATGGTCACCTTTGAAACGATCCTGACCGGAAAGGTGTTCAATCATCAGACGCCGATGGATGTCCTTTCAGGGTTGTCACGGGGGGTTCTCTACACCGGTTGTGTCTACTTTGTCATGAAGATCTGGATCCTCGTTTCCGGGCCGGGCGTTGGCGCCCTGTTCAGCAACGGTTTTCTGGGGGTTATGTGGATGATCGAAATGGCTGTCGGAGTCGTCATCCCCATCATTGTACTGGCTAAAAAAGCAAACCGGGAGAACCTCGACGCGATTTTTGCGGTAAGCATCATGGTTATTATCGGGGTCCTGTTTAACCGTCTCAATGTCGGCATTTTCGCCATGTCAGACTTTGCAAACCGAGTGGGTGGAGACTATATCCCCTCTGTCATGGAATTCATACTTACCGCGGGCATGATCGCCTTTGCGATCCTTGGCTTCAAGGTCTGCGCAAAATACCTGGATCTGTTCCCGTCAACACATCATTAATCAGGAAAAAGACTGCTGAGAAAATATAAGGTCATTGAATTCAAACGGAGGAAGACATGGCACAACGAATCACCATTGATCCGGTTACGAGGATTGAAGGGCACCTGAGGATAGATTGCGCAATTGACAACGGCCACGTCAGCAAGGCATGGGCCTCGGGCCAGATGTGGCGCGGAATAGAGCTGATCCTGAAAGACCGGGACCCGCGCGAGGCCTGGTTGTTCACCCAGAGGATATGCGGGGTCTGTACCACTGTCCACGCCATTGCCTCGGTCAGGTCGGTGGAGAACGCCCTGAACCTGGAAGTACCCCTGAATGCGCAGTATATCAGGAACATCCTGATGGCCGCCCATGCCATTCAGGACCATATCGTTCATTTCTATCACCTTTCTGCCCTGGACTGGGTGGATGTCACCTCGGCCCTGAAAGCGGACCCGAAAAAGACCGCGGCACTGGCCCAGGGCCTCTCCAACTGGCACCTGAACAGCGCCCAGGAATTCACCGATGCGCAGAACAAACTGAAGGGCTTCGTGGGCACCGGCCAGCTGGGCATATTCACCAACGGCTATTGGGGCCATCCGGCCATGCACCTGTCGCCCGAAGCGAACCTGCTCGCCACTACCCACTACCTGCAGGCCCTGGAGGTCCAGCGCAAGGCGAACATGATCGTATCCATACTGGGCGGAAAAACCCCGCATATCCAGAACCTGGCCGTGGGCGGCGTGGCCAACCCCATCAATACGGACAGCCCTTCCACCCTCACCATGGAAAGGCTCTTCTACGTCAAGACCCTGATCGACGAGCTGGGCGCCTTTGTGAACAACGTCTATTTCCAGGACGTATGCGCCATCGGCGCTTTCTACAAGGACTGGACCGCGTACGGAGCCGGCGTCATGAATTACCTCTCGGTGCCGGAATTCCCCATGGATACGAAGGGCACGGTTTTCGATCTTCCGGGCGGCTATATCCCCAATGGCGACATAAGCAAATTCCGCCCCATATCCGGCTTCCAGGATGAATTCATCCGCAAAGGGGTGCAGGAGAGCATCAAGCATTCCTGGTACGACGGCAACTGGACCCGCCATCCCTGGGAAGAAGATACGGAACCGCACTTTACGGAGTTCCAGGACGACGGCAAATACTCCTGGGTCAAGGCCCCCACGTTCTACGACAAGCCGGCCCAGGTCGGCCCCCTGGCCAATGTGCTCTGCATGTATGCCGCAGGGCACGCGCCTACCAGGAAATATACGGACAAGGCCCTTGCCACCGTGAGCAGCCTGGCAGGGGGAAAGGTGCCCATAACCGCGCTTCATTCCACCATCGGCCGCCATGCGGCCAGGGCCGTCCGGGCGGCCGTGTTGTACGAAACCCTCCAAAAACAGTGGCAGGCCTTGATTGACAACATCGGCAAGGGCGATACCAAGACCTTCAACAAGCCGGAATTCCCCCAGGGCGAAATAAGGGGGGTCGGGCTGCACGAGGCGCCGCGGGGCGTGCTTTCCCACTGGATCGTCATAAAAGGCGGGAAGATAAAAAATTACCAGGCCGTTGTCCCTTCCACCTGGAACTCCGGCCCGAGAAACGCCCAGGATGCACCGGGCCCCTATGAAGCCTCCCTGGTGGGCACTCCGGTCGCTGATCCGGAAAAACCGCTGGAGGTTTTGAGGACAGTCCATTCCTTCGACCCCTGCCTGGCCTGCGCCATACACATGGTGGACACGGAGAACAAGGAAATCGTCAAGGTCAAGGCGTTTTAGAAAGAGGGAGAAAACGTGAATATTCTTGTACTTGGTATCGGCAACCTGCTCCTTCAGGACGAAGGGGCAGGTGTGAGGGCCGTGGAGGAATTCGGGCGAAAATACCTGCCGCCCCCGGGGGTCGAACTCCTTGACGGCGGCACCAGCGGCATAGAGCTGCTGCAATACATCCAGGGGAGGGATCTTCTCATCCTCATCGACGTGGTGAAGAGCGGCAACCCGCCCGGCACCATTATCAGACTGCAGGGGGCAGACGTGCCGGCCCTGTTCCAGAAGAAAATCTCGCCCCATCAGCTCGGGGTTTCGGACCTCCTGGCTGCTGCTATGCTGACCGACAGGATGCCCCGAAAAGTGGTGCTCTTCGGCATAGAACCGGAATCCATCGGGACCGGTCTCCAGATGTCCGGGAAGGTCGGCGGCAAGATCGGGCGGCTGGCCGATCTGGTCGCCTCTGAATTGGTCTCTCTGGGGCTGAACATAGCAACCAAATCCGCAATTCCGTATGAAGCGAAATCCGCGCTGCCGGATGCGGATTTCGCTGCCGCAGGTGCTGCACTCAGGTAGCTCCACAAAGGATCTAAGATCATGCAGACACTCCTGTTGGCACGAGAAGGTGCCGGTGATCACATCCGGAATGCGTTAACGCGAACCATCCCCGGAATCGAGGTATTGGCCACTATGGACAACCTGGTCAGCAGGATCAGGCACTCCTCCATGGGGCCATTTGTCGCCGTGCTGATTGCCGGCTCCAAAAGCGAGTTTGCCGCAATAGTGCAGATAAAATGGCTGCTGTATGATATCTGCACCATCCTTATTCTGCCGGACCAGGATATTGAAACCGTTACCGCGGGCCACGATCTCTGCCCCCGTTTCATGGGCTGCCTGGATGATGATGCGGATACAATCGTTAGCGTGCTGAGTAAAATCCTCAGCCGCGAGAGCGCCGGGTAACATGCTTTTCATTGCAATGGAATCACCCCGCGTCAGACAAAAAAAGCGCAGCCTCGAATGGTTGCGCTTTTTTTTGATTCATTTCTGTTCCAGCTTTCAGAAAGGTATGTCGTCATCCTGGAATGGTGGTTCTTCATAACCGCCGCCACTAGGCTCGGAGGAGGATTCACTGCCGCGGCGCTCGCCCTTGGGCGACAGCATCTGCATCTTATCGCCAACGATATCGGTCGTGTACCGGTCATTGCCGCTCTTGTCCTGCCATTTGCGGGTCTGGAGACGTCCTTCTATGTAGACGGTCTTGCCCTTGGACAGGTATTCGCCGGCAATCTCGGCCAGCTTGCCCCACAGTGTGATGTTGTGCCACTCGGTGCGCTCCTCCCATTCCCCTGATTTCCCCTTGAACTTTTCGCTGGTTGCCAGGGAAAAACTGGCCACCGCCTGTCCGGATGCGGTATAGCGCACTTCAGGGTCCTTGCCCAGGTTGCCGATCAGCATCACCTTGTTGAGACTGGCCATAGTACAAACTCCTTATCTTGTGAAAT
>MTLD01009372.1_pt1 | contig 14559 bp, 12 predicted proteins | sample 1982471 | NCBI WGS metagenome assembly MTLD01 (sample SAMN05712604, study PRJNA340218) | biofilm metagenome | isolation source: sample SPM anode biofilm adapted to -50 mV | place: USA | collected 2012-02-03
GCTTGCCGAGCTGGAGCGTCTCGACCTTGGGGCATGGAAGGGGGAGGCCTGGCGCGGCGAGCGCATCCCGACCCTCGCCCGCGTGCTCGAACTCCTCCCACAAGGCAAAAGGCTCTTCATCGAGATCAAGTGCGGCGCAGAGATCATCGGGGAGCTAGCGCTCGACCTCGAACGCGCCCGTGTTTCCCCGGAGGCGATCCGCTTTTTGACCTTCGACCGTAACCTCGTCGTATCCCTGAAAGAGCGGCTCCCCGCCTTCCGTACCTGCTGGCTGTGCGACTACCGCTGGCGCGGGGCATGGCACCCTTCGCAGCGCGAGGTGCTCACGACCCTCGAGGAGATCGGCGCCGACGGCCTCGCCAGCAGGGACCGGGCCATCCTGGACCCCCCCTTCGTCCGGCAGCTGCGCGACAGGGGGCTCGAGCTCCACGTCTGGACCGTGGACGCCGCCCGCGCCGCCGAAAGGCTCTGCGCTCTCGGCGTCGACTCCATCATGACCAACCGCCCGGGTTGGCTAAGGGGCGCACTTGAGCGCCGGGTGGAGCGATCATGAACCGCAAGGCCTACCTAGCCACCGGCCGGATGATCGCCATGCTGCAGGGGTTCTCCAAGCTGCGCGTGAACGTGCACGGCAAGGAGAACATCCCCGGGGGGGCGGTCATCTTCGTGGTGAACCACTTCACCCGCATCGAGACGGTGCTTCTTCCCTACCATATTCACCGGCTGACCCGCGTGCCGGTCTGGTCGCTCGCCGACGCCTCGCTCTTCTCCGGGCCGCTTGCGCGCTTTCTCGACCTGATGGGGGCGGTCTCCACGAAAAATCCCGACCGCGACCGGGTCATGGTGAAGACCCTCTTGACCGGAGAGGCGAGCTGGATCGTCTTCCCCGAGGGGCGGATGGTGAAGGACAAGGAGCTCTTCAGAAAGCGCGTGCTCCTTCCCTCCAGCGGTGTGCGCCCGCGCTCGGGTGCTGCGACCCTCGCGCTGCGCACCGAGTTCTACCGGCAGCGCATGCTGAGGCTGCAGCAGGTGGCCCCGGATGAGGTGGCGCGTCTGCAGGGGATGTTCCAGCTTCCCGGGCTTGCGCCGCTTGCCAAGGGGCCGTGCCACATCGTGCCGGTGAACATCACCTACTATCCCCTGAGGGCCAGGGAAAACGCCCTCAGCAGGCTTTCCGAGCTCTTCCTCTCGGATGCCTCCCCGCGCCTCAAGGAGGAGATCCTCACCGAGGGGAGCATGCTCCTTTCCGGCGTGGACATCGACATCCGCTTCGGCAGGGCCATCGACCCCTCCGCCTACCTGACCAGCAGGGAGATCGAGGGGGACATCCTCTCCACGGCGAGTTACGGTTTCGACGACCAGCTTCCCTCCCTGCCGGAGATGAAGCGGCAGGCGAACCGCCTCGTGCAGCGCTGCATGAGCAGCATCTACGACCTCACCACGGTGAACCACGACCACCTGTTCGCCTCCATGCTCCGGGCCTATCCCTTCCTCAGCATCAATGAGGACGATTTCCGCCGCCGGGTTTTCCTCCTCGCGACGCAATGCCTGCAGGACACCACCTGCCATTTGCACCAAAGCTTAAGGACCAGTCAGGTTCCCCTTTTGACCGACGACCGCTACCACAAGTACCGCGAGTTCAGCGAACTCGCCCTAGAGAAGGGGGTGGCGGTGCGCCGCGACGGTGCGTTCGTGAAGGACAGGAGCAAGTTCTCGGCTCCATTCGAGATGCAGCGGGCGCGCATCGACAACCCGATCGGGGTCATTGCCAACGAGGTGCTCCCGCTCACCACGCTGCAGCGGGAGGTGCATCTCATGGCGTGGCATCCCGCGTGGCTTGTGCGCAGGAGGGTGGCAGCACTGCTCGAGGAGCAGGCGCTGGAGGATTACCGGGAGGATTACGAGACCTTCTTCCGTGAGGGGGAGAGCAAGGGGATCGAGGTCGGCGCACCCGCCCTTTTGGAAGGAAGGTCGCGCGCGCTGGGCGTGGTGCTCGTGCACGGCCTCCTCTCGGTTCCCGCGCAGATGATGGAGCTTGCCCGTTACCTGCAGGAAAAGGGGGTCTGGGTCTACCTGGTGCGCCTGAAGGGGCACGGCACCTCTCCGGAGGACCTCGCCCGGCGCAGCGGCGGCGACTGGGTGGAGTCGGTGGATTTGGGCTACGCCCTCTTGAGCACCCTATGCGACTGCGTCGTGGTGGGGGGCTTCTCCTTCGGCGGCGGCGTGGCGCTTGACTGCGCAGGCCGGATCGGCAAGGTGGCCGGCGTCTTCGCCGTCTGTCCGCCGCAGCGACTCCTCGACGTCTCCTCCCGCTTCGCCCCCGCGGTCACCGTCTGGAACCGCGTCATGGACGTGTTCAGCTATCAGTGGGCGAAGAAGGAGTTCGTCGAGAGCGTTCCGGAACGGCCGGAGTTGAACTACACCCGCATCCCGGTCGCCGCGCTGCGTGCGATGGAGCGCTTCATGGCCGAGCTGGAGCCGAGGCTCGCGGCGATCGCCACACCCGCCCTGGTGCTGCAGGCGGAGCGGGACCCGGTGGTCGACCCGCGCGGTTCGCAGCGTCTGTTCGAGATGCTGGGGAGCACCCGGAAGGCTTACCGGCGCTTCCCCCTGGAGCGTCACGGCATCCTGGCCGGGGACGGGGCGGGCGAGGTGCACGCCGCGGTGTGGGAGTTCATCGAAGGGATAATGAAGGGCGCCGAGGTGCCCGGGCTGGAACCGGTGCGGGACACCGCCCGGTCGAAGTAGAGGTTTTCTTACTTATGGAAAAAACGTGTAATTGCAACGATATGCTGCGCAGCAGGCACTGGATCTTCGATCTCGACGGTACCCTCACCGTAGCCATCCACGATTTCGCCCACATAAGGAGCGTGCTCGGGGTCCCGGAGGGGAGCGACATCCTAGGGCATCTGGACGCCCTTCCCGAAGGGGAGGCGGCGCGGGCCCGGGCCATTCTGCAGGCGATAGAGGAAGAACTGGCGGGGCGGACCGAGCCGGCCGAGGGGGCGCTGGAGCTTGTCGAGCTCCTGCACGGCCGCGGCACCCGGATGGGGATACTTACCAGGAACACCAGGGAAAACGCGCTCGCCACGCTTAACCGCATCGGCCTTCTGCCCTACATAGCGGCGGAGGACGTCCTTGGCAGGGACGACGCCCTGGCTAAGCCGGACCCTGATGGCATCTATAAACTGGCGTGCCGCTGGGGGGTACCCCCAGCGGCACTGGTAATGGTAGGCGATTACGCCTTCGATCTTCTCACCGGCCGCGCTGCCGGGGCCGGCACCATCCATGTCGATCCCGCGCGTACCTTCCGCTGGCCTGAGCTCACCGACCTAGCGGTCGGAAGCCTCGCGGAGCTCGCGCTGGCGCTTCGTTAGGCAAGTCCCTCCAGTTCGTGGTCCGCTATCTGCACGATCTCATCGTAAATCGCCAGCATGACGTGCAGGTCGCACCACTTCCGCGTCATGTTACGCACCAGGTAGGCGCCGTTCACCAGCGTCCCGGAGAGGAGGGCTATCCCCAGGGGGCGCTGCTCGTCAACCGAGATGAGGAAACAGGCGTAGACCGCGATGAAGAGCATGGAAAAAAGCCACGCCACTTCCGGTCCCTTGAACGGGTTCAGCATCACCTTGGTCAGATCGATGTAGTAGCGGGTGAGACCGCGCACGCGACGCATGCACTCGATGATCCCTTCGCTGTGCTCCTTCATATACAGGCAGGCGAGGAAATGGGTAATCGCCAGCTCCCTTCCCTTTGCCATCCGTTCCTCTACGTACATGCTGATCGCTTCGTCCACGCTCTCTTTGCTCATGGCTGCCACCTCCGGATGCACCGGCGCCCCCTTTCCAGTTTTTTGGGGGATTGAAGACCCCCTTTATCCTGTAGGGAAACGAGCTTTGTGTACCTGTTTGCTGCACTTTCACATAATGGAAAATATCGTTCATAAGCTGCACGCTGTCAACAGCGCGTTGCTACACTTATCGGCTGTTCCACGCTTTTGTTGACAACGATCCGTCTCCTGCCGTACTCTCGGGCTCGGCCCGGGCGGCAAAGCCGGGACAACCGCCCGAAACGGCGCACTGGAGGGGTATGGGGAGCAAGGGAAAACAGGGGAGGGAAAGGGGCGAAGAAGGCCTCATCGTCTCCCATTTCGGCGTGGCGGTCGAGGTGCTCTTCGAAAGCGGCGAGCGCCGCATGGTGAAGGTGAAGCGCAACTCGGGCCACGTGGTAGGCGACCATGTGACGGTCGAGGGCGAGGTGCTGGCGCGGCTTTCCCGGAAGACCGAGCTCTCAAGGCGCGACGCCCGCGGTGGCATCCACCTGGTCGCCGCAAACCTCGACGTCCTGGGCGTAGTCCTAGCCCCCGGCACCCCGCCTGGATTCCTCGATCGTGCCATCGTCGCCTCCCGGGCCGCGGGGCTCTCCCCCTTCATCGTCATCAACAAGTGCGATCTACCCGAGGCGCGGGAACTGAGTGAGGCGGTGCGCGCCGTCTACGGCGGCATACTCCCATTTTTCACGCTGAGCGCGGCGACCGGCGAGGGGGTCGCCCCGCTGCGCGCCTTTTTAAGCGACGGGCACCGCGGTGCCTTCGTCGGCACCACCGGGGTCGGGAAAAGCTCGCTTATGAACGCCCTCTGCCCGGAGTTGAACCTGAAGGTCGGGGAGCTGTCGGATTACAACTGGACCGGCAAGCACACCACCACGGTCTCTTCGTTGCACGCACTCCCAGAGGGGGGGGAGCTCGTGGATACCCCGGGCTTTCGCGATTTCGGTCTCGTGGATATCACCGTCCCGGAGCTAGCCGCATGGTTTCCCGGTTTCGAGTCCCTCAAGGCGCACCACTGCCGTTTCAACGACTGCCGGCACCGACAGGAGCCGGGGTGCGCGGTCCGGGAGGAGATGGATGCGGGGGGGATCAGCGAGGAACGCTACCGCACCTACCTCGTGCTCCTGACCGAGGTGGAGGCCCTGGAGGAAGAGACGCTAAAACGCAGTTGGAGAAGCAACAAGGAGAAGAGGTAAATAGATGGCGCAGCCATGGAAAGTATTGCAGAGCGTGCAGACCGCCGACGGTACCCTCGAACTGAGGCAGCGCGGCGAGCGCGATTTTCTTATAACGGTAAACGGCCTCGTGCTGATGAACAGCTCGCTGCACCGCTCCGAAGTGGCGCTGGGGGAGGTGGCCTGCGGGCACCTGAAGGAGGCGCAGGCACCGAAGGTGCTGGTGGGTGGGCTCGGCATGGCGATCACGCTCCGGGCAGTCCTCGACCAGATGCCGCAGCGGGCCGACGTCCTGGTAGCTGAGCTTAATCCCGTGGTGCTCGAGTGGTGCCGCGGCCCGCTTGCACCGATCGCTTCCGGGGCCGCCTCCGATCCGCGCGTCACGGTGGAGATCGCCAACGTGGCCGACGTGATCAGGAGAAGCGCCATGGGCCAAAACCGCTTCGACGCCATCGTTCTCGATCTGTACACCGGCCCGCACGCGAAGACCGACAAGATCATGGACCCCCTCTACGGCGAGATCGCCATCGAACTCACCAAAGGAGCGCTGAAGCCGGGCGGGGTCTTCGCCGTCTGGGGAGAAAACTACGACCAGGGCTTCGATAAGCGCCTGCGCCAGGCCGGCTTCTCGGTGAGCTGCGAGCGCCCCGGGCGCGGCGGCTTGAGGCACGTGGTGTACCTCGCGCGCCTTGAGGCCCGTCCCGAGGGGGTGCCGCAGCGGGGGCGGAAACGGGCGCCGCGCCGCTAAGGGCGGCACCCTTTTCCTTTATCCCGCTTTAGGCTGCGGCGCCGAAATCGGCGCCCGCGTACTGCACCGCCGACGGGTCGTTCGCCCTCGGCGGGGAGACCGCGTGCACCCCGCCGCAGGAGGGGCACCCCTGCACGAAGGTCTGCAGCACGAAGTCTTTGCCGCACTCCTGGCACTCCACCTGGAGCGCGCTCGGCAGCGGCGAGCATGCCACCCGTCCGCCGTGCGCTGCCAGCACGAACTCCACCAACTCCCTGCCGGTGGCGTAGGGGCCACCCCCTCTGGAATTACCCGATCCGCAATCGCACATCCTTCCTCCCGTGTCGCCTTGAATTGAAACGCGAGGCGCACGCTACCACGCCTGCCGTCCGGCATCCTTGATCTCGGTCAAAAAAGCGCGCTTGTCATAGGTCTTTCGCCCGCAACCGATGCGAAAAACGCCGCTTGCTTTATTGCAATGCCGGACGATTCCAGTATATTGTGTTGGTGTTTTTTAATGTAGGCCACGCATGAGGAGATGACCGGGATGGAAGAAGAAAAATCCCCTGTGGAAATCACCGATATCGGCGTCGTTAACGTGCATGACCACCTCTGCCTCATGTACCGCGATGACGAGGAACTGCTGGGTGCGGTGCTCCCTTTCATCCAGGGAGGGTTGTCGCTCGGTGAACGTTGCGTCTACCTGCACGCCGCCGAGAAGAGGCTCGAACAGGTGCTGCAAAACGCGGTCGACGGTAGCAAGGACGACGCCGGCGCCCTGATCCTGCTGCCGCTCAGGCAGACCTGGCTCCGCAGCGGTGCCTTGAAGCAGGACCGCATCATGGACCTTCTCAGGGATATCTGCTCCGGAGCGGCCTCTGACGGCTACAGCGGAACCCGCATCGTATGCGACATGTCGTGGGCGCTCAGGGATACCAAGTCGCAGCAGATGCTGCACCACTTCGAGCGCAATCTCACCGCCTTCGCCGCGGCCAACGAGACGGCGCTGCTCTGCCTGTACGACCGCAGAAGTTTCGGTGACGAGAGGCTGCTCGACCTGGCACGGATACACCCCTCTGTCGTCGCCAGCGGCAGGGTCTGCGAAAACCCGCTCCATCTCCCGGATGGGATGCGCACCACCGTCCTGAGCGAACTCGACACCTTTCTCGCCGCCTCGCACCGGCTGACCGCGGTCATCGGCGACGGGGAACGGCTGAAGAGCGAGCTGGAGCAGGCCTACTCCGCGCTCGCCAAGAAGATCTACGAGAACTGGCAGGAAGAGGACACCCTGAGGGCGACCGAGAAGGAGATGCAGGAGAAGGACGAGGCGCTCCTTGCCAACCGCAGGCGTCAGTACACCATTTTGCAGCATCTCCCGGCCATCATGCTCGCCTTCGACGGCGGTGACCGGCTAGCCGCGTGCAACCACGAGTTCGAGCGCGTCACCGGGTTCCGCGGCGAGGAGGTGATGGGAAGAGCGATGCTGGAGCTGCTCCACGTCGAGGCGGAGCAGCGTGAGGAGATCGTCACCCACCACCCGCGCGAGGGGGGAGACTACCGGGGTAGGGAGTGGCGCCTGCGCTGCAAGGACGGTTCGCTGAGACTTGTCTCCTGGTCCAACATCTCCCGTTACGTCCCGGTGAACGGCTGGGCGAACTGGATCCTCGGCATCGACGTCACGCCGAAGGTGGCGGAGCCGGCCCTGCGTACCGCAAAGGAGGAGCTGGAGGTGCGGACCGCGGAGCTGGAAGCCTTCGGGCAGGCGGTCAGCCACGACCTCGCCGGCCGGCTGGCCAGGATCAGCGGCGACTGCGGCCGTCTCAAGCAGTTTCACGCCCCACAACTGGTGCCGGGGTGCCGGGAGCTCCTGCTGGACATCGAGAAAGCCGCAGCCGGGCTCGCCGGTCCGATCGCGGCGCTGCAGCGCATGACCGCCTTGACCGCGTCCGCTATCCGGCCCGTCGTGGTCGACCTGAGCGCTATGGCCGCCGAGATCGCGGCGCAGCTCTCGGGTGCCGCCCGCCGCCCCGTAGATTTCCGCATCGAGGACGGGGTGACGGTGACCGGCGACAAGGAGATGCTTCGCCTCGCCATGGAGCAGCTCCTCGAGAACGCCTGGCACTCGACTCTGGGAGTCAAGCATCCGGTGATCAGGTTCGGGACGGCGCAGGTGCGCGGCGAGCGGAGTATTTACGTGAGCGACAACGGTCCGCGTGGCGCCGAGGCGCCGGGAGAGTCGGACGGGAAAGGGCAGGGAGAGCGCATCTGTTGCGGCATTGGTCTCGCCACGGTACAGCGCATCATAAATCTCCACCGGGGCAGGATCTGGAGCGNNCCGCAGGCCGGAAAGGGGGGCACCCTCTACTTCCAGGTCTAGCGACGCTCGCGAGAGGATCGTCATGAAAAGCAACGACGCAACGCTGCCGGTAGTGGTGGTGGATGACGACCGGGAGATGCTGCAGGTTTACCGCACCCTGCTCAAGGGGCACGGTGTGGGGCCTGTGGTTGCCTTCGAGGACGGAAACGCGCTGGTCCCCTTCCTTCGGCGCGAGGATGCGGCCGCGGTGGTTTTGGACCTGGCCCTTCCCACGGTGAATGGCGCCGAGCTGCTGCGAAATCTCGTCGAGGAGTTTCCGCACCTCCCCGTGCTGATCATCACCGGAGTTGCCGAGATTGGTCAGGCCGTAGCCTGCATGCGGGCGGGGGCCTGTGACTACCTGTTGAAGCCGCTCGACAACGCGACCTTTCTCTGCGCCATCGACCGCGCCCTTGGCATCACTGAGGACGAGACGCGGCTGCGCAACCGGCGCATGCCTTTCCCGGACATCGTCACCGAGGACCGCCAGATGCTGAAGCTTTTGAAACGGGTCCAGGCCATTTCGCACAGCGGTCAGCCGGTCCTCATCACCGGCGAAACCGGGGTGGGGAAGGAGCTCTTCGCGGAGGCGGTGCACCGCTGCTCCGGGAAGAAGGGGCCCATGGTCACCGTCAACGTGGCCGGGGTGGACGACGCCGTCTTTTCCGACACGCTTTTCGGGCACCGCAAGGGGGCCTTCACCGGCGCGCAGGAGCACCGCGAGGGGCTTATCCGCAGGGCCTCGGGGGGGACGCTTTTCCTGGACGAGATCGGTGATCTGAGTGAAAGCTCCCAGGTGAAGCTTTTGAGGCTGATCCAGGAACACGAGTACCTTCCGCTTGGAAGCGACACCGCCGTCAAGTCCGACGCCGGCATCGTGGTCGCCACCAACCGCGAACCGAAGCTTCTTCTCGAGCATGGAAGGCTGCGCGAGGACCTTTTCTACCGGCTCAGCTGCCACCGGATCCACATCCCTCCCCTGCGGGAAAGGAAAGGGGACATCTCCATGCTGCTGGAGCATTTCGTCACCGTCGCGGCGCGGGAGATGGGGAAGGCGAAGCCCTGGTACCCGGTGGAGCTGTCGCGCCTTTTGCAGCAGTACCATTTCCCCGGCAACGTGCGGGAGCTGCAGGCCATGGTCTACGACGCGGTGGCGCTTCATGAGAAGGGTGCCCTCTCCCTCAACGGGTTCCGCTCCAGGATCGACCTGCCGCCGGCGGAACTGCGCACGGATGAGGAGCAGGAGGTCGTGACGGTGACCTTTAACGGCTTTCCCAGCATCAAGCAGGCGCAGAGCCAGCTGATCAGCGAGGCGCTGCGCATGTCCAACGGCAACCAGGGTGAGGCTGCCACCCTGCTCGGCATCTCCAGGCAGGCCCTGAACAATCGGCTGAGAAGAAAGCCGACCTCCGCATGATGCGCCTGCAACGGACGTTGCACCTGCCACGAAAGTTGTCCCCCGCAAACCGCTTCCGGCAAAGGCTCCGGGGCACCTGCACTATCGATGTAAACCTTTGTTGCGGGGGTAAATCACCTCTTTTTCGACCCACCCCTCCGCAACGCACCGGAATTACATGAAAATCCGCATGCGCCGACGTTGGGCATGGTTGCTGCTGTATGTAAGAAGCGGACCGCCCGTGCTGCGGCGGGAACCGTCTGGAAAATGGGCAAACATCCGGCGGGGGAAGCGAAGGCTTCGGTGCAACCGGTCGGGTAAGCTAGGGGGCTTGGGCGTCTGCCCGGGTCCGGGTCATAAAGGGGGTGCCCCATGACCGACATGTTCAAGGATAAGAGGCATAACGGGGAGGGCCGGTTTTTGACCATAGACAAGGAAATAGCGTCGAGCATGCTCAACGCGTCGTACGCCGTCGACCTGAAGTCCGCGGTGCACACCTCGCTGGAAACGATCCGCAACATGCTCCTCGACCGTCCGAACAACGAGGAGATCAGCCTCCTGACCCAGCAGGTTGAGCGCCTTCTGACCGAGCAGACCGAGAGGCTCGAGTCGATCAACCGCGATCTGGAGGCTTTCAACTACTCGGTGGCCCACGACCTTTGCGCCCCCTTAAGGAGGATCTGCGGCTTCACCCGCGCCCTGCAGGAACAGTACGCCGGCAGGCTCGATATCGACGGTATGGATTACCTCGAGCGGATCTTCAAGTCGTCGGAGCACATGAACGACCTGATCGAGGCGCTTTTGCAGCTCTCCCAGCTCTCCTACCAGAACCTGAAGCAGGAGGTGGTGGACCTGTCCGAGATCATGAGAGAGACCGCCACCGACCTGCAGCTGGGAAGTCCCGAGCGCCGCGTCGAGTTCGTGATCCAGCCGATGATCCGCACCTTCGGCGACCATAACCTCCTCGAGATCGCCATGAAGAACCTTTTGAGAAACGCCTGGAAGTTCACACAGATGCGGGAGGTCGCCCGCATCGAGTTCGGCGCGTGCGAGGGGGGCGAGGACGGCACCTGTTTCTTGAAGGACAACGGCATCGGCTTCGACATGGCCAACTCGGAGCGGATGTTCCACGCCTTCCAGCGACTGCACAGCTCGAGCGAATTCCCGGGCAACGGCATCGGCCTCACCACGGTGCAGCGCATCATAAACCGCCACGGCGGGAAGATCTGGGCCGAAGGGGAGGTGGACAAGGGGGCCATCTTCTACTTCACCCTCCAGGCCTGCACCACCTGAAAAGACCCCTTTTGCGCGCCGGCGCGATCTGCTATAGTCCTTGAACTTTTAAACGGGAGGCGGGCGATGCACGAGATGAGCATAACCCAGAGCATGGTGGAAATATGCGAGGTTCACGCGACCGGGCGCAAGGTGGTCGAGGTGGTCCTGGAGATCGGAGAACTCTCGGGGGTGGTGCCGGAGAGCGTCGAATTCTGCTTCGAGGCGTGCACCAAGGGTACGCTACTTGAAGGGGCGAAGCTCAGCATCGAGAGGGTTGCCGGTCGCGGGAGCTGTCCTGACTGCCACGGCGAGTTCCCCATGCAGAGCCTCTTCGCCCCGTGCCCGGACTGCGGCGCCTTCGGTCTCACCGTCGTTTCCGGCGAGGAGTTGAGGGTGAAGGAGCTCGAGATCGAGTGATCCTTTATGACCTGCTTTGGGTCAAAATGATACAAAGTCGGGACAGAAGTACCCAACAAAATGAACCAAAAGGAGGCGCCGCGCGAGATGGTATCGCGGGCGCCCTTTTTTTATTCAATGATTTCGGAAGCTTCTCCTCGAGAAAAATGTTTACCGGATTGGCACGGGTGTTGCCGTATACGTGCCGGTTCGATTTATCTCGAGGAGGGTTGTTATGAAAGAAGAGATGTTTTGCGAAGGAGTAACCCGCAGGGACTTCATGAAGGCCTGTGTCACCGCAACGGCGATGATGGGGCTCCCCTTCGCCATGCATACGCAGGTGGCCGAGGCCGTTGAGAAAAACGCCAACCCTGCGGTGATCTGGCTGCACTTCCAGGAGTGCACCGGCTGCTCGGAGTCGCTTTTGCGCTCCTCCCACCCGACCATCGCGTCGCTGATCCTGGACATGATCTCGCTGGACTACCACGAAACGCTCATGGTAGGAGCAGGTCACCAGGCTGAGCAGGCGCTGCATGACTCCATGAAGGCCAACCACGGCAAGTACATCCTTGTCGTCGAAGGGGCCATCCCGACCAAGCAGAACGGCATCTTCTGCAAGGTCTCCGGCAAGACCGCACTCGAGTCGCTGCAGCACGCGGCCGAAGGCGCCGCCGCGATCATCTCCATCGGTACCTGTGCCTCCTACGGCGGCATCCAGGCTGCCTCCCCGAACCCGACCGGCGCGGTGGGCGTCAGGGACATCATCAAGGACAAGCCGATCATCAACATCCCCGGCTGTCCGCCGAGCCCCTACAACTTCCTTTCCACCGTGCTTTACTACCTCACCTTCAAGAAGCTCCCCGAACTCGACGCCCTTGGTCGTCCCAAGTTCGCCTACGGCAGGAGGATCCACGAGCACTGCGAGAGGCGTCCGCACTTCGACGCCGGCCGCTTCGCCAAGGCCTACGGCGACCCGACCCACGCCCAGGGGTACTGCCTCTACAAACTTGGCTGCAAGGGCCCGGCGACCTACGCCAACTGCTCCGTGCAGCGCTTCAACGACGTCGGCGTCTGGCCGGTATCGATCGGTCACCCCTGCATCGGCTGCACCGAGCCGGATCTCCTCTTCAAGACGGCGATCGCCGAGAAGGTCCAGATCCACGAGCCGACCCCGTTCGACAGCTACGCTCCGGTCGATCTGAAAGAGAAGGGCAAAGGGCCGGATCCGCTGACCACCGGCTTCGTCGGCCTTGCCGCCGGTGCGGCTCTCGGCGCCGGCGCGATGCTCGCCAAGAAGCTTCCGGGGGATGCGCAGGAGGGTGGCCATGAAAAAGACCAGTAGACGCGATTTCCTCAAGCTGGCCGGAGCCACCGGCGCGGGTCTTCTCGCCTGCGGCGCGGGTAGCGCTCTCGCCAACGAGGGGCTCCAGGTGAACAACGAGGAGCTCGGCATGCTCTACGACGCCACCAAGTGCGTCGGTTGCAAGGCGTGCATGTCCGCCTGCAAGAGGGTGAACCACGACTACGGCTCACTCTCCTACGAGAAGGCCAAGTTCGACGAGGACGGGCTGTGGGATGCGCCGAGCGACCTCTCCGGCTCCACCCGTACCCTCATCAAGCTCTTCAAGGAGAGCGAGCAGCGCTGGAGCTACGTGAAGTACTCCTGCATGCACTGCCAGAAGCCTTCCTGCGTTTCGGTCTGCCCGGTTTCGGCCATGACCAAGGAGAAGATCACCGGCATCGTCGATTACAACAAGAACACCTGCATCGGCTGCCGCTACTGTCAGATCGCCTGCCCGTACAACATCCCGAAGTTCCAGTGGGAGAAGGCGGTGCCGCAGATCGTCAAGTGCGACCTTTGCAAGGCGACCAACCTGCGCGAGAAAGGTATCTCCGCCTGCGCCGAGGTCTGCCCGGCGGGCGCCATCAAGTTCGGCAAGAGAAAGGATCTCCTCGACGAGGCGCATCAGCGCCTGAAGGACGCGCCGGACAAGTACGTGCAGCACGTCTACGGCGAGCACGAAGGGGGGGGGACGAACCACCTCTACCTCGCCTCCATGCCGTTCAACAAGCTAGGTCTCCCCGAGATCAAGCCGGAAGCGCCGGCCGAGTTCTCCGAGAAGATCCAGCACACCATCTACAAGGGGTTCATCGCCCCGGTGGCGCTTTACAGCACCCTTTGCTTCATCGCGGTTAAGAACATGAAGAAGCACGAAGGCCACGACGACGATCACAAGAAGGGGGACAAGTAATGGGTCACAGCGAAGAATATCAAAAGCTGGAAGGTAAGATCTTTACCAAATCCTTCTTCATCCTCCTTTCCGTGGTGCTCCTAGGTTTCTACTTCGTGGGCGTGCGCTACGTAAAAGGGATCGGCGCCGTCTCCAACATGAGCGACGGCTACCCCTGGGGCATCTGGATCACCTACGACGTCGCCACCGGCACGGCCATCGCCTGCGGCGGCTACGCGGTCGCAATCCTCGTCTACATCCGTAACAGGATGCAGTACCACCCGATGATCCGCTCGGCGATCCTCACCTCCATGTTCGGCTACGGCCTGGCCGGTTTCTCGGTCATGGTCGACCTCGGCCGCCCCTGGAACGCGTACAACTTCTTCATCCCGAGCAAGTGGCAGGCTAACTCCGCCATGTTCGAGGTCGCCCTCTGCGTCATGGCCTACTCGACGGTGCTCATCCTCGAGTTCCTACCGGCGATACTTACCTCGATCGAGCAGAGCAAGTGGGAGCGCATGAACGCGATCCGCAACTGGCTCCACCCGCGCTTTGCGCCGGACAAGAAGACCATGGAGGACAAGCTGGAGATGGTGCGCCTGGGGGCCCTCTGGCTCAAGCCGCGCCTGAACAAGGTCCTCATCTTCTTCATCGTTCTCGGGATCACGCTGCCGACCATGCACCAGTCCTCGCTGGGGAGCCTCCTTCTCATCGCGTCGACCAAGCTGCATCCGCTCTGGCACACGGGCTTTTTGCCGCTTCTGTTCCTCCTGAACTGCATCTTCATCGGCTACTCCATCGCCATCCTCGAGTCGATCATCTCGAGCTACTCGTTCAAGCGTCCCTTCGAGATCGAGGAACTCTCCGGCCTCGCTGGCCTGATCCCGTTCGTGACCGTGATCTGGCTTAGCGTCGTGATCGGCGACCTCGCGCACAGAAACCAGATCGCCGCGGCGCTGAAGGGCGACTTCTACTCCGGCTGGTTCATGACCGAGTTCCTGCTGGTAGCCGGCGGCTCGCTCATCCTCTTCGTGAAAAAGTGCAGAAGGTCGGCACGCTGGCTCTTCATCTCCGCTTCGATGATCGTCCTCGGGGGCGCCCTGTACCGCTTCAACGTCTACCTCATCGGCTTCAACCCGGGCCAGGGGTGGAGGTACTTCCCCTCCTTCGCCGA
>MTLD01000696.1_pt1 | contig 14550 bp, 16 predicted proteins | sample 1982471 | NCBI WGS metagenome assembly MTLD01 (sample SAMN05712604, study PRJNA340218) | biofilm metagenome | isolation source: sample SPM anode biofilm adapted to -50 mV | place: USA | collected 2012-02-03
TATGATGAGTGGCGCCATCACCAATAGTTTTACGAGGCGTTACACGCAGGAATACGAGACCGGCATCTACACGCTGGCTTTCATCAACGGCAAGTTGTCTCGCTGGGAACTGCACTGACCTGGATTGGCCACGGTACTGCGTTGCAGCCGTAGGCCACTGCTGTAACTGATTGGGATGTTTCGGTATCCGTTTTTTGCCGAATTAATTGACAGTGCCGTCTGTGCGGGTGTATGTGTGTGAACAGTTTTTCATGCAGTGCCGGGAGGGATGGATGGTATGCCGGATGCAGGTTCACATGAGCCGCTTGATCAGCGTGGAAGCTGATGGAGCGGCTTTTTTTGTTGCCGGTTTGGGACTCCTCGAACAGGTCAGGAAAATTGAGCAAAAGTTACCGATATAGGTAACAGGTTACCTATATGTGGAAACCGTTGATTAATGAGTTGAATCACAAAACAGAGAGAAAAAGGAAATCATGAAACCTATAAACATCACCAACGCCTACTACATCAAGCTTGGCAAGAATGGCTTATGGGAAGAATCCAGCATCTCTGAGTCCAAGTTAAGAATAGGTTGGAAACATCAGGAAGTATCACATATCAACTCCGGTAATTGGGAGCATATCCGAGAAGAACTGGAACAAGAATTATCGGATAAAGGAGCCGTTACCAGAGACTTAAATGCATTGCGAATCATTTGTGAATCAACATCGGACGATGTTTGGATAACATTCTCACGATCAAGAATGTGGTGGTGCAGAGTTGGCTCTCCAGTAATCGGCAACGATTTGGTTTCCAAATTCCGAAAACTAAAAGGGCGATGGTCCGATGAAGATATTCACGGTAATCAACTTCTCATCAATCGACTTCCAGGTGGGTTGTCGAAAACCCAAGGATTTCGAGGGACAGTATGTCGAGTCGGAGACATTGATGCGCTCCGTAGGCTCCTAAATAACGAGCCAATTCCAGAATACCAAGAAATTGAAGAATCAAGAAAGTTGCTAAACAGAAGTGTGGAGAAAGGCCTGCGAAATCTTCATTGGAAAGACTTTGAAACATTTGTGGATTTACTGTTCAGGGCATCTGGCTGGCGTCGGCTTTCAATGCTGGGTGAGAACATGAAGTTTGCCGATCTTGAACTTGAAGATGCCATAACAGGTGATTGTTATCAGGTCCAGATCAAGTCTGAAGCAACATTGTCAGATTTCGAAAAATATTCAGCAGAATTCGACAACGAAGGGTATCGAAAGCTCTATTTCGTTGTCCATAGTCCAAGCAGCAACCTCAAGCGTATTAAGGAACATCGGCCAGATGTAGAGTTGATATTGCCAAATAGACTTTCCGAGATGGCAGTCAACTTGGGGTTGGTCGAGTGGTTAATGTGTCATATTAAATAAGTTTCAACCATCGGCAAGACCCGTCGAGGGCGGGTCAACCTCAGCCCCGTTGATGACACAATAAGGAAAAAACAGAATGGGAAACATTGCTGAGGATTTCCTCAAGGAAGTTCTTAAATTTATCTTTGCCGTCATCCTTGGTTGGTTCTTATTTTGGACAGGAGAGGCAATTATAACCCTTCTTTCATTTGGCCTTCATCGCCCAAGATGGCGTGGATACTCAGGCACAGGTGCTTTGAAATGGGTATTCTCTGAAGCAGCATTGGTTTTCGTAGGTTTCGCATTTTGGCTTGTAAGTTTTCCACTAGCGTACAATCTGTTAACAAAGGCATAGAATCGGAAAACATGACAAAAACAATAAAAGCTATAACAATAATTGACGGGGCGATTTTTGCGGTAATGGCGGGAGTTGCTGCGATAACAAGTGCGAGATATGGAACTCTCTTGTTGTGGTCAGGGGTTGTGGTTGCATTTGTCGGAGGAATGTGTGCTGTCGGGTCTGTCAACGTGGCAGGAGAAGAATACAACCTGAAGTTTGACCAGAAGATTCCACAACTGAATTACCACCGAACAGACGACAAACTAAAAGAAATAGAGAAAAGTTATAATTTCGGTGTCCTGATGACAATTGCCGGTGCCGTAGCGATTGCGGCTGGTCTGATTCTAAACAAAATCATTACAGGCGAGATCTAACATGGCCATAGACTCCGACTCCCTTCGGTCGCGGGTCATGGCCAGCCCAGATAAATTTATTTCTGTTTGTCGCTAAAACTCAGCTGAAATTTATGCGTCGGCGGTGAACGTTATGGATGCGTGGACGGGGCTTGCCCCTGAAGAAAGGATTGCTCATGGCCAATGAACAAGAATTACTAGAGGGTTACCTGCAGCACGTTGGACTCAAGCAATTTGCACAGGTGTTTCAAAATAACGGTGTTACCTCGCTAAAACTGCTCAAGATGCTGGGCACGCCAGTTGGCAAGGATGTCAGGGAAAAAATCAAAAAGGAGATCAGTCAAGGCGACGGAAGCACTCCGGTCAAACGGCCAAAGTCACCGCTCGGTGCGAATCAGGTCGATATTATTTCTGCCGACGATGTGCAGGCGTGGATGGAGGCGCAGGACAAATCGACCCCTAAAATTGTAAGTAAAGATCCTGAAGCGCAGGCTAAGGCTGAAAAGTTGACCGCAGCTATCAAGGAAGTTCAGGAGCTGCGGGAGAAAATCGAAAAAACAGCGGGGGAGGATCGCAAGGCGATAGCCGATAGCGTCAATAAAGATCTCAATGCTGCGGTGGCTCGCTTTCGCGAGGAGCGCCTTGGCGAATTCCCTTCGGTGAAATTGGATATCGACAACCTTTCGCTGATGCTCAAGGACACCGAGGCCGCATTGCAGCGTACGAGTAAGATGACGTTAGAGGCGGTGAGCAAAGTCGAGTTATCTGCCGAAGATCTCATCTATGCAAATCAAATGTTGCGCGGACGATATGTCGATGCAAATGGTGCAATCGAGGCTCCTGGCGGTGTCTTGCTCGCCTTGCCCAAGCGCTGTTCGAACGCCGAGTTGTTTGGGCCCGGACAGGAAATGTGTGATATCGCATTTTCCTACCGAAGCGAAGCGGCGATGATGAAAGGCCAGCGCGCGCTGGAGATACATGGTTCCTCGCTGGCCACGGCCACTGAAGCGCACGGGGCCGCATTCATGGGAACGGGTGTGGGTGCAATGAGCTGCGCTGTACGTTATGCCCAGGCGTATGAAGAGCGAACCGATACCTTCGAAGGCAACAGCGGCACGTGCGTTACCGAAATTCAGACACGCTACCACTGGTCGCCGCTTCGTCAGATCGTATTTTCAACAAACCAGTTTGAACTTAGCAGTCTGGCGATGGCAGAGCTGCGCCGTATTCTGAATATTCCAGAAGACATGGAGGCATCACGTCGAGCCGCAGTGAAGGAGTTTATGCGTGCGTTTGGCAGTCATGCGTTTGGGCGCATTACCTTGGGGGGCTGGTACAAATACACCGCGAAATCGACGGCGCGTACTAAGGAAAACCGTAGCACCCTTGAAAAAGTGGTTGCATCGGGCATGAATTGGGCGGTTGCCATGTCGGCCTCCTATGTGGGGCTCGGTGGGGCTGGCAAGGTTGCCACCAGTGTTACCGGCACGAAAGCGGAAACCTCTGTCAATGGTCGCGAGTTGCATTACAAGGAAGGCGAATACGAGGTAAGCATCACTACCACTGTGTTAGGGGGTGTGGATGGCTTGCCGCGCGAGGAGTGGCTTGGGTCGCTACAGTACGCACCGCAATGGCGGGTGATTCAACGCGAAGCCCCATGTCCGGTCTGGAAAATTATCGAGCGGACCAGTGACGCCAAGCTGGGAGTGACCGATGTTGGACCGATCACAGAGGATAAAGACAAGGACAAAGACAGCTGCGTTAAAACCTCCGTGCTTGCGAAGCTGTTTGAAGAGGTATGGGTTCAGGATATTTTTAAACCCTCATTCTACTCCGGTACTGCTAATCCCATCGCTGCAAAAGCGAAAACCGTTCATGAGCTTGAACACGCGGTGGCCGAATGGCTTCGGGGGCCTCGCCTGATCTGGTCTGAAGAGCGGGTCGATGACAGCCTCGGTGCATTGCCACAGAAGGCGAAAGATGTTGAAGCACCCGCCTTGGTCGTTTTTGACAATCAGCTTCACTGTTATGGTGTCCGCGATCACAGCCTGTTTGGCGCAATGTTCACCGGATCGCGGTGGATCGCGAAGAATAACATTGTGTTCGGTGGTGGCCAGGTTAACACCCTGTTGAAAATGTCAGTGGTCGAAAACCCTAGTAATCACGAGCTGTATTTTGCCGCTCAAGCAGGCAGTTTTTCTGACGGCGAGCTGCACATGCTCATGCTTGACGATAAGGTGGATCACGCGAATAAACCTGCGGCGACTTTGTATAATGAGCCGCAAGCGTTGGCAGCGTTTTGCGGCGGTCTCTACGTGTTCACTAGCATCAAGGGGCTTCATTGTCAGCGCCTTGGACCACCAACGCAGGAGGCGCCGGTCACAATAGTTTCTGACATAACGAAACTGAATAGCATCGCTGCCGTTGCTTTCAAGGAAAAGCTCTATGCTATTTATCAGCCGGACGGCGACGTAAAACTCTATCTCACAACCTGGACCGGGGAAGGGAGCTGGACGCCGGCGATGACTATGCCAACGGAGGCCGTGGCAGGTAATGTTGCTCTTTCAGTGTTTGGGGATCAACTCTATTGCGTGTATGGCACACCCTATATCGGCGCGCCGCTATTTGTCATATCAACAGTCGACGGTGTAAATTGGAGTCGACCCACTCCAATCGGCGGCGAACACGGCTATACTGATTCTCATTTGGCGAGTTTCGGCTCGCATCCGGCTCTCGTGACATTTTCAGATCAAGCCGGGCCAAAGCTTTATTGCTTTTATTATCGCGATTCGGATAAGCGGTTGTGTTATCGGGTTGCCGAGATGCTGGTCGTATGATCGAGGAGGATGGATGAAGTTCAACTTCCATTTCCCATTTTTTATGAAGCGGAAAGATCAAGCGGGGGGGCAAGCTAACCACATGAAATATCAAAGCAAATAAGCAATATTGGCCCTATTTATGGCCTTAAAATCACGTTTTGCCGGTAAAAAGAGGCTTCTAAGAATGGCAAGAGCAAACCGACATCATATTCCAGGGCAAGTACCCACCGTTGCCACAAAAAGGAATTTCTCCTTAAATTCGCCAGGGACAGGCGACGCTGGCATTCCTGGCTTTTTGAAGCCAAGAAGCGTTTTGGCTTGAGAATACTCAACTATGTGGTCACATCCAATCATATTCACCTGCTGGTGGTCGATAGTGGGCCGGACATCATCCCAAAGAGCCTTCAACTGATAGCCGGGAGAACCGCTCAGGAATTCAATCAACGCAAGGAGCGAAAAGGAGCCTCCTGGGAAGATCGCTATCACGCTACTGCTGTTGAGCAAAATGAACATCTGATTCGCTACTTTGTTTATATCGATCTCAACATGGTCCGTGCCGGTGTGGTAAGCCACCCTTCAGAATGGGAAATGAGCGGCTTTAACGAAATTCAGAATCCGCCCGAGCGGTATGGTGTGATTGACATGCCCGCTTTACGGAACTATTGCGGATTTCCGGCCCACGAGCAATTTGCAGAGCAGCATCGGCAGTGGGTTCAAAAGGCAATCAGCAAGGGCAAAGGTCAGCGTGAAAGTTGCTGGACGGAGAGCATTGCTGTTGGCGGCATTGGCTTTGTTGAAGAGACAAAATCCAGGCTTGGTATTATGGGAATGGGGAGAAGAATCGAAGAGCAAGAAGCTGGTCGATGTGTGTTGAGAGAGGAATTTGAACCTATATAGTACCGTTTTTGACCCTGAAAATGGGCGTTTAAGCCTCAATAACAGCTATTTTGGGATATTTTACCTGCAGATTCAGTGGGTTAGTCTGGTCCGACCCCGAGCAGCCCCGACTTGAATGGGACGGCAGAGGGAACGGTATAGTTTCTAAGCCGTGAAGGAGATACCTCCCTATTGTCGGGGCTATCGCAACTACCGCAATATGAGCTTTGATAGGACGTTTGGTGCAGGACTCTTTCCTGACCCAGCTGTTGGAAATAAAGTCAGAACGGATAAGATGCTGAGATAGATTCATCAAAGAAAACGACCCAAAATCGGCGTGGCACTATTTTGCCCATTGACTGACTGGGGCCTTATAAGAGTTATGTGAATAAAATCACAAAGAAAGGAATATGATGTCAGCTCCCGATTTTATTTCAGGTAACGGAGAGGTGATCCTGAAGGATAAATTCGTATCCGTGCGCCTTGTTGGGGCTGCGTTAGAAAAAAAGTTCCGCCTCAAGATAATCGAAGAGTCCCCCAAATTCATTAAATTCAAGATTGTGCGATTTGCCAGAATCTACGGTGCTCCTGTATTCTGGCCAAGCGCATCGCTATCTATTGCCATAAACAACGAAAATGACAGCATCAACTACAAGTTTTATTGGCCCGACTACTATATGCTTTTGCTGCTGGTGGGCCTTGTCCTATTCGTCCCAGGGATAAAAACCTTAAAGGAAGATTTTCTCTTTCCATTGATAACAGTAATTTTCTGGGCAGGAATCATTTTCCTAGATACGAAATATGTTTCATCCAAGGTTCGTAAAACTCTACTAAAATTGAGCAGCACATAACAAGGGGGTGGTTCTGATGCCGCAAAAGACGCGGCCCCGCACACCCCCAGAACCGTTGGCAAGAAGCCAAATGTTCATCCGAAAGGCGAAAATATGCATGAGAAGTTAGTATCGCTAATTGTTTTCCCAATTGTTGGTGTCGCTGTCATCCTGGTCTCGGGCAAATTTGCGTGGAAAGCGAAGCAAATCAGAGTAATAGATGATGTGCGACTCATCTCTTCTAAAGACACAACTGGATGGATGTGCTTTAGTCATTTCATAAACGGAATTTTGATATTTTTTTTAGTGCTTTGGAGTCGTGTTAGTGAAATAGGCCAGCCATTAATGTTACTTTTTGCTGTGTTGCTCATCGCCAATGTTTTTCTCAACTTCAAATTCAAGTATACGATGGTCGCCATAAACAATGATAAATTGCTTATAAGCGGTTTTTTTCGCAAATTAGCTATAAGTGTATCTGAGATAGAGTCTATCAGTCAGGATTTCATAAAAGTCACTACGCCGCGAATACGAATATTTTTCAAGCATAAGACACCTTTCGGAGAGAGTGTTATTTTTATACCTGTCAATGAGCACGTCGAACATGATTTAAGGTCTTTAATGCATGAAAAGAAAGCCGAATGACACGTGCCAACCACTCGTCGGCACGGCCTCCGCTACGCTCCGCCAGTGCGCCCAGGTCCGTTGAGACTTTAAAAGGAGAGCCTAAAATTGGAAGAAAAATCAAAATTTAATTTATTTATCTCTGCGGTTTTTGCTCCAAAATTGTTTGAACAGTTATTAAAGTTAATTTTAATTGTCGTGGTGTTATTTATCCCCACTCTTCTGATCCTCAACTACACGGCTATACAACAACCAGAAATGTTAATCTTTATATTCATGATGTGGATGGTATCGCTCTGCTTCCTATTTGAGAAAAAATTAGCGAAGTATATGAATTTAACAGAAAGAGAAGGAGAAATAAGAAAGTTTGTCATTCACAGTCTTGTGAATTTTGCCGTTATTCTATGCGGCATTTTCATTATGATTATCAGCCCAGAAGACCGAGGCATAGGAGTTTTGTCGGCCGCATTTTTCGGGATCCGTCAATTGATCGCAACCAGGCGGCAATATAAAAAGTGGTGAGCTCAACCAGGCGCCCAGACCATGATATGGCGATAAATCCGCCCGCCAGGTCAAGCGCCACCATGTTACATCAAGAAAGGATAATTTGATGCGATTTCTAAGTCTAATTCTCATCGTAATGATATTGCTCCTTGTCGGGTGTGATCAAGCAAGCATAATGAAAAAAATAACTCCGTCGGAGGCAGAATCTGTAGCAAAAGGTTATGTCGATCTTCTACGACAAAATAGATTTGATGAGATCGAAAAGGATCTTGACGCAAGCATCAATACCTTTGACATCCATAGTACGTTGGTTAAGATGGCACAGATGATTCCTACACAGCAGCCGGAATCTATAAAAGTAGTAGGGGTAAATAAAAATGTCTTTAATGGCCCTAATGAGCCAAAGACCACTACAACCAATATAACTTTTGAATACCAGTTTCAGAGTAGATGGCTGCTGATTAATGTTGCGACACAGAAGAGGGGAGGAGTCTCGACTATTGTTGGTTTTAACGTTAATCCGATCCCAGATTCTTTAGAAAAGCTCAATAAATTTAGACTGGTCGGTAAGAGTCCCCTACAGTATTCGGTGCTTTTCTTGGCCATCTTTATTCCATTATTTATCCTGTATGCGCTTATTCTGTGTATCAGAACCAAGATAGAGAAGAAAAAGTGGCTTTGGGTGATATTTGTATTAGCTGGAATTGCAACGTTCTCAGTTGATTGGACAACTGGCCAATGGAGAATTGTTCCTTTATCGTTCCAATTGTTTGGTGTAGGGGCATCTGCTCCCCCATATGGCTCATGGGTTATAAGTATATCTTTGCCGTTGGGGGCGGTTATTTTTATGTTAAAAAGGAATGGGTTGTCGAAACAACAAAACAACACTGATCAGATTGTACAGTCAGAGCCCGAGAAAGAGGATTGGTTGGCTGGCTTAGATAAATAAGCCTATGGCAATCTCAAACGATCTAACCATCGGCACGTCGGCCGAAATACTGGCCTGTCAGCCTCGTTCCCGTGGGCTGCAAAAAAGGTGATGAAAAGAAAGAACAATTCAAAACTCATGTCGTATGTGCTGCTATGTTGCACACTTCAACTAATACTTTGCGGCTGTGTCCCGGCATTCTATACATATTGGGCGCCTCATGCTGAAGGTGGGAAGTTGTCATCACATGGGCAATTGGCTCCCAGTGATTCAGTCGAGTTTATCTACGATGGGGTAAAAGTGAGTTTTGCAGGCCAAGGAACTTTAGTGGGAATGGTACTTCACATCCCTGAAGTGAAAACCGTGGCTTTCACATCTGACAAGGTGGATGTGTGCATTCCTGAGAAGACACGGGTTAATTTTGATGTACGAAGTTATAGCACAAAGCCAGACGAGGGAGAGCACTTTAATCCGACAGTTAGCTTGAAATTGACTTTCTATTTGTCGCGTATTGTTTTTAGCGATTCAGAAAAGACGGCTTATAGGATCAAGATGCCAATATATTATAGTCGATGGACAGACTTACACTATTCCAGAGATCGAATTTACCAAGGGTAAAGGGTTTGGAATATTTGGATGATGTAGCTACCACAAGGAAATGAGAAAGTGAGGCCCAACCACGGCCTCAGACGCGGACGGCTAACGTCGCCGGTCAAGTCCGGAATACGTTGAACTAATTAAAACACAAGGTGGAAATTATGAAGAAAATTGTGGGAGCTTTTGCACTTTTATTGTTAGCAGGTTGTTGCTCGTCTGGCAGTCATTTGGTTTCTAAAAAACCTAGAGAAGGCGTTGATGCTCAAACTGACATGCAGGGAAAAACGAAATATAACAGCGAGTGGTTCAAGTTCAAGTGTGAGCAAGACTAATAAAGTCTGCAAAGAACAAAGCAAAGCGAAATGGATTCAAGAATAAGACAACAGAACTTTCAACCAGGCGGCAGCAGGTCTCCACTAACGCTTCGCCGCTACGCCTCTCCCCCGTTATGAGGATAAGAAATAATGAAAATAGGTATAAATGGTACTGGAATTGCGGGCCCGACTCTCGCCTATTGGCTCAAAAAATACGGTCATGAGCCTATACTGTTCGAACGTGCGGCTGCTTTACGTACAGGTGGTTATATCGTTGATTTTTGGGGGCTTGGCTATGATATTGCGGAAATGATGGGGCTGATTCCCGCGATCAAGGAATACGGTTACCAGGTCAAAGAATTGTTGAGTGTTGATAACGAAGGGAAAATACGGGCACAAATGCCTGTCAGTTCCATGCCAGAGATAGTCAATGGACGATATACCAGTATTTCACGTAGCCATCTTGCCAGCATTATTTTTGATGCGCTCGAGGATGTAGAAACCCGTTTCGGCCAATACATAGTAGCGCTTGAAGAGGATAATAGCGGTGTCAATGTAACGCTTTCAGATGGTTCAACAGATCGCTTCGACCTGGTCATTGGTGCGGATGGATTGCACTCTTATATTCGCAACCTTGTTTTCGGGGCGGAAAGTAAGTTTGAACATGACCTTGGAGTTTATGTTGCTGCTTTTACTATCAATGACTACCCTCACCGCAATGAAGACCAGTATATAATCCATTCTGAGCCAAGTTATCAGATTTCACGTTTCAGCATGCGTGATAACAAAACGCTGATTCTGTTTACCTTCCGCAAGGAGTTGATTCACCACGAACCAGATAATGAAGCGGAAGAAAAAACTCTATTGCATGAAATTTATAATCATTGCGGCTGGGAAGCCAAAGAAATTCTAAGGTATCTCGACGTGGCTGATGATTTTTATTTTGATACCGTAAGCCAGATACAAATGCCCCATTGGAGTAAAGGACGTGTTGCCTTGATCGGTGATGCAGCCGCTTGTGCTTCGTTGCTGGCAGGTGAAGGCACTGGACTCGGTATGACTGAAGCCTATACGTTGGCAGGCGAGCTTCATAACGCATGTGGTGATTACAATGCAGCTTTTGCAGCCTATGAAGCAGAGCTGAAACCATTTTTGCATGAAAAGCAAAAATCCGCAGCCAAGATGGTAACGTTTTTTGCTGCCAAAAGTTATATAGCCATTATGCTGGTGCGTCTCGGCATTAATTTGGTCTCGATACCCTTGTTCACCCGACTTCTGCTAGGAAATTCACTTAAAGATAATTACAAATTGAAACGTTATGATTGAGTTTTGCATATCTTTTCAAAATCTCATAACAAGGCAAATGCACTCGGGCAGCCAAAAGCTTAGCTTCGCTCTGTTTTTTTGCGCCGGTGATTTGTGGCGTTGAAAGATAGAATTATGCAAACAAATGATTTAATAAGATCTGATATGCTTTTGGGGATCATTCTCATTGTTTCCTGTTGCGCAAAGCAATAAGGGGACAGGCTGATTATCTAGTGAGACCCGAGAGGTCGAAAGGGCCCCAATAAGCAGCCTGTACCATTATTACCCTCCGGATAATACCTCAACAACACCCTGAAGGGATGTGTCCATTCAGGAGAGCGAGCAAAGAACAAAGTACAACTGGAGTCAAAGGCCAGAAAGCATACGCGTCATCTTCAAAATAGGCCCAGCAAGGTTAAGAAGTCTTTCGAGCGACGTTGTGCTGTCTCCGCGGCATAATTGCTGTGTTTAGTTGCCGGAGTAATACAAACAGGTGATTCACAGAATGGATAACAGACTAAAGATAACCAGTATTACCACCTGGATTGCGGGAGCGATAGCCATTGCAATGACCATTCTTCTTCCTCTGGGTTATTTTAGCATTTCTTACCAGTACTTGTCTGGAAGCCTGGAGGCTGAAGCTGAAATTGTCAGCAACATTGTTGCCGAATTAATCAACTCAAATCCGGATCTCTGGCAATTTGAGAAGATGCGGTTGGAGGAGTTGCTGGCAAGGCGGATGCGTTTTAACCGCGAAGAGACAATACGAATCTTCGACTCAAAAAACAAGCTGGTTGCGGAGCGAGATAAACCCCTAAAACGGCCGCTTATGACGCGGCGCTTTGACTTGCTGGATTCGGGGTCAACCGTGGGCAAGTTGGAAATCAGCTGTTCTCTCGTTCCGCTCCTGCTTCGTTCCGGTTTTGCAGCACTGCTCGGGCTGTTCGGCGGGCTTATTATATTCATAACTCTGCGGATCCTGCCGTTGCGCTCCGTGGAGCAGGCAGAAAAAACACTGTGGGAAACAAACCGATTGCTGGAGGAGAAAAACCGGGAGATCGAAACAGCTTACTCGGAGCTTAAGGCAACTCAAGTACAGTTGCTGCAACGGGATAAGATGGCTTCCATCGGACAGCTCGCTGCCGGTGTAGCCCATGAGATTAACAATCCGATCGGCTTTGTCAACAGCAACTTGTGCACACTGGAGAAGTATGTTGCAAAAATAATCGACTTCATCAGCGCCCAGGGGGAAAAATTAACATCTTGCGCCACATCGGCGACTTTGGCGGAACTATCCGGCAAGAGAAAGTCTCTCAAGATCGATTACGTCCTGGAAGACATGAAGCATCTGATCAGCGAGTCACTGGACGGCACCAGCCGGGTGCAGAAGATCGTTCAGGATCTCAAGACCTTTTCCCGGAACGACACAGGGGCGGATTCTCTCATCGATGTCAATACCTGTCTGGAAAGTACCATCAATATGGTCTGGAACGAAATCAAATATAAAGCAACCCTGCAAAGGGATTTCGGCGAACTCCCCCAGCTTAAATTCAATCCGCAACAGTTAAACCAGGTGTTTATAAACCTTTTGATCAACGCAACTCACGCCATTGACAAGGATGGGACTATCACAGTGCGCTCCCGGTTCGAAGATGGACTCATCCGGGTAGCAATTTCCGACACCGGATGTGGCATCCCGGAGGATATCCGGGCCAAGATATTCGAGCCGTTCTTTACTACCAAGGAAGTTGGCAAGGGGACAGGGCTTGGGCTTAGCATTTCCTTTGGCATTATAAAAAAACATGGGGGTGAGATCGAAGTAACCAGCGAGGTGGGAAAAGGTACAACCTTTACGGTGCTTGTGCCGGTTTCGGCAGAATAATGCAGATCATCAGGGGGAATAGATGGCTTTGGAACTGAGACATTGGTTTTTAGTGGTAGTTATCTGGACATTGCTGGCGGCATGCGGGATTTTTCCAGCAACAGCGTTGGCAGAAGCTGTCGTCAAAATCGGCGGGACCGGAAGCGCCATGGGAGCTATGAAGCAACTTGCCGTGGAATATGAGAAATCATATCCCGGGACAAATATTCAAGTCCTGCCAAGCCTCGGCAGTTCTGGGGGGATCAAGGCTGTTCTTGGCAATGGTATCGATCTGGCTGTTGCCAGTCGTCCTCTTACAAAGAGTGAACAGCAACAAGGGGCAGTAGCAATGGAATATGCCAAGTCTCCCTTTGTTTTCGTTACCAACCCCAAGATCAAAAAAAATGACATATCCGTCCGTGAGTTAGAAGCATTCTACAACAACGCGACTTCGAACTGGCCGGATGGCAGCCGCATCCGGCTGATCCTGAGGCCGGAAAATGATAGTGACACAAGGCTGCTCAGCAGCATCTCGCCGACAATGGAACAAGCGGTTAAGGCCGCCTTGTCACGTCCCGGAATGATCATGGCGATAACGGATCAGGAATCATCTGAGGCGATTGCCCGGATTCCTGGCGCTCTGGGGGGAGCTACGCTGACCGAGATAATCAGCGAAAAGCTCCCATTGAATGTTCTTTCCTTCAATGGTGTTCAACCAAGCACCAAAACCATCTCCGACGGAACCTATCCTCTGGTTAAGTCGCTCTACCTGGTAACAGCTCCCAATTCTTCTGCCGAGGCCTGGAAATTCATCGCTTTTGTCCGTTCACTGACCGGCCGAAAGATTCTAACAAAGACCGGAAACCTTGTTGTTGAGTTGAAATAGTAAAATAATTACATGGAACATCTACGCTATTGGATGAAGGCGACAAGGTTTCAGAGAGGCTGTGCCTCGCGACCAGGATCGGCAGGCCGTTAGGAAATGAGGATTTTGTTGGAGAATTCGAGCGTGTGACGGGGCGTGATCCAAGGAATACGCAGCTGACAGCCGTTATTTTACCAGCTTATTTTGCTGAAAAATCCCTTCGTAGAGCATCGGATACTACCACAGGAGTATATGGAAAATGGCTATGGACAAACTTGATGAAATAACACGTAAACGCAAGAAAGCTCATCAGCAACTCGTTTCACTGGACTCTAAGGTTTACAAGGCTTTTCTGCAGATGGAACAAGCCGCTTTTTCGGACGGCGCTCTCCCCAAGAAGACAAAGGAGTTGATTGCCATCGGCATCTCGGTGCAGATGGACTGCGAGTCATGTATGCAGTGGCATATTGACCAAGCAACTGCATGCGGCGCTACGTACCGTGAGATTCTTGAGGCCATCGAGGTCGGTATCGAGATGGGGGCTGGTCGGGTAACGGTTTCAGCCCGGTTCGCACTTGACGCCATGGAGCGGGCATTTCCGAATGAGGAGTCTTGATCCAATTAATAGAAAGCTCGGTAAAGTTCGGCAAAAGCAGCGGCATCAGAACTTGAAGATTTGAACATGCATCCATCTGGCCTTCTCCAAGTCATGGCACAATGGACTTCCCTCTGGCTTTGCCCGAAGATCACAGCAAAGAACCAGCCACGGCACAAAACAGAATCGATGTGTAATCATTTTCGACATTCTGTTACGATTTTTGTAAACAAACTCGACACTCAATTGGTGTAATTGGGTAAAGTGTAGTTGTAACAACATGTTACGCTTGATAAATGCTCTGGCACACCATATGCATTTTTTACTGCAAATCGAGTTTTAATAAATTTATCCGACTTTGCCATGAAT
>MTLD01002567.1_pt1 | contig 14537 bp, 15 predicted proteins | sample 1982471 | NCBI WGS metagenome assembly MTLD01 (sample SAMN05712604, study PRJNA340218) | biofilm metagenome | isolation source: sample SPM anode biofilm adapted to -50 mV | place: USA | collected 2012-02-03
TCGCCGCCGTTATCGGGCAGGGCCAGGTCGCTCCAGCCTTTGGACGCCCCGAACGTCAGGGTGGGGAGCTTGCCGCTCTCGGCCACCTTCACGCCGCTCTTGGCCATGTTGACGGCCGCCTGGGCCTGAGCGATCTCCGGCCGGTCCTCGTGGGCGAGGGCGATGCTGTCGTCGAGGCTTTTATCGTATTTCTCGTATTTCATTGTATCGGTGAGCGCGATTTCGCTATTCGGGTCGATGCTCATGACGTTTTTGAGGTTGGCCACGGCCAGGTCGTAGCTGTTCTGGCTCTTGATGAGGTTCTGCTGGGCGTTGGCCAGCTCGACCTGGGAACGGAGCACGTCGGCTTTGGCCACCAGGCCGGCGTCGAATTTCTCCTGCGCGGTTTTCAGGTGCGCCTGCAGGTTCTTGACCGCTTCCTCGTTTACGGTAACGAGGTTCTTGTTCTGCAGGACGCCGTAGTAGCCGGTGGCGGCGTCCAGCCTCACCTGCCGCTCGGCTTTGGCGACACCGAGTGCGGCGCTCGTCAGGCCCTGCTCGGCCTGGTCGACAAGGCCCTCGGTCCGGCCGCCGTTGTAAAGCTGCCAGTTGAGGCGCAGGCTGTTGCTAACCCCTTCGCTGGCCGGCGCAAGGTCGGAGCCGGGCTGGCGGCTGTAGGTGCTGCCGAGCGACAGCGACGGCCAGCGGCCGCCCTTGGCCTCGTCCACGCCGTACGCCGCTTTGTCTTTGTCGGCGGCGGCCATCTTCAGGGCGGGGTTGTTGGCGACGGCGGCGGCGATGCTGTCGTGGAGGGACAGCTGCAGCGGCGCGGCCAGCGCCACCGGCGCGTTTAGCAGCAACGCCGCGGCCAGCAGGGCAATGGCGGTTTTTTTTGCGTAACGGGACGGCATATCGTTTTCCCCCTCTGTTGCGATTGATGTATAGGGTCCTGGCATGGTACGGAACCATTGTAGCGGAATAGTTTTTGTTTTTCTTTAGACAGCGGGCGGCAAAAATAGGGAGGCCGTTGAGAAAGCCCCATCTGCGGCGTTGCTCCTCGGCTGCCATCCTCAGCGTACGTTCCGTGTACGCTTCCGGTGTCAGTTTCCGGTGCGCCTTGCATCTGGGGCTTTCTGAACGGCCTGCGATTATTCATATGAGAACCAGGGGACAGTCGAAAAACCTTTCACTTCACCGGCAAACTCACAATAATCTTCGTGCCCGCGCCCGCGGTACTCTCGGCGCGGATTTTGCCGCGATGGCTTTCGACGATCCAGCGGGCGATGGCCAGCCCCAGCCCGGAGCCGCCCTCGCCGCGCGAGCGGGCCCGGTCGCCGCGGAAGAAACGGTCGAAGATCCGCGGCACGTCCGCGGGCGGGATACCGCAGCCGGTGTCGGCCACGGTCAGCAGAACCTGGCCGGCCTGGCGGCGGCAGGTCACGACGATGCAGCCGCCGGCGGGCGTGAACTTGAGCGCGTTGTCCAGCAGGATGACCAGCAGCTGCTGAAGCCTTTCCCGGTCGGCGCTCAGCGTCACATCGTCGCCGGCCTCCGCCTGCAGCGCCACCCCTTTCCGCTCGGCCAGCGGTCCGAATTGCTCGGCCGCGGCCGCCACCAGCTCGCCTAAGGCGACCTCCTCCCGGCTGAGCTCCGGCTGGCCGGCGTCGGCCCGCGCCAGAGTGAGCAGCGTGGCCACCAGCCGGCTCATACGGTTGGCCTCACGGACAACGTTGCTGATGCGGACGCTTTCCTCCTCGATCGTGCGGCCGGGGTAGCGGAGGAGCAGCTCGGCGTTCGTTTTGATGACCGTCAGCGGCGTGCGCAGCTCGTGGGAGGCGTCGGCCACGAACTGCTGCTGCCGCTCCCACGCCGTCCTGATCGGTACCAGCGCCCGCCAGGCGAGGAAATAGCCGGCAACTACCACCGCCAGCATACCGGCCGCCGTCACGCTGAGGATGATTATCATCATTCGCCGCAGCAGCGCCGTCTCGGTGTCGACGATGGCCACGGCCACGATATCCTGGACGGCGAACGCGCCCTCGGGACGGATAAGCGTCCGTTCTTCGCCCGCATAGGGGAGGGAGCGGGTACGGTACACATGGTCGCCCGTCCGTCGCATCTGGGGTTTGCCGGCCCTGGCGCCCGCCGCCACCTCCTTGGCCGCCTCGGCGTTGTCCACGGGATAAAAATTAGCCACCCGGCCGCCGGCGTCGCGGACGAACAAAAAAATCCGCGGGTCGAAGGCAACCGGATGGCTGAAGACCATCTTCGGGCGGCCGCCGGCGATGCGGAAGGCTTCGAGCCTGTCGGTCATCGCATCGTCGACCTCGTCGAACAGCTGGTAGGCAATGAAGCCGTACAGCGAGCCGCCCAGCCATACAAGGATGAGGAAGAAGACGAGCGAGTTGAGGATGGTCAGGTTGCGGAGCGTCTTGCGGAACATGTCAGTCGCCCTTCAGCATGAACCCCGCCCCGCGGACGGTGCGGACGAGGCCGTCGCGGCCGAAGGGGGCGAGCTTTTTGCGCAGATAGTGGATATAGAGATCGACGATGCCATGGGTGGTGTCCGACTCGAATCCCCATACGCGGTCGAAAATCTGCTCGCGGGTGAGGATCTGCTCACGGTTGAGGAGGAGGAATTCGAGCAGCTCGTACTCCTTGATGGTCAGGCGGAGGGCGGTGTCGCCGGCGAAGGCGTCCTTGACCCGCGGGTTCGCGACCAGGCCGCCGTAGTGCAGATCGCCGTCCGTCCCCACCGGTCCGCCGCGGCGCAACAGTGCCTTGACCCTGGCGAGCAGCTCGGGGACGGCGAACGGCTTCACGAGGTAATCGTCGGCCCCCGTATCCAGTCCGGCCACCTTGGCGGCGACGCTGTCCCTGGCGGTCAGCAGCATGATCGGCGTCCGGCAGCCCTCGGCCCGCAGCCGCCGGACGATCTCCAGCCCGTCCGTCCCCGGCAGCATTACATCGAGGATCAGCAGATCGTATACTCCCTGCCGGGCCTGGTAGAGGCCCTCGTCGCCGCCGGCCGCCTCGTCCACCGTGTAGTCGTCCTCCATCAGCACCGCGACGACCGCCTCTCGCAAGGGGGCATCGTCTTCCACCACCAGGATTCTCATCAGCGCACCTCCGCCTTCTAACCTTAAGGTGGCGCGCCGGCGCCGTACTTATACCTTCGGTTGCCGATAAAGGCCCATCTGCGGTGTTGTAAGCGACCGCATCGACGCTGAAGTGTCGTGCGTCTGACTTATCAGAGCGCTTGCTTGCGTACCTCCCGAAGTACGCGGCGCGACGCGCTCTTCCGGTGCGCCTTGCATCTGGACCTTTCTAGGCAACCTCAAACTGCTGCAAGGACAAACAAAAAAAGAGTATCGTCAGATACCCTTGCAATGCGCGTCGGTGCGTTATCGGCTATAGGAAGAACCACTTCATCAGGAGGTAGGTGAGGGCGCTCGTCGCGCCGCTGGCCGGGATGGTCAGCACCCAGGCGAACACCATCTGCTGCGCCGTGGACCAGCGGACGGCCGTGACCCGCTTGGCCGAGCCCACCCCCATGATCGATCCCGACACGACATGGGTGGTGCTCACCGGCAGGTGCAGGAAGGTGGCGGCGAAGATGACCAGCGACGAGTTGAGGTCGGCGGCGAAGCCATTGATCGGTTCCATGCGGAAGATGCGCGTGCCCATCGTCTTGATAATCTTCCAGCCGCCGGCCGCCGTGCCGAGGCCCATCGACAGCGCGCACGCCAGCTTCACCCACGTCGGCACCTCCAGGGACGGGATCTGGCCGGCGGACAGCAGGGCGAGCGTGATGATGCCCATCGCCTTCTGGGCGTCGTTCGAGCCGTGGGAAAAGGCCATCAGGCTTGCCGACAGCAACTGCATCCGCTTGAAGCCGGTGTTGAGGAAGGTGGGGCCGAAGCGGCCGAACATCCACAGCAGGGCAATCATGACGAAGTAACCAGTGATAAGGGCGATGATGGGCGACAGGACCAGCGAAAGGACGATCTTTTCGATGCCGCCGTAATTCAGCGCCTCAAAGCCGCGGCCGGCGATTACCGCGCCCATCACGCCGCCCACCAGGGCATGCGACGAGCTGGACGGTATGCCGAGCAGCCAGGTGGCCAGGTTCCAGAGGATGGCGCCCACAAGGGCGGCGATGATCACCGGTTGGTCGACATGCTGGGCCGACTTGACGAGATCGCCGCCGATCGTCTTAGCCACGCCGGTGCTCAGCAGGGCGCCGAGGAAGTTGAGCGAGGCGGCGAGGTAGACGGCATGCTGCGGCGCCAGCGCCCGTGTCGACACCGAGGTGGCGATGGCGTTGGCCGTATCGTGGAAGCCGTTGATGTAGTCGAACGCCAGGGCGAGAAGAACAACTCCGTACACCAGCCAAAGATCAGGCATACTTCAGCACGACCCTCTTCAGCAGGTTAGTGATGTCTTCGCAGATATCAAGCGTTTCCTCGAGGCTGGTGAGGATCTCCTTCCACTTGATTATCTCCACCGGGTCACACCCCTCGCGGAACAGCTTGGCCATCTCGCGGCGATAAAGAACGTCGCCTTCCGATTCCAGGGACATGATCCGGTTGCAGCGGGCCTCGATCTTGAGGTGCTGCTTCTTCAACTCGCTCAGATAGGAGATCGACTTGGCCACCTGGCCGACGCTGGTATGGACGAGGGAAACGAGTTCGCGGACTTCGGGCGACGCCGCGCCGACGTTGAACATGTGAACCTTGTCCACTATGCCCTTCATCGAGTCGACGAGGTCGTCGAGCTTCTGGGCGAGGGCGAGAATGTCCTCGCGATCGAAGGGAGTAATAAAGGTCTTGTGGAGTTTTTTGAGAATCTTCTCCACCAACTGGTCGGCTTCTTGTTCGAGCGTTTCCGCCTCGGTGAGGATTTCGGCCATGCGGTCCTGATCCTCGAACGCCTGGACCATCACCTCGCTCGCCTTCTTGGCGATGGCGGTGTGTTCAGCCAAAAACTCGAAAAACTTTTCCTCCTTGGGCTTCAAACGAAACGCCACGCTGCGTTCCTCCCCCCGGTATATATGACTAGACCACTTTGATTATAGCACATACTTATATCCGATTAGAAGGGCAAGACTGGAAGGCGGAATTGCGGAAAAATTGCGGGAAGTGTTGTCAAACTGCTGTCATGACAGATGTCAGGACAAAAAGAAGGATATTTGCCGCCGGCACCGAAATAAACCATATCGCGGGCAGGGCAGAAGCCGCGCCGGGGATGGACCGCATCGTCCCAGGGAACCCGCGAAACAAGGGGGAAATTACATGGCAAGTGTATCCGACCGACTGAGCAACCTGCCGCTGGGGGCATTCCACTGGCGGCTGCTGCTGCTGACGATGCTCGGCTGGGCCTTCGATTCGATGGACACCGGCATCGTCGCCTTCGTTCTCGCAAAAATGATCGCGTCGTGGAATCTTACCGCAGCTCAGATAGGTTATATCGGCAGCATCGGCCTTGTGGGGATGGCCATCGGCGCCGCCCTGTCCGGCTGGCTGGCCGACATGATGGGCCGCAAGAAACTATTCGCCGCCACCCTCGTCGTCTACAGCGTCGCCACCGGCCTGTGCGGTCTGTCCTGGAGCTACGGATCGCTGCTCTTCTTCCGCTTCCTGGTCGGCTTCGGCGTCGGCGGCCAGTTGCCGGTCGCCGTCACTCTCATGAGCGAATACTCTCCGGCCCGCCATCGCGGCCGGATGATCGTCCTCCTTGAGAGCGCCTGGGCATTCGGCTGGCTGGCGGCCGCTGTCATCGCCTATTATATTATTCCCCGATACGACTGGCAGATAGCCTTCTTTATTGGCGCCTTGCCGGCGCTGCTCGTTCTTTTCTTGTGGCGCATGGTGCCCGAGTCGGTGCTGTACCTTGTCGAAAAAGGCCGCTACCAGGAGGCCCACGAACAGGTCGCCGCCATCGAGCGCGAGCTGGGCGTGCCGGTCGGCGAACCGCCCACCGCCGCCGAGATCGCCGCTCCCAAGGTAAAATTCGCCTTCGCCGAACTGTGGCAGGGCCAGTACCTGCGGCGCACCGTCTGCCTATGGATACTGTGGTTCGGCATCGTCTTCTCCTACTACGGTATCTTCACCTGGCTGCCAACGCTGATGGTCAAGAGCGGCCACACCCTCGTGCAATCGTTCGAATACGTCCTGTGGATGACGCTCGCCCAGATCCCCGGCTACTTCGCTGCCGCCTACCTTATCGACCGCATCGGCCGCAAGCCCACCTTGTCGTCTTTCCTCGCGGCCTGCGCCGTTTGCGCCTACTTCTTCGGCACCGCCAAGACCGGCGGCGAAATCCTCCTGTACGGCTGCCTGCTGTCCTTCTTCAACCTCGGCGCCTGGGGCGTCGTCTACACCTATTCCCCCGAGATGTACCCCACCCATGCCCGCGCCAGCGGCGTCGGCTTCGCGGCCGCCTTCGGGCGGGTCGGCGGCATCTTCGCCCCCAGCGTCGTCGGCTGGATAATGTCCAGCGGCCCGGACAAATTCGCCGTCGTCTTTACCCTCTTCACCGCCGTCCTCGTCATCACCGCCCTCAATGTCTTCGTTCTCGGCGAAGAAACGATGCACAAATCGCTCGACGAGCTCAACAAATAAATGGAATATTATTCCTAATATGCTTGCCCGCCGGTGATGAATAAGATATAATCTAATCAGGAAAAATAAACCGGTTGCCGGAAGGAGAGTCTGTCTGCGACAGGCTTTTTCCTTTCCCGGCCGACGAAAGGGGATGGGCGGTATGGAGAATCGAGCGCCGTACTGGCCGGAGAGCCGGCTGCCGGGCGAAGAATGCCGGCTGGTCGTCCGCGGCTTCGCCGACCGGGGCAGCCTGTACGACGAACGCAACGACATCGTCGTCCTCACCGACGGCTGGGTCGACGGGCCGGCGGCGGCCGTCCTGCGCGGCGGCATCAACGCCGGCGCCGTCCTCGACGTGCTGGCCTGCGCCGGCATGAACCAGATCAAAGTCCTCCACCTCGAGGAAAAGCTGCCCCAGCTCGAAGACATCTTCCTCTCCTCGATCGTGGCCCGCGCCCACGACATGTTCGACAACGTCAACATCAACTGGCGCCGCGAGGCCACGGTGTTCGACCTCATCAAGACCGTCGGCCGCGATTATGCCATGCTGCTGTTCGGCGCGCCGCTGGCCGACTCCGAGATCATGCCATTCTACGCCGCCATCAGAGAAGTGTACCAGGGTAGCATCACCATCGTCCGCGGCCCTTTCCAGGACCTCGAATTCACCGCCGGCGACGAGATCTACCGCTGGGTGCGGGAGCGGACGTTCGAAGCCGCCGATTTCGCCCTGCCGGCCGTCATGCGCGGCGGCAAGCGCAAACGGGGCCGCAAGGTCGCGGTCATCCTCCCGGCCCTCAACGAAGAGCGGACGGTCGGCCAGGTCATCGAAACGGCCCTCGAGGTCAAAACAGCCGGGGTATGCGACGAAGTCATCCTCGTCGACTCGGCCTCGACCGACAACACCGTCGCCATCGCCAAATCCTACGGCATCCCCGTCCACCTTCACCCCGCCGTCGCCTCGGAGCTCGGCAGCCATCGCGGCAAAGGCGAGGCGATGTTCAAGAGCGCCTTCGTCACCGACGCCGACATCCTCGCCTGGGTGGACACCGACATCGAGAACATCACCCCCCGCTTCTTCTACGGCCTGCTCGGCCCCATCCTCACCCACCCCGACATCCGCTTCGTCAAGGGCTATTTTTCCCGCCCGGTGCGGGTCGAGGCGTCCGGCCTCGAGCTCGGCGGCGGCCGGGTGACGGAGATTCTCGCCAGGCCGTGGTTCAACACCTATATGCCGCTGCTGTCCGGCTACATCCAGCCGCTCGCCGGCACGGTCGCCATCTACCGCGACGACCTGCTCAAGATGCGTATCCCCGCCAACTACGGCGTCGAGGTCGCCATGCTCATCCAGGCCGTGCAGGCCGCCGGCCTGTGGTCCACCTGCCAGGTCAACCTCGGCGAGGTCGTCCACCGCTCCAAGGACGTCGCCGGCCTCAGCGAGATGGCCTTCCAGATCCTCCAGGTGCTGGGCGAGTTCGCTGGCGAAGGCGGCCGCCGCGAAAACCTGCTGCGGCGGGTCTACTCGGCCCAGGGCCACTTCGAGATCGGCATAAAGCGCTTCGCCACCGTCTGGCGCGAATACAAAAAATAACGCGCTGAGTTATTGACACGGTTTCTTACGCGTGCTATCATAAGGTCAATTTAATACTCTTTCTCTTATCGAGAGTGGTCGAGGGACTGGCCCGATGACACCACGGCAACCGGCGCTACGGCGCAAGGTGCCAATTCCAGCAGGCGCCGGCCTGGCAGATGAGAGGGAAGGTAACGTCAATGCCGTTAAAACCCTTTCCTCTCGAAAGGGTTTTATTTTTTCACCCGGAGGTCGGCGGCTCGATGGCGCCCGCCTCGTAGCCGCGAACTACCCTTGATATACAGGCAATTTTACTACATATATACTTAGGAGGGAACAGACCATGACATTACCCGCCGATCTGCGCTTTGACACCCTCGCCGTCCACGCCGGCCAGGAGCCCGACCCGGCCACCGGCTCGCGGGCCGTGCCCATCTACCAGACCACCGCCTACAACTTCCGCGACAGTGCCCACGCCGCCAGCCTCTTCGCCCTCGAGGAGACCGGCAACATCTACACGCGGATCATGAACCCCACCACCGACGTCCTCGAAAAACGCATCGCCGCCCTCGAAGGCGGCGTGGGGGCGCTGGCCTTCGCCTCCGGCCACGCGGCCATCAGCGCCGCCATTCTCAACATCGCCCAGGCCGGCGACGACATCGTCAGCGCGCCCGCCCTCTACGGCGGCACCTACAACATGTTCGCCTACACCCTGCCGCGCCTCGGTATCAAGGTCAACTTCGCCGCCCCGGCCGACTTCGCCAAGGCTATCACGCCGAACACCAAGGCCCTGTACGCCGAAATCATCGGCAACCCCAAGATCGACGTCCTCGACATTCAAGCCGCCGCCGCCGTCGCCCATGCCCACGGCCTGCCGCTCATCGTCGACGCCACCTTCGCCACCCCGTATCTCTGCCGGCCGCTTGACCACGGCGCCGACATCGTCGTCCACTCGGCCACCAAGTTCATCGGCGGCCACGGCACCTCCATGGGCGGCCTGGTCGTCGACGGCGGCAAGTTCGCCTGGAATAACGGCAAATTCCCCCTGCTGAGCGAGCCCGACCCCAGCTACCACGACCTGCGCTACGCCGACGCCCTCGGCCCGCTCGCCTTCGTCACCCGCCTCCGGACCCAGATCCTCCGCGACCTCGGCGCCTGCCTCAGTCCCTTCAACAGCTTCCTCCTCCTCCAGGGGCTGGAGACGCTGCCCCTGCGCATGCGCCGCCACAGCGACAACGCCCTGGCCGTCGCCGAGTTCCTCGCCATCCACCCGCGCGTCGCCTGGGTCAGCTATCCCGGCCTCGCTGGCCACCCCGACCACGCCAAGGCCCGGAAGTACCTGCCCAAAGGAGCGGGGGCCATCCTCACCTTCGGCATCAAAGGCGGCCTCGAGGCCGGGCGGAAATTCATCGACACCCTGCGGCTCTTCTCGCTGCTCGCCAACGTCGGCGACGCCAAATCGCTCGTCATCCATCCCGCCAGCACCACCCACTCCCAGCTCACGAGCGAGCAGCGGGCCGCCGCCGGCGCCCCCGACGACATGGTGCGGCTGTCGGTGGGGTTGGAGGATGCGGCCGACCTCATCGCCGACCTAGACCAGGCTTTGTGACATACACAATGGGACCGCCCATAAGACCCCATCTGCGTTGTTGCTCCTCGGCTGCCATCCTCAGCGTACATTTCGTGTACGCTTCCGGTGTCATCCTCCGGTGCGCCTAGCATCTGGGGCCTTCTGAACGGTCCCGGCAGTCCAAGGTTTTTGGGACGGTGGGAGAGAGGGGATAGGTAACAAAAACTCCCGGAGAAATCCGGGAGTTTTTCAATGATATTCGCCGTCCGCCATTTTGATCATCGGCGCCGCACTAACGGGATATACGTTCATATTGATGGCGATTACCCGCTCGGTCTCTTTATCCAGGTAAAAATGCATCTTCAATACCTGACTTTGTTTCATGTAGCTGAGCCACTTGTAATGCTCCCGCGACCCGGAATAGCGGTTGGGTTCTCCGTAGAGTTCGAGCACTTTATCTGCCGGGTCGCCAACCCTTACCCCACGACTTGTCGAGTAATTCCTGCTGTAGACCGTCACGCCGGCTATATAGTCTTCATTGGTCGGATAAAAGTGTTCCATATAAACCTGGGCATCTACGGGTGTAAAACTCAAAACCTTTTTAATTTCCAGGTAATCTCCCGTTGGCGTATACGTAATAACATAGTCGGCCTTGCCCAAAGGAGCAGCGTTTGCACCGACAACAGCCGTGAGGATAATCACGACGATAAATGGCGCTAACTTTCGCAGGAGCATTCGCCTCGCCTCCAATACCTATTCCGCTTCTCCCTTATACTCGAACTCTATCTCTCCTCCAAGCCGATAATAATACGCCATCAACTGCAGTGTTCGGTCCCGAAGCCTGCTCTGGTAAACGCTGCCATGCATCACGATGGCAAAGCTTCCAGTATTTTTGCTCAACGCCTTTTGCGCAAATTCTTGTTCTTTTTCATGGTATTGTAGCCACGCTACCTGCGAGTCGACCAGCAGTTCCTTTTCCTCGTCGTTCAGCTTGAGTAGTAGCTTTTGATAAATGACGTTCAGCTCCCGGTCCCATAGTTGGATGTATTTCCCGGTTGTATTGGCCATTCCATAAGTGGTGTAGTTCGCAGACTTCCGCATGTCGCGCTGATAATCCCTGTCGAGGGGATTGGCCTCCAGCAATTTTTTAGTATTTGACGACATGTCATATGTGGCATACCCCTCGGCGATGCTTCCCGGCGACAAGATAAGACACAGAACAAAAAATAAGGGAAATATCAGCTTATTCATAACCTCTCCTTTTTCGCGGCGGCGCAACTTGACGCCATATATACATATTTTACCACAAATTTTCTGTTCGAAAAATATAATGGCCCCCAGTTAATCTGGGGGCCAAGCTTCGTTAGCGTAAACTCCTCAAGAATCCGGAAATAGTTCCTTGGGCGGCGGCAGTTCCTTTCGGCGGTAATCATTATTGAAAAACATATCTGCCTCATCCCTTCGCCGCTGCCAAAGTCCTTCTTTGCGTCCAGTCTCAGTGGATATAATATCCTCAAATTCCTTCCTGATCTGTTCCGGTGTCGCGTTGCCGCTTAAGATGTGACCCATGAGTTTGGGAGCCACGCCTAAGCTGCCCAAGTTAAAACGCAGGCTAACCAGTGCATCGAATTGCTGTTGCGTCAGTTTCAGATTATTTTCCGCCGCCCACTGGTTGATCGCGTCCGCATGTTTCTTTACATCCTTTCTTAATAGCTTCCATGATTCTTCTTCACTTAAACCGTTGCTGAAATCCTCGCCTGGCAGTATTTCATGACCGAAGCCGATAGTCCATTTTCCGCTGCTATCTACCTTGTATGGTGTTGGACGATGACGACCTGCATCACCTTCATAGTTGGCTAGAAAACCGAAAAGGTTCTCGCTTGGCGTCATTGCACCGGAGGTATTCTGTCTTTCCCCCAGCGGATTCTGAAGCCTGATGTCTGATGGATTTGGTCCTTGCAAGCTAGTATTGATTTTTGGATCGGGAAGGTAGCTTTTCCCACCCGTATTGCCGCTCATCTGCTGAAACCCGGTCGCAGAGTTGGTCCCGCCCGGGCCATTACCGAGTGCATTTTTCACCGACCCGTAGCCTGAGAAATTAGCCCCGCCCTGCTCCGGCCGAGGCTCCAGAACCCGCGCCGTCAGCCCGTCGACTGCTCTTGATAAAGCATTCTCTTCGGCGTACGGCCTAAGCACACCGTCGCGCCCGAATACCATATCCCCGGGCTTCGCGTTTCCCAATCCAGGTTTGGCCAACCCCAGCGGTGTTGCCGCCAAGGAACTTGGTTTTGCCATCGCATTGACCATACCATTGCCATGCGGAAAACAGCCGCCTCCGGCGTACCTACTCGGCAGGGACTCCGGCGTCTGCGGCCGGTCGGCCGGACTGCCCTCCGGGCCCCAGTCCAGCTTCCACACGTTCTTCCACGGGTCGAACGGCTTGACCGGCGACTGTTCCTCCGGCAGTTGCGGCGAAGGCCGCAACTGCGGATTCGACCCCTCATCGTCGCCGTTGTCCCAGCCGCCGATGTAGTGCTTCTCCTCCTCCGGTATGTACTTGGCGTCGTACGGCTGGCCGAACATGCGCATTATCCGTGCCACGAACCCCGGGTCAGGCTGCTTGTAGCGCGGGTATTGATATGCCTAGCTGTATTCCTGCGGTCCATCGTCTCCAGCGCGTCCTTGACATCCTTGTCGTCCATCCCGTCCATAGTCGGCTCGTAGCCCATCGTCTTCATCCTCCGTCGATACTCCTCGTCCCACCATGCTGACATTCTGTATCCCTCTCCTTCTTTGCCGGTTTTCCGGCATAAAATTTAGCAGACCGCCCGTTGGCGGTCTGCTTCACGTTATAAGCATATCACATTTTTTTGCCAGTCTGTCCACCAGAAGTCCACTCAGAGTCCACTACGATATTTTTTTTAAGTTTTTTAAGAGCTTTTCTTATACCCAATGCCGAGAACGACGGCGGAAATTCGCCACAAAGGAAAATTTCTCATAGCCGGCGAAAACGGGAAACAATATAGCGCGGAGGTGATTGACATGAGTGCCTGGCAGGATTTTCTCGACGAAGTGCGCACGGCGACCAAGGGGGTACCCTACCCCTTTTACCGCGGCTGCCCGAGCGCGGGCCATAGCCTGCTGCCCAGCCTGTTCCGCGTGCGCCGCAAGCGCTACACCGAGTGCAACCTCTTCTTCGACTTCTTCTCCTTCGCCAAGCCGCTCGTCAACACCCAGTCCCTCCGGCCGATCGAGGTGCTGTTCGAGATGCGCCACGCCGGCATCCCCACCCGCCTGCTCGACTGGACGACCACCTTCGCCGTCGCCCTCTACTTCGCCGTCGCCGGCAAGCCGGAGGCGCCGTGCGTCTGGGTCCTCGAGCCGGACAAGCTCAACCAGAAGGCCACCGGCCACGGCCTGCTCGTCCAGTCCGACGCCGTCGAATACGACCACGAGCACGAAGCGGTGCTCTACCTCGGCAAGAAGCTCGCGCATCCGCTGGCCATCTTCCCCACGATGCAGAACACCCGCATCTTCGCCCAGAAAGGCCACTTCACCATCCACGGCGCCAGCGAAAAACCTCTCGAGGGTATCGCCCCCGAGTGCCTCACCCGCATCGCCCTGCCGGCCGCCGCCATTGACGAGGCCCGCACCTTCCTCCACCTGGCCGGCCTGAACGAATACAGCGTCTTCCCCGACATCGACGGCCTGGCCAGGTATCTCATCAAGGAGCACGGCCTCGAGCGCCGCGGCCGGGTTGCCGCCGGCAAAGCCGGAAAGAAGCGTTAGGGCCCGTCCGCGCCGATGTAGGCGAACCGCGGCACCTCGCGGCCGTCCACGACCACGTTCTCGCAGAACATGGCCTTCGATCGTACCCAAAGGCCGCGTTCGCCGTACAGTGCCTGATACACGATCATCGGCTCCATCGTCTCGCTATGGGTCGCCTCGCCCACCACCAGATAGCGGTTGCCCTTGTAGTGGCGGTACACACCGGGGGCTACCTGCCTTTTCTGCCCTGCATCCATCACCTTTCACCTCTCCGCCGTTTTTCGCCCGTTTTGCCTAAGCCTAAAATTGCCACTCATCGCCCGCCGGCCGCCGGGGAAAATACGCTCAGGGAGGTGAGCGCATGGCCGATTTCAGCAAATCCGGCTGCTGCGAATGCAGCAGCAACAAAAGCTGCCCCGACGCCTTCGCGAATTTCGCCGCCGAGCTTTGTCCTTCGTCCAAGGCCCAGAAGAGCAAGAGCAAAGAGAAATAACGCCGAACAAGAAGACCGCGGCCAGGGTGTCGCGGTCTTCGGTCATTTGTCGCTATATTTATATTAGCATATGTTTCCTAAACGGTAAACCTGCGCACGACCGCCTGCAGATCCTGGGCCAGCGTGGCAAGGCCCTGGCTGGAGGCCGCGATCTCCTCCATCGTCGCCGACTGCTCCTCGGTGGAGGCAGACACGGTCTGGGTCTCGGCGGCGGTGGCTTTGCTCGCCGCGTCGATGTCCTTAATCGCCGTCACGATCTGGTCGCTGCCGGCCGCCATCTGGGTGATGGCCTGCGACATCTCCCGCGCCTGCTCGGAAACCTGGTTGACGGCGGCGAGAATCTGTTCGAACGCCCGGCCGGCGCTGTTTACCACCTCGCTGCCGACCTTGACCTCGTGTGTTCCCTGCATCATAGCGGCTACGGCCCGGTCGGTGTCGGCCTGGATGGCGCCGATCAGCTCGCCGATCTGCTTGGAAGCGTCCTGGGACTGCTCGGCCAGCTTGCGCACCTCTTCGGCCACGACCGCGAAGCCGCGGCCCGCCTCGCCGGCCCGC
>MTLD01002127.1_pt1 | contig 14440 bp, 14 predicted proteins | sample 1982471 | NCBI WGS metagenome assembly MTLD01 (sample SAMN05712604, study PRJNA340218) | biofilm metagenome | isolation source: sample SPM anode biofilm adapted to -50 mV | place: USA | collected 2012-02-03
CCCAATTCCCTGGCCCCCTCGGTCATGCGCGCCCCCCGTCCCGCGACAGGACAGTTCTCAAACGGTCCGCGGTCATCGGCTTGTAGATGTAATCAACAACACCTAGCTCCCAGCATGTTTCCTGATCGGTCTCGTTGTCCGAGGAGGTCAGGATGGCGACTGAAAGGAGGTTCAGACGCTCGTTGTCCCGGATGAACCGGAGGATGTCGAGACCGCTTATCTTTGGGAGTTTTAGATCCAAAAGCACCAGCCTTATACGATCATGAACGCCTTCCTGTTCCATGCGCCGCAACAGCTCACTCGCCTCTTCGCCGTCCCGTGCGACCAGTATCTCGTCAGTGCAGACCTTGCGTATGATGCGACAGGCAAGGAACACGTCGTCGGGGTTGTCTTCAACGAGCATGATGAATGACTGAGCCATCGGCTTCTCCGCGCCCCTGAGGGTAACTGCAGACCGCAAAACAGCCGAGCTTTTGGAGGAAGGTCAGGCCCGGCTGACTGTGCCGCAAAACAGTGCATTTACCGATACACATTAGCACCAGCTTATTCTATCCGCATGCACCACCTTGTCAAATTGCGCCTTCCGTACTTCACCCTACGGGAACCTCGATGGTGAATTCCGCCCCCTCGTCCACGTTGCGGACAGTAAGTCGCCCCGGAATGTTCTTCTCGATGATCACTTTGGACATGTACAAGCCGATACCGGTGCCTTGCTCCGGCCCCCTGGTAGTGAAATACGGATCGAAGATCCGGTCCATTATCTCTTCCGGAACGCCGCCCGCGTTGTCCCGCACCTTCACCGCTGCGTAACCGCCTTCCCTCGTGACCGTAATGCGGATGATGCGTCGATCGATCCTGCGATCAAGGAAGACGTCCCGGGCGTTGAAGAGTATATTGAGGACCGCCTGGGAAAACTCGTTCTGGTGTCCCGTCACCACCGGGTCATCCAGGGCATGAAACTCAACGTCGATGCGCAGATGGCGGAAACTCTCCTGGACCAGCGACAGCGTGCGCCCCACGACCTCGGCAACCCTGAAGGGCGCGGCGGCCTTGTCCGGCCTGAAGAAATTGCGGAAATCGTCGATGGTGCGCGAGGTATGGTTCAGCACCTTCATGAATCTCGAAACGCTGTCGTTTAGGTAGTCATGGGTAAAGCTGCCATGGTCGTACATCACGGGCAACTCCTGCATGATGAGACCAAGCTCGTTCAACGGCTGACGCCATTGGTGCGCGATGTTGCTGATCATCTCCCCAAGCGCAGCCAGACGGCTTTGCTGCAGCAGCATGCGCTCCTTCTCACCCAACTCCTCAAGTGCCTGCATCCTCTGTGCGGTCTCCTCCTCCAGCTCGAACAGGGTCCGCGAAAGCTCCTCGTGCTGCATTTCCACCTTCTTCCGGCTCAATTCAAGATCGGCGGTCCGCTCGGCTACCCGGGCCTCCAGGTCCTCCTTTGCCTGCTCCAGCGCACCGATCAGCTCGCAGTTGCGATAGCTGATGCCGATAACCGACGCGGTGCCCATCATGAGGCTCACGTCACGCTCCACAAGAGGGCGCTTGCTCCTCACGTTCTCAGCGGTCAGCACCCCGATGGACATCCCCTCCGAGGTTATGGGACAGCAGATGAACGACCTGGTGCCGTTTTTGACGGCGCAGGCCAGGGTGCGCCTGCCGAGTGTTTCCTGCTCACGTTCGAGGTCGTTGACGAGAAAGGGGCGTTTTTCGTTGAAACAGGCGACGTAGACGTCGCGGCCGGCGCCGTTTTGGTCCAGAGGGAGCGACAGCGCGTTCAGACATTCAAGTTCCCGTGCGCCGTAGCCGTACGAGGCCCGCAGCTCGAGCCTCCCGCTGTTGCCGTCGGCGAGGAAGATGGCGCCCCGGTCGTATTCAAGCCGACGCTGCATGATGTCGGCGACATCGATGAGCATATCCTCGATGCGCGTGAAATTGCCGAGCCGCTGCCCTATCTCGTTGGTAAGCATCGCGGTGTTGTAGTTCAGGTCGATCTGTTCCAGAAGGTTGTCGATGGAGTCCTTGGTGCTGCTAAGGCTGTCCTTCACGGCCCGCTTCTCGCTTGCCTCCGCGGCCAGCGCCACCAGGAGGAGCAGGACCAGCGACCCGAGCAGGGCGTATCCGGTTGCCATCCCTGCGGCGGCAAGGGCGATGTTCACCAGCGCCAAGGTCGGCACCAGGGTGTTGCGCAGCTTCTTCAGGTAGGTGTAGGCGCTCTTCTCCCAGGTGACCACGTAGCGGCAAACCGGGTCGCCTCGAAAGATGCATTCCGGCTGCTGGATGGTGGGAAGGTGCCTGATCTCGGGGAAGTACTGCAGGTCGGTCAGCTTGTGGTTGAACATGAGGACAATCGCCTCGAAAAATCCGATACGGTTTTCGCACTGGTACTGCTGTTCCATCCCCCCGTCCACCGGGGTGACCGTGATCTCGACCGAGTTGGAGGCGAGGCGGCGCGACCGGTAGCTCGTGCTTTTCGTTAAGTTCGCGGTCGCCTTGCTGATGATCTCGAAGGTGCTCGAGGCGTCCACGAGCCCCAGGATGTACTGGCGCATGGCGCCAAGAACGTCTGGTGAGGCGGCGTAGCGTCCGGCCTCCCTCGCGATGCGCGGGTTACCGGTCATCTGCAGGAGCTTCTCGTAGAAGCGATCGACCTGGCTCTGGCTGAACCAGTGTGCCTGATCGGCCACCTCGTACTCCTTCATCCCCGCGTACTCGAGGAGTTCAGCGATGTCGACGTGGCTGTACTTGTGCTTTATGAGCAGGATGAAGGAATTGATGATCCTGCTGTTATATAGCGGCTTGTCGCGCTGGGAAGCTTCCATGTCGGCTCCGGGGATCACTGCGCCTTGCGCGGCCCCTTGAGGAGACCGTCGCAGTAGTGCAGAAAATGGTCCGTGTAACGCATGTCGAGGATCCAGAGCAGGTAGGTCTTTTCGATGGGGAGGTCCTTTTCGACGGCATAGGAATGAGGAAACACCAGGGCCGGCATCGCCCCTCCCTCGTAATGCCTGCTCACATGGCGAAGCGCCAGTTCGATCAACGCGCGCGGAACATTTTCGTCGATAACGAAGAGGGTCACGCAGTTCGTGAGTTCCGCCATGTTGAAACCGGCGTCGGTGCAGTTGACGAGGAAGAAGGCTTTCAGGCTCCCCTTGCGGCGCAGCGAGTAGAGATGGACTTCCTTGCGAAAGCCGAGCTCGTTGTATTCGCGCGTAAGCTCCTCGTCATCGGTGCCCCACGGGACAAGGTCGAAGGCTTCAGCGAGGACGCCGCCGGAGACGTGCCGGTAGAAGCTCCCCAGCTCGGAGAGATCGAATTCGCTACTTTGGGAGAGTTCCCACTGCGGCGGAAACCCTTTACCGTCCCCCTCGGTTTGGTAGTGGAAATAGGCGAACAGGTCGAGTGAGCAAGTACGCTGGTCCGCATGCTTCGTAGCGAAGCCGCCGAACACACGCGCCGGAAAGCGGTTGTCGGGACGGTAGTAACAGAAGGCATAGCGCAGTCGCGCGAAGGCGAAGCTCTCAAGTTCGCTCAGGTAGTGGCTCACCTGGTCCAGTACGGCGATTCCCGCCTTGGCTGCGGACTTACGCGCCGCATGGTGATGTATCAGCCACGAGTTGCCGTAGAAGCGGACCATGGCCAGGTGCCCCAAAATGACGCCGTGATCCAGGTAGATGAAGTGCCTGGCGATCTGGGGATTACCGCTGTAAAGCCGCGCGTAGGTCTCCTTGATACTCTCCTTGTTCTCCTGGAAATGGGCGTACTTTGACGGGTAAATGAAACCGGTCTGGAAGAAGAAATCCCAAAGGTCGTCGAGATCGACCTCGGTGTCTACGTAGGACTTGCGGTTGGTCACCTGGTGCAAAAGCGAGAGGAGTTTCACGTGGTCGCCTATTTCCATGTCCAAAATGGCGAGGCCGCAGCGTACAAGCTTTTCATCCCCCTTCTCGCCTGCCGGGTTGCGCGAAAGCACTTGGGCGAGACAGGAAAGGCTCATGCCGTGCCCGAAGGTGATTTTAAGCCCCGGTATCATCAAACCGGGCATGAGCAGTGAATCCCCCTCGCTCTCCTGGACCGCCAGGCCGGTGCCGGACATGTCAGTGACCAGCAGGTTGACGCGCTTTCCTATCAGGGGGTGATTGAAGACGACGTTCGGCGTCGGGACGAGTTCCTGCCTGAAGTTGCGGTACTTTTTGGGCTTGAAGCGGCGAATCGAGCTGAGCCGCAGCCTCAGAACAAAGGAGCACGAGCCCCCAGCGGACTCGATGGCATGAATGTCGATGACGCCGGAGTAGAGCATGGTTTCGCCGCGGAACAGGCACAGATGCACCGGTTCTTCCGTGTTGATCCAGCGCAGGGTTTCCGGTTTCTGGAAGTTACCAAAGATGCGCAGCGAGACCGGGGTGTAGTCGACCAGGCTGCCGTCGAAGAGGACCCCGTTCTGCATGATTTGAGCGGAAACGCCGTCGGAGAGGTGCCGCCGGATCCTGCGTGCCTGGAACTCGCGGCAGGCAGGGGGGAGCATGAGCGCAAAGCCGCAGTCGTCGATAGTTACCGGCTCTGGGTTCACGACAAGGTATTTCCTGCCGTCGGCGATGAGCAGGTAATCGAAACGGTAGCTTTTCAGGAGTTCCCTGAGGCTCGGCACCACCTCCCAGAGGCAGTCGAGCCTCTCCCCCGCGCAGGGAAGTGGCCTGGCTTTCAGGAAGATCGACTCGTCGTAGGACACGTGCCTGAGCGCCACCAGGATGGACTGGTTCTGGAAGTTGATGTAGTTCAGGCGGTTAACCAGATGGGTGCGGCTGACACTCTTGCCGGTGGCAGGACTCTCTGCGTCGGAGGGAACAAGATGTAGTCTCGGTACCGCGTCTCCCATGGAAACCTCGAAGGGGTGCCCCGTGGAGCCCGGACTGGCGCAGTCGGGGCAGGTTCAGGCGCAGCCTAGGCGGCAGGGCCATACTGCCCACCGGCCTCCGCAGCTTCCGCGCCGACCCCGGGAGGAACGTTGAAGCCAAGCCAGTACTGCGCCACCCCTTGCATCAGCACAAGGAGGGCGTTGAAGGAATTGGGTTTGAAAAGAAAAGAGTTACAGCCGAGTTCGTAGGCGCGATTGAGGTCTGTGGCAGGAACTTGAACGGTGAGCACCACGACGGGGAGCCGCCTGAGCGCAGGCTGTTCACGCAGCCAGGAGAGAAGCCCCACCCCGGAGATGTGCGGCAGTTTCAGGTCGAGCAGCATCAGCATAGGGAGGGGATGCATTTCGCGGTCGCCGAAGTCTCCCGCGCCACTGAGGTAGGCGATAGCCTCTTCCCCATCGCGCGCCAGTTGCACCGGCATGATCACCCCGACCCGCTGCAGGGCCAGCCGGGTGAAGTGCGCCTGATCGGAGTCGCTGTCGACAAGGAGAATGGTGTGGTGTACGTAGCTCATGGCGAAGCCTCCCTACTGCTCCTTCCTAAGTTCGATCCAGAACCTGCTCCCCTCCCCCTCCTGCGATTCAAGTCCGATGCGCCCCCCCAGCCGCTGCACGGCCTTCCGTACGATGGCGAGCCCGACACCGGTGCCCGGATAGGTCTCTATGCTGTGCAGCCGTTCGAAGATCTTGAAGATCCTCTCCTGATGCTGGGGCGGGATGCCGATGCCGTTGTCCTGAATGTAGAGGCGGCAGTACTCACCCGAGTCCTCGGACCAGATGCGCAGCAGCGGGACCACCCCCTTAGGGACGAACTTGATTCCGTTGGTCATCAGGTTCAGCAGCACCTGCACGAGCACGGTATGGTGCGCGATCACATCGGGGAGATCACCCGCGATCTCGAGGCGGTAGCCCTTGCCGCCGCTGGCGAGTTCAAGCTGCTGGGAGGCATCCCGGACCGCCTGCTGCAGGCTCACCGGCTCAAGGGTGATCTCCTGGCGGCTTACGCGGCTATAGGCCAGAAGATCCTGGATCAGCCGGTCCATCCCCTGGGCGGCGGTCTTGATGCGCACCAGGTATGCGTTTCGCTCAGCGGGGGACTGGAATTCGTCGTCGAGGAGGATTTCCGCGAAGGCGTGCATGGCGCGGATGGGAGCGCGAAGGTCGTGGGAAACGGAGAACGCGAAAGTATCGAGCTCTTGGTTTATCTCCTCGAGCTGGGAAGTGCGCTCGGCGACGCGCCGCTCAAGGGTCGCGGCCTCGTACTCCAGGCGCGCATTCAGTTGCGCGATTTTCTCCTCCTCCTGGCGGTATTTCGTGCAATCGCTGATTACGAAGCCCAGATGCTCTTCGGTAAGCGCAAAGATCCTGATCCGGTAGAAATGACCTTCGTGGCTGACTTCCCCCAGTTCCTGGGAGCCGCCGAAGGCCGCGATGCGGTGACAGGTCTCACGGAACCCCTCCGCCTCCAGCCAACCCGGGAAACAATCGCTGACCCTGCAATTGCCGAAGTTGAAGGATCGGCACTGACATAGTTTCACGGCTGCCGGGTTCATCTCGATGATGAGAGGCGTTGCCTCCGGATCCCTGACGTCAAGACGCAGGATGGCAAGCCCTTCTCTCATGTTGGTGAACATCAGTCGGTAGAGTTGTTCGGCCTGTTCCATGTCCATGATGGCCTCTCCCTGGGCAAACGCAGAAGAGTATAGCGGAGAGTTATTAGTTTGCACCAATGTTTCACAACGGATTGTGAGCTTTATCGACGTGCTTGCTGGATTTGGCAGGCGGCAAAGAATAGGTCCAGCAGCGTACGTTGGGGGGGCATGGTCCATAGGGAGGTGTGATGGAGTGTGTCAGCGTTTCGATACGTTGGGGTTGTCTTCGAGGTAGAAGCGAAGCGGTTTGGTTGCCCAATCACCGGCGTAGGCGACGCCGATGCGGGGACGAACGACAATACGCCGCTCCTCTTCGTCGGTGCGTGCCGCGACGAAGAGGTCGCCGCTCAGAAGGTCGTGACCGTTGCAGCGCAAATCGACCCCCATGGCGCGACATAGGAGGCCCGGGCCGCAGGTTCGTTCGTGGACGTTACGCACAGGCTCCAGGGCGCGCAGCAGCACGGCGCAGGCGTTTCCTTCACGCTCGGTGACCACGTTCAAGCAGCAGTGGATTCCATAGATGAGGTAGACGTAGGCAAAGCCGGGTGGACCGAAGAGGATGCGGGTGCGCGGGGTGAGCCCCCTGGAGGAGTGAGCGGCAAGATCCTCCTCCCCCAGGTAGGCCTCGACTTCGACAATTTTCCCCACCCGCGTCTCTCCGGCAACGTCATGGACGAGGTAGGCTCCTAAGAGCTCGTGTGCGACGGTTACCGTGTCCCGATCGTAGAAGGAGCGCGGCAGCGGTGTCAAAGGAAGGGAGCGCACCGCGGCACCTAAATAACCCCTTCCTTGCGGAGTGCCTTGACCACTTTGCTGGCCAGTTCCTTGCCGACGCGGGTCACCTTCTCGGGGTCAGTCGCCTCGACGGTCCCCGCCCAGAGCAGTTTGTCCGAACGCGCGTCGAACAGGTTCACCTGCATGGTGGCGATGTCGTAAGTGGTCACGTAGGTCGGCCCGTACATGGCCATGGAGCGGTAGTAACCGGGAAAATCCCAGTTCGGGAAGGCAGGCGGGTACCAGTAGCCGGGGTACGGTGTGGCGATGGCGCTAGGCTGTACCGTAGTCTGCCGCTCGACCTTGATGGTCTGCACGGTGAGGACGGCCTGCGCACCGACCCGTCTGACGGCGCGGTCCAGCGCGTACCAGTCGGGAAGCACATTGCCAGGGATCACCGTGTAGCTCGCGACCCCTTCGACACCGTGGCTGCTTAATTCGCTCACCAAGGTATCCTCGTACACCACGCGGCTCGACTGTTTCGGGGAAAAACCGACCACCAGCACTTTATGGATCCCTACGCCGCGCAGCGACGGATTGCGCCATGTATCGACCATCGAGACCGAAGCGCAAGAGCTAAGCATGGCGGTTAGGCAGATAAGGACGGCTATCCTGAGCAGGTTACGCATGTGACACCTCCGACAACAGGCTGTAGTTGCGTGATCACGGCGGCTCATCCGGTGCCCGGGCAGAAGACCCGAATACTTATACCAAGTTGCTGCGTGTTGGCAATCGTATATACTGGGTGAGTCTCGTCGGCCGAAAGCCCGGGCCCAGGGCCACATCCACTAAATCAGGAGGCAAGGCGATGGAAAATTACAAACGCGTTCTCGTGGTAAACAGGATGAGTGAGTACTGTCGGGATGCGGTACAGGCGGGGATCTCGATTGCCAGGAAGTACGGCTCCGAGCTCATGGTTCTGCATATCGCCACCAACCCGGAGGGGACCATGAGCATGGCGGGGGGTGCGCTGAACGCCCCGAGTGCAATTCCCGACGAAGTGAAGAACTACGCGAGCATTCAGGAGCGGGCAAAGGACGAACTGGAACAGATGATCGGGCAGGAGATCCGGGCCGGGCTGCCGATCAAGGTGATCATCAAGGAAGGAAAACCGGTTGACGAGATCGTGCAGACGGTGAAAGACGAGCGGATCGACCTGATGGTGCTCCTTTCCCACGAAGAAGGACGCCTGGAGCACATGCTCTTCGGACGGGACAACGACGCCATCCTGCGCAGGATGCCCTGCAGCATTCTGCTTATAAAGCGCGAGCCCGAATCGGTAGAGTGGTAGTCGCGGAGTCAACGGGAGAATGCCCATGCAGAGATGGATCTGTACCATCTGTCAGTACGTCTACGATCCTGCCGAAGGTGATCCTGTCAACGATGTCCCGCCTGACGTATCCTTCGAGGAACTGCTCCCTGACTGGCATTGCCCGGTGTGCGAGGCGGCCAAGAGCTTTTTCGAACCCCTGGCGGAAGAACCACACTGACAAAGCAAGCGGCGAGGCTGGACGAACAACCTGCGGAGCAGGTCTTATGACCTGCTCTTCTTTTTGAGACCTGTTTCGCTGCGGCGTGACGGTCTCACAGTAGGCTGTTCCTGGAATCGCTCAGACTCCGGATGTTTGCAGACTACGTCATAGCCGACCGGCAGGGCGTAGCCGCACTCGGTCTTGTCGAGGCAGCAGTAAAATAGCTCCCTGCCGAGTCCGGGCATTACGGCGCCGACACTGCTGGTCCTGCAGTCGCCGTAGAGGTCACCTCTTTTTCGGCATCGACTTTTGACAATGGTCATGGCACCCTCTCCTGGTTGCATAGTGCGAGAGAGTATAATAAAAAATATTTAACTGTAAACCCGGTCTGCAAAAAAGGCCGGAAAGAGTGCGCTGCACCGGAACCTCACCAGATGACCATTCTGCAAGCCAACGAGATCACAAAGCAGTACCGCATCGGCAACCGTAACATCACCGTCCTCGACAGTATCACCCTTGAAGTAGCCCCGGGAGAATTCCTGGTGGTGAAGGGTGAGAGCGGCAGCGGCAAGTCGACGCTCCTCACCATCCTCTCCGGCCTGGACCGACCGGACCGCGGGCGCATCTCCATCGAGGGGCGCGACATCACCGACCTGGACGAAGACGCCCTCGCCCCCCTGAGAAACAGCACCTTCGGCTTCGTATTCCAGTCCTTCCACCTGGTCCCGTCCCTTAGCGCGTTGGAAAACGTCATGTTCCCGGCCGAGCTCAAGGGGGACAAGGAGGCGCGCACCAAGGCGCTTGCCCTTCTCGACCGCGTAGGCCTCGCGCACCGGATCGCCAGTTTCCCGCACCAGCTCTCGGGAGGGGAGAAACAGCGCTGCGCCATCTGCCGGGCGCTGATCAACGACCCGCGCATCATCTTCGCCGACGAACCTACCGGAAACCTCGATTCCGTGAACGGCGAGGCGATCCTCGCCCTGCTTCTGGAACTGCAGCGCGAGCGCGGCACCACCATGATCCTCGTCACGCACAGCCCGGAAATAGCCAGGAGCGCCGACCGGGTGATCACGCTGAAAGACGGCCGGATCGTCACGGGCGCCGACCATGGTTAACACCCGCTTCATCCTGCGCCAGATGACCGGCGCGAAACGCCAGTGCGCCGTCTTCATCCTCTGCGTCGCCCTCTCCATGGTCACCCTCGTCTCCTTGGGGAGCTTCAGAGAGAGCGTTGACCGCTCGCTCTTGCGCGATGCCCAGTCGCTGCACGCAGGCGACATCATCGTCAGATCGCACGCCCCCCTACCCGCTCCCCTGGAGAATGAAATCGCGCGGCTCGCCCGGGCAGGTGAACTGAAAAGCGCCCGCTACTGGGACTTTTACACGGTGGTACAGAAAGCAAAGGATGAAGGGTCGCTTCTGTGCGACCTGAAGGTGGCGGAGCCCGCATACCCCTTTTACGGACAGGTGACGCTTCGCTCCGGCCGCCCCCTCAAAGAGGTGCTGAAAGCCGGGAGCGTGGTCGTCGAGCAGCAGTTCCTGGACCGTTTGCAAGTGCATCTGGGGGACGCCGTGAAGGTGGGCAACGCGACGCTCGTCGTACGTGACGTGGTGCTCGCCGAACCGGACCGCCCCGTGAACTTCTTCTCGCTTGGCCCGCGTGTTTTCGTCGCCGCTGCCGATCGTGAGGCCCTCGGGCTGATCGGGCTTGGCAGCCGGGTCGATCACGTGACCCTTTTGCAGCTCGCGGACCAGGGAAAGCTCGATGCGACGGCGGAGCGCCTGGGCAAGCTGGCCGACCAGTCCCGCGTGCGCGTGGAGACCTACCGTAACGCCGGCTCGCGGGTGAAACGCTTTTTCGACAACCTCCTTTTCTTCCTGAACCTGAGCGGCATATTCACCCTGCTCCTCTCCGGCTTCGGGATTCAGAGCACGCTTTTCGCCCTCCTGAAGGAACAGGAGAAGACCATCGCGGTGATGAAGGCCCTGGGGGCCGGGAGCCGTTTCATCATCGGGCACTTCCTCGCCCTGACCTTGGCGCTCGGTTTCATCGGGACGGCGCTTGGGCTATGCGGCAGCGTCTTCCTGCAGCATCTTCTGCCCGCCCTTTTCAGCGGCCTCATTCCGGCGCGGGTGACGCTGCAGATCTCGTTCAACGCCGTCTGGCAGGGGATGTCCATCGGCCTCATGGCGGTACTGCTCTTCACCGCCCTCCCCCTGTACCGCCTGAAGGAAGTGAAGCCGCGCGCCATCTTCGGCAAGGAGGAGACAACCACCATATGGAGCCATTCCACTTGGCTCATCGCCGGCGCCGGGACCCTTTTCTTCCTCGGTATGGTGCTAGTGCGGCTGCGCGACCTTAAGACGGGGCTCTACTTCATGGCGGCGCTGGTGCTCCTCATTCTCGTTTCCTACCTGCTTGCCCGTCTGGCGCTGCACCTGCTCAGAAAGAGCGCTCCCGGAAACCTCGTGCTGCGGCAGGCGTTGAAGGGGCTCTTCCGGCCGCACAACGCGACCTTATCCATCATGGTGACGCTATCGGCGGCGCTTGGCGTCATCTTCTCGATCACCCTGGTGGAGAAGAACCTTGACGCCTCCTTCATCGAATCGTTTCCCCCGGGGGCACCAAACGTCTTCCTGATCGACATCCAGCCCGGACAGAAGGAAGACGTTGGCGCGCTCCTCGGCCCGGGCGCAGCTTACTACCCAATCGTCAAGGGGACGGTAAGCGCCATCAACGGAGCGGTCATCGATCCGGAAAAGGAGCGGCAGTCGCGGGGAGACAACCTCGGCCGCGAGATGAACCTGACCTACCGGAACGGGCTTCTTACCGACGAGAAGATCGTCTCCGGGAAGACTCTCTTCAGGAACGACTGGGGCGACGCCCTGCAGGTCTCCGTGCTGGACACCGTGCTCAAGATGCACGAGATGAGGGTGGGCGACAGCATCACCTTCAGGATCCAGGGGGTGCCGATGACCGCGCGGGTAGCCAGCGTCAGGACCCGCACCAGCAGCGGCTTCACCCCGTTTTTTTATTTCGTCTTTCCCGAGCAGACACTCTCCGACGCGCCGCACACCATCTTCGCCGCGGTGCGCGTGGACAAGCGGAAAATTTCAGCGCTGCAGAACCAGGTGGTGGCCCGTTTCCCCAACGTCAACGTGATCGATCTCACCGAGACCGCCCAGCTTTTCGGCAGGATCATGGGGAAACTCTCCACCATCGTCCGTTTTTTCACCTCGTTCAGTATCGTTGCCGGGGTGTTGATCGTGGTAGGATCGGTGTTCGCGACCCGCTATGCGCGCATACAGGAAGCCGTTTATTTCACCGTTTTGGGAGCCAGGAGGCGGTTCGTGCTCGGCGTGTTTGCCATCGAAAACCTTGTAATCGGCAGTGTGAGCGGGTTCATCGCCCTGTTGATGTCACAGGTTGCCAGCCGGCTGATCTGCACGAAGGGACTGGACATGGCCTATGCCCCCTATCCCGTCGACAGCCTCTTGTTAGTGGTGGCGACCACCTTGCTGGTAGAGCTGGTCGCGCTCGCCGTGACCATCCCCTTAGTCCGACAAAAGCCGGTAATCTTCCTCCGCGAGCAAACCGACGAATAGGGCAAGGGAACGCCTTCCCGTAATTCCACCTGCTGTCAAAACCAAGGAGCCCCAATGCCCACCCTTCCCTCCCGCAAACTACTCACCCTCTTCGCCCTAACCCTCTGCTCGGCCATCACCGCCGGGCCGGCCATCGCAGCCGGCACCGCGAAGCCCGCGGCAAGCTCCTCACAAGGCACCATCGTCGCCTTCGGCGACAGCCTCACCGCAGGCTACGGAGTAGCCGAAAGCGACTCATACCCCGCGCAACTGCAGCGCAAGCTGCATGAGAACAGGCTTCAATGGACCGTGATCAACGCGGGGATCAGCGGCGAAACAAGCTCCGGAGCGCTCGCCCGCGTCGACTGGGTCATGAAGCTCAAACCCGACATCGTCATCCTGGAAACCGGCGCCAACGACGGCCTGCGGGGCCAGGACCCGGAGCTCACCCGGAAGAACCTCGACAGCATCATCACGAAGCTCCAGTCCAAAAACGTGGTCGTGGTGCTCGCCGGAATGCGCATGCTGAAAAACCTGGGTCCCGCCTACACGAGCAAGTTCGCCGAGGTGTACCGCCGCGTCGCCAAAGAGCACAAGACCATCCTGATCCCGTTTTTCCTGGACAAGGTCGCCGGCAAGGAAGGTCTCAACCTCTCCGATGGCGTCCACCCGACCGGCAAGGGGTACGCCATCGTGACCGAAAACATCTATCCCTATGTCATCAAGGCGATAAGTCAGAAGACGCGGCGCTGACCATTCGGAAGCGGCTAAAAGTTGCCCTGAACCCGCGTCTTCTCTTGCTTTTTCGCTCGATTTAATGTACAGATACTCCGTTTAACTGGGCATCTTTGCTTACAGTCGGTGGACCAGTCTCTTCAACTCCCGACTCTTGTCCTTCTGCCGATTCATCACCTTTACGCCATCGCAATTCCGCTGCTGATTCGCTGGCAACAGGAGAATCCCCGTTTGGATCTATTTTCACTTCAGGGCGATGCAAGCGTTCGCTCTGCCAGACCCGACAGTTTCGAGCCTGACGCTATGAGCCTCCAAGAGGCGCTTCGTGAGATACGCCATCCCCTGTACCTGCAGAAGAAAGACGGTGCCCTCGTTCCCCACCTTGGGAACGCCGAGGGACTGGCCTCCTTTGCCGGATACGCCCCCGCGTGCCTCCCGGAAAACCTGGGCGACCCCTCTTTTTGCCGCGAGCTCGGCATCCGCTACCCCTACCTTGGCGGCTCCATGGCCAAGGGGATCAGTTCCGCCGCCATGGCCGAAGAACTGGGGCGTGCCGGCATGCTCGGCTTCTTCGGCGCCGCCGGGCTCCCGATAGCGAAGGTTGCCGAAACGGCCGACCGCCTGAAGGCCTCCTTGGGCGACATCCCGTACGGCTTCAACCTGATCCATTCCCCGCACGAGCCCGAACTCGAGAAGGAACTGGCCGAGCTCTACATCCGGAAAGGGGTGCGCATCATCGAGGCGTCTGCATTCCTCGGCCTCACCCTTCCCCTGGTGCGCTATCGCCTGCACGGCATAAGCCGCGCCGCCGACGGTAGCATCGTCACGCCGAACCGGATCATCGCCAAGGTGTCGCGCGAGGAGCTCGCCGCCAAGTTCTTCGCCCCCGCACCGGAAAAACTCCTGCGCGCACTGGTGGAGAACGGCTCCATCACGCCGGAGCAGGCCGAGCTCGCCGCCCATGTCCCCCTGGCCCAGGACGTGACTGCAGAGGCTGATTCCGGCGGGCATACCGACAACCGCCCGGCCATGGCGCTCTTCCCGACCATCCTCTCGCTCGCCGCGCGCCTCGAGCGCCAGTACGGCTACGACTGCCGGCTGCGCGTCGGCCTCGGCGGCGGCATCTCGACCCCGGCCTCCTGCGCCGCGGCGTTCGCCATGGGAGCCGCCTACGTCATGACCGGTTCCGTCAACCAGGCCTGCGTCGAGTCCGGCACCTCCGATACCGTGCGCGCCCTTCTGGCAGGCACCCGCCAGGCCGACGTCACCATGGCCCCCGCCGCCGACATGTTCGAGAT
>MTLD01002267.1_pt2 | contig 14413 bp, 11 predicted proteins | sample 1982471 | NCBI WGS metagenome assembly MTLD01 (sample SAMN05712604, study PRJNA340218) | biofilm metagenome | isolation source: sample SPM anode biofilm adapted to -50 mV | place: USA | collected 2012-02-03
GGGGCCCCGCACGCCATAGACCTCGCTGCGGTTGCAGGTGGAGACGATCACGCCTTCGGCCAGCAGCCCCTCCTGGCGCATGCGGAGGACGGCCGCCTCGATCTTCTCGGGGGAGAAGGCCAGCCGTTCCCGCAGCTCCACCGGAGTCTGCCGGAAATCCCAGCCCACTAAGAGGAGCGGTGATTCGTCCGGTCGGCTCAATGGAACACGTGCTCCTGGGTGATGAAGAGGTTCACGATCGTGTAGGAGAACAGCATCAGGACGTAGCCGGCGAGGGAAAGCCAGGCGACATGCTTGCCGCTCCAGCGCAGCAGGCGTCCGGCCAGCAGGCATACCACGTAGATGCCGATCAGGAGGAACGTGAAGGCCACCTTCGGATCCCAGTAGGTGCCCCAGTTCTGCTTGGCCCAGATGAGGCCCAGCGTGGAGGCCACCGACATGGCCACCACCCCGATGCCGATGGAGGTGTGGTGCATCCGGGAGATCACATCCAGGGCCGGCAGGCGGGAGAAGAGGAGGCCCAGCTTCCGCTTGTGGATCTGGCGGAGCTGGATGAGGTAGATCTGGGCCAGCACGAAGGAGAGGGTGAAGGCCGCGTAGCCCAGGATGGCCAGGGTGACGTGGAAGGCGAACAGGGCCCCGGAGAGCTTGGGATCCGGCGGGGGGGCCTGGGCGGGATGGGTCACCAGGGAGATGGCGAGGAAGAGGATGGCCACGGGGATCAGGAAGGGGCCCGCCGAGGCCTCCCGGTGCCGCAGCCGCAGGATGCCGTAGGAGCCGGCCACCATCCAGGCGAAGAGGGACATGGAGGCCGAGAGATCCCGGTAGGGCACGGTGTGGGTGAGCCGGCCGCCGAATTCCAGCGCCGCGAAGTGCACGGCGAAGCCGAGGGTCAGCAGCACCTTGGCCACGAGGCCGAACGCCGCCTTCTCCTTGCGGAGGTTGGCGATGGAGAAGGCCTCCGCTCCCAGGTAGAGGAGCAGCGCCGTGCCGCCGAGGAGGAGGGAAATGACCATGGAGCCGATGATAGCTGGATCCGGGGCCCGGGGGCCGGGTGCCTACCGAAACGTGACGTCCGACTGGGCCAGGGCATAGGCCAGGGTGCCGAGGATGGAGGCGTTCTGGGCCAGGTCATTCTCGTCCACCTTGTCGAGGGTGTCGGCTTCGCTGTGGTGGATGTCGAAGTAGTGGGTGGCGGCGTGGTTCATGCCCAGGCCGGGGACTCCCTCGGCCACCACGGGGCCCACGTCCTCGCCGGAACCGCCCAGGACCAGCCGGCCGGCGCTCAGGCGCTCGAGCAGGGGGCCGAAGGCCTGCAGCTTCGCCAGGGCCCCGGCCCTGGCCTCGGGAGCGGCCTTGCGCAGATCCAGGCTGAAGCCCAGGGCCTTCTCGCTGCCGGAATCGGATTCCACGGCCGCGACGAAGGAGGCCAGCTCGGCCCGGTGGGCGGCCAGGTAGGCGTTCCCGCCGCGGACGCCGTTCTCCTCGTTCACGAAGAACACCACGCGGACGGTGCGGCGGGGCTTCAGGCCCGTGGCCTGGATGAGGCGGGCGGCCTCCAGCGAGATCACGCAGCCGGCACCGTCGTCCTGGGCGCCCTGGCCCACGTCCCAGCTGTCGAGGTGGCCGCTGAGGAGGATCACCTCGTTCGGCTTCTCCGTGCCGGGGATCTCGCCCACCACGTTGGCGGAGGGGACATCGGGCAGGGTCTGCGCGCCCATCTCCAGGTGCACGCGGAGGGGCAGGCCGGCCGCCTGCAGGCGGCGCATCTGGGTGGCGGCCTCCAGGGTCACGGCAGCCGCCGGGATCTGCGGCAGGGCGGGATCGTAGGCCATGAGGCCGGTATGGGGCGTGTCCAGGCTCACGGGGCTCACGGAGCGCACCAGGGCCGCCACGGCGCCCCACTTCGCCGCCCGGGAGGCGCCGGCGAAGCGGTAGGCCACCGTGGGGCCGTAGCCCGCATAGGGCACGTCGTAGAGGACGATCTTCCCCTTCACGGCCCCGCCCAGGCGGTCCAGTTCGGCGAAGGAGCCCACCACCACCACGTCCGCCGTGATCCCGCCCGCGGGGGTGCCCACGCTGCCGCCCAGGCCCAGGATGTGCAGGGGCTGGGAACGCGGCGCCACCATCTCGGCCCGCTCGGCGCCCCGCACCCAGTGGGGCACCATGACCGGCTCGGTGTGGACGTTCTTCAGGCCCGCGGCCTTCATGCGCGCCTGGGCCCAGAGGATGGCCTTGTCCAGCTCCGGCGAGCCCGCCAGCCGGTGGCCGATGCCGTCGCAGAGGGAGGCCAGGTCGCGGTAGGCGCCATGGGTGCGGAAGGCCTCGGCCTTGATGCGGTCCGAGGCGGAAAGCAGATCCTCCGGGGGGCGTTGGGCCTGGAGGAGGGTGGCGCTGGCGGCCAGCAGAAGGGCGAGGTGGCGTCGGCTCATGCCTCATGTTACTTGGCATGAGCCTGTCGCCACGCGCTTTTTATCTCCGGGAGGGCCGCTTCGCCTTCGGGGCGGGGGACCTCAGGGTGACGCGCACCTTCATCCGGCCTGCGGGATCCGCCTCTAGGACCTGCCAGGACAGGGGGCCGCTGCGGCCCTTGGGATTCTCGCCAGGGCCGAGGTTGAAGGCCGCATCGTCCAGCTCCCAGCGCCCGCAGGGGAAGCGGGGCTTGGGCGGCTCGGGGGTGCCGGGGTGGGCGTCCACCACGCGCACGGCGCCCTTGGGCTCGTCGGGGCTGAGCAGGGAGGGGTCGATGAGGGCCACCACCAGGCCCTCGTGGCCCGGGCCGAAGCGGTTGCCCACCCGGCCCCGCTCGAAGCCCCAGGGACGGCGGACCTCCAGGCTCCAGAACCGGCCCTTCCGGCGGGGATCGGGAACCGTCACCCACTGGGGGTCGGCCTCGGGCGCGCGGGAGGCGGGGGCGATCCAGCCCTCCCAGCTGCGCCCCTTCACGGCCAGCCGGGGCATGGTCTCGCGGTAGCGGCCCCGGTACCACAGTTCGGAGCGGACCCAGGCCAGGGGATGGGAGGGGCTGTAGCCCGTGTCGTCCACCCAGGGGCCCTCGCCGGGATGGGAGTGGTCCCAGCCCCGGTACTGGCCGGCGTCCATGAGGTCCCAGATGCCGGCGGTGGCGGGATCGTCGCAGCCCAGGTAGAGGTCGTCCACGGATTGCTCGCCCATGGCATGGAAGGCCTCGTGGACGATGTTCCCGAGGGGCACCTCCTCCGTCAGGAAGACCACGGGCCAGCGGTGGTACTTGTCCCAGGGCAGGGGCATGAGCAGGTTCACGGCCTTCATGTCCTGGTCGTCGGCGGTGAGGGTCTGGGGCTTGCCGGGGGTGATGACCCAGAGGTGGTCGGGGCGGCCGTCGGGCCCGGGGGCACCGGTCTGGTTGTTCACCCGGTCGCAGTCGCCCAGGTCCAGGTCGTGGAGCTTCCCCAGCACCCAGGTCACGATGGCGTCCTTCTGGTCGTCGGTGTGGGGGGCAGGGAAGGCCCCGGTCCTGAAGTGGAGCAGCCGCCCCTCCTCCAGGGAGAGGGCGCCCTTGGAGACCTCGTAGAGGTAGTTGGCGGCGCTCGCCACGCCGGGCCGGCGGGAGAAGAGGAGCTGGCGGAGGGCGCCGTCGGGGACCTGGGAGGCCTCGTCCTCGAAATCCACGCGCACGACGAGGGCCCTTTCCACGTGGTGCAGGGCCTCGGGGGTGAGGACGATGTCCCGGTCCCAGACCGCCGCTGGCACCAGGTCCCGGTGCCAGCCATCCTTCTCCACGGCTAGCACGGCGTCCGAGGGGTCGAGGTCCAGCCGGAACCGGCCCTGGGCATCCGTGAGGGCCACGGGGGGATCCAGGTCGAGGGAGACCCGGGGCTGGCGGTCGGGGTAGACCCTCACGCCCGCCAGGCCCCGGTGGCCGTCGGTGACACGGCCCGTCACGGGGGCGCCGGAGATCGCCAGGCCGGCCAGGAACGGCGCGGCCGCCCGGAGGAACCGCTTCATGCCGGCCGGGTCAGCATCTGGAGATGGGCCAGGCGGGCCATGAGGGCCACGCGGCGGCGGGTCTCGGGAGCCACGAGGGGCTTCTCCATGGCGTCGGAGACGGGCTCCCGGAGCTTGGACCAGAGCTCGAGCTCGCCCGCGGCGTGGAGCAGGAGGATCGGCATGCCGGCCAGTTCCTCGGCCTGCTGGATGGCCACGGCCAGGGTCTGGGCGCTGCCGTCCAGCAGCTCCGTGTCCAGCACCACCACATCCGGCCGGTGGGCCAGGATCTGGGCCCGGGCCTGGCCCTCGCCCTGGGCCTCGACGAAGGAGGCCTGCTCCTTCCCGAAGTGGTTCTGCACCTGGGCCCGCACCAGGGGGCTGCCCGAGACCACCAGCACCTTGGGCCGGGCGGCGGCCAGCGTGCCCACGGACCGCGCCAGGGCGTGGATCCGGAGGTGCGTCTGCACGCGGACCTGGAGGAGGAGGGTGGGGGCGGGCTTGCGGAGGAAGTCGTCCGCGCCGGCGGCGTAGCTGCGGTCCTTGGCGTCCCGGCTGAGGGCGGTGAGGACGATGACGGGGATGTCGGCGGTGCGGGGATCGGCCTTGATGGCCTCGCAGGCCTTGAAGCCGTCCATGGAGGGCATGACCACGTCCATGATCACGAGATCCGGCGGGTTCTCCCGCATCCGGTCCAGGGCCTCCTGGCCGTTCACGGCGGAGAGGAGCCGGTGGCCCAGCGGTTGCAGCTGCGCCTCCAGCTGACGGCGCTGCAGGGCATTGTCCTCCACCATCAGGATCGTCTGGGGGGACTGGGTCGCGGCCAAGCGGGCTCCTTCACTCCTCTTACGAGGGTAAAGGCCCCTTCGGCCGGGATCAACCATGGGTTGATTCCGCGGCAAGGAGATCCGGGGATCCGCGCGGGACGATCGGCGCCGCCTCCGGTACAATGGCCGGTTCGAGGTTCCGCGTTGACCGATCCCAAGCACATCCGCAATTTCTCCATCGTCGCCCACATCGACCACGGCAAGTCCACCCTGGCGGACCGCCTGCTTGAGCTCACGAAGACCGTGGCCCAGCGGGACATGCAGGCCCAGATCCTGGACGACATGGACCTGGAGCGTGAGCGGGGCATCACCATCAAGGCCCATGCGGTGACCTTGAAATACCCCGCCCAGGACGGGGCCACCTACACCCTGAACCTCATCGACACCCCGGGCCACGTGGACTTCACCTACGAGGTGAGCCGCAGCCTCGCCGCCTGCGAGGGCGCCATCCTGGTAGTGGACGCCACCCAGGGCGTCGAGGCCCAGACCCTGGCCAACACCTACCTGGCCCTGGAGAACGGCCTGGAGGTGTTCCCCGTCCTCAACAAGACCGACCTCCCCAGCGCGGATCCCGCCCGGGTGCTGGAGCAGATCGACACCGTGATCGGCCTGGTGGACACCGCCCATGCGGTGAACGTGAGCGCCAAGACCGGCGCGAACTGCGACCTGGTGCTGGAGCAGATCGTGAAGTGCATCCCGGCGCCCCAGGGCGATCCCGAGGCGCCGCTGCAGGCCCTGGTCTTCGACTGCTACTACGATCCCTACCGGGGCATCGTGAGCCTCATCCGGGTGATGAACGGCCGGGTGCGGCAGGGCGACCAGATCCGCTTCATGAGCAACGGCGCCGAGTACCGCGTGGACGAGATCGGCATCTTCGATCCCAAGATGGACAAGCAGCCCGAATTGTCCGTGGGGGAGGTGGGCTACCTGGTGGCCAGCATCAAGCAGCTGGTGGACGTGAAGGTGGGCGACACCATCACCCACGCGGTGACGAACACCACGAAGCCGGCCACGGAGATGCTGAAGGGTTTCAAGGAGATCCAGCCCGTGGTCTTCGCGGGCATCTTCCCCACCTCCAGCGACGACTTCGAGGACCTGCGCAACGCCATGGAGAAGCTGCGCCTGAACGACAGCAGCTTCACCTACGAGCCGGAGACGTCCACGGCCCTGGGGTTCGGCCTCCGCTGCGGCTTCCTGGGCCTGCTCCACATGGAGATCGTCCAGGAGCGCCTGGAGCGCGAGTTCGATCTGGATCTCATCACCACAGCCCCCAGCGTCCGTTACCACGTGCATCTCACGGACGGCTCCGAGGTCTCTGTGGACAACCCCTCGAAGCTGCCGCCCCTGCAGAAGATCGCGAAGATCGAGGAGCCCATCATCGAGGCCACCATCCTCACCCGGACGGACTTCGTGGGCGGCCTGCTGAAGCTCTGCGAGGAGCGGCGCGGCATCCAGCAGAAGCTGGAGTACGTCTCCACGGATCGCGTGATGCTCGTCTACGAGCTGCCCCTGAACGAGGTGGTGCTGGACTTCTACGACAAGCTGAAATCCATCTCCAAGGGCTACGCCAGCTTCGACTACCACATGAAGCACTACACGGAGTCGGACTTGGTGAAAATGGACATCTTGGTGAACGGCGATGCCGTGGATGCCCTCTCCATCCTGGTGCACCGCAGCAAGAGCCAGACCTTGGGCCTGGCCCTGTGCCAGCGGATGAAGGAAGTGATCCCGCAGCAGATGTTCGACGTGGCGATCCAGGCCGCCATCGGGAGCAAGATCATCGCCCGCACCAATGTGAAGGCCCGCCGGAAGGACGTGCTCGCCAAGTGCTACGGCGGCGACGTCAGCCGGAAGAAGAAGCTGCTCAACAAGCAGAAGGAAGGCAAGAAGCGGATGAAGGCCATCGGCAACGTGGAGATCCCCCAGGAAGCCTTCCTGGCGATCCTGAAGGTGGAGGGCTAAGAGCACGAACGGCGCCGATGGCCCGCCCCCCGGATGAGCCTGGAGCAGGGAGGCTCCAGCGCTGCGAGCCCGCGAGCAGGAATGCGCTCCCGGAGGAGCGCATGTCCGATGGAGCGGAGGGCGACTTTGCCGAAGGCGAAGCCCGGAGGGCACGGCCCAGGAAGGGCCGCGTCAAGGCCATCGGCAACGTGGAGATCCCCCAGGCCGAGATCGAGCCAGGTCGCGAGCGGGCAGGGCAGCGCCCTGCTCCGAGCGGGCCCATGGCAGGCCGAGGTTTTCTGGCGATCCTCAAGGTCGGGAGCCTCAACCGATCTGGTCGTCGTCCTTCAGCTCGCCGGATTCGATGAGGTTGGCGAGGAGGCGCTGGAGCTCGTCCTGCCCGATGACGCCGCGGCGCTGGAAGAGGCGGATCAGGCCCAGGACCAGGGCGCGGGTGTGGTAGCTCTCCAGGCGGCGCTGGGCGGCATCGCCGAGGGTGCGGCTGTGGATCAGGTCCGGGTTGGCGGGCGGGGCGGGGGGCTGGGCCGGCGGGGGATCGAAGAACCCGAAGGGGTCGATGTGGATGGGCTGGGTGGGCATCCCCGGTGTGTCGAAGAAGGGGTCCGGCGGGAAGGCGGGGGCCCGGGGCGCCGGGGCCACGGGGATGGGCACGGGCAGCGGCTCGATGGCGAAGGGCATGGGCAAGGCGTCATCGGGGAGGGGTTCCCCGCCCAGTTCGATGGTGAGGGCCGCGGGGGGCTGGGCGTCCAGCCTGCGGTAGAGATCCGCGATGGCCTTGCGCAGGGCGCTGTGGGAGGCCACGACCGGTTCGATGTTGAGTCCCGAGGCGAACCGGGCGCTGTCGATGGCGTTCAGGTCCGAGGGATCGGACATGGCCAGCACCAGGGACTTGGGCTCCTTGATGGCGACGGGCAGCACGGTGAACTGCTCTGCCAGCCGGTGGGGGATGAGCTTCAGGATCTCGGGCTGGACCTCCACGCTCCGGACGTCCATGCGCGGCACGCCGGTCTGGTGGCTGAGGAAGTCCATGAGCACTTCCTCGGTGATGTAGCCCAGCGCCACCAGGTTGCTGCCCAGCCGGCCGCGGGCGATCTTCTGATGGGTGATGGCGCTCTGCAGCTGGGCGGGGGTGATCAGGCCCGCTTCCACGAGCATTTCCCCCAGCCGCTTGATCGGTTGTTGCATGAGACGCGCCTTCAGGACACCTGGACACTTCGGCGAAGATCATCTCCAAGTTAACTTATGGGCAGGCATATTCGCCAGCGGGGAGGGACGATGGTTTCCGAAAGCCCGGTCGGCGCCTCCGAAACGCTGTGGCGGACGGCCCTCCACGACTTCAACAACCTCCTGGCGGGCATCCAGGGGGTGCTGGACCTCAGCGATCCGGCCGAACCCCTCAGCCCCCGGAACCGGATGCGGCTGGAGGCCTCCCTGGAGGAGGGCCGCAACCTGGTGGCCATGTCCCGGACCCTGGCCCTGGGGCGGGTCCCGGATCCGGGCCACCTGCCCTGGCCCGAATGGCGGGAGGGACTCCTCCGGCGGCTGGAACCCCTGTCCGTCCTCTTCAAGTGCCCCGTCGAGGTGGTCCTCATGGAGGCTGGCGATGGCCGGCCCTGGCCCGCGCCCCTGCTGCAGGACTGGGCCCTGGCCCTCAGCCGCCAGATCCTCCCCTGGGTGGCGCCGGGCGTACTCCGGATCGAGGCCGAGGGCAGGCCGGAGGGGTGGCTCCTCCGCTGGCCGGGCGCTCCGCCCATCCCACCGGCCCTGCTGCCGGAACCGCCGGAGGACGCGGCGCGCAACCTCACCTCCCTGTGGCTCCGCAGCGTGGGGGAACGCCTGGGCCTGGCCCTGGAGGCGCGGGACGGCGCCCTGACCGCCTTCCTTCCGAAGGGCTGACCATGCGCGTGCTGATCGTGGAGGACCAGGCCCGGACCGCCCAGGAGCTGCGGTCGGGGCTGGCCTCGGCGGGCCTGGAGGCCCTGGTGGCGGCTTCGGGCGAGGAGGCGCTCCCCCTGGCCAGCAGCGGTGTCTTCGATGCGCTGGTGGTGGACGTCATGCTCCCCGGGCTGTCGGGCCTGGAGCTGGTGAAGGCCCTCCGCGGATCCGGAAGCCCCGTTCCCGTCATCTTCCTCTCGGCCAAGGGGAACCTGGAGGACCGCCTGCGGGGACTGGAAGCGGGCGGGGACGACTACCTGGCCAAGCCCTACAGCATCCTCGAGGTGGTGGCGCGCCTGCGGAGCATCGTCCGGCGGGTCCAGCCGGCCCAGGCGCCGGTCCAGGTCCAGGTGGCGGACCTGGTCTGGGACCGGATGCACCGCAGCATCCAGCGCTCGGGCCATCGCATCGACCTCACCCCCAAGGAATACGCCCTGATGGCGCTCCTGCTGGAGAACGCCGGGCAGGTGGTGGCCCGCAGCCAGCTGGTGAAGGCGGTGTGGGGCCTGGAGGGCGCCGTGGACGCCAACGCCGTGGATGTGCAGATCCTGCGCCTGCGGCGGAAGGTGGACGATCCGTATCCCGTGAAGCTCATCCACACCCTCCGCGGCGTGGGCCTCGTGCTGGAACCCCGTGAGCCGGCCTAGCGGCAGCATCCTCCGCAAACTCCAGCTGGCCTTCGCCCTCTCGGCGACGCTGCTGGCGGGGCTCATGGCCGTCTTCATGGACCGCGCCCTCCACCGCTCCCTCGAGGCCGAGGACGCCCTGGTGATGGAGGGCCAGGCCCGGGCCATGCTCCAGCGGCTGGCCGCAGGCGAGCCAGCCCAGGATGCCGGCGGGCGGCCGGTCCTCGAGAAGGCCGAGTGGCGGGTGCTGGACCGGAACGGCCGGACCCTGGCGCAGAGTGCGTTCATGGGGGGCCTGCCGCCCCTGGCCGTGCCCCCTCCGGAGGCGCCGCCCCTGGAGGTGGAGACGGGGGACGGCCGGGTGTACTCGGTCGTGGCCCGGCCCTGGCGGACGGCGGCGGGTGCCCTTGGCGGCACGCTCTTCCTGGCCATGGACCGCAGCCACGAACAGGCCCTCACCATCCATTTCCGACGCACGCTGGCCCTGGCCGTGGGCCTGGCCGCCCTGGTGGCGGCGCTGGTGGCCCGGTGGGTGGCCGCCTGGGGCCTCGCCCCTCTGGCCCGCATCGTCCGGGAGGCGGGGACCATCGATGACCGCCACCTGGACCGCCGGCTGGAGGCCGGGCAATTCCCGGGCGAGCTGCGCGACCTGGTGGACACCCTGAACGCCGCCCTGGCGAGGCTCCAGGCCGCCTTTGAGCGCACGGACCGCCTGGGGGCGGAGCTGGCCCACGAGCTGCGCACGCCCCTCCAGAACCTCCGCAGCACCCTGGAGAATCAGGCCCTGGCGCCGGGCGGCAGCGAGGCCCAGCGGAGCATCCTGGGCGGCCTGCTGGAGGAGTGCGATCGCATGGCGGCCCTCATCGACCAGATTCTGTTCCTGGCGCGGGCCGAGACGGGTCCTGGCCGGCTGGCCCGGGAGCCCATCGACCTGCCGGGGCTGCTGGAGGAGGTCCGCGGCTTCTTCGAGGCCTCGGCCGAGGAGGCCGGCGTGGCCCTCCGCGCGGCGGGGGCGCCGGGCACCCTGGCGGGAGACCGGCTGCTGCTCACCCGCGCCCTGCACAACCTCGTGGCCAACGCCCTGCGCCACACGCCCCGGGGCGGGCAGGTGGCGTTGGGCGCTGAGGCGGGGCCGGACGCCACCTCGCTCTGGGTGGAGGACACGGGCGCGGGCATCGCCGCGGAATGGATCCCGCGCCTGGGCCAGCCCTTCATCCGGCCGCCGGAGCCCCGATCCGAGGGGGGGCTGGGCCTCGGCCTGGCCATCGTGGCCCGCATCGCCACCATGCTGGGGGGGGCCATGACCATTCGGAGCCGGGTGGGGGAGGGCACCCGGGTGACCCTCCGGATCCCCCGGACCTGACACGGGATTCAGCTTGATGTAAGTTTATCGTCATGTTCTGCTGGGGGCTTCCCCGGACGCGTCCCTCGGCGCATCCACGCCCCTGGAGAGGCCATGAAGCGGCCCTTGGCCCTGGTTCCCGTCCTCTGGCTGGCGTCGCCAGCCGGGGCGCAGACCACGGCCGCGCTGAGGGTGGAGGTGCGGGACGCGGCGGGCCGGCCCGTCGCCGGCGTCACCCTGGTGCTGGAATCCGTGGCGCGGGGGGAGCGGCATGCCCTGAGGACCGACCGGGAAGGGGGGGCCACCCTCTCTGGTCTTCTGCCGGGCCGCTACCGGCTGGACGGCCAGGAGCTGCAGCTGGAGGCGGATGTCCGGTCCCTGGTCCGCCTGCGCGCGGATCCGGCCCAGGCCACTGTGGCGGTGGAGGCCCCGCCCCTGCGGGAGGAGGCCAGTGCCGTCGGACCCCAGACCGCCTTCACGGCGGAGGACTTGGCCCGGCTGCCCTTCGCGCCTCACCGCTATGTGGAGCACGGCTACCTCGCCCCCGGGGTGGGCCCTTCGGGGAAGCCCGAGCCGGTGGTGCTGGGTTCCATGCTCGACGCCAATGCGTACCTGGTGGACGGCATGGCCACGGGCCTCAGCTCCACCGGGCGGTTCGGCATGAACCTCTCCACGGAGATCCTCGAGAGCCAGACGGTGGCCACCGGCGGCCACAAGGCCGAGATCGGGTTCGCCTCCGGGGGCGTTTTCAGCATGGTGACCCGCAGCGGGGGGAACACCTTCCAGGGCTCGGTCTTCGCCAGCCGCATCCTGCGCGGCCTCAACGCGGTGCCCGAGGCCGGGAAGGCCAGCACGCCGGAGGAACGGCCCACCGAGGCGAGCGAGTACGGCTTCAGCCTAGGCGGTCCCATCGTCCGCGACCGCCTGTTCTACTTCGGCGCCTTCAACCGGCAGAACCTCGGGTTGGACTTCGAGAACGTCCAGCCGCCGGGCACCCTCCCGCACCGCCGGACCCAGGTGGAGGACCGCAGCTACCGGTTCCTCAAGCTGACCTGGCTGGCCAGCCCCGACCACAGGTTCGAGCTGAGCTGGTTCGGGGATCCCGTGACCCAGGTGAACTTTGACCAGGCCGGCGACAGCAGCGTGAAGGATGACCAGCTCCCCACGCGCACCCGCGGGGGCGACAGCTTCCTGCTCAAGCACGTCGGCCTGCTCGGCCAGGCTCTGGCCTGGGAGAACACCCTCGGCCTCCATCGGACCGCCTTCCACTGGGTTCCGGCCACGCCCGGAGCCGGACCCTCCCGGGCCCAGCTGGACGCGCCCGGGGGGGAGAGCTTCGGCGCCTATCCGGAGGAGCGGCTGGACCGGATCCGGAACCTCACGCTCCGGAGCGAGCTCACGTTGGCCCTCGATCGCCACCTGATCAAGGGCGGCATCCAGGGGCTCCAGTCTGGCTACACCAAGGCCTACCAGCGGCCCTCCTTCGGGCTGGCCTACCTCGACCGTGCGGCGGGGGGGAGCGGCCCGGCCGCCGGCGACCTGGCGGCGATCCAGGCTGGCCTGCTGCAGTGGAGCGGCTCTGACCAGGGGTACTCCGCGGCCGACAGTCTCGTGACGCCCAGTCCGGTGTCGGGCCTCCTCGCGGGAGGGCGGGCCAGCTACCTCTACCAGCGGACCCTGGCTGAGCCGGCCGCCTACGGGAGCCCGCTGGAGCAGCGGATCGCAGGCCTCTTCCTGCAGGATGACTGGACCTTCTCCCCGGGGTGGACTGCCAGCCTGGGGGTGCGCGTGGATGCGGCGGCCCTGGACGGAGAGGACGGCCGGGCCCTCTACCGGCAGACCCTCCTGAGCCCCCGCCTGGGGCTGGACTGGAGGGCCGCGGACGGCCGGACGCGCCTCTTTGCCTACGCGGGGCGCATCTACAGCCCCCCCTCCCCGGGCAGCCTCACGGCCGCGGGGGCCACCACCGGCGGTCCCGCCACCGTCCGGCAGGTCTGGATCCCCGCCCTGGCCGAGTGGCGCACCTGGCAGGTGACGGGCCTCCAGGGGGTGCAGAACGTGGCGGTGGGAGACCTCCGCGCGCCGCGGACCGACCTGTTCCAGCTGGGCGCGGAGCGGATCCAGCCCCTGCCCTGGATCGGGACCTGGACCCTGGAGGCGGTGGCGACGGTCAAGGTGGTGCGGGATCTCATCGACACCTACAGCTCGGCCTACGGGTACCTGCCGGAGCTGCAGGCCCTCGCCGACCGCTCCTCCACCCGCAAGGTGATCGCGAACCTGCCCGGCCTGAAGCGGGAGTTCACGGGCCTCGACCTGGTGGCCCACCGGCGGTTCGAGGGGGGGCACCGGCTGCAGGTGAGCTACAGCCACGGGAGCCTCCGGGGCAATTCCGAGGTGGGGAACGTGAACACGGCCACGGCCCGGAACACCGGGTTCGCGTCCATCCCCAGCCTGCGGGAGGACTACCGCCAGGCGCGGTATGACGGAAGCCTCAACGAGGAGGTGAAGCATGCCTGGAAGGCCTTCGGGAGCGCCCTCCTGCCCCTGGGATTCGAGGGCTCCTTCGCGTTCCAGTGGCGGTCCGGCCTGCGCTATAGCCCCCTGGTGAAGGTCTCCGGGGACAACGTGCTCGCCCCGGGCGCCGTCCGGGGCAGCCAGGAACTGCCCCATGCCGCCAGCCTGGACCTCGGGATGGCCTGGCTCACCCGGCTGGAGTCGGTGGCCCTCCGGATCGGCGCCGAGGTCTTCAACGTCACCAACCGACAGCCCATGACCTGGGTGAACAACGTCGGCAGCGCCTTCACGGCGGGCAATTTCCAGCAGCCCCGGGTGTGGCAGTTCCACCTGCGGGCCTCCTTCTGAACCTGCACCTCCTTTCGTTTCCCCAGGAGACCCCATGAAGTCCCCTTCGACCCTGGTCCTGATCCCCACCCTGCTCGTGGCGGGCTCGACCCTGGCCCTGCGGGCCCAGGACGCCGACGCGCCCAAGCCGGCCGGTGCCGCCACGGTGGAGGTCACCGCCACCCGCTTCCCCGAGGATCCGGTCAAGGTGCCGGCCTCCATCACCGTGCTCACCGCGAAGGATCTGGCCGACCGCGGCGCCACGGACCTCCGCAGTGCCCTGGCCCTGGCGGCAGGCATCAACCTCGTCCCCGGCGGCGACGGCGGGCCGGCCTCCAGCATCCCCGAGTTCTGGGGCCTGAAGGAGTTCGACGCCTTCCTGCTGGTGGTGGATGGCGTGCCCTGGGGCGGCGCCTTCAACCCGGCGCTCTCCACCCTGGACCTGGAGAACGTGGAGCGCATCGAGATCCAGCGGGGGGCGGCGCCCGTGATGTACGGCGCCACCTCCTTCGTGGGCGTCATCCAGGTCATCCACAAGCTCCCGGCGGAGACGGACGGATCGGTCCGCCTCTCCGGGGGGAGCCACGGCAGCGGCGGCGCCGCCGTCACCCTGCGCCTGCCCCGCTGGTCCAAGGTGGAGTCCAGCCTCACGGCGGACGTGGCCAAGCAGGGCTACGACGACCCCCGCACGGAGTTCAAGCGCGGCCATGTCCTCTGGCGGAACCGCGCGGAGCTGGGCGGCGGCGTCCTCCGCTTCGACCTCGACGCCGCGGTGGTGGACCAGAAGCCCGCCAGCCCCCATCCCCGGGTGGGCAGGGTCCTCACCCCGGACGTGCCCCTGGACGCGAACCACAACCCCGACGGCGCCTACCTCAACGACCGGCGGGCCACCTTCACCCTGGGCTGGGACCAGC
>MTLD01000241.1_pt1 | contig 14409 bp, 13 predicted proteins | sample 1982471 | NCBI WGS metagenome assembly MTLD01 (sample SAMN05712604, study PRJNA340218) | biofilm metagenome | isolation source: sample SPM anode biofilm adapted to -50 mV | place: USA | collected 2012-02-03
GCCAGCGGTGCCAGGCTCGCGGCAACCATTGTGAGGGAACTTCATCACAGGCGGGTCCGTTATGGCTTGGCCACTCTCTGTATAGGTGGAGGCGAAGCAGTGGCGGTCATTTTTGAAAGGGTTTAATCCCCAACAATGGTTTCACGCAACTATGCAGTGAAAGGGCTTCAACTGGATTCGTAGCGTCATCCCATGAGCAAATATCGCCCAAGATTTTCAACAGGAGTTTATATGATCAAGACAATCGGAGTCGTAGGCGCCGGTGTGATGGGCAATGGGATTGCCCATGTCTTTGCCTGGCATGGCTATGATGTGATCCTTTACGACGTGGATGACTCCAAGGTCGCAAGCGCCATGGTCACCATCAGGGAGAACCTGGGCCGACAGGCAAAGAAGGGGGTAGTTGATAGCAGCTGCATCAATGAAATCATGGGCCGCATCAGGACGACCATGTTTCTGTCGGATCTGGCGCCAGTCGATTTTGTGGTTGAGGCGGTCACCGAGAATAAGTCACTGAAGGTGGAGTTGTTCCGAAAACTGGATGAAATTGTGCGGGAAGACGTGATTCTTGCCTCAAATACCTCATCCATCCCCATAACCACCCTTGCCGCCGTAACCAAGCGACCGGGGCAGGTGATCGGCATGCACTTCATGAATCCGGCGCCAATGATGCCACTGGTGGAGTTAATACGTAGCCAGACCACCAGCGACGAAACCCTTGCCGTCACGGTCAGCCTGGCAGCAAGCCTGGAGAAAGAAACCGTGCTTGCTCAGGACTATCCCGGCTTCATCATTAACCGCATCCTGATCCCAATGATTAATGAAGCGATCTTTGCCCTGTTCGAAGGGGTTGCCACGGCAGAAGACATCGACAAGGGGATGAAGCTGGGCACCAATCAACCCATCGGTCCCTTGGCCCTGGCGGACCTGATCGGGCTGGATACGGTGCTCGCCATTGCCAATGTTCTTTACGATGGTTTCAAAGATCAGAAATACCGACCCTGCCCACTGCTCGTCAAGATGGTTGCCGCCGGCTTTCTGGGCAGGAAAGCCGGACAAGGTTTCTACTCCTATCAGGAGTAACCAAATCGGTTCCGCCATTTTGACTGTCGCGAAAGCACATATATAATAAGTAACATACAAATTTGGGAGGCATTTCATGGAGTTGTCACTCACTGAAGAGCAGCAGGAACTGCAGCAAAAAATGCGCGAATTCGCCGCCACGGAACTCAGGCCGGGAGCCGACAGTCGTGATAAAGCCGGGGAGTTCCCATGGCCAGTCGTCAAAATGTTGCAGAAGATGGGATTGTTCGGCCTCACCCTGCCGGTGGAATACGGCGGAGGCGGCCGCGATTTCCTCAGTTACGTGCTTGCCGTAGAAGAACTGGCCAGGGGCGACGCCTCGGTCGCCATAACCCTTCTGGCCCATACCCTTTCAGCCGCCCATATCAACGCCTTTGGCTCTGAGGAGCAGAAACACTTGTATCTCCCTCCTCTGGCCAGCGGCGAAAAACTGGGAGCTTGGGCCCTGACCGAGCCCGGAGCCGGGAGTGATGCCGGCGGCATACAAACCAAGGCAGTTGCCGAAGGCAATGTGTGGCGGCTGACCGGTAACAAGTTTTTCATTACCAATGGCTCCCAGGCAGACACTCTCGTAGTCATGGCCTCCAGCGAGCCGTCTCATGGGGCAAACGGTATCTCGGCTTTTATTGTACCCAGTGGCACCCCCGGCCTGACCAGGGGGAAAAATCTGGACAAACTCGGTTTCCGTTCCAGCGACACTGTGGGGCTTATGCTAAAGGATGTCCAGGTGCCCCATGATTGCCTTCTTGGCGAGTTGAACCTCGGTTTCATCCAGGCAATGGAAGTTCTCGAAGCCGGCAGGATCGGCGTGGCTGCCATGGCGGTCGGGATCGGCCGGGCCTGTCTGGAGGAGGGCATTGCCTACGCTCGGAAACGTCAGGCATTCGGCAGACGGATCGGTGATTTTCAGGCTATCCAGTGGATGCTGGCAGATATGGCCACCGAAATCGATGCGGCTCGCCTGTTGGTCCACCGGGCCGCCAGTCTCAAGGATAGAGGAATGAAATTTGGCAAGGAGGCCTCCATGGCCAAGCTCTATGCCTCGGAGGCGGCCACCAGGGCCGCCTTGAAGGCGGTCCAGATCCATGGCGGCTATGGCTATATCCGGGCCTTCCCGGTTGAGCGTTATCTGCGGGAGGCAAAGCTGTGCGAGATCGGCGAAGGCACCTCGGAAGTTCAGCGGCTGGTTATCGCGCGGGAACTCCTGAAATAACCTGCTGCAAAGAAAGGGCTGCGCTATGCGATCTGTCTATATGATCACCGGCGGTATCACCAAATTCGCCAAGGCCCATCCGGACAAGGATTTTCGCCTGATGGTCAAGGAGGCCTTCAATTACGCCCTGGCCGATGTCCCCACACTCAGCCGGGACGACATTGACGGCACAGTCTGTTCCTATTTCTCCGATCACTTTACCCGCCAGCTGAAGGCCGGGGCCATGGTGCAGGACTACCTGGGTCTCTGCCCGAAGCCGTCGCGGCGCATCGAGGGAGGAGGAGCCACCGGCGGGCTCTGCTTCCAGTCGGCCTGGGAGGCGGTTGCCTCAGGTCGGATGGATGTCTGTCTGGCCATGGGATTCGAGACCATGAGCCGGGTCAATACCTGGAAAGGCAACGAATTCATTGCCCTGGCCTCGGACACCAACTTCGACTACCCGGTGGGGGGCTTTTATACCGGCTACTACGCCATGATGGTGCAACGCCACATGCACGAGTTCGGCACAACTGTTGAGCAGATGGCCAAGGTTGCCGTGAAGAACCACACAAACGCCCTGCACAATCCCTATTCCCAGAGCCCGGCACACCTCACCATCGCCGATGTCCGTTCTTCACCCATGGTGGCCACACCCCTCACCATACTTGACTGCTGCCAAATGTCGGACGGCGCTGCGGTGGCGATCCTGGCCTCCGAAGAGATGGCCGCCAGATTCTCGGATAATCCGGTAAGGGTTTCAGGAATCGGCTGTGGTACGGATGCCATGCGCATGGCCGACCGGCCCCACGGAAAGGTAATCCTCCTTCCCCATGAGTCTGCCGAGGAATACAAGGATCTGAAATACCCGGGGGTCCACTCCTTCAGGGGGGGCAGAATGGCTGCCAAGCTGGCCTACGGCATGGCTGGAATCGGTAATCCGGTTGAAGACCTGGACTTCATCGAACTGCACGACGCCTATACCTCCTCCGAAATCCAAACCTACGAGGACCTGGGGCTCTGCCGCTACGGCCAGGGGGGGACCTTTGTGGAGAGCGGCGCCCCATTTATGGCCGATATCGATTACGGCCTGGAGTTTTCAGCAGACAAGGCATGGCCCCGGATTCCGGTCAATCCCTCCGGCGGTCTTCTGGCCTGCGGCCATCCGGTGGGGGCAACCGGCCTGATGCAGGCGGTCTTCGCCTTCTGGCAGCTACAGGGGACAATCCGAAAACACCTGGGAGACGGCACCTTGCAGATACCGGCAGCAAAAAGGGGATTGATTCACAGCCATGCCGGGACCGGGACGTATATCACGGTGTCAATCATGGAGAAGGTGTGATGTAGGGGCAACCCCCTGTGGTTGCCAAACAGCAGGGGGCCACAAGGTCGGGCGGCCACATGGGGCCGCCCTTACAGGAGGGTTTTATGAACACAAACGCCAAACTTCCTGAAACCGAGGAGGGGACAATCCTCTTCAACGTCGATCCGATCATCTTGAAGTACCATTACGAGATCGATTATCTCCACTCCTATGCCCAGGATTCACCATTTTTTGCCGGCCTGGCCAGAAAGAAGCTACTTGGCAGCAGGTGTACGGCCTGCGGCTTCACCTATGCCACCCCCCGTGGACACTGCATGGAGTGCGGCGAGCCGACCGACTGGATCGAACTGCCCCACAGAGGGCGCGTTCACACCTACACTACCTGCTACTACGGCGGCGAGGCGTTCCTCAAGGAAACCCCCTTTACCCTCATCCTGGTCGAATTCAACCTGGTCAACAGCCTCTTCCTTTCGCGCCTGGTCGGGGCCGAACCGGAAGATGTGACCATCGGCATGGAGGTCAAGGCACGCTTCCTGCGCAATGCCAAGTTCAAGCCGACCGACGTCTATTTTGTTCCGCTGTAAAAGTTGATCAGAAACTCGGCATCCCGCGGCGACAGATCGAATTTGAATGTTGCCTCCCGGACAAGGGCTTGCACAGGCTGATCCGGATCATCTTGCAGATTGCCCGACACCCATTTGATGGCGCGCCTCAGGTCATCTCCTTCTGGTAACAGGCCATGCTTGGTCATAATTCTCCTTTGATTCACCACCATATTTCAGACTTTGATTCCGGCTATCCGGGAAGTTTGTAAGCAAGGACATCGCACTTCTCGATCACCGGCGGCTGGGCGAGAAGCTCCGGAGCCCTGGCAATCAAGGCCGCGGCAACCTGACCAGACAGGTGTGCCTGCCGGCCGGATTCATCCGGAAATGCATCGAAGATGCCGAACGTGGCTGGTCCCAGACGTATGGCAAACCAGGCAACAGTAGCCGGTTCCTGTTGCACGATCGCCAAACCGCTGTTCAGGAACGCTTCCACATCCAACTCCTTCCCCGGCAGTGCTTCCAACCTGACAAACAGCGCGACTTTTGGCATGATCCGACTCCTTTAGCGGCAGAATCTATGATATATATTTTACCACTGCCACGGGCACTTGGCCGCATAAAACCATCAACTCCGCAACTCGGGGAGATCGCGGAAAAACTCCAATGACTCTGGATTGGCCAGGGCATCGCGGTTCCTGACCGGCTCATTGTGAATGACATTCCTGACTGCCAGTTCCACTTTCTTCATGTTGATGGTGTAGGGTATGTCGGCCACCGGGATGATCCGGGCCGGCACATGACGCGGGGAGATATTTTCGCGGATTCCCTGGCGCAACCGTTCCTGCAACTCCTCGCTGAACAGTGTTCCAGGCGCAAGCCGGACAAAGAGGATCACCCGTTCATCCCCCTCCCACCTCTGCCCGACCGCCAGGCTGTCGGCAACATCCGGATATTTTTCCACCACACGGTAGATTTCGGCCGTCCCTATCCGCACCCCGCCCGGGTTGAGGGTCGCATCGGAGCGGCCGTATATGATCATACCGCCCGTATCCGTCAGCTCACACCAATCTCCATGGGCCCAGACACCTGGAAAACGCTGGAAATACGCCTTGCGGTACAGGCCCCCCCCCGGGTCGTTCCAGAAATAGAGTGGCATGGAGGGGAACGGCGCCGTGCAGACCAGTTCACCCGGTGTTCCAACCACAGGCTCACCGGATTCATCAAACACCTCTACCCCCATACCGAGGCCCCGGCACTGCAGTTCACCCGGGTAGACCGGTCCAATGGGGTTTCCAAGGGCAAAGCAGCCGTTCAGGTCGGTGCCACCGGAAATGGATGCCAGCTGGATGTCGGCCTTGATCTTGTCGTAGACGAATTGAAAACCTTCCGCGGACAGCGGCGAACCGGTGGAAAGGAGAGCCCGCAGACCGGCGAGATCGAAGTCATCGGCGGGACGGAACCCGGCCTTTCCCAGCGAAGCCAGGTAGCTGGCGCTGGTGCCGAACACCGTGATCCGCTCGTCCTGTACAAATTGCCAGAGCGCCCGCGGGTCGGGATGGAGGGGGTGACAGTCATAGAGCACGATTGCCGCTCCCACCGCCAGTGAACTGACCAGCCAGTGCCACATCATCCAGCCGCAGGTGGTCAGGTAGATTATTGTGTCGTCCCGCTTCAGGTCGGTATGCAGGATCAGCTCCTTCAGGTGGTTGACCAGGATCCCCCCGCTCCCTTGGACCATGCATTTTGGTGGGCCGGTGGTGCCCGAGGAATACATGATGTACAGGGGGTGAGCGGCGGGCAACTGCACAAAATCGATCTGGGCAGAGTCGGTGCCGGCGACGAACTCGTCATAGCGGACGGCATGGGCAACCGTTCCAATGGAAGGGCAATCTTCCTGATAGGGAACCACCACCACGCGCTCGATGGCGGGGATGGCGTTGACAATGGCACCCGCCCGCTCCAGTGTGTCGTATTGTTTGCCATTGTAGCGGTAACCATCGGCAGTGAAGAGCACCTTGGGCTTTATCTTGCCAAAACGGTCCAGCACTCCCTGGATGCCAAAATCAGGTGAACAGGCCGACCAGACCGCTCCCAGGCTCACTGCCGCCAGCATGGCAATCACCGTTTCAGGCATGTTGGGCATGAATCCGGCCACCCGGTCCCCTGCCACCACTCCTGCCGCGCGCAACGCCCGGGCCAACCGGGAAACCCGCATGAAGAGTTCCCCATAGCTGATCCGCTCTACTTCCTTGCCCTCGCCTTTGAAGATGATGGCGGTTCGCTCATCCCGAAAGCGGAGAAGGTTCTCGGCAAAATTCAAACTGGCCCCCGGAAACCAGCCGGAACCAGGCATCCGGTCCAGGTTGTCTACCACCCGCTCATACCCCCTGGAAGCGACCACCCCGGCAAATTCCCACATGGCACCCCAGAAACCGGGGATATCGGTGACAGACCATTGATATAGCTCTGCATAGCTCGCACAGCCCGTGCCGCGACTCTGGTTGACGAATGCCATGAAACGGGTCAGGTTGGCCTGTTGCAACCGTTCCGGCGATGGCGTCCAGATCGGCTCTTTCATATGGTCAGCATCTCCATGAATTCGTTGACCGGCGTAGCAGCCAGCCGTTGCCGGTCAAGACAAAGCTCGATGAACGCCTCGGTCCGATCGGGTGTAAGGCAGGTGTTCAGATTGGTTCGACATTTCTTCACCAGCTGCGGCAATGCCTCCTGCCGCCGTCGGCGATGGCCGATGGGGTATTCCACTTCCACCCGTTCCGTGCAGCTCCCATCCTTGAAAAAGACTTGAACCGCGTTGGCAATGGAGCGTTTGTCCGGGTTGAGGTAGTCTCGCGAATAACGAGGCTCCTCCACAACCTCCATTTTTTCGCGGAGTTTGTCTATGCGCGGGTCGGCAGCCACCTTGTCCCCGTAGTGGTCAGCAGTCAGCTCGCCGAAGATCAGCCCGATTGCGGTCATATACTGCAGGCAATGGTCCCGGTCGGCGGAATTGTAAAGCGGGCCGGTCTTGCTGATGATCCTGACCGCTGACTCCTGCGTTGATATAACGATGAAGTCGATCTGATCGAGGCGGCCATTTACCTGGGGATGCAGCGTCAAGGCGCATTCCACGGCGGTCTGGGCATGAAACTCGGCAGGGAAGGCCACCTTGAACAGAACATTTTCCATCACGTACGAGCCGTAGTTCCTGGGGAAGCTGAATTTCTCGCCACGGAACGAGACATCATAGAACCCCCACCCCTTGGCGCTTAGGGCACTGGGGTAACCTGCCTCCCCTGCAACCGCCAGCAGCGCCAACTGCACCCCGCGACTGGTGGCGTCCCCGGCGGCCCACGATTTGCGGGGGCCGGTATTGGGGGCATGCCGGTAGGTGCGCAGGCTCTGGCCGTCCACCCATACCAGGGAGATTGCATTGACGATCTGGTCCCGGCTCCCCCCCAGGAGCCGGGTAGCCACTGCCGCCGTGGCCAGCTTCACCAGGACGACATGATCCAGGCCGACCCGGTTGAAACTGTTTTCCAGCGCCATCACCCCCTGGATCTCATGGGCCTTGATCATGTACGTCAACACATCGTCCATGCTTAGAGGCGCTTTTCCTGCCGCAAGGTTCCTTTGACTGACATAATCGGCAACCGCCAGTATGCCACCCAGATTGTCGGACGGGTGCCCCCACTCGGCAGCCAGCCAGGTATCGTTATAATCCAGCCAGCGGATCACGGCCCCTATATCCAAGGCGCCTTTTACCGGGTCAAGTATGTATGATGTCCCGGGAATCCGCGTGCCGTTAGGAACAATCATCCCAGGGACGCATGGCCCCAACATGCGGGCGCACTCCGGGAAACGCAATGCCAGCAGCGCACAACCCAGCGCATCCATCAGCGAATATGCGGCCGTATCATAGGCTTCGTTGCTGTTAATCTCATAAAAACCGACATAGTCGGCTATATTCTGCATCTCCTGGTCAGGCTCGGGACGGATATTCAGTGTTGCCTGGGTTGTCATGGGCTCTCCTTTGGCAGACAATATTCTGGTACCTCTCCAGTTATAAAAAAAGCGGTTAACCGCTGACAAATAATTCAGTAAAATTGATTCAATTTGTATCAAATAATATCAAACACATCCATTCGTGTTCACCCGTGTGGGGTTGTTGTTGAAAATAATCAAATTTTACAGGGATGAAGGGGATAGGCACCTTGGGTCCCTTTATCCCTGTAAATATGCCTTTGGGATTAAATGCTTCAAGCTCAATGATTATGCCTGTTAACCGCGCTGTTCCAAGGGCACGAATGGCCGTGGCTCCGGCCCGGTGTATGCCGCAACCGGTCGAAACAGTTTGTTGGCGCTCCGCTGCTCGATGATGTGGGCCGACCAGCCGGCAATCCTGGCAAAGACAAAGACCGGGGTAAACATGGGGGTCGGGATGCCGCAGACGTGATAGGCGGAAGCACTGTAAAAATCAAGGTTTGGGTAGAGGTTCCTCTCCCGTTGCATCAACTCCTCGATCCGCTCCGAAACCCGGTAAAGGCGCATGTTGCCAGATGCTTCGCACAGGCGGCGCGACCACTCCTTGATCACCGCCGAACGGGGGTCGGCCTGTTTGTAGATCCGATGGCCGAAGCCCATGATCTTTTCCTTGCGGGCCAGCATCTCCATCAGCCCTTGTTCAGCCTCGGCCTCTGTTGCAAAGCGATCGATCAGACGCATGGCCTCTTCGTTGGCGCCGCCGTGGAGCGGCCCCCTGAGGGTACCTATGGCCGAAGTGACTGCGGCATGAAAATCCGGCAGTGTCGAGGCAGTGACCCGGGCCGAGAAGGTTGAGGCATTGAACTCGTGTTCGGCATAGAGGATCAGCGACGCGTCCATGGCACGGCGTTGTAGATCTTCCGGGGGCCGGCCATGCAGGAGGTGCAGGAAATGGCCGGCCAGGCTTGCTTCCGCGCTCTTCGTGGAGATTCTTTCCCCGCAGGCGTGATAGTGATGCCAGTAGAGCAGCATGGAAGGGAAGCAGGCGATCAACCGGTTTGCCACCTTGTACTGGTTATTGTCGACGCTCTCCGGTTCCATGGTCCCAAGGGCGGAGCAGCCGGTCCGCAACACGTCCATGGGGTGGGCGGTTGCCGGCAACTGCTCCAGCACGATTTTCAATCCCGGCGGCAGACAGCGTAGCGTCAGGAGGAGCGTCCGGTAGGCATCCAGTTCCGTGGGTGAAGGTAGAGCGCCGTGAACCAGCAGGTATGCCACTTCCTCGAATGTGGCATGCTCGGCAAGGTCGTAAATAGAATACCCACGATACGAGAGCCCCAGCCCCTTTTTGCCCACCGTGCTGATTGCTGTCTCGCCTGCTATCACCCCTTCCAGTCCTGGGCTGTACAATTGTGTGGTCATGTCTTGGTCTCCTTTCCAAAAATATTGTCGAGCATGCGTTCATAGTCGTGGTAACCAAGAAAATCATATAGTTCGGAGCGGCTCTGCATCTTCTCCACAACCCCTTCCTGTGTGCCTTTGTCCCGAATTTCGCGGTATACCAGCAGGGCTGCGGCATTCATGGCCCGAAAGGCGGAGAGCGGATATAGAACCAAACTTACCCCTGCCGCTGCCAGTTCATCCACACTGAATAGTGGCGTGACCCCAAATTCGGTCATATTGGCCAGCAGCGGGAGATCAATTGCATCAGCAAACCGACGGTAATCCTCAATACTCAGCAAAGCTTCGGGAAAAAGCATGTCGGCCCCGGCCTCGCGGTAACAGCAGGCCCGTTCAATGGCAGCGTCCAGTCCCTCGACGGCTACGGCATCGGTGCGGGCCATGATCACGAAATCCGGGTCGGTGCGCGCATCCACGGCCGCCTTGATGCGATCCACCATCTCCCCGACCGGCACCAGGGCCTTGCCTGGCCTGTGGCCGCAGCGCTTGGCCGCCACCTGGTCCTCAATATGGATGCCAGCGGCGCCGGCCCTGATCATTTCCCGGACGGTCCGGCCCACCATGAAGGCGTGCCCCCAACCGGTATCCACATCGACAAGAAGCGGCAGTCGGCTGGCAGCAGTAATCCGGCGCACGTCGTCGAGAACATCGTTGAGCGTGGTCATTCCCAGATCAGGCATGCCGAATGAGGCATTGGCCACCCCGGCCCCAGACAGGTAGATCGCCCGAAAACCGATTCGTTCAGCCATCAAAGCCGCATATGCGTTGATGGCGCCAACAACCTGCAACGGTTTCTCATCGGCCAGGGAGGCGCGTAGCGACTTGGCAGACGTATGATTACCCATAATTTCCATCTCCATACCATCTTGATTTTTCAAAAAATTATAACCTTAAATCCTGGTTGTGCAATCCTGGCAGGCCGTTGACATAAGTTCAATGGCGGCTAAAATTCATTAACAGAGTCGCAGAAATTCAAATCGGAATGGGACAATGCCATGCCCAATGAAGCCCTCTCTCAATTCACTACCATGCGTTTAAGTATTCTCGATGAGAACGGCATAGCCGATGAATCACTCTTGCCATCTCTTTCGCCTGATGAGATTCGCAGGATGTATGAGCTGATGCTGCTGGCGCGGACCTTTGACCAGCGGGCTTTGGCCCTGCAGCGCGAGGGGCGGCTCGGCACCTACCCGCCAATCCTTGGCCAGGAGGCAGCCCAGGTGGGAAGTGCCTTGGCCATCAAGCCTGCTGACTGGGTCTTTCCCTCGTTCAGGGAAACAGGGGTGCACCTGAGCCTCGGCTATCCGATCCCGAAGATATTTCAGTACTGGTCAGGCGACGAGCGCGGGCAATTGACGCCGGATCATCTCAACATCTTTCCCTTTTGCGTTTCGGTGGGTACGCACATCCCCCATGCCGTGGGTGCTGCCATGGCGGCCCGTTACCGCCGCGACCCGGTTGCCGTGGTCGCCTATTTTGGGGACGGCGCCACCTCCAAGGGCGACTTCCACGAAGGGTTCAACATGGCCGGGGCGTTCCGCTTGCCGGTTGTCTTTATCTGCCAGAACAATCAGTGGGCCATATCGGTTCCGGTCAAGGAGCAGACCGCTGCCGCCAGCCTGGCGCAAAAAGCCATCGCATACGGCTTCGAGGGGATACAGGTGGACGGCAACGATGTGTTCGCTGTCTACAGCGCCACCCGAAACGCCTTGGAAAAGGCCCGCAGCGGTGGTGGTCCGACCTTCATCGAGTGCCTTACCTACCGGGTGGCGGACCATACCACGGCCGATGACGCCGGCCGTTACCGTTCCGTTGAAGAGGTAGCAGCCTGGCGGGACAGGGACCCGATCCTGCGTCTGGAACGCTTTATGGTGGCCCAGGGGTTCTGGAACAAAGACTATGGCAGGGAAGCCAGATCAAGGGCATCTGCCGCCATCGACGAGGCAGTGCATGAGATGGAAGGCTTTCCACCGCCTGTTGCGGCCGATATGTTCAAACATGCCTGCGCATCGCTCTCGCCACGACAAAACAGGCAGCTGGGAGGACTCTGACATGGCGAAGCTCAACATGGTACAGGCAATCAACCTTGCCTTGCGCGAGGAGATGGAACGGGACGACCGGGTAGTTATCCTGGGTGAGGACGTGGGCCGTGACGGCGGCGTGTTCCGGGTCACCGAGGGTCTGATGGAACATTTCGGTGCGGAGCGGGTGATCGACACCCCGTTGTCTGAGTCCGGCATTGTCGGCGCGGCCATCGGCATGGCCGCCTATGGCCTGCGGCCGGTGGCCGAGATCCAGTTCATGGGATTCATCTATTCCGCCCTTGACCAGCTGTCGGCCCATGCGGCACGTCTACGCACCCGCTCCCGCGGCCGCTACACCTGCCCTCTGGTGGTTCGGACCCCATATGGCGCAGGCATCAAGGCCCCGGAGCTGCATGAAGAGAGCAGCGAGGCGATCTTCTGCCACATTCCGGGGATCAAGGTGGTGGCGCCATCAGGGCCATACACTGCCAAGGGGCTTATGCTGGCAGCCTTGCGCGACCCGGACCCTGTCCTGTACCTGGAGCCGACCAGGCTCTACCGCCTCATTCGGGAAGAGGTGCCTGAAGGTGAGTACCTCACGGAACTGGGGCGGGCACGGCTGGCAAGGACAGGTGACGACATCACCGTCATTGCCTGGGGAAGCATGCTGGAGCGAGTTCTGAAGGCGGTCGAACCATACAGTGCGGATGTGGTCGATCTGCTCACCCTCAGCCCATTTGATACCGAGACCGTGCTGGCTTCGGTCAGGAAAACCGGGCGGGCGGTCATAGTCCACGAAGCGGCCAAAACAGGGGGCCTTGGCGCCGAAATTGCCGCCACGATCGCCGAAGATGCCATCCTCCACCTGCGGGGGCCGGTGCTGCGGGTAACAGCCCCGGACGTGCCGGTCCCGCTTGGCAAGCTGATCGATCACTATATGCCGACAGCGGAGCAGATCAAGGCTGCTTTGGATGAGGTGCTGAAATATTAGACCAAAGGAGACTTACATGCCTTTCGAATTCAAGCTCCCGGATCTGGGTGAAGGTATAACCGAGGTCGAACTGCGCAAATGGCTGGTAAAGGAGGGTGACCGGGTCGCGGAGCACCAGGCCGTCGCAGAGGTGGAGACCGACAAGGCCGTGGTGGAAGTGCCCACGCCCAGGGCCGGCATAATTTCCAGCATCCATTGCCGGGAAGGAGAAACCACCAAGGTCGGCGGGATACTGCTTACCATTGCCGAGGCAGGGGATGCGGCAAGCGCGCCCAGCCGGTCGGTCGGCATCGTCGGTGTCCTGCCCGAGGCCGAGGAGGAAGATGCCGGACCAGCGACCAGGCAGACCTTCGAGATCCTGGCTACCCCCCTGGTACGCAAGCTGGCCCGGGAGCGAGGTATTGACCTGAAGAGCATCCGGGGCAGCGGTCCCCGGGGCAGCATCATCCCGGAAGACCTGGACCGGGAAGCGGTTCAACCGCAACCGCAGCCAATCGCCGACCGGTTCGGGCCGGTAGAACGGCAGCCTCTGCGGGGGTTGCGCCGTACCATTGCCCGTAACGTGATTGCATCCCAGCGGGCAACCGCCTTTGTCAGCGGTATGGAGGAAGCCGACATCACCGAACTGTGGGGACTGCGCGAACGGGAGCAGCACGAGGTCGAATCACGCGGCACGCACCTGACGTTCATGCCCTTCTTCATCAAGGCTGCCCAGCACGCCCTGCGCGAGCACCCCTACCTGAACGCCGCCATCGACGACGCCACCGAGACGATCATCCTCAAACAACACTACCATTTCGGCATTGCCGTGGAGACCCCGGACGGCCTGATGGTGCCGGTCATCCGGGATGTCGACAAAAAGAGCATTTTAGACTTGGCTGTGGAAATACATGAACTGGGGATCAAGGCCCGGGAGCGGACCATCAATATCGAGGAACTCAAGGGGAGCAGCTTCACCATCACCAACTATGGGCACTTTGGCGGCACCTTTGCCACCCCGATCATCAACTGGCCCGATGTGGCGATCATGGGGTGCGGCCGGATCAGCGAACGCCCCTGGGTGCACAAAGGCGAGATCGCAATCCGTAAGATCCTGCCGCTGGCACTGACCTTTGACCACCGCGTCACCGACGGCGCCGATGCCGCCCTGTTTCTGGGCAAGGTCGTGCGCTACCTGGAGGACCCGGCGCTGTTGTTCATTGAAAGCACTTGAAATGAGATGATTTGAAAGCGAAGGGACCTCAGTAATCCTGATAGGCCATGGCCGTGCGGACTCTTTCGCGGGCCAGGGTGGCAGCCGCAGTCCTTGGGAGAAGTTTTTCCGCTGCCGCCTTCTCAAGGATTTTGCGGGAATTTTTCCTAATCCGGTCCGCAATGGCCGCAAAGGCCTCCTGCTCTGTCCTGCCGGCATGTTCCATGGCCGCCATGATGACCCCGCCGGCATTGGCAATGAAGTCCGGCACAACCAGTACGCCGCGCTCGTGAAGCATTTGCTCCGCCCCTGGCGTGGCCGGAATGTTGGCACCCTGCAAAATCAGGCGGGCTTTTATGCCGGCAACGTTTCCTTCATGGATTACATCCGGAGTGGCTGCGGGAATAAGGATGTCGCAGTCGATGCCGAACAGTTCGCTGGGCCGGATGCGGGTACCCTTGCCATGATGCATGACGCTGCCGGTTTCCTGTTTTATGACCATCAATTCCTCGGCAGACATGCCCGACGGGTTGTGTACTCCGCCCCGTGAGTCCGACACCGCCACCAGGATTGCCCCCTTTGCGGTGAGATAACGGGCAGCGGCCTTGCCAACGCT
>MTLD01005018.1_pt1 | contig 14396 bp, 11 predicted proteins | sample 1982471 | NCBI WGS metagenome assembly MTLD01 (sample SAMN05712604, study PRJNA340218) | biofilm metagenome | isolation source: sample SPM anode biofilm adapted to -50 mV | place: USA | collected 2012-02-03
TAAGGATCCGATCGCCCGGACACGCAGGGACCTCATCGCGATGGGGGCAGCTGAATCAGATCTGGACAAAATAGAGACACAGATCCGAATAGAGGTCGAGACCTCCGTGGAACTTGCTCGGGAGGCCTCTTGGCCCGACCCCGCCACCGTCTTCGATCACATCTTCGTGCCCCGATAGGAGTTCCGAATGGCCATCATATCTTACGCCCAGGCCATCCGGGAGGCGTCTGCTCAATTGCTTGAGTCCGATTCCCGCGTCTTCATGTTTGGTCAAGGCCTCTGGAGCCCTTGGTATGTGGGTTCCAGCATGAAGGATCTCGATAAGGACTATGGCCGAGATCGCGTCATCGACTCCCCCGTCTCCGAGAACGCCACCACCGCGGCCGGTGTTGGAGCGGCTCTTGCCGGGATGCGCCCTATCATTATTCATCCAAGAATGGATTTCATGATCCTGGCCATGGACCCCATCATTAATCAGGCCTCCAACTGGTCCTACATTTTTGGTGGTCAACGCGGGGTCCCGCTTACCGTGCGTGCAATCATCAACCGGGGAGGAGAACAGGGGGCCCAGCACTCCCAAGCCCTTCAGGCCCATTTTGCCCATATTCCAGGACTGAAGGTAGTCATGCCGGCAACAGCGCGTGACGCAAAGGGATTGCTCATATCTGCAGTCAGAGATGGCAATCCGGTGATGTATCTCGAGGACCGCTGGCTTTATGAAGTTGAAGATGATGTTCCCGAGGGCCTCTTCGAGACTCCGATCGGGAAGGCCCAGATCCGCCAGCAGGGATCTGATATCACGATCGTTGCTCTCTCGTATATGAATTCCCTCGTAAAGAAGGCTTTGCCTACTTTAACGGCTGCTGGCATCAATGTTGAGCATATCGACTTGGTCAGTGCAAAACCATGGGATCGCGAGACGCTTCTCCAATCCGTTCAAAAGACCGGGCGGCTTATCGTGGCAGACACGGGATGGCTCACATGCGGGATGGCCGCTGAAATTGCAGCAGCCATGGGCGAGCTCGCCTTTGATTATCTAAAATCACCAATACGTCGATTTACACTTCCGGATTCCCCGGCCCCAACTAGCCGCACCCTAGAAGCCGCTTACTACCCCACGCCGGACCACCTCATCGAGCTTGTCCATTCAACCCTGAACTTTCCTGCAAAGAGCAGGATTTAGCCCTTTCCCTGGAGTCTCCATGGCATACACAGTTCCCTTCGTCGATGCCCGCAAGCATTACGCTTTGCATAAAGAAGATATCGACGCCGCCATTTTCGGCTGCCTATCCAACGGAGATATGATTTATCGCCGTCACCTCAAAGAATTCGAGGAACATTTGGCGGATTATGTCGGCACCAAGTATGCCGTTGGCCTCAATAGCGGTTACCACGCCCTGGCATTTGCCCTGATGGGTGCAGGGATCCAGGACGGCGATGAAGTCATCACCGTGGCCCACACCTTTGTGGCCACTGTATCTGCGATTATCCACGCAGGTGCAAAGCCGGTGCTGATCGATGTCACCGAAGACTACAACATGGACCTCGACCAACTCGAATCTGCCATCACCCCCAAAACCAGGGCGATCCTTCCTGTGCACCTAAATGGTCGCGTATGCAACATGGACCGCCTTATGGCCATTGCCGACAAGCATGGTCTGCTTGTGATCGAAGATGCGGCGCAGGCCCTCGGGGGGCGTTACGGAAACAAGCGCGGTGGTTCTTTTGGTCTCGCCGGATGTTTCAGCTTTTATCCTTTCAAGACCCTTGGCGGTTTTGGCGACGGCGGTGCCATCACGACCAATGATGAGAAGTTGGCCATGTATGCTCGCCGTATCCGGTTCAATGGCGAGGACCGCGAGACCGGCGAGTATCACCACCATGGCTACACAGCCCTGCTGGACAATGTTCAAGCCGCCGTGCTCGATGTAAAGCTCACCAAGCATTTCGACCGCTGGATCAACCATCGCCGCGACATGGCCGAGCGTTACCACCAGGGGCTCAAGGGTGTGGGAGACCTGCGCCTGCCCCACTTTGCCGACCCCAAGAACTGGGACAATTATCAGAACTATGTCATCCGTACCAAGCATCGTGAAAGCCTGCGCTCCTTCCTCAAGGAAAGCGGCGTGGAGACTTTGGTCCATTGGGCACGCCCCATGTGGGAACACAAGCGTCTCGAACTCGGCACGCCGAACCTGCCTGAATCTGCAGCCATCAGCCGCGAGGTCATTTCGTTGCCGATGAGCGCGGAATTGTTGCCCGAGCATGTAGATACTGTCGTCGCCTCCATCAAGACCTATTTCGAGAGAGCCTGAGCATGTCATTAGCCCTGAGCCACCGTGCGGATTCCATCACCCAGGCCGAGATCCGCGCCATGTCCATTGAATGCGATCGGGTGGACGGTGTGAACCTGGCCCAGGGCGTATGTGACGCCCCGCCCCCCCCCCTCGTGGTCGAGGCTGCCGCTAAGGCCATGAGGGATGGCGTCAACATCTATACTCGCTATGACGGGCTTATCGAACTGCGGGAAGCCATCGCCTACAAGGTTCAGCGAGACGCGGGCCTGAAAGTGGACCCAGAAACACAGGTCACCGTCAGTGCCGGCTCCACCGGCGCCTTCTACTGCGCCTGCCTTGCCCTTCTGAACCCTGGCGATGAAGTCATCCTCTTTGAGCCGTACTATGGTTACCATGTAAACACACTGCTTTCTGTGGAAGCAGTCCCAACATATGTCCCCATGAAGGCCCCAAACTGGACCTTCACGCGAGAGGATCTAGAGCGCGTCGTCTCCCCTCGTACGCGCGGAATCATGGTTTGTACCCCGGGGAATCCTTCCGGAAAGGTTTATTCCCCCGAAGAACTTCGGGTCATCGCTGAATTTGCAGAAGCGCACGATCTTTTCGTCTTCACGGATGAGATCTACGAGTACTTCATCTACGACGGGCAAACTCATCGCACCATCGCCGCCCTCCCGGGTATGGCCGAGCGGACCATCATGATTTCAGGTTATTCCAAAACCTTCAGCATCACCGGGTGGCGAATCGGCTATGCCATTTCATCCCCCAAATGGGCTCAGATGATCGGCTACATGAACGATCTCATCTATGTCTGCGCCCCTGCTCCCCTGCAGATCGGTGTGGCCGAGGGCATCCTTAAACTTCCCATGAGCTATTACCAGGATCTCTCGGCAGAATATCGCCGGAAGCGCGACCGGCTGTGTGGAGTGCTGAGTCGCATCGGCCTGACTCCGTCTGTTCCCCCCGGGGCCTACTATGTGCTGGCCGATGTATCCTCCATGGGCCACACGACTTCCAAGGAAGCCGCCATGCATCTCCTCAGGGAGACGCGGGTGGCTTCAGTGCCCGGCACCTCCTTCTTCGAGGGGCTCGATGGGCAACAATTCATCCGATTCTGCTTTGCGAAGCAAATGCCAGAGCTGGAAGAGGCCTGCCAACGATTGGACGGCTTTATCGCATCCCGCCAATGACCTCGACTCCCCGTGTCTGGGTCCTCTGCACTGGGGAGCCACTCCCCATAGACCCCGGGGTGCCTCGGCTACTCCGCGCGGGGATGCTTTGCGAATTCTTAGAACAATCTGGCTACGAAGTAGACTTCTGGACCAGCAACTTCGACCATGTCACCAAAAATCATCGGGCTCATTCGAAGAGCACAGTCGTCCATACTATATCTGCTCATCGTAGAATCCGACTTTTGCCGTCTTCTGGCTACCTTGATCGTGTGTCCCTTGCGAGAGTATGGGATCATCGGCAAATTGCCCGAGCTTTTTTAAGAGATAGTAAGGGCGAACCGAAGCCGGATATCCTAGTAATTTCAATGCCAACCATCGACTTGGCTTTTGCGGGGGCCCGTTATGCCCATGCAAATAGAATCCCTTATATTTTGGACTTAAGGGACCTTTGGCCTGAAGTTTTCTACATGGATCGAAAAACCCCTGTAAAACGGCTTTTACAAGTTGCGACTACTCTCTGGTCGTTCCAGTTAAATTGGGCCTTGCGGCATGCTCAAGCCGTTGTTGGCATCACGGAATCTTTTGTAGAGTGGGGATGTAAACGATCTGATCGTAAGCGGCGTCCCGAATGGGATATTGCCATACCCCTTACTTACCCCAAACCCCACCTACCGACTCCATCGGAAGAACTCGAGCAGAGCCGCCTGATAGAGGCCAATGTTTTGCGCCCGGATCTCTTCCAGGTGTGTTTTCTCGGGTCCATCTCCAATCGGATGGATTTGGCGACCTTGTGCCAATCCGTCGTTCAAGCCGAATCCCTGGGGTTGCCCCTCCACCTGGTGGTAGCCGGTACGGGTGAAGCGTTGGATCACCTTCAATCGACTTTCCGCACATCGCACATTTCTTTTCTTGGCCGGGTGGATCAGACGACCATCCAGTGCATCCTCCGAACCTCTAAGGTTGGTGTGGTTCCTTATCACAACTCCTTAGATTTCAGAATGTCGATCCCAAACAAGGTAATTGAATATCTGTCGCACGCCCGCCCCATCCTCACCTGCCTTCAGGGGGATCTTGCGAGCATGATGCGAACTCACGATGTGGGGGTTACTTATGAAGAAGGGAATCCCCAGTCGCTTGTGAATCGTCTGCAGACATATATGCAACATTCGGACTTGCTCGAACGGCAATCCACGAACGCCCGATCGATCTTTGACCATGTCTATGCACCCGATATTGTCCTCGAGAAATATACAAATCTCATCCAATCGGTCATAAAACAAGGGGGCGTGACCTCTTAACCGGGTCATCTGGACACCATGAAACAGGTGCTTATTCAGAGCGGGAAGATCAATGTCGTCGAAGTTCCAAGCCCGGTGGCTGAGGATGGTCGTATCCTCGTTCGGGTGAGGCATTCATGCATCTCTGCCGGAACCGAGATGGCAAGCCTGCAATCCAGCGCAGTGCCTCTTTGGAAGCGTGCCCTCCAGAAGCCAGACAAGATTCTGTGGGTTCTGAATCAATTCCGCACATCTGGGTTGGCCAGCACCCGACAGCTGGTGAAAGATAAAATCTCGACTTCACAAACTTTAGGCTATTCAGCCGCTGGGGAAGTCCTTTCAGTAGGACATGGCGTCGAAGGGATTTTCCCTGGTGACTTGGTGGCATGTGCTGGTGGACAATGCGCATTCCATGCAGAAATCATATCGGTCCCGCAGAACTTAGCAGTTTTAATCCCATCCTCTGTGAATACAGCCAATGCCTCCACCGTAGCGCTTGGGGCCATTGCAATGCAGGGGATGCGGCGTGCCAACCCGACATTAGGGGAAAGTTTCGCTGTAATCGGATTGGGTATCCTCGGGCAAATCACGGTTCAGCTCCTGAAAGCCAACGGTTGCAAGGTCATCGGAATGGATCTTGATGAGGGCCGCCTTCGGTTGGCGACCGAATTAGGCGCAGACAGCGTCGTAGACCCAACCCAGGCCCCCCCTGTGGAGAAGATGGCCCGCCTCACAGCAGGTTTTGGTGTGGATGGGGTCATCATCACGGCCGCCACCGCCTCCAGCGATTTAATCTCAGCAGCCTTCCAGATGTGCCGGAAGAAGGCTCGAGTGATCGTGGTGGGAGATGTTGGGCTGAATCTGCAACGCCAGGATATCTTCGCCAAAGAATTGGATTTCCTGATTTCCTCGTCTTATGGTCCCGGTCGCTATGATGCACCTTATGAAGAGGGTGGGCTGGATTATCCGATTTCGCATGTCCGCTGGACCGAAAATAGGAATATGTCCGCCTACCTGGAACTGCTGGACGAGGGCCGGGTCAAGATTGAACCTCTCCTGACCGGGGTCTATCCAATCGAAGAGGCAGCAGCTGCTTATCAAGCATTAGCCGACCCTGAAAAAAAGACGCTTATCAATCTGTTTTCATATTCATCAAAAGATGAACCATCTCAGCTCATGCCTGTGGCCACGACTAGGCCCCCCAAGACTGGGCGGATCAAGGTTGGTTTGGTTGGCGCAGGCGCCTTCCTGAAAAGTGTGCACCTTCCGAATCTTCGAACACTTGCCGATCAGTATTCGATCTCCGCTGTAATCAGTCATTCAGGGCCCAATGCAACAGATACTGCCAAGCAGGCCGATGCTTCGATCGCATCCACCGATTTCTCTCAGGTGGTCAAGAATCCAGGTATCGATGCCTTTGTCATCACGACTCGTCATCACCTTCACGCTCACCAGACTCTTGAAGCTCTTCGACAAGGGAAGCATGTCCTTTGCGAGAAGCCCCTCGCTCTCAGCCCAAAAGACCTTTCAGAAATCATGGATTTCTATCAAGAGGCCCATCCCACGCCTGCTCCGATTTTACTGACAGGGTTCAACCGAAGGTTCTCGCCGCATGCCATCAAGGCCGCAGACCTCCTGTCCAAAAGAATCAGCCCAGTGATCATCAACTATCGGATGTGCGGCGGCTACACTCCCCCTGAGCATTGGATCCATGGCCCAGAAGGAGGCGGACGAAACCTGGCAGAAGCCTGCCACATCTACGATCTTTTCACCTTCTTCACGGGGGCCAGGGCCAAGAAGGTCAATGCAATATCCATCCGGCCCAATGATCGTTTCTACAGTCCCCAAGATAACTTCTCTGCTTCGGTCCTATTCGAGGATGGATCTTTAGCCACTTTGACCTATACCGTCATGGGGTCCAAAGAATTGCCCAAGGAACATTGCGAAATTTTCTTCGATGGGCAAACCATTGTTATCGATGATTATCTTACTTTTATCTGTACAGGTCAAAAGGGAGGAGAATCCAAACTTCCGATCCAAGACAAAGGGCACCTTCAGGAATTGAAGGCGTTTGCCAATTGCATTTCCCAGGGCGGAGAGTGGCCTATTCCTCTCTGGCAGCAAGCTCAAGCCATGGAGATCGCCTTCCAGGTCGAAGCACAGCTGGGACCCATGGAATCGAGGGGGTGAAGTGGACCCTGCGATCAAGCGGAAACTGGAATTAGCCATCGGCTCCCTGGACCGATGGGTAGAAGATCGGCAGTGGAAAGGGTTTGACCCCTATGATTTGAGAGGCATTCGTCTTTCACTTTGGGCCATGAATCCCAGCCGCCAATCATTCCTTCCCGCGAAACTCGTCCGCGGAGGTATTTCCGTCTTGGAGGAGTACTTTCCTCTTTATTCAAGACGATTGATGGGAGTTCACCCGACATACAATGCCAAAGCCATGGGGCTATTCGCCAGCGCCTATCTGGGATTGTACCGCGCAGGACGCGGAGATATGTATCTTCAGAAGGCTACATCTTGTTTGGAGTGGCTCGAAGCCAATACGAGCCCGGGCTACAGCGGTCCATGCTGGGGCTACCCCTTCGATTGGCAATCCACTGTTCTGATCCCAAAGGGGACCCCCTCTTCAGTCGTCTCTTGGACAGTAGGAGACGCATTCTGGTCAGCATATGAGATCACCAAAGAACCTCGTTATTTGCGGATTTGCAGAGGGATTTGTGATTTTTTTGTACAAGACTTGAATAGAGATAGCTCTGCACCTGATCATCTCTGTTTTAGTTATACTCCTCTTGATCGAATGCATGTTTTCAATGCGTCTCTTTTTGTCGGGGAATTTCTTCTGCGTGTCGGTCTTAAACTGGGAGAAGGTACCCTGATTCAAGATGGCCTGGCGTCGGCCAACTATGTCCTAGCCCATCAGTCGGAGGACGGATCCTGGCCCTATTTTGGTCCGGAAGATCATCGACCAAATAGCACGGATCATTACCATACCGGATTTGTGCTACGAATGCTTCTGAGTATGGCGCGCCATACGCAGGACCCTCGCTTTGAGATGCCGCTCGAACGCGGAATTGATTATTATCGAACCCACTTGTTTGAAGTCACCGGGTTACCGCGATACTTCCCCGATAAGACCTTCCCAATAAACATACATACCATTTCAGAAGCCCTGTTATGCCTTAACCTTTTATCAAAGAAATTCCCAGAGGATGCCCAAAAAATATCATTTTTACTTAATTGGACATTCGAAAATATGCAAGACCCTGAAGGTTATTTCTACTTCATGAAGTACCCAACACGCACCATCAAGATTCCTTTCATGCGATGGGGACAGGCCTGGATGCTTCTGGCACTTTCGGAAATTTACCTTCATGCTTCAAGCAATGGAGATTAGACACAATGAAAATATGTTTTATTGGTGATGCATCCGGATATCATGTCGCAAGATGGATACGGTATTTTGGGCAAACGGAGCATGAAATTCATTGCATCTCGACGGGCTCGGCATCCATTCCAGGGGTGACCATTCATTGCATCAAAAATCCCTTTAAATGGAATATTTTAAGGCATTTTTATTATCCTTACTATTTATTCAGTGCACGAAGCATTATTCGAAAAATCAAGCCAGATGTCACCCACGGCCTGCAGATTAATTTGTTTTCTTATTTTATATCACTCCTGGGCCTTCACCCCTTCGTGATCACGCCTTTCGGCGGCGATGTTTTGGTTAACCCTTCCAAATCCAGATTCGCAAGGCATATGGCCACCCGCTGCCTCAGTCATAGCGATCTCATCACCACGGACGCTGACCACATACAGGACACTCTCGTATCTCTTGGGGCGGATGCTTCAAAAATCCAAGTCGTGTTTTTCGCCACGGATGTGAAGCAATTCTCTCCAACCCCCAAAGATGAGCATTTAGTCGAAACACTCGGCATTCGTGACTGTCCGTGCGTGTTGAGTCTGCGCCACCTTATGCCCATCTATAACATTGAAACCCTTATCCGCTCGATTCCACTTGTGCGGGACAAAATACCGACCATCAAATACCTCATTGTGAGCCGTGGCCCTGAAGAAGAGATGCTCAAGAATTTGGCAGACGCCCTTGGGGTCTCCGACTGCATCCGCTGGCTCGGGTTCCTCCCATCTGCAGAGCTGTCCAAATACATCAACCTGGGGGATGTCTATGTCTCGACCTCCCTTTCGGACGCGGGGCTCGCCGCCAGCACTGGCGAATCCATGGCGTGTGGATTGCCCGCGATCATCACCGACTTCGGGGACAATCATCAATGGGTCAGAGACGGAGTCAATGGCTACCTATTCCCCATGAAGGACTCCGTGGCACTGGCCGGGCGAATCATTTCGCTTATTGAGGATCCTCAATTGATGGAAACCATTGGGAAGACGAACCGCGAAGTCATCGTGACCCGCTATAATTGGGCCACCGAAATGCAACGGATGAAGATGCTATATGAGCAGGTGGTCGCCACTGAAAAGAGCGAGGCCTAAATGGCTGGCGCAGCCCAATTGCCTGACCGGGAGATGACCGAAACTGAGTTTCGGCACATCTGCCATCGTTATCACATCGCCCGCCGGATGGTCGAGCATCGATCGGTCCTGGATGTGGGGTGTGGTGCCGGGCTCGGACTTGCTTACCTCGCCCAAACCGCTTCCAGAGTGGTGGGCACAGATCTCTTCGCAGAAAATATTCAACAGGCCTCCAAAAATGAGGGGCCCAAAGTGAGCACCCATGTGATGGACGCTCATCATCTGCAATTCCCAGATGAAACTTTTGATGTCATTTTGGCAATGGAAGTTGTTCAATATTTACGGTTAGATGATTTTTTGACTGAGGCGCATCGAGTCCTACGGCCTGGCGGAGAGGTCTTCATTTGCCTGCCGAATCCGAATCGCCCGGAGTTCACGCCTGGAATGGGCACCATCCACTACCCAACCGCCGGAGAGTTGCGAGAGCGACTCTTGGTCCATGGCTTTGAAGCCCGGATATGCGGTGCCTTCCTCTCCCCGGGAGTGGGCCAGCAGAAAGCCGAGACCTTGAAACAGACCGGCATCCGCTGGGGGGTCCGCCTCCTGGATCTGTTGGCCCCCATACTTCCAGTGCGTCGCATCAAGGATGCGGTCCGCAGGTTGATTCACTATAAACCGATCCGCCTGAAGGCCGTGCTCACGGAATCAGACATGGCCCCCATCTTGGCGATTACGCCTGAGGATATCCATGAGCTAGATCAGGACCCTCACCATGTCTTTCTTTACGCCTTCGCCAGGAGAACGGTTTGAGCTCCGGTGGCCGAGGCGTTCTCCAGAACACCGCTACGACTTTTATGACCATGGTGGCCACCACGATCATCTCGCTGGCCGCCCGGGCCATCATGTCCCGGGACATCGGCCCCCAGGGCATGGGCGCCTACTCTCTCGTGGTGCTGGTTCCCTCATTGGCCTATGTCATGGGTTGTCTGGGTATCAATACCGCAAACATCTATTTTGCAGGTAAACGCCGGTTCAATTTGGAAGATTTATCTGGCACCGTCCTGTTGTCGACAGCCGGACTGAGCCTTTTGCTCATGATCGTCGTGTCAGGTTGGGCTTGGTTGGATTACCACTCTGTATTTCAGAACCTAGAGTTGAGCTATGCCATCCTTACGATTGCATCTATTCCCTTCTTCTTTCTTCTGAACAGCTACATCTCTCTGATACAGGGGCTCAATCGGATCGGGTCTTACAATTCCGTGAGCCTGATCTCAGCCGCCCTCTCCCTCGTCCTTCTCTGCATCTTTCTCTACGGGTTCAAGCTTGGCCTTATGGGGGCAGTTCTCTCCTGGGCGCTGACAAATGCATTCAATGCTGTTTTTGCCTTCATCGTATTCTCCCGGTCGGCCCGCACTCGCATTCATTTCAGCTTGACCATTTTCCGAGAGCAACTCGTCTATGGCCTCAAGGCCTATGTGGCGAACATCGGTGGGTTTCTCGTTCGAAGACTCGATGTCTTACTTGTCGCAAATATCCTTGGAATCACACAATTAGGTTATTACACCATCGCCTTCACCATCGCAGAATTACTGTGGTATTTAGCCTCCTCCATGTCTATCACCTTAATACCCCATGTCGCGGCATCCGAGGAGGGTTCTTTACCCACCACCACCACCACGGCCCTCCGTTTTACTATCTGGACCACCGCGTTATTATGCTTAGGGGTGCTGCTCACTGATCGCTTTGCCATCCGGTTGGTTTTGGGCCCAGCTTTTCTACCTTCAATCACACCACTACGATGGCTTTTACCGGGTATTTTATTTGGCGCAGCAGAGAAAATTCTAGCAGCTGATCTCACGGGTCGAGGCCGCCCTGATGTCACGATGGTATCCGCTATCCTAGCGCTAGTCACAAATCTAGGGATCAACCTGCTGTTATTGCCTAGAATAGGTATCTCAGGAGCAGCTATCGCCTCATCTTTGGCTTATGGATTTGCAGCTTGTTTCACATATTATCGATTCGCGCAAGTCACCAATACCTCTTGGCGGGAAGCTATTATTCCCCAAAACAATGATAGAGCTCATGCTAAGCAATTATACGATTTCCTGGCTAATGCGATAAATAAGCTACTCAGGAGATAGGCATGATGCGATCTTTAATTGACCATGTTGGTTGGCTGGTTCTTCAATTTCTGGATCGCCTTGTGGCCCGAATCCGCAGAGAGCATCTCCTACATTTGTTATCAAAAACTGGCGGTGGGAGCAACTTCGATCCAAGGAGTGCGATTGTCACGCCATCGACAGTAGCCATCGGAGAGAATGTATTCATTGGTTTAGATGCTCATTTTTCTGGCGAAATTACGATCGGCTCCAATTGTATGTTCGGCCCTGGGCTGATGCTTATTGGGGGGGATCATTACTTCGGAGTGAATGGGATGTCGGTTAGGGTTCTTAAACCCTTCGGCAAAGAAAATGATGCGCCCATTATTATTGATGAAGAGGTTTGGGGTGGGGCCCGATTAACCATCCTTGGGGGTGTTCACATTGGAATGGGTGCGGTACTTGGGGCAGGAAGCGTGGTTAGCAAAAGCATTCCCCCGTATGTAGTTGCGGTTGGCAACCCTTGTCGCCCAATCAAACGCATATTCGAGGACGAGGCACTATTTGGACATCTTAAAAAACTCGGGAAAGATGACCTGGTTGCTAGATCGATCGTCCAGGAGCGACTCCATGCCCTTCAGAATACACAGGGTCATATTCTACCGGCAGTGGATCATACTAAACGGTACCTAGATGCATCACAACCGACCAAGCCTTATCATGACTAGATTGACATGAAAATTCGCAACCAAGTTCTTTGGGCCATTTGGATTGGGCAGATTGCCCTGATTCCAGTCATCACACGGACCCCTATGAGTGGATTAGTAGGCGGTAAATTTGCCTACACGCTATGGACGGATTTCCTCTTTGGATTCCTCGTTCTAGCCCTATTCATAGAAGGTAGGCTCACCCCTTTACAGTTTCGATCTTGTGTCACGACTCGATGGATCCAATTCGCCTTTCTGCTTCTCGTAATGTCAAGATATACGCGCTTGCTGCTCTCAGGTCTCACTGGAGAACCCGTCCTAATCTATTTGTTCTCCGGCTCCATTTGGGTCCAAGCTTACCTTGCCTTCCTGTTGGGGCAGATGCTGCCCCAGAGTGACGAACAGCTGAAACAAATCCGCTGGTGCTTCTTCGCAGGTTTCGGGATCGTGGCGATGATTGGCTTGCTCGAACTCGCCAGAGTTCCCGTGATCATTGATTTCTTGAACACTCGTTATGGTACCGAGACCCACGCCGAGGCTGCGCAGCACCTCGCGCTCATCGACCAGTTTCGCCTGACCTCGACCATGGACCGGAACCCACACGGACTCGCCATGATGATGATGATGGGGCTGACTTGGGGCACCGCCCTGGTCCTGTCCCACGCCTTATCGCATCGCCTGTCCCGTTTGTTCCCGATGGTATTCCTCCCAATCGCGTTGGTTCTTCTGATTGGAACGATGTCCACACTTGGGCTTGCCGCCACAACGGTCGCAGTGGGATCTGTGGTCCTCCCTCACCTGCGGGCACGGAAACAAAGAACCATCCTGCTGGTGGCAGGTCTAGGGCTAAGCCTCTTCCTCATCCTGCAACAGATTGAATCTACCTCCATCGCCAAATTGACGACCATCTTCCAAATGCTTTCAGGGGGGGAGCAGGGTCCGGGCAGCCTCCGCGATCGCCTGGAGGTCTGGACTCAAATCATCCAACGAGTATCAGAATCCCCGGATACGCTGCTGATTGGAATTCCCTTTCATCGAATCACCGCCCTTTTTGATGCCATGGGCCACACCGCCGATAGCGACTACATGAATGTCCTGCTCTATCAAGGGGTCATTGGGCTGGCGGCTTTCCTGGCGCTGTACGGTTTCTTCTTCCATGGAATCCAACGGGCCCTCGCATCCAGTCCCCCTCCGAGTTCTGAGCGTCGGGCCCTTCTTCTAGCTGCCAGAGGGATCCTTCTAGGCGTCGCCGTTGCAGGCTTGGCCGGCGGGTTCACCACCTCTGCCGGCACGGCCTGGCGAATCGGATTTCTCGTCTTCTCACTTCTGGGAGCTGCGCTGGCCCCATCCCTGACGACGGAACACGCATGAAGATATGCATGGTTTTAATGAATCTTGGTTCTGTTGTGCATGACGCGCGCGTGATCAAGGAAGCCACCTCTCTGGCCTCGCAGGGGCATGAGGTTCGACTGGTAGCCATGCGGCACGAGGGGGATCGGGCCGAGAACATGGTTCGAAATTTTGGTTTGAGCCTCTTCCCCCTTCAGACCAGAAACTGGCCCCGCAATCCGGCCGTCTGGCTTCTGAAATACTTTGAGTTCAATGCAAAAGCGTTGATGCGCATGATCGACTTCCGTGCCGATGCCTACCACGCCCATGACCTTGATACCCTCATTCCCGCCTGGCTTGCAGCCAGATTCACGGGCGCCTTCCTTGTCTATGATGCGCACGAGCTGTACGCCGATCGTCCCGTGGAAGTTCCCTGGCTCTGGCGAGCCTTGGAGAGGTTCCTGATTCACCGTGCAGACCGGGTCATCGCAGCAAATGAAGATCGTGCCGAGATCATGATGCAGCGCCACGGGCTCCGCGTACTCCCTACGGTACTCATGAACTGCCCGGTGCGCTCGGCTCCGGGACAGGTCGTGGGTCGGACCTTGCGAGATGACCTCCCTCCTCACCTGCGGAAAAGCCGCATCCTTCTTTATCAAGGCGGCCTCAGCCCGAACCGATGCCTTGAAAGTCTTATCCAATCAGTTCCCCATCTTGATCCTGAGGTGGCATTGGTCTTTCTCGGCAGCCCGAATGCATTCAAAGACCAAATCCTTTCGAGGCTAGTCCGGGAGTTAGGCATTGAAAATCGAGTCGCCTTTCTAAAGGCTGTTGATTCCCGAGATCTCGTCGATTACATTTCCACGGCAGACCTAGGGGTAGTCATCTACAAAAACTCATGCCTAAACAATTATTTATGTGCCCCTAACAAGCTCTTTGACTACGCCATGGCCGGACTTCCCAGCCTGGGTTGTGATTTTCCTCCCATTCGGCGGGTCGCCGATCGCTTCGGAACCACGGC
>MTLD01000174.1_pt6 | contig 14386 bp, 9 predicted proteins | sample 1982471 | NCBI WGS metagenome assembly MTLD01 (sample SAMN05712604, study PRJNA340218) | biofilm metagenome | isolation source: sample SPM anode biofilm adapted to -50 mV | place: USA | collected 2012-02-03
CATGTTGCACCTTCACCCACCCCCCAGCCCCCTCCCGTCAAGGGAGGGGGAGATTTTTGCAAGAAGGTTATTTTAAACGGCTGATTTTTTCGAGGCTTTCTTCCAGCACCTGCTTCTTTGCGGTTACCTCGGCCAGTTTTTCACGCTCTTTGGCAACAACGTCGGCTGGGGCGCGATCTACAAAGTTGGGGTTTTGCAGCTTTTTCGAGAACATCTCGATCTCTTTTTCGATCTTGCCGATTTCCTTGGTCAGTCGCCGTTCTTCTTCTTCCACATTGACCAACCCCTTGAGCGGCACGAATATCTGCACGTCGCCTGCCACCTGAATGGAGGCATCCTCGGGCTGTTGCAGGTCCATGCCAATGGCCAGGTCGGAGACACGGGCCAAGCTGGTGATGGCGCTTGTACTCTGCTGCATCAGCTTGAGGCTTTCCTGGCTGGCGCAGGAGAGAATTACCGCTATCTGTTTGCTGGGCGGAACCTCCATTTCGCCGCGGATGTTACGGATGCCGCTGATAACCTCCATAACCCGTTCCATGGCGGCAGCCTCTTTGGGGAAGCTTCTTGCGTCAACCGGCTGGGGATAATCCGCCAGCATGATGCTCGCCGCAGTCACTGTTCCCTGTTTCGGCAGCGTCTGCCAGATTTCTTCCGTGATAAACGGCATGAAAGGGTGCAACATCCGCAGCAGATGATCCAGAGTATACCAGAGTACGTACTGGGTTGTGCATTTCCGTTCCGGATCGTCGCCGTACAGGTCTTTTTTGGAGAGTTCCAGGTACCAGTCGCAGAACTCGCTCCAGGTGAACTGGTAGAGCGTCATGGCGGCTTCGTTATAGCGATAGCCGGTCAACGTTTCGTCCACCAGACGGGCGGTTTCGTTCAGACGGTGCAGGATCCACTTGTCTCCTTCGGAGAAAGGCAGTTTCTCGAACGCGGCGGATTCCGCATTGGGGTCGAATCCGTCCAGGTTCATCAACGTGAAACGGGCGGCGTTCCAGACTTTGTTGCAGAAGTTGCGATAGCCCGCGATTCTCTCTTCGGCCAGTTTGATGTCGCGGCCCTGGGCGGCAAAAGCGGCCAGGGTGAAACGGAAGGCGTCGGTGCCATACTGGTCGATGATGGTCAGCGGATCGATCACGTTTCCTTTGGACTTGGACATCTTTTGTCCCTGAGCGTCACGCACCAGGGCATGAATGTAGACATCCGCAAAGGGAACCTCGTCCATGAAGTGCAAGCCCATCATCATCATGCGGGCTACCCAGAAGAAAAGAATGTCGAAACCGGTGATCAGGCAGGAAGTGGGGTAGAAGGTTTTCAGTTCGGCGGTCTGATCGGGCCAGCCCATGGTGGAAAACGGCCAGAGCCCGGAGGAAAACCATGTGTCGAGCACATCGGTTTCCTGGCGGATTTCGTCGCTGCCGCAGCCGGAACAGGTAGTCGGGTCTTCCATGGAGACCGTGACATGGCCGCAGTGATCGCAGAACCAGGCCGGAATGCGATGTCCCCACCAGATCTGGCGCGAGATACACCAGTCACGGATATTTTCCATCCAGTCGTAGTAGGTATTTTCCCACTGTTTCGGCAGGATACGTGTTTTTCCTTCTTTTACAGCTTTAAGTGCTCTGTCCGCCAGCGGGCCGACTTTGACATACCATTGCAACGACAGATACGGTTCAACAACGGTCTTACAGCGATAACAGCCGCCGACCGACATGGCGTGGTCCTCGATCTTATCAAGCAGTCCCGCTTCCTTCAGTTCGTCGACAATGCGGGTACGGGCGGCAAACCGATCCATTCCCTCGTATTGGTGACCGGCTGAGTTGATGACGCCGGATTCGTCCAGAACGTTGATTTTATCGAGACCGTGGCGCAAGCCGACTTCAAAGTCGTTGAAGTCATGGGCCGGGGTGATTTTGACAACGCCGGTTCCGAACTCGCGCTCCACATATTCGTCCGCAATAACCGGGATTTCACGGTTAACCAGCGGCAGAACAACCTTTTTTCCGATCAGGTCGCTGTAGCGCTCATCTTCGGGATGAACCGCCACGGCGGTATCACCCAGCATGGTTTCGGGGCGGGTGGTGGCTACGGTGACGAAGCGTCCCGGTTCACCGGCTACCGGATAGCGGATATGCCAGAGGTGGCCTTTCTTGTCTTCATGTTCGACCTCGATATCCGAGAGCGCCGTATGACAGCGCGGACACCAGTTGATCAGGCGGTTGTCGCGGTAAATCAGGCCGTCGTTGTACAGCTTGACAAAGACCGTGCGCACAGCCTTGGAAAGTCCCGCATCCATGGTGAAGCGTTCCCGCTCCCAGTCGCAGGAGGCGCCAAGTCGCTTTAACTGACCGATGATCTGGCCGCCCGATTCCGCCTTCCACTTCCAGACCCGTTCGATGAAAGCATCCCGCCCCAAGTCGTGACGATCCTTGCCTTCGGCGGCCAACTGGCGCTCGACCACGTTCTGGGTGGCGATGCCTGCATGGTCGGTGCCCGGCATCCAGAGTACGTTGTAGCCACTCATCCGTTTCCAGCGGCAGAGGATGTCCTGAAGGGTGTTGTTGAGGGCGTGTCCCATGTGCAGGGCGCCGGTGACGTTAGGTGGGGGGATGACTATGGAGTATGGCTTTTTGTCAGAGGGGGCCTGGGCGTGAAAATAACCCTTTTGTTCCCATTCCGCATACCATCTTTTCTCAACATCGTGGGGCTCGTAGCCTTTGGCAAGTTCTTTGGTCATGTCTTGAAATACCGCTCCTAAAATTTTTTCAATAACGCACTATAAAAAATACAGGGGGAATATGCAACCTTCCCCCTGAAAAAAACAAGGTTGATTGGAAACCGGAATTATGTGGTCAGACAGAACTGATCTGAAGAAAGTTCTTGAGGATATCCATGCCCCCTTCGGTCAGGATTGATTCGGGGTGGAACTGTACGCCCCACAGGGGAAGCTGCTTGTGGCGCAGCCCCATGATCTCGCCATTATCCACCCAGGCGGTAACTTCCAGGCAGTCCGGCAGGGTAGGGCGATCAACCACCAGGGAGTGATAGCGAGTGGCCTGGAAAGGGTTGGGCAACCCCTTGAAGAGTTCTTTGCCATCATGGTGGATGGGGGATGTCTTGCCGTGCATCAACGATATGCTGCGGACCACATTGCCGCCGAAGGCTGCGCCGATTGCCTGGTGGCCGAGGCAGACGCCCAGGATGGGGATTTTTCCGGCAAAATGTTTGATGGCGGCTACGGAGATGCCGGCTTCTTCGGGCGAACAGGGACCGGGCGAAATCACCAGGTGTTCGGGCTGCAGCTTCTCGATATCCTCAAGAGTGATCTTATCGTTGCGAAACACTTTCACATCCTGCCCCAGTTGGCCCAGGTACTGAACGATGTTGAAGGTGAAGGAGTCGTAGTTGTCGATCATCAGTAACATGTTATTCCAATCCTCCCTCGGCGATTTCAATCGCCCGGCGTGCTGCCATGGCCTTGTTGACCGTTTCCTGCCACTCCGCGGCCGGGTCCGAGTCGGCGACGACGCCACCGCCTGCCTGGAGGTGCACCTTGCCGTCCTTGATGACCAGGGTGCGGATGGTTATGGCCAGATCCATATTGCCGGAAAAGGAGAAGTAGCCGACCGAACCGCCGTAAATCTCGCGGCGTACCGGTTCCAGCTCGTCGATAATCTGCATGGCCCTGATTTTGGGCGCGCCGGAGAGCGTGCCTGCGGGGAGGGTGGCCCGTACCAGGTCAAAGGCGTCGCAGTCCGGTTTCAGTTCTCCCTGAACATTGGAGACAATATGCATGACGTGGGAGTAACGTTCGATAACCATCAGCTCCGACACCCTGACGGTGCCGGTTTCGCAGACCCGGCCCAGGTCGTTCCTGCCCAGGTCGACCAGCATGACATGCTCGGCCCGCTCCTTGGGATCGGCCAGCAGTTCCGTGGCAAGTTGAACGTCCTCTTCGGCTGTGCCGCCGCGCGGACGGGTGCCGGCAATGGGGCGCAATTCCACCCGTGTGCCTTCCTTGCGCACCATGACTTCAGGCGAAGCGCCGACGATGATGGTGTCGTCCATTCTCAGGAAAAACATGTAGGGCGAAGGGTTCAGCGTGCGCATGACACGATAGACGTTGAAAGGATCGGCAGACAGTTCGCCGCTGAAGCGTTGCGACGGAACCACCTGGATGATGTCACCGGCCCGGATGTATTCCTTGGCTTTTTCCACCGAGGCTTCGTACGCTTCCTTGGTGATGTTGGAACTCAGTTCGGTGCGCTTTTCGGTCGGGGGCGCCGTCATGACGGGCAGCGGCGCGCGAAGCCGTTTCACTATGGCATCGATAGTGGTGATTGCTTCATCATAAGCCGCTTGCGGAGATTTGCCCTCGCTGATGTGCGCGTTGGAAACCACCTTGAGCTTTTGAGTCATGGTGTCGAAAATCACGATGGTGTCGGTGATCAGCAGGTATGAATCATAGGCGTCGATGACCGCCGGTTTTGCAGTCGGCAGATGTTCGAAATGGCGTACCATGTCATAGCCGAGATATCCGACTGCGCCGCCGAAAAAGCGCGGTAAGCCCTCCACTTCAACAGGCGTGAAGCGGGCCATGACATCGCGGATGCATGCCAGCGGGTCATTGCTGGTCAGGGAGGTCGTTTTGCCGTTCTCGATGATTTCGACAGTAGTGCCCTTGGAACGGACGATCATTGACGGGCTGGAGCCAAGAAAACTATAGCGCGCCCACTTTTCACCACCCTCGATACTTTCCAGCAGAAAGGAAAAACGACCGTCGTCCAGCTTGCGGAAAGCGGTGACCGGCGTATCCATGTCTGCCATGATTTCCCGGTAAACGGGAATCAGATTGCCCTTGCGGGAAAGCTTCAGGAATGTTGAAAAATCGGGGTAGGCCATACTGACTCCAAGGGTTTGAAATTGCGGAAAGTTAAAGCTAGCATAGGCATGATGGCGTGTCAAGGTTGGCAGATTTACGAAATTAGTAAAGTAATTAATGAAATAGACGATTTACTATACAGTAGTACATGGAAGCAAAGTTTCGGCAGACCTCAGGGGGATCAAACATGAATAACAACAATAAGATTCTGTTGGAAAGCGATACGAATGAATTGGAAATCGTCGAATTCAGAATCGATGAGATGGACTGGCATGGAAACGTGATCCCCTGCTATTACGGGGTCAATGTCGCCAAGGTGCGTGAAATCATCCGGTTGCCGCAGTTGTCGAAGGTGGTGAATGCCAAGGCGGGCGTCGAGGGAATGATCAAGCTGCGCGACAAGGTTATCACGATTATCAACCTTGCCCAGGTCCTTGGCAAGGATACGGGCGATCTGCAGGCGGACCGGGTCGTGGTGCTTGAGTTCAACAACCTGATGGTCGGGATTCTGGTGCATTCGGTTTCCCGCATCTACCGCATTTCCTGGAAGAATGTGGAAGCGCCGTCGCGGTCGGTGCACAGTGAACAGGTAACCGGCCTGGTTAAGATGGAGGACCGCATCATCCTGTTGCTGGATTTCGAGAAGATTGTGGGTGAGCTTTGCTCCCAAAGCGCCCTCAAGCCCATTGACAATATTGAACTGCTGGAACGGGGACCGAACGCGAACCGTTCGCAGAGAACGATCCTTGTGGCCGACGATTCACAGTTCATTCGCCACACCATGTGTGGCTCGTTACGCGATGCCGGGTACATTGTGGAAGAGGCGGAGAATGGAGCCATAGCGTGGGAGATGGTTCAGCAAAAAGTTCAGCGCAGCATTCAGGACGGCTCGGATATCAGGGATATCCTGAGTCTGGTGATCACTGACGTGGAAATGCCGCAGATGGACGGCCTTCATCTCACATCGCTGATTCGCAAAAACGAAACACTTAGAGATATGCCGGTGGTCATTTTCTCTTCGCTGGCTTCGGAAGACAATAAGCGTAAATGGATCGGCCTGGGCGCCAATCATATTCTCACCAAGCCGGATTTGCCCAACCTGGTAAAGGTTGCCGACGAATTGGCTGAAATCCGGAATTTTTCTTGACAACCTTTTAATGGCTGTGTTTTAGTGTCATCCATGAATTCAAATCGCTTCTTTACGACTTATTCCTTTTACTTTTGGTATGGTTTTTTTAGGCCGTCTGCCACGGTAAGGGTGTAGGTTACACGAAGCAAAAACAACACACACCACAAAGCCGGGCAGACGGAAGTCTCCCGGCTTTGTTTTTTCTAGCCGCGTCATACGCGGAAGCAAGAGCCGGGGGAAACCTTCCGGCTCTTTTTCGTTTTGTGGAAAAAGGGAGCAGCGAATGATCATCGTCATGAAGGCAGGCGCATCAAAAAAGGATCGGGATGAAGTACTGAAACGTGTCAAGGAGCTGGGGTACAAGCCCCATGTTATTCACGGATCGACACGGGACGTTATCGGCGCTATCGGAGACGAACGCGGAAAGGAGGTATTGCAGATGGTGGAATCCATGCACGGAGTGGAAAATGTCGTACCGATCTTGCAACCATATAAACTGGCCTCAAAAGAACTCAAGAAAGAGGCGAGTGTGGTGCAGATCAACGACAATCTCGCAATCGGGGGCGACCGGTTGATCGTCATGGCAGGCCCCTGTTCGGTGGAAAGCGAACAACAGATTATCGAGTCGGCTGAGGCGGTCAAGAAGGCGGGAGCACAGATGCTGCGCGGCGGAGCTTACAAACCGCGTACCTCGCCGTACTCGTTTCAGGGGATGGAGGAGGAAGGTCTCAAGCTTCTTGCCAAGGCGCGCGATTTGACCGGTCTGCCGTTCGTTACCGAAGTAGTCAATCCCGAAACAGCCGAGCTGGTGGCCGAGTATTCCGACGTGCTGCAGATCGGTGCGCGTAATGCCCAAAACTTTGCTTTGCTGAAAAAGGTCGGCCAGTTGAAGCGGCCGGTGCTGCTCAAACGGGGCATGTCCATGACCATCCAGGAATTCCTCATGAGCGCCGAGTATATCATGAGCGAGGGCAACCAGTCCGTGATCCTGTGCGAACGGGGCATCCGCACCTTTGAAACCGCCACCCGCAACACCCTCGATCTTTCGGCCATACCCGTGCTGAAGGGGAAAACCCATTTGCCGATAGTCATCGATCCCTCCCACGGCACCGGCAATCACCACTATGTGGCGCCCATGTGTTATGCCGCGGTAGCCGCAGGAGCGGACGGTCTCATGGTCGAGGTTCATCCCGACCCGGAAAACGCATCGAGCGATGGGGCGCAGTCACTCAAACCGACAAAGTTCGCCCTCATGATGGAAAGGTTGAAGATGTTTGCCGAGGTGTCGGGAAAAACTCTGTAATCCGAATGCATATGGAGGCGGGAAAAAGGCGGGAGCTATCCCGCCTTTTCTTTTTCCGATAAGCGTTGATCTTCTGCCCGTTCCTTTGACCGATCCACTTGGCTAAAAAGACAGATGAAACACCTAGGCTATTAAGTTAAGTACATAGTAAATAGACTAGATATCTTCTGCTTATTCCGGACAGCCTGTCGGCACTTCTATCGTCCCGACCAGGCGAGTGAAAAAATTTGGAATAGCTGTTTCAAAGGTCAGCCGTCTGCCATTGACAGGGTGGGTGAATGAGATCGCTCTGGCGTGCAGCGCCAGGGTGCCAAAGGCATCATTCCCCTTACCGTATTTTTTGTCCCCTACGACAGGGTGCCCCTTTTCCGAGAGGTGCACCCGTATCTGATGTTTGCGGCCAGTGAGCAGGTGGATTTCCAGCAGGCTGAACCCTTTGCTCTCTTTCAGAACCGTATATTCCGTATGGGACAACTTTCCCCGTGCCGGCTCGGGGGTGGAATAGACCGTAAATGCGTTGTTTTCGGCCAGATAGCTGCTGATCGTTCCAGTTTTAGGCGTAAGCGAACCGTATACGACCGTAAGGTAGCGTTTTTCTGTCTCCTGCCAGTGTCCCTGTAGAAAGATCTTGGCAGTTTCGCTCTTGGCAAGAATCAGGATGCCGGAGGTCTCCCGATCAAGGCGATGTACGATGTAGATCCGGTTGCGGGAGCGGGGGTCCCCCTTGCGAACATAGTCGTTGAGAATTGCATGGACCGTTCGCGACTTGTCCCGCTCCGTCCCCATCGTCAAGAGGCCGCATGGTTTTTCCACCACGATAATGTCCCTGTCCTCGTGCAGGATCGTAAGACCTTTGGGCTGGTGTTTCGCCGGAGAGCGTTTAGTGGTAGTCATGGCAAGATCCGATTAATATGTGCTGCTGTAGTGCGCACCTCAGGTAAAGAGGGGTACGCTGACGCCCAGTCCGTGTACGACACTGGTATAGGCATTCCTCTGCTCCAGCCTGTCCCGGCCAAAGCGCTCGGCGAACAGGGCCTGGATTCGGGGGATGCGCGATGTCCCGCCGGTCAGGGAGACCGTGTCGATCTGTGCTGCGGCTAGTCCCGATTGGGCGATGACATTATCGATGCAGTGCGCGATCTTCTCGAAATTCTCCCGGTTGATCGCCTCGAACTCCGCCCTGTTGATCTTTTCGGCGATGCATAGTTCGCGTTCCGTGAAGTCGATCGTGGTCTGCGCGCTGCCGGAAAGCTCGCACTTGGCCCGCTCGATAGCCTGGAACAGAAAAAAGCCGTAGTTGTCACTGATGATATTTTCAAGATGTTCGATGGCAGCTCGATCATTGCAGTTCTCCTTGATCAGCCGGATCTGCTCGCGGGTTTTGCGCGAGCGCAGCAAGGGGATGCGGTGCCACTGGCAGAGAGTATGGATGATGCTCTTGGGCATGGTGATCCACTCGTCCTTGCCCATGGTTTTGTACTGCGCCTGGCGGCCGAAATAGTGCGCCACCTTGTCCCACATAATCTGCGAATCGAACTTGTCCCCGGCGATATAGACCCCACCAAGCGACAGCACGTCGCCACGCCGGTCGCCGCGGGCAAATGCTCCTCCCTTGACGCGGATCACGGAGAAGTCCGATGTCCCGCCGCCGAAATCGCCGATGAAGACGATTTTCTCTTCCCCGGCCGCCAACCTCTCCTCAAATGCCAGCGCCGCAGCAACCGGCTCATACTGAAACCAGATCTGTTTGAAGCCGGCCTTGCGGGCGGCTTTTTCGAGACGCTGTTGGGCCACGGCATCCTTGCCGGCATCCGGGGAGAACACCACCGGCCGCCCCAGCACGACGCTGTCCACGGAACAGCCGACATGCGCTTCGCCCTTGGCCTTGATCTGCCTGAGGATGATGGCGATTAGGTCTTCGATGGCGTAGCGCCGGCCGAACACCTCGGTGCTGTCGAAGCTGGTGTTGGGCAGGAAAGTTTTGATGGACTGCATGAAGCGCCCGCTTGCCCCGTCGCCGACATACTGGCGGATCGCCTCCTGACCGGCAAATATCTCGTTTTCCTCGTTGAAGTAAAGCACCGAGCGCATCAACTCCCCGGCACCAGCGTCAATGGCAACAACCTCAACCGTGCCGTTGCGGCATACCGAGAGCGCCGAATTGGTTGTCCCGAAGTCGATGCCGAATACTATCTGCATGAAAAAAGCCTCCAGCGGCCCAAGGCCAAAAGTAATCATAAAACCTGATATACGGTTTTGAACCTGTCTACGGGAGATCGTGGCGTGTTGGTTTGAAACAAAGGGAGGGATGACAGGAGTACAACACTGGGATTCAGCAGCCCTGCGGGAACAGTTCCTTCATTTATGACCTTCGTACCGAATCTTGTTACCGTGTGCAGTAAAACGTCACGTAAGATAGCATGTCAGCCACTTTTCGAAAAGAATTATGCTGCATAAGCCATCACGTCAGATTTGGCCAATATTTTCAAGCAAATATCCTTTAACTCGTGCCATTCGCTTTGTCCCCAATACTCCATCTTCGGCGATGAAATTTGACATGGAAGGAGTAGAACTGTATCATTTTAAATAAGTTAAGCAGCATGTCGCACTTGAGAACCTACAGCATCTCCACAATCGGATAGGCCTCAAAAAATGACTCATATTATTCGTCGACGCTGCCTCATCATCCTGATCATCGCCGCTGTTCTGGGTTTGCTGGCGGCCGTAGAATTCAAGACATCCTATCTCCAGTCACTATTCCTTTCGAGGTTTGCGCAAAAACTTTCCTTTTCCATAGAACCCGGACAGAATCCCTCTCTTAGATTTCCCAAAGACGGCCCCTATGACAAGCGTTTGGGGTACACCCGATTGCCGGCCTTTTCTCAAAACCTGCGTGCCCAGGGTTACCGGATCGAAGCGCAGGCCCGTCTTTCCCCCCAACTCTCCGCTATCACCGGATGGGGGATTTTCCCAAGTTACAGGGAGAAGAGCCAAGCGGGGCTCTCCATTTTTGATTGCAACGGCCAATATCTGTTCAAAACCCAGTATCCGGAACGGGTATACAATAGCTTCGCATCCATACCTCCCCTGATCGTCAATACCCTGCTCTTCATTGAAAACAGGGAACTGCTGAATGCCCGCAATCCTGATCGTAATCCGGCAGTGGAATGGGACCGGCTCGCCAAGGCAGTGATCGACAGGGTTGTTAACATGTTTGTCTCAAGCCATCGTTTTGCGGGAGGGAGCACCCTGGCTACACAGCTTGAAAAATTCCGTCATTCCCCCGATGGCAGGACCGCTACCGCCCATGAAAAGTTGATGCAGATTACTTCCGCGTCTCTGAGGGCCTACCTTAACGGACCAGATACCACAGTGGCTCGACGCCAACTGGTCGTCGATTACCTCAACTCCGTCCCTCTGGCTGCTATTGCCGGGCATGGTGAGGTCAATGGGATCGGTAATGGTTTGTGGGCCGAATACGGCGCCGATTTCCATGTAGTTAACAGGCTCCTTGGTGACGGATACGGATCGAACGACGGGGAAAGGGCCAGGGCCTACAAGCAGGTACTAAGCCTCTTGATCGCACAACGTCGTCCTGCATTCTATTTGGTGACCAACCGCGATGCCCTTGAGTCGATAACAAACAGTTACCTGCGCATACTCGGAACGGCTGGAATCATCACTCCTGAGTTGCGTGATGGCGCGCTTGGCGCCAAGCTCGGCTTCCGTGATAGGTCGCCGGAGTTGCCCGCAGCTTCTTTTGTGGAGCGCAAGGCGGCCAACACTGTTCGCCGCCAGCTAAGCGCGGTTTTAGGCTTGCCGCGTTTATATGAACTGGACCGTCTGGACCTATCCGTGAAGAGCACCTTGAATGGCAAAACTCAGGACATGGTGAGCAAACTCCTACTCGACCTGATGGATCCGAAATATCTGGAGACGGCCGGACTCCGCGGGACTCACCTCCTGGAAAGCGGAGATCCGAGTCAAGTCACGTACAGCTTCACGCTTTACGAGCATGTCGGCAACGCCAATCTGTTGCGCATCCAGACCGACAACCTTGATCAGCCGTTTGATATCAACGAAGGGGTGAAGATCGAGCTGGGTTCAACCGCAAAGCTCCGCACGCTGGTTACCTATCTGGAGATCATCGCCGGGTTGCATGAGCGTTATGCCGGATTATCGCAAGAAAAACTGCGGCTAGTTGATGCAGACCGAAGCGATCCGCTGACCCGGTGGGCCTTGGGTTACCTGTCGGCTGGAAAAGATCCTTCTCTTGCCGCAATGCTGGAAGCGGCCATGGATCGTCGCTACTCCGCGAGCACGGGAGAAACCTTTTTTACAGGTGGAGGAGTGCATAGATTCCATAACTTCGACAAATCAGACGATTCGAGAATTCTGTCCGTCCGTGAGGGTTTCCGAAAATCGGTCAATCTCGTTTTCATAAGACTCATGCGCGACATCGCCCATTATTACATGTATCGCGTACCCAGCTCGACGGCCAGGATCCTTGTGGATGTGAAAGACCCGGCACGACAAGCGTACTTGGCCCGCTTCGCCGATAAGGAGGGCCGGGCGTTTCTCAACCGCTTCTATGACAAGTATCGGGGAAAGAAGCGTGAAGAGCAGTTGGAGCTTCTGCTGCAGAGTGTGCGACCGACTCCAAAGAGCCTGGCTGCGGCCTTTCGCTATGTTAAACCGGCAGTGGGGATGGCGGAATTCTCCACATTCTTGAAGCAGCGGATACCATCTCTTTCCCTATCGGAGAACGGGATCGTAGAGTTGTACGAAGCTTACGGTCCCGGGAAATGGTGCCTTCAAGACCAGGGTTATATCGCACGCCTTCATCCTTTAGAGTTATGGCTGGTCGCTTATCTTCAATCCCACCCCGACGCCGGACGTTCCGAGGTGATTGGGGCAAGCGCAAACGAACGCCAGGAAATCTATCGATGGCTTTTCAAGACCCAGCGAAAAAATGCCCAGGATATTCGAATCCGGACTCTTCTCGAGGTGGAGGCGTTTTTGGAGATTCACCGCGTGTGGAAAAAGCATGGCTACCCGTTTGATTCCCTCGTCCCGTCCTATGCAACCGCCATAGGAAGCTCGGCCGATCGACCGTCGTCTCTGGCGGAACTAGTGGGAATCATCCTGAACGGCGGCGTCCGTTATCCCGTTGTCCGGATCGACGAGCTTCATTTTGCTTTCGGAACCCCCTATGAGACCCTGTTTCAGCGGAAGAAATCTGAAGGGGAGAGAGTGTTAGCTCCTGAAATTGCATCTGTTGCGCGTAGCGCGTTGATCGACGTGGCTGAAAAAGGAACTGCGCAACAGATTCGGGGTGCTTTTGTCCGAAGTGACGGAACCCCCGTCGCCGTGGGGGGCAAGACAGGGACAGGTGACAACCGACACGACGTCTTTGGACGCCACGGGCAGCTCATAGAGTCCCGCGTCTTGAACCGTGCTGCGGTATTCGTTTTCTTTATCGGGGATCGTTTTTTCGGCACCATCACAACCTACGTGTCTGGACCGGCGGCCGTAGGCTATGCCTTTACCAGTGCTCTGCCGGTCAGAATCCTGAAAACGATGGCTCCCACATTGATGCCCATGATAAAGGTGGCAGAACCCGTCACGACTTCCGTTTCCGAGAATACAGCGCGGCATTGAGTAATTAGGTGTTATCCAAACAAATCATGGCATCGCCATCAGGCATTGATCATTTATTGTTAATTAAACCGAGGAGGAATAGATGCACTCCAATGAGACCAATAACCTGAATCCGCTGGAAATGGTGTACACCCAGATCGAAAAGGCTGCCAGATACCTGAAGGCCGACCCGAACCTGATTGAAAAGCTGAAGTATGCCGAGCGTGCGCTGCTGGTTTCGGTGCCGGTGGTTATGGATGATGGCAGACTCAAGGTATTCCGAGGGTTTCGCGTGCAGCACAATACCGTCAGGGGGCCTGCCAAGGGAGGTATCCGCTTCCATCCCAACGTGAATCTCGACGAAGTTACGGCCCTGGCGGCCTGGATGACCTGGAAGTGCGCCGTTATGAACATTCCGTTCGGCGGGGCAAAGGGTGGGGTGGAGTGCAATCCCAAGCAAATGAGCATCGGCGAAATCGAGCGGCTTACTCGCAGATTCACCGCCGAAATCATCAGCTTCATCGGACCGGATCGGGACATACCGGCCCCGGACGTTAATACCAACTCCCAGGTGATGGCCTGGATGATGGATACCTATTCCATGCAAGTCGGGCATACGGTGCCGGGAGTGGTGACCGGCAAGCCGCTTGAAATCGGCGGGTCTGAAGGGAGAAGCGAAGCAACCGGGTTGGGAGTCGTTTACACCGTATGCGAGGCTGCGCGAAAGTTGGGCATAGACCTTAGCAGGGCGACCGCCGCCATTCAGGGTTTCGGCAATGTCGGCGCATCCGTGGCCAAGTTTCTCCAGCGCGAGGGGGTGAAGATCATAGCCATCAGCACTTCAAAGGGGGGAGTGTACTGCGACCGGGGCATCGACATCCAGGCGCTTCAGGATTATTACCATGAAAACGCCACCCTGGCAGGAGTCCAGGGGCTCGACGCCATAACCAACGACGAACTCATCTCCCTTGAGTGCGATATCCTGGTTCCTGCGGCGATGGAAAACGCTATCCATAAGGACAATGCCGCCGGGGTGCGGGCCAGGATCCTGGCCGAAGGCGCGAACGGTCCGGTTACCCCTGCTGCCGACGAGATTCTGTACGACAAGGGGGTATTCATTATTCCCGATATCCTGGCCAATGCCGGAGGGGTAACGGTTTCCTATTTCGAGTGGGTTCAGGACCTGCAGAATTACTTCTGGAACGAGCACGAGATCAACGAAAAGTTGCGGATGCTTCTGGTGAATGCTTTCAACAAGGTGGTATCCATCGCGCAGGATGCCGGTGTCGATAACAGGACCGCCGCGCAGATGCTGGGTATCGGCCGGGTGATGGAGGCTACCCGGTTAAGGGGGCTGTATCCGTGATGGTGGTTTGAGTGGAGGCTCTTGCAAAAGCCCTGGAAAGCGGCTCCCCCTCCCTTGACGGGA
>MTLD01001992.1_pt2 | contig 14378 bp, 10 predicted proteins | sample 1982471 | NCBI WGS metagenome assembly MTLD01 (sample SAMN05712604, study PRJNA340218) | biofilm metagenome | isolation source: sample SPM anode biofilm adapted to -50 mV | place: USA | collected 2012-02-03
AATTAAGGTAACTTAAAAATTATTAAGGATATAGAGGCTGTCTTTTAAAAAAGACAGCCTTTTATTTATAAAAAGTATGGAAAAAACGGTATTCGTAGGAGTAATAAAACAAAATGACGATGAATCAAAGATTCAGGAAAATCTAGATGAACTAGAATTTTTGGCAGAAACTGCCGGTGCAGAAGGTTTAAAAAGATTCTTACAAAAAATGGATAAACCTAATCCTAAAACATATATAGGAAGCGGCAAATTAGAAGAAATAAAAACCTATATAACAGAAAATGAAATAGATCTGGTAATCTTTGATGACGAGCTCACGCCTTCTCAATTAAGAAATATTGAGAGAGAACTCACATGTAAAATATTAGATCGTACAAATCTTATTTTAGACATTTTTGCTCAAAGAGCTAAAACAGCATATGCAAAAACACAGGTAGAACTCGCACAATATCAATACTTACTACCAAGATTGACTCGTATGTGGACTCACTTAGAAAGACAAAGAGGTGGAATTGGAATGAGAGGTCCGGGAGAAAGCCAAATTGAAACCGATAGAAGAATCATACTTGATAAAATAAGTAAGCTTAAAGAACAGCTTAAAAAAATTGATAAACAAATGTCTTCTCAAAGAGGAAACAGGGGTTCTTTAGTACGCATTTCTTTAGTCGGATATACGAATGTTGGCAAAAGCACATTAATGAACCAACTGTCAAAAAGTGATGTATTTGCAGAAAATAAATTATTTGCAACTCTTGATACAACTGTAAGAAAGGTTGTTATAGAAAATGTACCTTTTCTTTTAAGCGATACTGTTGGGTTCATTAGAAAGCTACCTCATCAACTTGTAGAGTCATTTAAAAGCACATTAGACGAGGTAAGAGAATCTGATATATTACTTCATATCGTAGACATTTCTCACCCGAATTTTGAGGAACAAATAAAGGTTGTTAACGAAACATTATTTGATATTGGAGCTGGAAATAAGCCTGTTTTATTGGTTTTTAATAAGATTGATGCATATAATCATATCCCACAAGATGAATTTGATATTGGAGTTAAAAAACCGGAAAATATTACTCTTGAAGAGCTTAAAAATTCATGGATGAGTAAAGAACACAATCCTTCAATATTTATTTCTGCAAGAAATAAAACAAATATTGATAAACTAAGAAATGATCTTTATAAAATGGTCTCAGAGATACATGCAGGCAGATATCCCTTTAATAATTTTTTATGGTAGTTTAATTTAAAAAAGTTTTAATTGCATCAAGAGTTATTTCTTCCTCTTCAATAAAAGCTATATGTCCAGTATTACTTAAAACTAAGAAATTTGCTTTATCTAACTTTAATTTAAGAAATTCAATTCTCTCTTGTGATATAAATCTATCGTATTTCCCTGCTATTATAAGGATAGGTTTGTTAAAATTGATTAAAAAATCGAGATTATCATCTCTTTGCATTAGCCCTTTAATTGAAGCAATGATTCCCTCGGGGCTATGAATCTCTACCAATTCAAGAACTTGTTCAATAATATCATCATATTTAGTAACATTGTCCGGTGCAAACATTTTTGGAATACTAATGGAAGCTATACTTAGTAATTTACCGGATTTAATTAAATCAATTTCTCTTAACCTCTCAGATTTTTTATCGTCAGAATCTGCAAAGGGAGTAGAATTGATAAGTACAAGATTTTCTACAAATTGAGGAAACATCTTCGCAAATTGAATAGCAACATACCCTCCCATTGAATGGCCTATAATTATTGAACTTGAAACATTACAATATTCCAAAACCTCTTTTAAAACATTCGAAGTAAAATCAAGAGAATTAACCTCAATATGAGACCCAGAAAGTCCATGTCCCGGTAGATCGATGGAAATAACCTTATAATATGATGACAATCCTTCTTGAAATTTTTCCCAGATATAAAGTGTCTCAAGAAAACCATGTAATAATACTATAGTTCTAGAACCTTTTCCTGTTATAGATAAATGTACAGGGATTCCTTTAGCAGAAATAAATGATTCCATTTAAAATAATGTTTAATTGATTCTCTTTTTACTAATTTTGTATAGATATGTACAAATCCACATTTTAATTATGAAAGCAAAAGTACTTTTTTTTCTCTTATTGATTGGTAGTTTTACAACTTCTTGTAATAAAGCGCACGATCCAATAGTCCTTACTGGTGAGTGGAATATTGATTTAAACTATGTTTACAATGTAATTCATTATGATCCATCATTTGGAGCATCTAACCCAACAGCAGTCCAATTTCTTATAGATCATCAAGATGATCTCACTGCTCCCCTTAAATTATTAAAACAGATTACATTTTCTGAAAACGGAACTATCACTTTTACATACAATGATGACTCAGTGGAAACTGGCACTTACACACAAGATGATACTTACTTCGAAATTGTAAGTTCGGCATACCCATATGGACTCGCCGGAGCTACAGACGGTTCAACAATGGAACTATATTATCCACTTGAATATATGGACAATATTCTTTATGGTTTACTCACAGAATCTGACCCGAGTGAGGCAACTTTTAACACATTGATCCAAACATTTTTAGGTGTGGCAACGTATAGAAGTAGTACTTATTAAATTTTTAATCTTTAATTTTAGCAAGTAAAAATTCTCTATTCAGTCGCGCAATATGTGCGACTGAAATTGCTTTAGGACACTCCATTTCGCACGCTCTTGTATTTGTACATGAACCAAATCCGAGTTCATCCATTTTAGCAACCATGTTTTTAGCCCTTCTGGCAGCTTCAATCTTACCTTGTGGAAGTAAAGCTAAAGAACTTACTCTTGCCGAAACAAAAAGCATTGCTGAACCATTTTTACAAGTAGCAACACATGCACCGCAACCAACGCATGCAGCTGCATCCATACTTTCGTCCGATTTTTCTTTAGAAATAGGAATTGAGTTTGCATCTGGCACTCCTCCGGTATTGACAGAAATAAATCCACCTGCCTGCAATATTTGATCGAATGCTTTTCTATTAACTACTAAATCTTTAACTATTGGGAAAGCAGCCGATCTCCAAGGTTCAATAGTAATAGTATCTCCATCTTTAAACTTTCTCATATGTAGCTGACAAGTAGTTATATCATTGTCAGGACCATGAGGACGACCATTAATATAAAGTGAACACATTCCACAAATTCCTTCACGACAGTCATGATCGAAAGCTACAGGACCTGAGGACTTACACCCTTTTTCAATTGAAACAGGGTCTGCTCCTTCTTTAATTAATTGTTCATTAAGAATATCCATCATTTCCAGAAAAGAACTGTCAGGAGAGATATTATTAACTTTATATATTTCGAAACTTCCTTTCGATTTTACATTTTTTTGACGCCAAACTTTTAATGTTAAGTCCATAACTGTTTTAGTCTTTGTAGTTTCTTGTGGCTAATTTAATATACTCATATTTTAATGCTTCTTTATGAAGCTCCGGCTCATTATTAAGCCCTTTGTATTCCCAGGTACTTACAAACATATAGTTTTCATCGTCCCTTTTTGTTTCTCCCTCTTCGGTTTGCATCTCTTCTCTGAAGTGGCCACCACAAGACTCTCTTCTGGTAAGCGCATCTCTAGCCATTAGCTCTCCCATTTCAAGAAAATCAGCAACCCTAACGGCCTTTTCAAGTTCTTGGTTAAACTCACTGTTTTCGCCAGGAACAAATACATTTTTCCAAAACTCCTCTTTAAGTTCCTGAATTTGAATAATAGCTTTTTTAAGCCCCTCCTCATTGCGAGCCATTCCAACATACTCCCACATTATATGTCCAAGTTTCTTATGGAAATGATCTACTGTCTCTTTGCCTTTTATAGAAAACAGCTTATTAATCTTTTCTTTAACCGATTTCTCAGCTTCCTCAAAAGCTGGATCATTAATATCTGTTTTAGGTATCTGAATTTTACCTGCTAAATAGTCTCCAATTGTATAAGGTAAAACAAAATAACCATCAGCGAGGCCTTGCATTAAAGCAGATGCTCCCAAACGATTTCCGCCATGGTCGCTGAAATTTGCCTCTCCTATTGCGTAAAGGCCAGGAATAGTTGTTTGCAGATTATAATCGACCCAGATTCCTCCCATAGTATAGTGGATTGCCGGATAAATCATCATAGGCTCCTTATATGGGTTAACGTCTGTAATTTTCTCATACATTTGAAATAGATTACCGTACCTCTCTTCAATTACATGTTTTCCTAATCTCTCAATTGATGTTTTAAAATCTAGAAATACAGCAAGACCTGTTTCATTTACCCCAAAACCGGCATCACAACGCTCTTTGGCAGCCCTCGAAGCAACGTCTCTAGGAACAAGATTACCAAAAGCAGGATAACGACGCTCTAGATAATAATCTCTTTCATTTTCAGGAATATCTGAAGGTTTTAATTGTTTTTTTCTTATTTTTTCAACATCCTCTTTTTTCTTAGGTACCCAAATTCTACCATCATTTCTTAATGATTCACTCATTAATGTAAGCTTTGATTGTTGCTCTCCATGAACAGGAATACAAGTAGGATGAATTTGAGCAAAACAAGGATTTGCAAAAAAGGCTCCTTTTTTAAAACATTGCCAAGCTGCAGAACCATTGCTATTCATAGCATTTGTTGAAAGAAAGAACACGTTTCCATAACCACCGGTTGCAATAACTACAGCATGAGCACCATGCCTCTCAAGTTCTCCTGTCTCAATATTACGAGCAATTATTCCTTTTGCCTCACCATTAATCAATACTAATTCGAGCATTTCGTGTCGAGGAAATGATTTAACAGATCCTAATGCAATTTGTCTGTTTAAAGCTGCGTAAGCACCTAATAAAAGTTGCTGTCCGGTTTGTCCTCTGGCATAAAAGGTTCTGCTCACCTGAGCTCCTCCAAATGACCTGTTATCTAACAAGCCACCATACTCTCTAGCAAATGGAACACCTTGAGCAACACATTGGTCTATAATAAGATTACTAACTTCTGCTAATCTATACACATTTGCCTCTCTGCTTCTATAGTCTCCACCTTTTATTGTGTCGTAAAATAATCTATACACAGAATCATTATCGTTGGGATAATTTTTTGCTGCGTTTATACCTCCCTGAGCTGCAATTGAGTGAGCTCTTCGAGGAGAATCACTTATACAGAAAACTTTTACATTATAGCCTAGTTCTCCTAATGAAGCTGCAGCAGATGCCCCACCAAGACCTGTACCTATAACAATTATCTCTAATTTTCTTTTATTTGCCGGGCTTACAACTTTTATGTGAGCCTTGTGATTTGTCCACTTTTCGGCTAATGTACCTTCCGGAATTTTTGAATTGAGTTTGTCGGACATTGTATGGATTTTTGAGGCTGCAATTTTAGCCATTTTAACTAATATAAACAAAAATGATTAACAATTTTGTATCTTTACATAATAGAGCGGCTATTTAAATTTTAAAAAATCATGTTATGAAAGCTTTTAAAATTTTATTATTAATAATTCTTTCGGCCGTATCACTAACAATTACCGGGCAAGAGATACCCGATAAAAAAGCCGAACAACGAGAAAAGGTTGCACTCGCAGTAAAAAACACCTTTGAATCTGGTAAAATAGAGATAGTTATCGATAAAATTATCCCTAAGTCGAGAATTAATGTAGATGTTACAGGAGATTATGAAATTCAAATTAAAAATGACTCACTTACTTGTTACCTTCCTTACATCGGAGAATCTCTCCTAGCACCTGCAGACCCTTCAAAAATTAGGATTGAATTTAAAGATGAAAAGCTTTCTATTCAAAAATCAAACCCTAGACCAGGTATCTATTTAATTAAATTTACAACTAAAGCAGATGTAGGAATTGAAACATTCTCATTTTCGATTACTATATTTGAATCGGCATTTTGTATTATCAATATGATTCCCTCAGACAGGGATTATATTACTTACCACGGAACCTTAAAATATTAAATTTAAAAAATGAAATTATTAAAATTTTCACTGCCGGTTATTCTGATGCTATTCTCTCAATTACCGGTTGCTCAACCTATCTCAGTAATTCCAATTCCTGAGAATGTTAGTTTTAAAGAGGGTGTGTTTAAAATTGGAGCAAACACACACTTATCGTCAAATGAAAAGGAGATGTTTAATATTAAATATCTTGCTTCTAAGCTTTGCATAATCAAGGGTTTTAATTTAAAAACAAAACCTGAGTCTGCTTCAAATAATATTGTTCTTAATTTGAATTCTAATTCTGGAATCTCTCCTGAGGGCTATACATTAAGTGTTAATCCTGAAAATATTTTAATAACTGCTTCAAGCAGAGCAGGAATATTTTACGGGATTCAAACACTTTTACAAATGTTACCCCCAACGATATATTCAGGAAATGCAACCGGTTTAGAAAAATGGGAAATTCCATCGGTTGAAATCACTGATTCACCGAGATTTGCATATAGAGGGATGATGCTTGATGTATCAAGAACTTTCTTTGACAAGGAAACAATACTTAATTATCTAGATTGGATGTCATATCATAAAATAAATAAATTTCACTGGCATCTAACCGATGATAATGGTTGGAGGATAGAGATAAAAAAATACCCTAAGCTTACAGAAAAAGGTGCATGGAGAGGAGAAAATGAAGTATTACCTCCTTCATTTGGTACCGGTAATAAGCGTTATGGCGGATTTTATACACAAAAAGAAATTAAAGAAATTGTAGCATACGCAAAAGATAGAAATATAGAAGTTATCCCGGAAATTGATCTGCCTGGACATAGTAAGGCAGTTACTTCTACATATCCGGAAGTCTTATGTCAAACTAATGATAATAGCGAAAGTGTTCAAGGTGAAGTAAGTAATGTATGGTGCGTAAGCAATGAGAAAAATTATAAAATGCTCAAAAATATTATTAGAGAACTAGCTTCATTATTTCCTTCAAAAACAATTCATATTGGTGGGGATGAAGTAAATATGACATCCTGGGAGCATTGCAACAGCTGTAAAGCGTTAATGGCAAAGATGGGAATGAAACAGCCTAATGAACTTCAGAATTACTTTGTTAGGAGATTAGAAAAAATTGTTGAAAAATATGGCAAAAGCATGGCGGGTTGGGATGAAATATTAGAAGGAGGAAAGCTTCATGAAAGTACTACAGTATACGCATGGAGAAGCGTTGAAAAGGGAATTGAATCAATTACAAAAGGGCAACCAACTGTGATGATGCCGGGAGCTTATTGTTATTTTGATATGAAACAATCTCCTGTTGAACGTGGACATAATTGGGCAGGTATTGTTACTCTTGAAAAAACCTATTCCTTTAACCCAACTGAAGCTTCAAATATTGATAAAGAAAAAATTAACCTGATTAAAGGGGTACAGGGCGGTCTCTGGACAGAATTATTAGGATGGCCGGAAAGATTTATTGAATATCAAACATACCCAAGACTTGCTGCTCTTGCAGAAGTAGGCTGGAGTAAACAAGAAAAAAGAAATTGGGATGATTTTAAATACAGACTAACACAATTTCATTTTGACAGAATGTCAAATATGGGAATTGCATTCAGATTAGAACCGCCAGTAGCTAATTATGATAATGGTGTTATAAACGTTACTCCTCCATATTCATGGGCAGTTGTAAGATATACAGACAACGAGCAATCACCAGGAGAGCATTCTCCAGTTTATAACGGACCAATTGCAACATCAAACCCTCTTAATTTCAGATTTTCAACATTTTATAATAGCTACACACACAGCGTAGCAGTAAAAGTAAGTAATGTTGATTATATATACAAAACCCCTGAAGTAGAAATTGAGACATCGCTTCTGATAAATCCAAGATCACCTATATCTACTATTACTGATTATAATCCAGACACTTACTTAAGATGTACGGCAAAAAATGGAGATTATGTAATTTACAAATTCAAAGAACCTGTTGAAAGTTCTCGAATTACAATAGAAACTGGTACGCCTACAACCAATTTTTATTGGATAACCGCGGGATTTGTAGAATACTCCTACAATGGAACTGATTATATAAAAGGAGATAATTTGGATAGAGGAAGAGCCGTAATAATTCCTAAGGAAAAAATTAAGGCTGTAAAAATAAACATTACAGCCCCAAGTGTTAATAATACAATCGTTTTACAAGATATTAAAGTCGAATAGAATTGTAAGCTTTTATTATTAAAGAATCGCTCTTTTCATATAATTTTACTAACTCATCTTTATTTACACCATTTGTTCTACATTCTTGAATAAATGGTGTAAATATTTTATGTATTTCATTTTCGAATGGTTTTAACTTTTGCATATAACCATTACCATTTGAATTATATATCAGAACAAAATTCATGTACTTATTTCCATTACCTCTCTTAATAGGAAATGTCTTGTTTTTAAGATTAACTGCTTTGGTGCAGGCAAATGAATTTTTACTATTATCGGAAGACAATAATGTTTTTGGAAGATAATCACCTGCAACAACCCATAGAGGTATAGCAATTCCAGCGGGAGGATATCCTAAGATTGTCCACATTATTGTTTGAAGAGGATCCTCACCTGGTTTAACTCCCTGTATTACAATTGAAGCAACGGATGATTTACGTGGAATAAAATCTTGATCTATATACCAACCACTTCCCTTTTCAGGCGAAAATTCTTTTTCTTTTAAATCAATCCCAAGTAAAGAATGATAAAAAGACCTTGAAAGGTTGTTAAAAATCCACTGAGGAGTAATATCTCCATACATGACTCTTTTCGAAATAATATCGATTGCATTTTGCTGCCTTATATATCCCATACCTTCATTATAACGCCCTGTATATGAAAAATTTGTATATACAAGATAACCTTGAGGAGCAATCTTTGGATCATTAACATCTACTTTAGTGAATTTAGTATTATTAACTTCATAATATGCAGCTTCTCCATCTGCATCAATTACTCCAAAATTTGCTTCTACTCTTAAAGGTTTAGGAAGAGATTTTAAGAACTTCTCAAACTCTTTTAAATTTTTACATGTAGAAAGAGCTTTATACATTAATTCTCCCTCTTTATCCATCTCCTTAATGTTGTCATCTTTAAGATTATAAGAGGCTGTATTCATAATTGAAAAGCCGGCACTATTTGTACCTGTCCAGGCAATTCCAGTTGAATCAGGAGAGTTTACAAGAGCAATAAAATTAAATTTTTCTCCTTTAAAAAACTGAATTCTATTATTGTCTTCCCCTGTATCTCTATGTTTCCAAAGTAGAGGTCTTCCGTCAGGTGTAACTTTACCGGAAAAAATTGCAGATGTACAAGCTATTGATTCATTGAAAGATATGAAAATTAAAATCAATGAAATTGTAATATATTTAAAAAAAACATTTTTCATTTTAAAAAAGTGATGTATTATTATTTTTAATATGTCTTTTTAATCCTAAATGAGTATAGGCTAAATCCGTTACTTCTCTTCCTCTTGGTGTTCTATGGATAAAGCCCTCTTTTATTAAAAAAGGCTCATATACTTCTTCAATAGTTCCGGCATCTTCACTTACTGCAGTTGCAATTGTTGTAACCCCAACAGGTCCTCCTTTAAATTTATTGATGATTGTTGTAAGAATCTTATTATCCATTGAATCTAAGCCTCTTTTATCAATATTTAATGCGTCCAGAGCGTATTTAGTAATTTCTATATCTATTATTCCATTACCCTTAACCTGAGCAAAATCCCTTACTCTTCTAAGTAAAGAATTTGCTATTCTCGGAGTTCCTCTGCTCCTTCCTGAAATTTCACCGGCTGCTTCATTATCTATTTCAATATCAAGAATTGAAGCACTTCTTAGAATAATTTTTTTTAGTATATCACTATCGTAATACTCAAGATGAGACTGTATACCAAACCTTGCTCTTAATGGAGATGTAAGTAATCCGCTTCTGGTTGTAGCACCTATTAAAGTAAAAGGATTTAAATTTATTTGAACAGAACGGGCACCCGGGCCTTTATCTATCATAATATCAATACAATAATCCTCCATTGCAGAATATAGATACTCTTCAACAATTGGAGAGAGGCGGTGAATTTCATCAATGAAAAGAACATCTCCCTTTTCTAAACCTGTTAAAAGCCCGGCTAGATCGCCTGGTTTATCTAAAACAGGACCTGATGTAATTTTCATATCTACACCAAGTTCATTTGCAACAATATGAGCTAAAGTTGTTTTTCCAAGACCTGGAGGACCATGAAGCAAAACATGATCCAATGATTCACCTCTCATTTTTGCGGCTTTTACAAAAATTTTAAGATTTTCCAATATCTTATCTTGGCCGGAAAATTCTGCAAATTCTCTTGGTCTTATTTGTCCTTCAAAATCCTTATCTTTGAGTTCTTTCTCCCCGTGAGGATCAAATTTATTCATTGGTTATACACTGTTTCATACCATTACAAATATATATTATAATTTTATTTAATTATATGGTTATTATTATTAAATGTTAATTTGTTGATAAATATAAATACAAACAAAATATTATTGTTATCCTCTACTTTTTAACATAATATTAACAGTTTATTAAAAGATATCATTCTAGTAATAAATTAAATATGTAAAAAACTAATTATTGTTAATAAGTAATTATATTGAGTGATTAACAACTCAAATTGTTAATAAAATTGAAGAAAAAAAGTAATAAAAGAGTGAAACTTTTTAAGAGTTTGGCTTATTAACAAGAAGGGGGTGTTTATTAACATCTTTTAAACTTAATTGTTAATAAACTATCTTTGCAGACCTCTTAAAAAAGGGGAAGGAAATGGATAAAATATCAATTGAGCAATCTTCTCTGGTTCGTCTAAAAAATAATCTAAAAGAGAGGAACAATATGACGATTATTCTGGAAGGGCTTTTTGCATCATCCAGAATGTGTGTTTGTAGTGAGGCAGTTTCTGAAGGTCTTAATATATTGTTTTTTAACAATAGAGATGAGGCTCTATATGCTACAAATGATTTATATAATCTTATAGGAAAGGAATTTGTCTATTACATGCCTTCAACTTTAGCCTCTCCTTCAAGGGGGGCAAATGATTTATCTGCCAAAGTACAAAGAACTGCTGCCATTCAGGCAATTAATGGATTAAAAGAAAACTCTAAATTATTTATTACTACCTACCCACACTCTTTTGTAGAGCCGGTTATTGAAGAGAGTAAACTTAATGCAAATATATTTAAGATAACTACCGGGGATACTTTATCGCATGAGTTTTTAAAAGAGTTTCTTAATGATATTGGATTTGTAAAAAGAGACTTTGTGTCTGAGCCTGGACAATATGCATTAAGAGGAAGTCTCATTGATCTTTTTTCATATTCTCATAATAAGCCATTTAGAATTGATTTTTTTGGAGATGAGGTTGAAAAAATTAAAGTTTTTGATATTGATACTCAAATATCTTTAGTAGATGTTGATACAATAGAAATTGTTCCGGATATATACGAAAATGAGTACGAAAAAAGAGATATTTTTTCTTTATTCAAAGCAGGTTCAACATTTTGGTTTAATGATTATGAGTATTTTAAAGGGCAGATAGAGAAAATCAGATCTATCAGCGAAAGCGAAGACATATTGAGCCTTGACAAATTTATCGAAAGGGAAAAGGATTATAAAAAAATTATGTTTACTCCCCCATCTTCCAAACCGGAAGATTATTTAAAAATTTCTTTTCATACAACCCAACAACCCGTTTTTAATAAAAATTTTGATCTGCTTTCGACTGATATAATTGAAAGATCTTCTTTAGGTTACAAGGTTTATATTTTAAGTGAGAACAATACTCAAACAGATAGATTGAGGCAAATATTCAGCGCACAGAATATTAGAAATGTAAACTTTACCCCCCTGATGCTTTCTATTCACGAGGGATTCATTGATCATCAGACAAAACAGTGTTTTTATACTGATCATCAAATATTCGAAAGATATCATAAAGTAAAAGCAGAAAGATCGGTTGAGAGAAGCGAAAGGCTGACTATAAATGATTTAAACTCTTTGCAAATAGGCGATTATGTAGTACATATAGACCATGGCGTTGGACAGTTTGGAGGTTTAGTAAGGAGCGTAGTTAATGGCCAACAACAAGAATCGATTAAGCTTATTTATAGAGACAATGATGTTCTTTTTGTTTCAATTCACGGACTTCACAGAATATCTAAATATAAATCTAAGGATGCAGCCCCTCCTAAGGTTTATAAATTGGGGACAGGAGCATGGCAAAAACTTAAGAATCAGACAAAAAGCAAAGTTAAAGATATAGCAAGAGAGTTAATAGCACTATATTCTAAGAGAAAACAATCTCAAGGTTTTGCGTATTCTCCGGATTCTTATTTACAACAAGAGCTTGAGGCCTCTTTTATATATGAAGATACCCCGGATCAAATTAAAGCGACTGCTGCTATAAAGACAGATATGGAGAGACCTTTTCCAATGGACAGATTGGTTTGCGGAGATGTTGGTTTTGGGAAAACAGAGATTGCAATAAGAGCTGCATTTAAAGCTGTAACCGACAGTAAACAAGTAGCGGTTCTGGTGCCAACTACAATTCTGGCATTGCAACATTATCAAACCTTTAAAGGAAGGCTTGGAGACTTTCCTTGTACAATTGAATACATAAGCAGGTTAAAAACCACTAAAGAGATAAGAGAAATATCTGAAAAAATAAAAGCCGGTAAAATTGATATTATAATTGGAACTCACAGACTACTTAATAAAGAGATATTATTTAAAGATTTGGGATTACTAATTATTGATGAAGAACAAAAGTTTGGAGTATCTGCAAAGGAGAGGCTTCGCCAAATGAAACTAGACGTTGATACACTTACTTTATCGGCAACTCCTATACCGAGGACATTACAGTTTTCATTACTTGGAGCTAGGGATCTTTCAATAATTGGAACACCGCCTCCAAACAGACAACCAATTCAAACAGAAATAATTGATTTTAATGAAGATATAATAAAAGATGCAATAAACTCTGAATTGGAAAGAGGAGGGCAGATATTCTTTGTCCACAACAGAGTAGAAGATATTCATGCTGTAGCAGATATTTTAAGCAGATTAGTACCTAACGCAAAAATATGCATTGGCCATGGACAGATGGATCCGCTTATGCTTGAAAAAAGGATATTGGATTTTATTGTTGGAGATTATGATATACTCATTTCTACTACTATAATTGAAAACGGGATTGATATTCCTAATGCAAATACCATAATAATAAATCAGGCACAGAATTTTGGGCTTAGTGATTTGCATCAATTGAGAGGAAGAGTAGGCAGGTCGAACACAAAGGCTTTTTGCTATTTAATAGTGCCTTCGGTTTTATCTATTAGCGAAGATTCACGAAGGAGATTAAGGGCTATTGAAGCATTCTCAGATCTTGGAAGTGGTTTTAACATAGCAATGCAGGATCTTGACATAAGGGGAGCGGGAAATATGTTGGGAGGAGAGCAAAGTGGTTTCATTGCAGATATGGGATTTGAAACATATCAGCGGATACTTGCAGAGGCTTTTCTTGAACTTAAAGAGGAGATGGGCGAAGATGGAGAAGAAAGAAAAGAACATGAAGTCTATATTAATGATTGTTCTATTGATACTGATTTGGAAATTCTTATCCCCGAAGAATACATAAATATAACTTCTGAAAAAATAAGGCTTTATAAAGAATTAGACGCAATAAAAGACGAAAAAGAACTTTTGGCGTTTATTTCGGAAATGGAAGACAGGTTTGGATTGATTCCAGAACAAGTTAAACAGTTAGTATTTGTTGTGAGACTCAGATGGTTGGCTATTGAATTGGGATTTGAAAAAATTGTTTTAAAAAGTGGCATAATGTTGGCATATTTTGTAAATAATAGTATGTCCAGTTATTTTAAATCTGCAAAATTTGGGGCAATTCTTAAATATTTGCAACAACAGTCTAAAAAATTCTCTCTTAAGGAGCAGAATGACAAGCTGTTTATTAGAATAGACAGAATTAACAGTACTGAGAAGGCTTTTGAAATTTTGAAGGAGATGAAATCAGCAATTGAAAAATGAGAAACCTTGTAATAGATATTGGAAACAGTTCTTTAAAAGCAGCATTTGCGGAAGGAGTAAAGCTTGGAGAAGTAATTAGATATGAAGGGGATGATGTACCGTTATTTGTTAAAAACATAATTCAAGAAGAGGTACCGGGGGAGATAGTAGTTTCATCAGTTCGTGGAGATAAGGAAGATTTATTGGAAAAGTTAGGAGTAATATTTGAAAAAGTGTCTCTGGTTGGACTCAATGCAAAAGTTCCTATAAAGGTTTTATATAATACTCCGGAAACAGTAGGAGCCGATAGAATAGCTGC
>MTLD01004231.1_pt1 | contig 14360 bp, 8 predicted proteins | sample 1982471 | NCBI WGS metagenome assembly MTLD01 (sample SAMN05712604, study PRJNA340218) | biofilm metagenome | isolation source: sample SPM anode biofilm adapted to -50 mV | place: USA | collected 2012-02-03
TACTCCAGATGTCGGACTTACCGATAACCAACTGGTATATTCAGATGGAATTGATATTTGCCAAGATGTATTAGAAAGAATGCTCAGTGTTTGAGTAGAGAGCTCTTTTTCAAATGTTAGAGTAGTCGTAAATAGTGTTAACTGAGAATTTGTCTGATTAACATTAATGGTCCTTGTTAAGTTTTTGCATGTAACAGTAATTACACCGGTTCTGGCAGATGTTGTATTATTATCTTCTGCAGTAATTGTAAAACTTCCATCACCATTTCCGTTTGCCGGAGATATCGAAAGCCATGCTACTGAACTAGTGGATGACCATTTGTTATTCGAAGTTACAGTCACAGTTCCACTTCCCTGATAATTAGAAACATCTATGGTACCTACAGATAGTGTTAAAGTAGGGAGTGGTTCATTCTTTTGACAAGAAAACGTAATAAGTAGTAAAGAAGATATTATTATCCTTAAAAAGTAAGTTCTTAACATTTTATAATTTTTTAATATACAAAAATAGTAAAATAAAACTTTAAAATTATCTTCAAACAATTAATGTAACAATTAATAAACAGATTTTAGAAATAATACAAAAAAAAGAGCGTCAGGATATGCCGACAATCGACATTTCTGACACTCTTTTATAAAGGAGTTAACTTTAGTCTATTTTATAATAGATTAGTTATAGTGTAGTAATCCGCAAATGTTCCAAAACTACCTGCAGAAACTCTCCAAGTAATAGGGAATGTAAATTTTTTAGTATTAGTATTATAAGAGCAAGCTCCATAATAAGCAGATACCATTCCGTATGTAGGGTGAACGTAACCTGTTGGTATTACCTTATAGGCTCCGCTTGTAGTTCCAATCATTGTAACGTTAGCTGCTTTGTCCCATTTAAACGTAACATTGTATCCTTCTACCCAAACATCTTTAAGTCTGTAGGTGGTTGTCATAGGTGAGTACTCAAGAGTAATTGGCCAGTCTATATAGTCATCACCTGGTGCAAAAAAGTAGTCAGAATATGTACCATTAGCATAAGGGGCAAAATCTTCTTTTAAAACATTAATTTCAATACGAGGATAAACTGTTTGTGCTACATATGGTTTAGTGTCATTTCCATCGATTTGAATTGCCAAATGATATGATTTCATAAGTTCCATATCTGCAACAGTTATAGTAACATTCTTTTGTGATTCACCTACAGCAAAACTAACTTCAGTAGGAATTGTAAAAATCTCACCATTAGAATTCTCGGGAGTTAATTTAACAGTTTGAGCAGAAGTAGTCTTTTCACGTTTTACTACTATGTCAAAAGAGGTGGCTTCTAATCCTAAAACAATGCTTGAACTGTTTGTAGATGAAAAATAAACATTTGCACTATTTGTATTATATGCAGGCGCTGGCTCTTGTGAAAATTTATCTTCGCAAGAAGTAGTGAACAGCAAAACTGACAACAATGCCAATAAAATGCTAAATCTTGATTTATATATTAGTTTCATAAATTTTATTCTTTTATAAATTAATTTTTCGATTACTAATAGACAATAACTCCATCAGTTAATCCTGCACCTGCACCAGAAATAGGCTGAGTACCTCCATTATTATTTGCTGAAAGTGGAATACCTCTGTTTGTATTAGTCTCTTTTTGAGGAATACGAAGAAGTAAGAATCCATCATTAGAAGCAACATTAAATTTAAATGCATCTGGGAAATTAGTTGTAATACCGCTTGTAAAACGAACTACATTTTTGCCTAATCTCATAATATCGGACATTGAGAAACCTTCTCCCCAAAGTTCAATACGACGTTGAAGCCAAACTTCATCTTGGAAGCCTGCAGCTGTAGTAGCAACAGATGAATAAGAAGGATCACGATAAGTCTTAACAAAATCTTCAAGAATTTGTTTACCGGCAGCAACAGTGCTTGACATTGCAGTTGCCTCAGCTTTTTTAAGAATCATCTCTTCCACTCTCATAATACACCAGTCACCTGCATTAATATTATTACCAATAAATCCGTATTGACCAAATTTTATATTAGTATAAGGGATGAAAGGTAATTTAACATCGGTAATTGAAAGAGGAGCAACAGCATTACCAGTTACACCATTCCATGTAACAGTAGCAAGGTTGGGAGATTGGAGATTTGCATCAACCCACCAGCCTTTACGAACGTCTGTAGAAGGAATCTTATCAAACAAAAGTCTGTTTACTGATTTGTAACAACCAACGGCAGCAGAGTATGAATCACCAGAGAATGAGCCCAATACCGATGGCCATGAAGGATAAGCGTCAGGCATATTTGTAGGAGTAATAATAATTGCCCACATCCAGTTTTGGTCGGTAGCATCTATAAAAGCAGGTTTTGAAACCTGAGCTCTTGAATAAGGTGTATAGCCTACCATTGCAGCACTTGCATCTGAGGCAGCTGCAGCCCAATTTTCCATATACAAATTTGCACGAGCACGAAGTCCGTATGCAACTTTTTGATCAATTTCAGATTTATTTGCTCTAACATAGCCTGCAAGACCAGCAATAGCATCATTTAAATCATTCATTATAAGCGTATAAACATCACTAAGTGGTGCACGAGGATTATTTGAAGGGTCGCCTTCCATGTTTTCAGTAATAATTGGTACAGATGGTTCACTCTCGTGTCCTTTGTATTTAAACTGGTAGTAAGGAACCAGTGAAAGATAGTCAAACGCACGAATAGCTTGAGCTTGTGCTTTATAAACTTTCAATTTAGCATCTGTAGTTTCTGGTGGAATTGTAGCTAAAATGTCGTTTGCAAGTTTTAGTTGATTGTAAAAAACAGCCCAACGCATATATGGATTTGCATATGTATCTGTTCTGTCTTCATAACTACTGCTTACAGAGAACCAGTTATAGTTACCGTTATCTCCAACCATGTCAGGACCGTTTAGATCTTGAGAAAGGCATACTGTAGGATATCCGGCGTCATCATCTCTTGATGTGGCAGCACCGTATACACAGTATTGTTTGCCAATAATGGAAAACATTCCATTAACGTCGGCTGCTAGTCTTTGAGGGAGAGAGGCTACAACTTGTTGTTTCTGGTCAGATGTAAATGTACCATCTTCCGGTTTTGTATTTAGATCTACACAAGAAGTAAAGATGATACCTCCCAAGGCTAAAATATATATTTTCTTAATTAATTTCATAACAATTATTTTTTAGGTTAAACTAAAATGATAAAGTAATACCTCCGGTAATAGTACGTAAAGCAGAATAGCTATAGTTACCTGAAGTTGTTGAACTTCCGAGTCCTAAAGATTGGCGTGGATCCAAGCCTTTACGAGCAGATAGAATTCCCAAGTTATCTCCTGAAACGTAAATACGAACACTTGACAATTTTGCCAATTTAATAATATTCTTAGGTACGGTATAACCTAACATAATACTATTGAAACTCAAATAATCCGAACTTGTTAAGAATCTTGATGATTGTTTTTGATATGAATTAATTGATGCATCAAGTCTTGGAATTTTCGAAGAAGGTTTCGCTGCAGTCCAAGCATTTAATATATCCATTGACCAGTTTTGACCTGCATTGTCTCCTTCGTGCATTAATGCTTCGTAAGAACCATCATATATTCTACCACCCCATTGATATGAGAATTGAAGTGAAAGATCGAATCCATAAGCATTTACTGTTGTTCCAAAACCACCGTAAACTTTTGCAAGAGTACTTCCCAAATCGGATTGTTTTGCCACAGCATAATCATCGGTTGTAGTCATGTCTCCATTATCAGGGTCAACGTAATATAATGGTTTACCAGTAGCTTGATCAACTCCGGCATACTGACGTAAGTATGAATTATACAATGATCCACCAATATTGTAGATATAGTATGAACCCTTAATACCTCCGTTTGCTTTAGGAGTTTCTGCTAAATCTGTAATTTTGTTTTTGTAATGAGTTGCATTAAAATTAGCAGCCCATTGAATGTTTTTTGTACGAAGGATTGTTCCGTTTATATCAAACTCAATACCGTCATTTACAATAGAACCTACATTCATAGGAATAGAAGAGTAACCTAAAGAAACAGGAACCGGTTGATTGTAAAGCAAATCAACAGTTCTACGATTAAAATACTCAACTGTACCATTTAATCTACTGCCGAATAATTCGAAATCAACTCCGCCGTTAAGAGCATACGAAGTTTCCCATGTAATATTTTTATTTCCTTTATATGAGAATGAAACTGAATAATCACCATTACTGTTTGACACCGAGAATTGATCGATGTAAGCATAATAGTTACCTAAGTTATCATTACCTTGAATACCATAACTGGCTTTCAATTTCATCATATTGATCCATTTGATGCCACTCATAAAGTTTTCTTTACTCATAAGCCATGCACCACCTACGCTACCAAAATCACCCCAACGATTGTCTGGATGGAATCTAGAAGAGGCATCTCTACGATAAGAAGCACTCAAGAAATATTTATCATTGTAATCATATTGAACACGGGCAAGATATCCTTTTGTCGCATAAGTATCGGTACTAGAATATACACTTGGAGGAGTTTGAATTGCATTACTTAATTCACCAACATATGGGTTATAAAGTTTAGAATTTGAACCTCCTAAATTTTGAAGAGTTAAGTTATATGATTCATAACCTGCCAGAATATCGATATTATGCATTTCACCAAGTTTCTTCTTGTAAGTAAACAAATATTGTTGGTTAACGCCAAACTCACGATAGTGGCTAACAGACACAAATCCTTCGCTTCCAACAGACCCACCATAGAACTGATTGTATAAATTACTAGATCTTTGGTTACGAACGTTAGCTCCGATATTTACAGTAAATTGCATTCCCTCCATTGGTGTAATTGTTCCAAACCATTTGCTGTTAATTACATCGGTATATGCGTTGTATTTATCAAGTTTAAGAGTAATGGCCGGATTTGAAAGTGCCATAAATGCTCTTGTGAAATTTGTAGATGAACCTCCAAAGTCGTATACAGTAATTCCACGATTATCAACTTTAATTGATCCATCAGCATTACGAACATACATAGGATAAATTGGAGCAATCATATTTGTAATATAGAACAAGTTACCTGAAGAACCCCAAGAAGTTTGGCTTGAAGGAGATTTTGAGTCATAATAAGTATAAGCAACATTAGCTCCGATTTTTAACCAGTCTTTTGCTTGATAATCAGCTTTAACACGAGTTGTAAAACGATTAAAACCTGAACCGGAAACAATACCTGAATCATCAAGGTATCCTGCTGACATATAAAGATTCAATTTATCTGTAGAACCGGCAACTGAGAGATTATACTCTTTACGAAGATTGCCTTTGTTGAAAATTTCACCGTACCAATCATCTGGTTGATAATAAAATTGTCCGTCAGAATAACCTAATGTAGCATTTGGATTTACTCTGAAATTTGTTCCAATAAATTTTTCTCCTGAAGGTACTGTATAAACTTGGTAACCTAGGCCACCTTGAGAAGCATTTAACAATGTAGCATCGGCATATGCATATGAAGCAGCTGCGCTAGATCCATTATAAGCTTTTGCATTGTACAGTGCACGATAAAATGTTTCGTAGTAAAGAGCTGGATCGCTCATAACATTATAGTTAGGAATTGCACGTGAGTTAGTTCCGAATTTAGCATCGAAAGTAACAACTGCATCTTTTGACCCTGCTCTCTTTGTAGTTATGAGTACAACACCATTTGCACCACGTGCACCATAAATAGCACTTGCAGCAGCATCTTTTAGAATTGTCATACTTTCAATATCCTGAGGATTAATCGCAGAAATAGTTCCATCATAAGGAACACCGTCAACAACATAAAGAGGAGCGTTGCTGGCACTCATAGAACCAATACCGCGTATTCTGATAGTTGCTGAACTACCAGGTTGTCCGTTATTACTGGTAATTTGTACCCCAGCAACTTGACCTGCAAGAGCATTGGTAACGTTAGATACCGAACGTTCTGCAATTTTGTCGGATTTTATTGTGGAAGCTGAACCAGTGAAAGAAGATTTTTTAGCTGTACCATAGGCAACAACCATTACCTCTTCAAGGTTAACTACGTCCAGTGACATCGATGCGTCAATAACTGAACGTCCACTAATATTAACTTCGAGTTTCAGGTAACCAATATTACTGAAAATCAATACTCCGTTAGAAGGCGCATTGATTGAATATTTTCCCTGCAAATCGGTTGCGACACCTGTTGTAGTGCCTTTTAACGCAACAGTCACAAACGGTACCGGTTCACCGGTACTTGCGTCTTTAACAGTTCCTGTTACCCGAATGCTCTGAGCATTTGACCACACAGAGGCAACTACAAGCAGCATTACTGTAAAAAGTAGTTTAATTTTTTTCATTTAAAAAAAGTTTAGGTTAATAATATTTTTAAAGAGAATATCGTAATACTCCAGAATAATAGCAAATGTACACAAATTATTTTAAAAAAAATGTCCCGGACAAAAAATATCCGGGACATAAAACATAATATAAAAAAACCAGGTTAGCAGAGTCCTTGCTCAAGGAAGGCTTGGGCAACTTTCATAAAACCAGCTATATTAGCTCCGTTAACATAATTAACATAGCCATCAGACTGTTTTCCATATTTCAAACAAGCACTGTGAATACTCTCCATGATCTGTTTAAGTTTGTTGTCAACTTCTTCAGAAGTCCAGCTAATATGCATTGCATTTTGAGTCATTTCCAAACCTGAAACAGCAACTCCTCCTGCATTTACGGCCTTACCCGGTGCGTAAAGAACTTTTGCTTTAACAAATTCATTTATTGCCTCAGGAGTGCAACCCATATTGGAAATTTCTCCAACACATTTAACTCCGTTTGATATTAATTTACGAGCATCGTCACCATCTAATTCATTTTGGAATGCACAAGGAAGAGCAACATCTACTTTAACTTCCCAAGATTTTTTACCAGGATAAAATTTTGATTCCGGGAATTTTTTAGCATAAGGTTCTACAACATCATTGTTAGTTGAACGAAGCTCTAACATATATTCAATCTTTTCGGCATTCATCCCTTTTTCATCGACGATTAACCCATCAGGGCCTGAAAGAGCAATAACTTTGGCGCCAAGTTCAGTAGCCTTCAGAGCAGCTCCCCATGCAACATTACCAAAACCAGATACAGATACTGTCATACCTTTAATGTCCAGCCCTTTTGTATGAAGCATATGTTGAACAAAGTATACTCCTCCAAATCCGGTTGCTTCGGGGCGAATAAGTGAACCTCCCCATGTACTGCCTTTACCAGTTAGAACACCGGTGTTTTCACGAGCAAGCTTTTTATACCATCCGTACATATATCCAATTTCTCGTCCACCAACTCCGATATCTCCTGCAGGGACATCTGTATCAGGACCGATATTTCTCCATAGTTCTGTAATGAATGCTTGGCAGAATCTCATAATTTCTGAATCAGATTTTCCTTTAGGATCAAAGTCTGAACCACCTTTAGCTCCACCCATAGGCAAAGTTGTCAATGCATTTTTAAAGGTTTGCTCAAAACCGAGGAATTTTAATATTGACGGAGTAACCGAAGGGTGAAAGCGGAAACCTCCTTTATATGGTCCTATGGCATTATTGAACTGAATGCGATAACCTAAATTTGTATGGACTTCGCCTTTGTCATCCTGCCAAGTAACTCGGAATGTAAAAATTCTATCCGGTTCAACCATTCTTTCAATGATTTTAGCCTTCTCAAATTCAGGGTGTTGATTATACACCTCTTCAATAGACTCCAGTACTTCATGCACAGCTTGAAGATACTCTTTTTCCTGGCCATACTTTCTTTCTAAGGTGGCCATAATATTTGCAACTTTCATAAATAGTGAATTATAGTTTTTTAGTGAATTTTCTATTTTACTTCCCAAGTAGCTCCACTTTTAAGGAGATCATCCATGCATTTTATTTTAGCTTTCGACCTAACCTCAATAACCTGATCCCTGACATTGTCGTCATATGTTACGTCCTTAACTCTTCTTATAACTCCAAGAGCAACAGGAAATTCTGGATATTTCATATCGATAAGCATCGAATGAAACCCCGGATTTTCAATTTCGGCATCGTGAACAAGTAAGTCTTTCTCAGTAATACCGTTTTCACCAAGTTTTACTACTTTAATCTTCATGCCATCTAACATAAGCCCTTTATCTCGATTTTTGCCGAATATCATTGGTTGCCCATGTCTCAAAATAATTGTCTTATCTTCTCTAGTCTCTTTATCGGTAATATTTGAGTGAGTTTTATCGTTGAATATTACACAGTTAACCAACATTTCGGTAACAGAAGTACCGTCATGTTTTGCCATTTCAAGCATAATTTCGGAAGTTAACTTGAGTTCTACGTCCAGACTTCTTGCATAGAAAGTACCTCTGGCGCCAAGGACAAGTGCACCAGGATTAAACGGATGTTCAACTGTTCCATAAGGAGATGTTTTGGTAATCACTCCCAATTGCGAAGTTGGAGAATATTGACCTTTTGTGAGGCCATAAATTTGATTGTTAAAAAGAATAATGTTTATGTCAATGTTCCTTCTTATAGCGTGAATAAAGTGATTTCCGCCAATAGCAAGAGCATCTCCATCTCCGGTTATCTGCCACACTGTAAGAGTTGGATTTGCAACTTTAACTCCTGTTGCAATAGCAGATGCCCTTCCGTGAATTCCGTGAAAACCAAAGGTATTCATATAGTAGGGAAACCTCGAAGAACATCCTATACCTGAAACAAAAACAAATCTCTCTTTAGTATAATTTAATGCATTGCAAATTTCGGGCATTGCTCTCTGAACAGATGCCAAAATTGCATGATCACCACAACCGGGACACCATTTTACGTCCTGATTGCTTTTAAAGTCTTGTGGAGTATATGTAGTCATTTTTAATTTCTTTTAACCTTATAAAATTTCTTTAACTGCGTCAACCAACTCCTTTACAATGAAAGGCTGTCCTTGTACCTTGTTGTACTGTCGATATTGGAATTTTTGCAACCTGGCCTTAAGGTAATCGGCAAATTGGCCACTATTAAGTTCGCAGATTAGTATATTTTTGAATCTGGAAAATATCTTTTCAGTATTTTTTGGAAGTGGAAATATATAATCAAAATGAGCAAGACTAACTTTATGGCCCTCACATTGAAGTTCTTTTACAGCAGTATAGAGATGACCAAAAGTACCTCCCCAGCCAACAACAAGTACATCTCCCTCTTCATCGCCATACAAAGATTGCTCTGGAATAAAATCTGCAAGTTTTGCAACTTTAGCAGCCCTTTCGGCAACCATTCTTTCGTGAACAATTGGATCGGATGAGACGTTTCCGTTATTATTTTTTTCAAGACCGCCAATTCTATGCTCAAGACCGGGAGTTCCGGGTAGTGCCCATCTTCTGGCCATTCTCAAATCATCTCTTTTATATGGCCAAAAAGGAGTCTCTTCAGATTCTGTAATAACAGGAGGTTTAATTTCAGGATAATCACTCATTGAAGGAATCTTCCATGGTTCAGAACCATTGGCAAGAAAACCCTCGGTAAGCAATATAACCGGCATCATATGTTCCATAGAATATTTTGCGGCAAAAAAGGCAGCATCAAAACAATGAGAAGGTGAATGTGCAGCAATTACTGCTATAGGGCACTCTCCATTACGACCATAAAGAGCCTGATTAAGGTCGGTCTGCTCAGTTTTGGTAGGTATGCCGGTAGAAGGACCACTTCTTTGTACATCTACAATAACTAAAGGTAACTCAGTTATCATTGCCAAACCCAGAGCTTCGGTTTTTAGAGACAAACCGGGGCCAGAAGTAGTAGTTACAGCAAGATTTCCCGCATACGATGCCCCTATTGCTGTGCAGATACCTGATATTTCATCTTCACACTGAAGAGTTTTCGCGTTAAGATCTTTTCTTATTGCCAACTCCTCTAAAATACTTGTAGCAGGAGTAATTGGATATGATCCACAAAACAGAGGTCTACCAGATTTTTCAGAAGCGGCCAATAATCCCCACGCAACAGCTTGGTTTCCGTTTATATTACGATATAAACCTTTTTCGTGTTTTGCTGGTTCAATTTTATATGTGTTAGGTATTGCTTCAATATTCCCTACATAATTATAACCAGCCTTAAGTACCTTTATATTTGGCTCAATAAGATCCGGTTTTTTGGCAAATTTATTTTTAATAAATTTTTCTGTGAATGATAATGGTCTATTGAACAAATAGTAACACATTCCAAGTGTGAACATGTTTTTTGTTCTGATAATTGATTTTGTATCCAGACCACTATCTTTTAAACACTCCTTAGTTAAAGAGGTAATTGGAGCAAATAATATATTTCTGTCTTCAATTTTCAATTCAGTAACAGGGTCGTTTGTTTTAAAACCTGCTTTAATGATTCCTTTTTCATCGAAAGTATCGGAATCTAAAATTATGGTTGCGGTAGGTTTTGCCCATTGTGCATTCGCCTTTAAAGCGGCAGGATTCATTGCAACAAGTACGTCGCAGAAATCACCTGGTGTTTTAATTTCACCACTTCCGATATGAACCTGAAAACCGGAAACCCCCGACACAGTTCCTTGAGGAGCACGTATTTCGGCGGGAAAATCTGGGAATGTTGAAATTTCGTTTCCGTAGAGAGCAGATGAATCGGCAAATAAGGTACCAGTCAATTGCATTCCGTCACCGGAATCTCCGGTAAACCTAACAACAACATCTTGTGTATCTATAACTTTGTGTTGCATACTTGAATTTATTTATGGATATGTATGAGATTGATAAAATTCACCACAAATGTAATTAATAAATTTAACCTGTAAATTATTTTTTACAAAATTTTAATTCGTTATTTAAAATTTGGTGAATTATAACATTTCATAAGTAATGAGAGCTAAAAATCTTACATATTAGTTTAAAAAATGCTTTTTTCATAATTCGCTCTCTTTCCAAATATCTATTTGTATATTCGCTGAAAATTTTAGTGTTTATGGCAATAGTTAGAAAACTCAATTCAATAATTCCAATAATCGGCGAAAATACCTTTTTAGCAGAAAATGCTGCAATTATTGGAGATGTTGTTATTGGAAACGACTGTAGTATATGGTACGGCGCAGTTCTCAGGGGAGATGTTAATCCAATAAAAATTGGCAATCGGGTAAATATACAAGATGGAGCTGTATTACACACTCTTCATAAAAAATCCATCGTAGAGATAGGGGATGATGTTTCAGTAGGTCATAATGCAATAATACACGGTGCAAAAATTGGATCAAATGTTTTAATAGGGATGGGAGCAATCATAATGGATAATGCTATCGTACCAGATAATACTATAATAGGTGCAGGAGCAATCGTATTGAGTAATTCAGTTCTTGAACCAGGAGTATATGCAGGAATCCCTGCTAAAAAAGTAAAAGATGGATCTGCCGAAATAGGAGAAGCAGCTCATAAAAACGCTCAAGGTTATATGAAATACAAAGAATGGTATTTTGAAGGTGATGAATAAATACCTGATTGTTTTATCAATAGTTTTTTTTGCAGCTTGTTCTTCAAGTGATGAATTTGACGGATTTATTATTGAAGGCGATATATCCGGCTACAATAAAGATTCTTCAAAAGTTGTACTCAGGAACGAATCTGCTGATTTCCCTATTATATTTACTGAAGATGTAAAAGATGGCAAGTTTGTTATAAGGGGTAAACTCGATACTCCTGAAATGTATATTTTAACACTAACAGGGATTAACGATACAATAAGACTATTTGTGGATAATTCTCTAATTACGATTTCGGGAATTGCAGAAGATCTCTCCGGTGCTTTAATAACAGGTGCTCAAACAAATGAATTAGCTACAGAACATGAGGAGGAGTTGGAAAACTTATCTATAAACAGTAAAATTGATGAACTATTGGAAAAATACAACTCAATAGATATTAGTCAAAATGAGAAAAGAGAGATAGAAAATAAGATTTTAGCTTTTAACTTAAAAATATATAATATTGATTCTCTTTTCCTTGAGAAACATCCAAAATCGTATTATTCACTTTACTTACTCGCTAAAAAGGCAGATAATTTCTCAACAAATTTTAAAGAACAAAAAATTGCTCTTTTTCGTTCAATTCCTGAATTTTCTTCAAATCGATTTTTAAGATTACTGGAAGAATCAGTAAATGAAACGCGAGAATTAAGAAAAGGTGGACAATGTCCTGATTTTAAATTAAATGATACTTCGGGACATAGTATCAGATTTTCAGATATATATTCAAAAAACAAAATTACAATGCTCTATTTTTGGGCAAGTTGGTGTGATGCCTGCCCAAAATTTAATGCTTATTCGAAATCACTCTTTCAAACATTCGGGTGGAGGGGATTAGGAGTAGTAGGAATTTCTTTGGATGAAAACAAAAAGGAGATGGAGCTTGCAATTAATAAAGCCGGGATAAGCTGGACAGTTTTATCTGATTACAAGGGATGGAAAAGTTCCCTTGCTGCAAAATTTCAAATAAAAGAAATTCCTTCTCTACTTTTGGTTGATAGTACCGGAAAAATAATTTCTTATAAACCTCCACAAAAAAATCTAAAGCAACTCCTTAGAGAAAATCTATTATCAGAAGAAGAACTGGATTTGTACTATAAAACTTATTCCGATACATTAAACAACAAAAGGGTACCATAAAGATACCCTTTTTAATTTTTATAGAGATTATTACAATAAACTGAAAGCGACTGTAAGTCCTGCCATTACTATTGAAACCATGCTCATAAGCTTAATAAGGATATTCAATGACGGACCAGAAGTATCTTTAAACGGATCACCTACTGTATCACCAACAATAGTTGCTTTGTGATTTGCAGATCCTTTGCCACCTAAATTTCCCTCTTCTACATACTTTTTAGCATTATCCCATGCACCTCCTGCGTTTGCCATAAATATCGCAAGTACAAATCCGGCTCCTAAACCTCCTACAAGTAATCCCATTACTCCAGAGACTCCGAAAACTACACCTGTAAATACCGGAACTACAATAGCCAACAATGAAGGAAGCATCATCTCCCGTTGTGCTCCTTTTGTAGAAATTGCAACACATCTGGCATAATCAGGTGTATCTTTTCCTGTAAGTATACCAGGCAGCTCACGAAACTGACGTCTCACCTCTTCTACCATTTTCTGAGCAGCACGACCTACTGCATTCATAGTTAAACCACAAAACAGAAAGGCCATCATAGAACCTAAAAATACCCCTACAAGAACCTTTGGGTTCATAAGATTAATTTGGTAATATTCCATAAAATCAGGAATTGTTGCAGTTGCAACATCTATAGTCCTGCCTGCAATATCTATAGTTGCTTGTCCAATATGTTGGAGACCAATTTTTACCTCTTCAATGTATGATGCTAATAATGCAAGAGCAGTAAGAGCTGCCGAACCAATTGCAAATCCTTTTCCGGTAGCAGCAGTTGTATTTCCCAGTGCATCAAGAATATCAGTTCTTTTTCTTACTTCGGGTTCAAGCTGACTCATTTCGGCATTTCCTCCGGCATTGTCAGCAATTGGGCCATAAGCATCTGTTGCAAGGGTAATTCCAAGCGTCGAAAGCATCCCTACGGCAGCAATACCAATACCATATAATCCCATACTGAGATTATGAGCTGTTAACATATTATGTAAATCGAAGTTAATTGCAAATAAAAATGAAAGAGCAATTGCCGCACCAATAGTTAAAACAGGAATAGCTGTAGAAATCATTCCAAGCCCTATTCCAGATATAATAACAGTTGCAGGACCTGTATTTGAACTCTCGGCAATTCTTTGAGTAGGTCTGTAAGAATGCGAAGTATAATATTCAGTAGATTGACCTATAATTATTCCGGCTAATAGACCAGTGGTTACCGACAAAGAAATTCCAACCCAGTTTTCAATGCCTAGTATATATAATATTCCAAAAGTAAAAAAAGCAATAAATAACGAACTAACATTTACACCTACACCAAGTGAGCGTAAAAGCTCTTTCATTCCTGCACCCTCTTTAGTTTTAACAAGATAAATACCAAAAATTGAAAGAACGATTCCTGCAGCAGCAATTAACATAGGAGCAAATACTGCCTTAAGCTGTAACGAAGGATCAATACTAAAAGCAGATGCTCCCAATGCAGCAGTTGCCAATATGGATCCACAATAAGATTCATAAAGATCAGCCCCCATACCAGCTACATCACCTACATTATCACCTACATTATCTGCGATAGTTGCAGGATTTCTAGGATCATCTTCCGGGATACCCGCTTCGACCTTTCCAACTAAATCTGCTCCCACATCAGCTGCTTTAGTATAAATTCCGC
>MTLD01002879.1_pt2 | contig 14353 bp, 14 predicted proteins | sample 1982471 | NCBI WGS metagenome assembly MTLD01 (sample SAMN05712604, study PRJNA340218) | biofilm metagenome | isolation source: sample SPM anode biofilm adapted to -50 mV | place: USA | collected 2012-02-03
GCCGCCATGGACGACATCGCCGTCCTGCTCCGCCGGCTGGCGGCGGCGGCCGACGCCTTCGACAGCGACCTCATCGAGGAAGCCGCCCACGGTATAAAGGAAATCGCCAACCAAATCGACGCCGAAGACCTGAAAACCGCGGCCTTCAAAACCGAACTGGCCATCAGGCGCGGCAACGTCCAGGAGGCCCGGGAACACATCGCCAAGCTGAAGGACACGTTCAATACATACCGCAAAAGGCAAAGAACGCCCAAGGGAGGTAAAAAGGCATGAGAATCTTGATTGCCGAGGATGACTTCACGAGCAGGAGATTTCTCCTGAAGTTCCTGTCCCAGTATGGCGAATGCGACGTGACCGTAGACGGTCTCGAAGCGCTGGACGCCTTTTTGCTGTCGATAAAAGAGAAAAAACCCTACGACCTCGTCTGCCTCGATATCATGATGCCCAGAGTCGACGGCGTGAAAGTGCTCGAAACCATCCGCTCGCTGGAAAAAGACAACCGCCTCAAGCCCGAGAACCGGGCGAAAGTTATCATGATCACCGCCCTGGGGGAAACGGAATACGTCCAGCAAGCCTTCGCCATCGGCTGCGAAGCGTACGCCGCAAAACCCATCGACACCGAAAAGCTCGTGCAGGTCCTGGCGAAAATCGGCCTGGTGGCCGGCAAATAAAAACGCGCCCCCCAAAAAAACTTAGCCCCCGGCCGCAGGCCGGGGGTAATTTTTTCACTTGGACAACTCCACCTCGTCCAGCTTGTACAGGTTGGCGTTGAGGAGCACTATCTGCTGACCGCACGCATTGCACGTCGGCGTGCGCCCGAAGAACCGGTCGGTGCGCACCGGCGCCCCGCAGTACGGGCACGGGCCGCGGACAATGCCGAACACCCCGTACACCGAAGCCACCGCCGCGCCGATCGCGAACCAGAAAAATATCATCCCGAGAAAAGGCGACCACTGGGAAATGACAAAACCGAGCACGGCGAGCAAGATCCCCGCCTTCAGCGGGCCGAGCGAACCTTCGAGCGGGGCCCTTTCGGTTTTTGTCATACAAGCACACCTCCTCTCCACTCCAGGATACCACAGTGGAAATAATTGGGCAAGCGCATTATCGCCGCCGGCGTCAGATCGTGCCGCCCAGCGCCCTGATCGCGCTCCTGGCGCCCGCCGCCTCCCGCGGATCGTCCGTCACCGCCAGCAGCGCCCGCAGCGTGGCGATGGCCTCCTCGTACTGGAACTTCTGCTCGTGTGCGTACGCCTTGGTAAAGTATATGCGGGTCAGCCGCCGGTCGAGCGAAATCACCTTCACGCAATCCAAAAGCGCCAGATCGTACTCCTTCGCCCGGCTGTACTGCCACGCCCGGTTGGCGTACGCCAGAGCGTACGCCGGATCGACGCGGATGGCCTGGCTGAAATCCGCGACAGCCCGGTCGGACACGCCGTCCTTCGCCTGCCGCGCGTAGATCAGGCCCCTGCTCAGATAAGCCGCCGCGAAATTGCCGTTGAGCTCCACCGCCCGCGTAAAATCGCTCAGCGCCAGGTCGAACCGCCCTCTCGCCGCATAAGCGCGGCCCCGGTAATAGTGGGCCACCGCGTCGCCGGGATGCTTGGCGATGACCGCGCCGAACGCGGCGATCGCGCTGTCCTGCGGGCCGGCGTTGCGCGCCCCCGTCTCCGCCGCCTCGGCGGGGGAGAGGGCACATAGAACCAAAATTAAGACAACCGCCGGCAAAATCGTGCGTATACCCTTCACAGCAGGCACCTCCCTCACAAAATAATACGACAGCCGCCGGGCAACCCCTGCCGCCGCCGCGCGGCTTTTTTCTTCGTCCCCCGTAAACAGCCTTTTCCCGGCCGAATAAAACCGCCCCGCCGTGGCAATAATGCTGATAGGAATTTAACAGGGTTGGAAGCTTGTGGGAGGGACAGACATGCTCGTAAACAAGGTAGAGATTTGCGGTGTCAACACAGCCAAGCTCCCGGTCCTGTCCGCCAGCCGGATGCGCGAACTCTTCGAAGTCATGCAGACGGGAGGGGAAGGCGCCCGCGAACAACTCATCTACGGCAACCTGCGGCTCGTGCTCAGCGTCATCCAGCGCTTCAACAACCGCGGCGAATTCGTCGACGACCTCTTCCAGGTCGGCTGCATCGGCCTCATGAAAGCCATCGACAACTTCGACCTCGGCCAGAACGTCAAATTCTCCACCTACGCCGTCCCCATGATCATCGGCGAGATCCGCCGCTACCTGCGCGACAACAACCCCATCCGCGTCAGCCGCTCCATGCGCGACGTCGCCTACAAAGCCCTCCAGGTGCGCGACTCGCTTGTCAACAAATTCTCCCGCGAACCCTCCATCAACGAAATCGCCGACGAACTCAAAATCCCCCGCGAAGAAATCGTCTTCGCCCTCGACGCCATCCAGGAGCCCATCTCCCTCTTCGAGCCCATCTACCACGATGGCGGCGACCCCATCTTCGTCATGGACCAGATCGGCGACGACCGCAACCACGACTTCAACTGGCTCGAAGGCGTCGCCATCAAGGAAGCCCTCCGCAAGCTCAGCGACCGCGAAAAACACATTCTCACCCTCCGCTTCTTCGAAGGCAAAACCCAGATGGAAGTCGCCGAAGAGATCGGTATATCCCAGGCCCAGGTATCCCGCCTAGAAAAAGCCGCCCTCGGCCATATGCGCAAGTATGTATAGGGGAAGCCGCCAGGGAAGTCCATCTGCGGCGTTGCTCCTCAGAGCGCTTGCTAGCGTACGCAACAAGTACGCGTCGCGGCGCGCTCTTCCGGTGCGCCTTGCATCTGGAGCTTCCGAGGCGGCTTCCGGCAGATCATAGAAGAACGAAAAAAAGAAAAGAAAGAATCTGGAGAGGACAAAAGACAAAATGACCAGAACCCTGACCCGCATAATAGTGCCCGTTTTGTTATTCGCCTTCATCACCGGCGGCTGGAGCCTGCTCCTCGCCGGCGAGGGCAGGGGGGAGGACGCCGTCCCCGGCGACCTCATCCGCCTCCACATCATCGCCAACAGCGACAGCGACGCCGACCAACAGACCAAATACCGCATCCGCGACGCCGTAACCGCCTACCTCGCCCCCCGTCTGGCCACCGCCGCCACCGTCGACGACGCCAGCCGCATCGTCGCCGCCCAGCGCGAAGACATCCTCTGCATCGCCCGTCAGACGGCCGCCCGCGAAGGCGCCGCCTACCCCGTAAGCTTAGAGACCGGCTGGTTCCACTTCCCCCTCCGTTCCTACGGCACCCTCGTCCTGCCCGCCGGGCGCTACGAGACCGTCCGCATCCTCCTCGGCGCCGCCGAAGGCAAGAACTGGTGGTGCGTGCTCTTCCCGCCCCTGTGCTTCATCGACGGCTCCACCGCCGTAGCCGTCCCCGCCGTCGCCGGCGCCGACCCCAAAATTGCGCCGGGACAAGTCGAAATCCGCTGGAAAGCCGCCGAACTCCTCGGCCGTCCATAAGCACCCATCTGCGGCGTTGTAAGCGACCGCATCGCCGCTAAAGCGGCGTGCGTCTGACTTATCAGAGCGCTTGCTAGCGTACGTTCCGTGTACGCGTCGCGGCGCGCTCTTCCGGTGCGCCTTGCATCTGGGCACTTCTGAACGGCCTCGGGCTTTTCTTTCAAATTTCCCCTAAACAAATCCGCCCTTCCTGCCGATAATATCACTGAAAGAAATAATCGGCAGGGGAGGGCGGTGCCATGATCACCATCAGCAAAATCCGGCCGGCCGACAACCAAAACCGCGACAAACGCCGTACCGCCAACAAAGAAAAGGACAAAAAGCACGAACCGTTCAATAAAGTGCTCGCCGTCGAAATGAACCAACCTACCCCCAAGAAAGGCCGTTGATAAGCACCCATCTGCGTTGTACCCGCAGGGGGTAGGCCGCCGCTCTAAGCGCTGAAGCGCTAAGACCGGCGCTCTTGGCCCTCCGGGCGCTTGCTAGCGTACGTTTCGAGTACGCGGACGGGCGCTTGAGCCATCCATGGCGCGCCCGCCACTAGGCCCATCCGGTGCCGTCGTCGCGGCGCGTCCTCGGTCCGCCTAGCATCTGGCCGCTTCCCCGCGCCCCTGGCGCGGATAGCTCAACTAAGGCTCGGGCAAAACGCCCGAGCCAAGTTTCGCTTATGAACGGCCTTTAGCTTATCGACTCAACCGAACACCCCCGACCGCCCGGCATAGCCGGAGCGTTCTTTTTTTGACCATTATTTTCCCGCCCGTCCACAACCTGTAAAAAACGCACCATTCGAAAAATTCTTGCAACAGGCAGGAAATTATCCATCGATATCCAAATGTACCTGTAATTGCTAATAGTGTTCCGATACAGGACGGTTGGAGGGATAACAATGATCCATGACGAGCAGACCCAGGCGGCTTGGGAACGATTCATCACCCATCGCGAGATCGAGCCCGGAACAGTCAGGACCGAAATCGTCCGCTCCTGGCTCAGATGCGAACAGCAGGGCGTCGACCACCGCAGCGGCGGCAGCAACGTCATCGTCACCGGCAAAGAACTCGAAACCCTTCTCGCCCGCAACGCCGGCCTCATCGCCGCCGCCCGCCCCTTCATGCTCAAGCTCTACGAGCTCATGGAAAACTCCGGCTTCGCCGTTATCCTCGTCGACCGCGACGGCTTCGTCATCGAAGTCATCGGCGACGCCATCGTCCTCGAATGCCACCGCGGCATCCAGTACGTCAACGGCGTCAAATGGACCGAAGACCTCGTCGGCACCACCGCCATCAGCCTCGCCCTCCTCGGCAGCGGCCCCATCCAGGTCGCCGGCCACGAGCACTACTGCCGCAGGCACCAGGAGTGGGCCTGCTCGGCCGCCCCGCTCACCGCCGCCGCCGGCAACCTCCTCGGCGTCCTCAGCGTCACCGGCCGCAAAGAGCACGTCCACTGCCACACCCTAGGCATGGTCGTCTCCGCCGCCGCCGCCGTCAACAACTACCTCGCCGTCCAGAAAGCCCAGCAGGACCTCGAACAGACCGCCCAACTCCACTCCACCATCGTCAACTCCATCTCCGACGGCCTGCTCATGCTCGACGGCCAGGGCATCGTCACCTTCATCAACCCCACCGGCGCCCGCATCCTCAACATCAACGCCGCCGAAGCCCTCGGCAAACACATCTCCACCCTCGTCGACTTCCGGCCCGTCGTCCTCAAAGTCCTCGAAACCGGCCAGGGCTACACCGACAAAGAATTCGTCATCGAAACAAAGCGCGGCATCCTCCACTTCGTCAAGACCGCCATCCCCCTCAAAAACGCCCGCGGCGAGCTCGAAGCCGTCATCGACATCTTCCGCGAAATAAAAAGGGTCCGCCAGCTCGTCACCAAAATGGTCGGCGCCACCGCCCAGTTCACCTTCGCCGACATCGTCGGCAACAGCCCGGCCATGAAAGAATGCGTCCGCCTCGCCAAGATCGCCGCCAACAGCGCCGCCACCGTCCTCATCCAGGGGGAGTCCGGCACCGGCAAAGAACTCATCGCCCAGGCCATCCACAACGCCAGCCTCCGCTCCGAAGGCCCCTTCGTCGCCATCAACTGCGGCGCCATCCCCCGCGACCTCGTCGAAAGCGAACTGTTCGGCTACGAGGACGGCGCCTTCACCGGCGCCAAGCAGGGCGGCCGGCCGGGCAAATTCGAGCTCGCCCACGGCGGCACCATCTTCCTCGACGAAATCGGCGAAATGCCCCTCGACATCCAGGTCAAACTGCTGCGCGTCCTGCAGGAAAAGCGCATCACCAGGGTCGGCGGCCAGCGCTACCTCGACATCGACGTCCGCGTCATCGCCGCCACCAACCGCGACGTCGCCCTCGAAGTCAAGGAAGGCAACTTCCGCCACGACCTCTACTACCGCCTCAACGTACTGCCCATCTACGTCCCGCCGCTCAGGGAACGCCTCGACGACATCACGCCCCTCCTCGACTGCCTGCTCGCCAAAACGTGCCAGCAGCTCGACGTCGGTCCCAAGCGCTTCTCGCCCGCCGCCCTCGAGCGCATCATGGCCTACGAATGGCCGGGAAACGTCCGCGAACTCGAGAACGTCGTCGAACGAGCCGTCAACATCTGCGAAAGCGACCTCATCGGCGCCGAATACCTGTCCCGCCCCCTCGGGGAAAAGCCGGCCCCGGCATGGGGCCCCCTGTCGCTGCGCGACGCCGAAAAGAAGATCATCCAGGAGACGCTAACCAAGACGAGCGGCAACATCTCCCAGACCGCCAAACTGCTCGGCATCGGCCGCAACACCCTCTACAGCAAGCTCAAGGAATACAGCATCAATGGCCTCAAAGGCAATGTGTTCACAAATTAAGCAGACTGTTCGAAAACCGAGCAGTAATTAGCGTTGCGGCCGCCCGACAAGAGCGGCCGCAGCCCGTCTCCCAAATTGGTACGAAACTTGCAATGAAAAATGGTGTCTATTTTCCCAGCGCGCCGGGAGGTGATCGCGGACCCGCTTCAAGTTTTTCGCGACCATGACGGTTATCGTCAAAAAACGATTTTAAGGAGGTGGAGCACCCCCCCGAGGGTGCACGGGATGAAAAAAACCGGACTGCGTTTATTAGCTCTTGTCATGGTAATGATGTTCGTCGCCGTTCTCGCCGGCGGCTGCGGCGGCGGCGACAAAAAGCCGGCGGCGCCGGCGGCATCCGACTTCAAATTCAAAGACGAATACAAGCTCACCATGAACGTCACCCCCCAGACCATGTGGGGCCAGGGCGCCACCAAATTCGCCGAGCTCGCCAAGGAATACACCAAAGGCAAAGTCAACATCAAAGTCTACCCCAACGCCATGCTGACCGGCGGCGACCAAATGCGCCAGGTCGAAATGGTCCAGAACGGCTCGATCGACTTCATGGTCAACTCCACGATAAACATCGCCCCGACCGTGCCCGAATTCGACGTCTGGGGCCTGCCCTTCATATTCCCCAGCTACAAGGCCGTTGACGCCGCCATGGCCTCGCCGGCCGCCAGCGACCTCTTCAAGGCCCTCGAAAAGAAAAACATGATTGGCCTCGCCTGGGGCGAGAACGGCTTCCGCGAAGTCACCAACAACAAGAAACCCATCAAAACCCCCGACGACATGAAAGGCCTCAAGATGCGCGTCGTCACCCCGATGTACATCGACATCATGCGGGCCCTCGGCGCCAACGCCGTCTCCATGAACTGGGGCGAAGTCTTCACCTCGCTGCAGCAGGGCGTCATCGACGGCCAGGAGAACCCGATCGCCGGCATCATCATCCCCAACAAGGTCTACGAAGTGCAGAAATTCCTCACCAACTGGCACTACTCCTACGACGCCCTCGCCGTCGTCGCCAACAAGAAGACCTTCGACGCCTTCCCGCCCGAAATCCGCGACCAGCTGAAGAAAGCGGCCGTCGACGCTATGAAGTGGGAAGTGGCCGAGAGCCGCAAGGCCCTTGATGCCGGCATCAAGACCCTCAAGGAAAAAGGCGTCACCGTCACCGACCTCACGCCGGAAGAACTGGCCAAATTCCGCGAGCTGACCAAGCCGGTGTACGACAAATACGCCCCGAAGGTCGGCGCCCAAGTCGCCAAATCCTTCGAAGAAGCGGTAGCCAAAGCGAAATAACAGCCGGGTTGAGCGGGCGAGTGCCGCGGGCAGCCGTGGCGCTCGCCCGCACTTAACACCAGCCAGGGGGGAAGACCGTTGTTGCGATACCTTGACCTGTTCGAGGAATACGTATGCGCGTTCCTCATCGCCCTCATGTCGACGCTGGCCTTCGCCAACGTCATCGTCCGCTACCTCACCGACCAGTCCCTCGCCTTCACCGAGGAACTCATCATCAACCTCTTCGTGCTGGCCACCCTCCTCGGAGCCTCGATGGCCTTCAAACGCGGCGCCCACCTCGGCATGACCTTCATCGACAGCATGCTGCCGCCCAAAGGGCTGCGGATCATCTCCCTCCTCGTCGCCGCCTGCGGCGTCGCCCTCTTCGCCATCCTCTTGTACTTCGGCGTTGACATGGTCATGCAGGAATACGAAAACGGAATGGTCACCTACTCCATGGCCCTGCCCATGTGGTGGTTCGGCCTGTCCGTCCCCGTCGGCAGCGCCATCGTCATCATCCGCGTCATTCAGGCGGCCGTTCGGGAACTGCGCGACCTGAACGCGAAGATAGGGGGTTAGGCGATGCATATCGATCCCGGCACCCTGCTGCTCGGCCTGTTCGCCCTCCTCATCGTCCTGCGCGTCCCCATCGCCGTCGGCCTCGGCATATCCGGGATGGTCGTCATCCTCTACGCCGACCTCGGCGCGCAGATGTTCGCCCCCGTCTTCTTCGCCAACATCTCCAAATTCTCGCTGCTGGCCATCCCCTTCTTCATCCTCGCCGGCATCCTCATGGGGCGGGCCCAGATCTCCGAGCGCATCATCCGCCTCATTTCCCTCATCGCCGGACCGTTCCGCGGCGGGCTGGCCATCGTCACCGTCGTCGCCGCCTGCTTCTGGGGCGCCGTCTCCGGCTCCGGGCCGGCCACCGTCGCCGCCCTCGGCACCATCCTCATCCCCGGCATGGTCAAGGCCGGCTACGACAAAGGCTTCGCCGCCGCCATCATGTCGGCGTCCAGCGGCATCGCCATCATCATCCCGCCCAGCATCGCCTTCATCGTCTACGGCGTCATCACCGGCGCCTCGATCAGCAAACTGTTCGCCGCCGGCTTCCTGCCCGGCATCCTCGTCGGCGCAGCCCTCATCGTCCCCGCCTACATCATCTCCGTCAAGCGCGGCTACGGCGGCGAACGGGCGGGATCCTTAAAAGAAATAATCGTCGCCACCAAGGAAGCCGCCTGGGGGCTGCTCGCCCCCATCATCATCCTCGGCGGCATCTACGGCGGCATCTTCACCCCCACCGAAGCGGCCGCGGTCGGCGTCTTCTACGGCCTGTTCGTCGGCGTCTTCGTCTACAAGACCCTCAAATTCAAAGACATCATGGAGCTGCTCAACGAAACCGCCATCGCCTCGGCCGTCGTCATGCTCGTCGTCGCCTTCGCCGGCATCTTCGGCTGGGCCATGACCACCCTCGGCGTCGTCGAAAAGCTCTCCCAGTTCGCCCTCGGCCTCACCGACAACGGCTTCGTGCTCCTGCTCGTCATCAACTTCCTCCTCCTCATCGCCGGCATGCTCCTCGACGCCATCTCCATCATGTACCTCACCCTGCCGCTCCTCATGCCCATCATGGCCCACTACGGCTGGGACCCCATCTGGTTCGGCGTCGTCATGACCGTCAACCTCGCCGTCGGCCAGATCACCCCGCCGGTCGCCGTCAACCTCTACGTCGGCGCCAACATCGCCAAAATCACCATGGACGCCATCAGCCGCGCCGTCTGGCCGTTCGTGCTCGCCGCCATCGTCGCCCTGCTGGTTCTCTCCTACGTGCCGGAAATCTCCCTCATCATCCCCAAACTTCTCTTGAAATAAGCCCTCAGGCCATGGGTTATACCCCTGTCCCGGGCATTTCTATACCCCAAATGCGGTCAAACCGTACTAGGAGGTGCAGACCTTGGAATACGAACGTGATTTCCTCCGCCACCTCTACCGGCGGATGGTCACCATCAGACTGTTCGAGGAAAAAGTCGGCGAACTCTTCCTCGGCGGCGAAATACCCGGCTTCGTCCACCTGTACGTCGGCGAGGAAGCCATCGCCGTCGGCGTATGCGCCGCCCTCACCGACCGGGACTACATCACCAGCACCCACCGCGGCCACGGCCACTGCATCGCCAAAGGCGCCAAGCCCGGCCCGATGATGGCCGAAATCTTCGGCAAAAAGCCCGGCTACTGCAAAGGCAAAGGCGGCTCCATGCACATCGCCGACTTCTCCGTCGGCATGCTCGGCGCCAACGGCGTCGTTGGCGGCGGCTACAACCTGGCCGTCGGCGCGGGCCTCGCCGCCCAACTGCGCAAATCCGGCCAGGTAGCCGTCTGCTTCTTCGGCGACGGCGCCTCCAACCGCGGCACCTTCCACGAAGGCATCAACATGGCCTCCGCCTGGAAACTGCCCGTCATCTTCGTCAACGAAAACAACCAATGGGCCTCCACCACCCCTTACCGCACCACCAACAACGTCGAGGACATCGCCGACCGCGCCAAAGGCTACGGCATCCCCGGCGTCGTCGTCGACGGCAACGACATCTTCGCCGTCAGCGAAGTCGCCAAAGCCGCTGTCGCCCGCGCCCGCGAAGGCCTCGGCCCCACCCTCATCGAAGCCAAGACCTACCGCATCAAAGGCCACTTCGTCGGCGACCCCGAGAAATACCGCACCAAAGAAGAAGTCCAGAAACATTTCGACGAGAGCGACCCCCTCAAAAACTTCGCCCGCAAGGTCACCGGCGCAAAATGGCTGACGCAGGCCGACCTCGACGCCCTCGCCGCCGAAGCCGCCCGCGACATCGAGCAGGCCGTCGCCGCCGCCCGCCAGGCGCCCTACCCCGAAGACAACGAACTGTACGCCGACCTCTACGTGGAAGGAGTGAGCTGACATGCGGCAAATAACCTTCTCCGAAGCCACCCTCGAAGCCATGGCCGAAGAAATGGCCCGCGACGACCGCGTCTTCGTCATGGGCGAAGACATCGCCCGCCAGGGCGGCATCTTCGGCCAATTCAAAGGCCTGCCCCAGCAGTTCGGCCTCGACCGGGTCCGCGACACGCCCATCTCCGAAACCGCCATCGTCGGCGCCGGCGTCGGCGCGGCCTTGGCCGGCATGCGGCCCGTCGTCGACATGCACTTCGCCGACTTCATCACCGTCTGCATGGACGAAGTCGTCAACCAGATGGCCAAAATCCGCTACATGTTCGGCGGCCAATGCACCATGCCCCTCGTCCTCCGCGCCCCCGACGGCATCATCCGCTCGGCGGCCGCCCAGCACTCCCAGAGCCTCGAATCCTGGTTCGTCCACGTCCCCGGCCTCAAGGTCGTCATCCCCTCCAACCCGGCCGACGCCAAGGGCCTGCTCAAAGCCGCCATCCGCAGCGACGACCCAGTCCTCTACTTCGAGCACAAAGCCCTCTTCCCCACCAAAGGGCCGGTGCCCGACGGCGACCACCTCACCCCCATCGGCAAAGCCGCCGTCGCCCGCCCGGGCCGCGACCTCACCATCGTCTCCTACTCCATGACCATGCACCGCGCCCTCGAAGCCGCCGAAAAACTGGCAGGGGAGGGGATCGACGCCGAAGTCATCGACCTGCGCACCATCTCGCCCATCGACACCGCCACCATCTACGCCTCGCTCGCCAAGACCCACCGCCTGCTCATCGTCCACGAATCGGTCAAAGCCGGCGGCGTCGGCGCCGAGATCGCCGCCCGCGTCGCCGAGGAAGCCTTCGACCTCCTCGACGCGCCCATCGCCCGCATCGGCGCCCCCTTCGTGCCCATCCCCTTCAGCCCCGCCCTCGAGCGGCTCGTCAAAACCACCGCCGACGACATCGCCCGGGCGGCGCAGCAGCTCTGCCACTGAGGCTATAGCCCCACCTCCCGCGGAGCCGCGGCGGGGCAGCGGCGCAGGTCGCCGTCCCGCCGCCGGGTCCGTCAGTTTTCCACGGCCTATGCGACACCATGGAAAGCGTGGCGATCAACATGGAAAAAACCACCGCTGCCCCCCTGCGGTACCAGGCGGTCCCCGCCCGCGCCGGGCGCACCGTCGTGGGCAGGCTGCTCCCGGGCACCGACCTGTTCGCAGGCCTCGAGGCCGTCTGCCGGGAGCACGGTATAAAATACGGCTATATCGACTGCGCCATCGGCTGCTTCAAAAAAGTAACCTTCGTATACGCCGTCCCCGCCGCCGGCACGCCCAGCGGCATCGCCTACACCCAGCCCGCCGTCTGCGAAGGCGTGCTCGAATTCTTCGGCGGCTCCGGGGTAATCTGCCAATCGGCGGGCGGCGAATACCTCATCCACCTCCACGGCAGCTTCTGCGACGAAAACGCCCACGTCCGGGGCGGCCACTTCCTCGCAGGCGGCAACATCGTCGTCACCACCCTCGACTTCGTCATCAACGAAATCCACGGCGCCAAACTATTGCGCACCTACGACCCGGAAACCGGGTTCGTCCAGATCAGCCCCGAACCCTCGCCAGCCTGAACCCCCGACGGGCAAAAACATTGAGGAGGGAAAAACCCGTGGCCACCAACTTCACCATGCCCCAGCTCGGCCTCACCATGACCGAGGGCACGGTCGGCAAATGGTTCAAGAAGATAGGGGAGAAGGTAGCCGCCGGAGAAGTCCTGGCGGAAATCTCCACCGACAAAATAACCAACCAGATCGAAGCCCCCGCCGCCGGCGTCCTGCTTGCCGTCCTCGTCCCCGAAGGCGGCGTCGCGCCCGTCAAAGCCGTCCTCGCTGTCATCGGCGCCCCCGGCGAAAAAGTCGACCCCGCGCTGCTCGAAGTCGCCGCCGCCGCCCCGGCCACCGCCCCGGCCGCCCAGGCCGCCGCCCCCGTAGCCCAAGCCGCTGCCGGCGACGGCCGCATTATCGCCTCGCCCCTCGCCAAAAAACTCGCCAAAGAAAAAAGCGTCGACCTCGCCCTCGTCACCGGCACCGGCCCGGGCGGCCGCATCGTCGAAAAAGACATCCTCGACTTCGCCGACCGCCGGGCCGCCGCCCCCAAAGCCACGCCGCTCGCCGCCAAGCTCGCCGCCGAGCACGGCGTCAGCCTGTCCGCCATCGCCTCTGGCGCCCGCATCATGGCCGGCGACGTCCTCGCCGCCGTGCCCGCCCCGGCCCCCGCGGCCGCGCCGCTGGCCGGCATGCGCAAAATCATCGCCGAGCGCATGAGCCTCAGCTGGCAGACAGCCCCCCACGTCACCCTCACCGTCGAAATCGACATGACCGCCGCCGGCCGCCTAAAGGACACCCTCGCCGCCGCCACCGGCGCCAAAGCCTCCTTCACCGAAATCATCGTCAAATGCGCCGCCAAGGCCCTCGGCGAATTCCCCGCCGTCAACGCCAGCCTCGTCAACGGCGCAATCGTCCAGCACCCCGCCGTCAACATCGGCGTCGCCGTCGCCCTGGAGGGCGGCCTCATCGTCCCCGTCGTAAAAAACGCCGCCGCCAAAACCGTCGGCCAGATCAGGGAAGACATCGCCGCCCTCAGCGCCAAAGCCCGCCAAGGCGGGCTCGGCCCCGACGACTGCACCGGCGGCACCTTCACCGTCACCAACCTCGGCATGTTCGGCACCGACCACTTCACCCCCATCATCAACCCGCCCGAGGCCGCCATCCTCGGCGTCTGCCGCGCCGTCAAGCGCCCCGTCGTGCAGGGCGACGACATCGTCATCCGCCCCATGGCCAACCTCTGCCTGTCCTTCGACCACCGCCTCATCGACGGCGCCGTCGCGGCCAAGTTCATGGCCCGGCTGAGAGCGCTGCTGGAAGAGCCGCTCCTTCTATTAGGTTAGCAGCACCAGCCGACCGGGACCGCAAAAAGCCCGGAGCACCGGAGCCGGAGGTTTGCGGTCCCGGTCGTTATCACGTCAGGACAACAAGTCCCCCCTATATAGGAGGTCCATTATGACCAAACGCATCGTCATCATCGGCGGCGGGCCCGGCGGCCACGTCGCCGCCATTCGTGCCGCCCAGCTCGGCGCCGCAGTCCACATCGTCGAAAACGAACACATCGGCGGCACCTGCCTCAACGTCGGCTGCATCCCCACCAAAGCCCTCCTCCACGCCGCCGAGCTCTACGACGCCGTCACCCACGGCGCCGCCTACGGCATCAAAGCCGAAAACGTCACCATCGACTGGCCGGCCGTCCTCGCTCGCAAACGCGCCACCGTCAGCCGCCTCGTCCGCGGCGTCGAAGGCCTCCTCAAAGCCAACGGCGTCGCCGTCCACCGCGGCCCCGGCGCCCTTGCCGGCCCCCGCGCCGTCGCCGTCGGCGGCGAAACGCCCGCCACCCTCGAAGCCGACGCCGTCATCCTCGCCACCGGCTCCGAGCCCGTGCGCCTTAACTTCCCCGGCGCCGACCTGCCCGGCGTCATCGACAGCACCGCCGCCCTCGCCCTGCCGGAAGTGCCCGCCTCGCTCGCCATCGTCGGCGGCGGCGTCATCGGCGTCGAATTCGCCGCCCTCTACCGCGCCTTCGGCGCCGAAGTCACCGTCATCGAAATGCTCCCCCAGATACTGCCCCCCGTCGACGGCGAAATCGCCGCCCTCGTCCGCGGCCACCTCGCCAAGCAGGGCATAAAATTCCTCACCGGCGCCCGCCTGAACGGAGTCAAACAGTCGGCCGGCGGCCTCACCGCCGTCGCCCTAACCGGCGACCAAAACGAAGAAATCACCGCTCAGCACATCCTCGTCGCCGTCGGCCGCCGGCCG
>MTLD01001164.1_pt1 | contig 14345 bp, 15 predicted proteins | sample 1982471 | NCBI WGS metagenome assembly MTLD01 (sample SAMN05712604, study PRJNA340218) | biofilm metagenome | isolation source: sample SPM anode biofilm adapted to -50 mV | place: USA | collected 2012-02-03
CGGCGCCGGACTCATCCTGGACGGAAGGTTATGGACTGGTGTCGACGGCGCCGCGGGGGAGCTTTGACATGTCCCGGTTGAGCCGCTCGGGCGACCCTGCGGCTGCGGCGCCCGTGGCTGCCTCGAACAGTACGCCTCGGCGACCGCCATATCCGGTGGGAGCGGTGACGCGGAAGCGGTCGCCGCGATGGCAAGGGGAGGGGATGCCGCGGCGCTCACCCTCTTCGCTGAGGCGGGACGCTATCTTGGCATCGCGGCGGCTGGGGTGGTGAATCTGCTGAACCTCGAGGCTGTTATCCTGGCGGGGGGCGTTTCAGGAAGCTTCGAACTTTTGGAGCCGTCCCTGCACCGGGAGCTTTCCGCGCGCAGCTTTGCCGTCCCCGGCGCCCGCGTCCGCATCCTGAAGGGGAGCCTCGGCAACGACGCGGGTGTCCTCGGTGCCGCGGCCCTCGCCTGCAGTTCCCTCCCGCTGTAGCTTTCGCAGATTCCTCTCATTATTCAGGCTCTCTTTCGCCGAAGGTATGCTATAGTTACCGCTGCCCCGCAGGCCAGGGGACACAAAAGACCCATGGAGGAGCTCATGTCGTTGCATAAAAGCTTCATCGCAGCAGTACTTTCCATTCTCCTTTTGACCGCAGCCGCTGCATCGTTCGCCGCAACTCCTGAAGAATCCCTCCGCAGCGCCTTTCCGCAGGTCCGCTTCGACAGCATAGCCCCGTCGGAAATCCCGGGACTGTACGAGGTGGTCGTCGGACAGAACATCTTCTACTACTACCCAGACAAGGAATTGATCGTGGCCGGCGAGATCTTTAACAAGGACGCCAAGAGTCTCACCGCCGAGCGCAAGGGGCAACTCACCGCTAAGCTTGTGAAGGATCTACCGCTGGACAAGGCACTGAAGATCGGTGACGGCAAAAAGGTGGTGATCGAGTTCACCGACCCGGACTGCCCCTACTGCAGGAAGGGTGCTGAGTACTTCACCAAGCGCAGCGACGTGACCCAGTACATCTTCTTCGCCCCGCTCGCGCACCCGGGCGCCATCACGAAGATCGAGTACATCCTCTCCGCCGAGAACAAGACCCAGGCCTACGACGCGATGATGCTCGGGCAGGAAATCCCCGCTTCGGCCAAGCCCGCGTCGCCGGAGATCAAGAAGCTGGCGCAGGAGCACATGGCGCTTGCAAGGAAAGTGGGTATCAGCGGGACGCCGACCTTCTTCGTCAACGGCCAGATGGTGGTGGGGGCTGACACGAAGAGGCTGGACGAGCTCCTCAAGTAACCCTTACGGCTCGGGTGTGACCGAGACGGTGCCGAACCTGCCGTCGTAGCCAGGATCGATCTCGACCTCGCCCCGCCGCATCCTGCCAATCGCGGCGGCGAGGGGCGCCGACAAGGCGGCGATCTCTTCAAGCGGCGCCTCAAGAAGGACGTGAAACTCGTTTCCCAACCGGCCCAGGAGCTCGAAGTAGAGCTTCTGGGCTTTTTTGCTGCCGCTTCCCACGTGAAGCGTCGCGGCGATCAGGTCGATGAGGGGAATGACGGAGCAGAAGGTAGGTGCCCCGGCAGGTCTCGTTCCGGGGGGACGATCCGCAACCGACTCCAGCCGGTGCAGCACCCCCACGGTCACCTTGCCGCCGCATGCCGGGCAGCGATAACCGTGGGCGACCGTTTCCGAGGGGGCAAGGCGGACGCTGCAGCACCTGTGGCCGTCGGCATGATACTTACCCTGCTCCGGGAAGAACTCGATGGTCCCGGCCATCCCTTCGCCGGAACTGATGGCGCGGTAGATCCCCCGGTAGGACGGGTCGGTGTCGAAGATGGTCGCTTCCCGCCCGAGTTTCGAGGCGGAGTGGGCGTCCGAGTTGGAGACGAGGGTGATGCCGTCGAGCGCGGAGATGCGCCAGTTCATGGAGGGGTCGGAGGAGAGCCCGGTCTCGATGGCGAAGACGTGCGGGGCGAGTTCCTCGAAGCACTCCTCGAGCGTGTTGAAGCCGGAAAAGGCGCCGAAGACGGAGAAGTGGGGGGTCCAGGCGTGGGCCGGGATGAGGAGCACCTCGGGGGACGCCTCGAGCAGCATGGCGAGGAGGTCCTTCGCGTCCAGCTTCAGGATCGGCCTGCCGTCCGAGGCGATGCTTCCGACCCTGGCGAGCCTCTGGTTCAGCCTGCGCACCGCGTCGAGGTCGGGCAGGAGCACCAGGCAGTGCACCTTCCTGGTGCGGCCGTTTTTACGGTAGATGCAGCTGATCTCGCCGCTGGGTAAGAAGGAGACCGGCGCGAGGCAGCGCTCCGGCACATCGGGGGCGCCGCAAGGTGGGGGGAGCTCCCGCAGCCGGAAGAGCCCGTTGCCGTCCGGGACGAGTTCGCGCTCGAGCTCCTCGAGCCACAAGGGGTGGGTGCAGTCGCCTGTGCCGATGACCCTGATGCCCTTCAGCTGCCCCCAGCGCCAGAGGCTCTCGAGGCAGAGGTCGCGGCTCGTGGCTATGGAGTAGCGCGAATGGATGTGCAGGTCCGCGATGAATCTCATCTGTGTCCCGGTGGGTGGTCCGCCTTAAGGCGCGGCGGGCGGGGGAGGCGGGGTGCTGGTGGACGGCTCAGCCGCTTACCTCGTTGCCGAACTTGTTGACCATGTGCTGACGGTAGCTCGATATGTCGCTGCGCAGCGAGGCGAGCTTCGCCATCTTCTCGTCGATCTTCTCGATGTGCTCGTCCAGTATCTCCACCAGGCGCGGCACCATGCGCTCGGTCTGCTTCGCCTCGCCGTACGCCGCGTAGAGCTCCTGCATTTCCCTGATGGTGAGGCCCAGTTCCTTCAGCTTGATGATGAACTTGATCCGGCGCACGTAATAAGGGGTGAAACCGCGGGTCGCGCCGTCGCTTCTGGGAACGCTCTCGATGATGCCTACCTCTTCCCAGTAGCGGATTGTCCTGGTGGTGAGCCCAAGCGCAGAGGCGACCTCCCCGATGGAGGTAACTTCCTCGCCGTCCGTCAATATGTCCATGGAGTCCTCGTGGTGTTAAATTCCAAGCTAATCTAGAACATGGCGTTCTGGGTGTCAATTGCTTTCCCGTCGTGAAGGTTCGGAAAAGTCCGCGATACGTCATACAAAATGCGCGGTTTACAAAACGACGTTTTTGGGATATGTAGTCCAAAAAACGTCAAAAGGAGGCCATTGCCATGGATGTTTTCCAGGCCATAACCGGGCGTCGCAGCATACGAAAGTACAAACCGACGCCGGTTGAACCAGGCAAAATAAAACAGGTCCTTAACCTCGCGCGTCTGGCGCCTTCCTGGAAGAACCTGCAGTGCTGGCGCTTCCTGGTGCTGACCGAGCCGGAGCGCATCGGCCGCCTGCTCGAGGTCTTCCCGGACGACAACCCGGGTAAAAAAGCGATCGCATCCGCGCCGTGCATCATCGTGGTTTGTGCCGATCCCAACGAGAGCGGCGTCGAAAACGGCATCGAGTACTATATCGCCGACGCGGCGCTGGCCTTCGACCATCTCTGCCTCGCCGCCTACGGTCTCGGGCTTGGGACCTGCTGGATGGGATGGTATGACGAGGAGCCCATCAGGGAGGCGCTCGGCATTCCCGCCACGATCAAGGTGGTGGGGCTCACGCCGCTTGGGTATCCCGACCAGTTCCCCAATCCCCGCCCGCGCAAGGAACTCGCGGAGGTTGCCTTCAGCGAGGAGTGGGGGAATACCCGGTGGTGAGCGGACGATGAATGTCGGATTTGCTGCCAAGGTGACCATGCCGAGGGTCGAGCGGCCGCACGAAACGGTGCTCGCCTTCCTAAAACAGCGCTTCCCGAAGATCCCGCCGGAGGTGTGGGAGCGCCGGGTCGCCGAAGGGAAGGTGCTCTCCGACGACGGTACGCCGATCACCCCCGAGACCCCCTACGCGCCGCAGAAACGGGTCTTTTATTTCAGGGAGATCGAGAATGAGCCGGTTATTCCGTTCACCGAAGAGATCCTCTTTCAAAACGACGAGCTGCTGGTGGCGTGCAAGCCCCATTTCCTTCCCGTCACGCCGGGAGGAGCCTACCTCGAACAGAGCCTACTGCACAGGGTGCGCAGACGGACCGGGATCGATCACATCGTGCCGCTGCACCGCATCGACCGCGAGACCGCCGGCCTCGTTCTCTTCTCCGTTAACCCCGCGACCCGCGGCCTCTACGGGGGACTTTTCCGGCAGGGGCGGATCGAGAAGAGCTACCTCGCGCTTTCCGAGGGGAAGGTGCCGGGTGAAAAGTGGCAGGTGGAGAACAGGCTCGTGCCGGGTGACCCCTGGTACACCATGACGGTCGCGCCGGGAGAGGCGAACGCCCGCTCGCAGATAACGCGCATCGGCGAACGGGGAGACGTGTCGCTCTTTTCGCTCGTCCCGCACACCGGCAAGACGCACCAGTTGCGGGTGCACATGAGCAGCCTAGGAATGCCGATCATGCACGACAGGCTTTACCCGCAGCTGCGCCCGCGGCAGTGCGACGACTTCGAAAAGCCGCTTCAGCTCCTGGCGCACACGCTCCGATTCAAGGATCCGGTGACCGGGAAACTCATGGAATTCCGGTCGAAACGTGAGCTTTTGTGGTAACCTAGAACGGTCTGCGGCTGAAGCAGGTCCGGCACACGGAGGTGCAAGATGGCCAAGAACGTGCTTTTGATGGTCGATTACGGCGTCAACAACAGCATCCATGTCGGCTTTTTCAAGATCCACCTGAAAGAGGCGGGATGGCGCGAGGGGCTCGTCGAGGGGACCTTTGAAAAGAGCATGGACCTTCCCGATGCGGTGATAGAGAAGGTGGTGCAGGAGGAGTTCGACAGCGCGGCGAACCAGGCCGGTTTCAAGAGGACCTGCTGCGAGCTGTTCGTCACCGAGGATGAACTGAAGTTTTGCTGGGACTGGAACACCCCTTAGCATGATTGCCAGATATTAAATATCTGGACAAGATCCACGAGGATTGGTTAATATCCCACCTATGAAAAAACCCGCAGCAATATTCATTATTTTCTTCACTCTGGCAGTGGTAGGTTTTGGAACATGGCAACTCTTCAAAGGGAATTTTGAGGCGGCGTTCTCTTCCTTTCCATTCCTGCTGATCATCTACTTTTTTATTAAACCTTACCGTAGCACCTGACGATAAGCGTCACATCCTTTTTGAGACTCATGATGCTTTCCCGCAGCGCGTTGAGGCTGCAGTGAAAGTTCCGGTTTCGCATTGGCATCGATTACCGGCTGCTCTTGTGTAATGTCGATGGGAGAAATCATGTCCAATTGTGTGCTCGTTATCGATGACTCTGCCGCCATACGGGAACAGGTGGTGCGTACCCTGAAAGATGTCGGCCTTTTCGAGCAGTACCGGGAAGCGCGGGACGGCCTGGAAGGGTTCAAGACGCTGATCGACTCCAAGGCCGACCTCGTCATCTGCGACGTCGACATGCCGCGCATGGACGGCTACAAGTTCCTGCAGTTGGTGGCATCGCGCCCCGACCTGCAGGGGATTCCCATCATCATGCTGACCGGCATGATGGACTTCAACTCCAAGATCAGGGGGCTCGAACAGGGGGCAAGCGACTACCTCACCAAGCCGTTTGATCCCGGCGAGCTAGTGGCGCGGGTCAGGGTACAACTGAAGATCAAGTCCCTGCAGGACGATCTGAGGAAGGCCAACGAGCAGTTGAAGCGCCTGACCAACATCGATCATCTCACCAACCTCTTCAACAGGCGTTACCTGGCCGAGATAATGGACGGCGAGTTCATCAGGGCCAGACGCAACCATGAAAACCTCTCCCTCGTCATTTTCGACATCGATTACTTCAAGAGTGTGAACGATACCTACGGGCATCAAAACGGTGATGTAGTGCTTTCTGCCGTCGCGGGTATTGCCCAGCAACAGATGCGCGCCTACGACAGCGCAGCGCGTTACGGCGGCGAGGAATTCGTGCTGGTGCTCCCGGGCACCGCGCTCGAAGGTGGCGTCATCGTTGCCGAGCGCCTGCGCCAGGCCGTGCTTGAATCCTCCTTTCCTCCCCCTATGGAAGACCTCACCCTCACCATCAGCGCCGGGGTCGCCACCTACCCGGGCCCGTCCGTTGAGAACATCGACTCGCTGTTTCGCCGCGCCGACGAGGCGCTCTATCGGGCAAAGCAGAGCGGTAGAAATCGCGTGGAGATGATGCCGACCTGAGAAAAATTAGATCAGCTTAAGAAATTAACTTGAAAAAATTCTAATTTGATTGTAAACGTACCTTCTGTTCGACACCGAACCAGGAGGACGTCCCATGGACAGTTTTGACGAAGCCTACGCCAGGTACCTGAAGTTGCTCGCTAAGCTCGATCGTACCGACGATGTTGCGGAAAAGAACCAGCTCTTTCGCCAGTTGACGCACCTGCTGTGTGAGCTGGAGCAGAATCTGAAAGCCGTGAAGGTAAAGCAGGGTGAAAGTTGGTCCAGGCGCGAAGAGCTCGCTTATTGGATCTAGTTTTTTCTCCATCGTTTTTCGTCAGACCTCCACTCAACATATCCCTCCGTTGTCAGGTCCTTCGCGTCTGCCGCTCCTGCGTAATTCATTAAGATGTTTGACACATTCCGTTACTCTTATATCCTGTAATTAAAGCTCCTGGCGGTGAGCCTTCCGCGACGCGCACCGTTTTATCTCAATCCCAACTGGAGGAGGTTGCCATGAAGATTCTGGTATGCATAAAGCAAGTGCCGGATATGGAGTCCCGTTTCAGGCCAGACGCTTCGGGTGTCTGGTACACCGAGACGGACCTTGCCTTTAGAGTGAACGAGTACGACGAGTACGCCATAGAGCAGGCCGTGGTGCTCAAGGAACAACTGGGCGGTGAGCCTGAGGTTACCGTGCTGTCGTTGGGGCCTGACCGTGTGGTCGAGGCGATCAAGAAGGGGCTGTCGATGGGCGGGGATCGCGGCGTACATGTGCAAGATCCGGTGGCACACCTGAAGGACTCCTGGCAGGTGGCTTCGATAATCGCGGCCTATGCCGCCGGGGAAGGGTTCGACCTTATCCTCACCGGGTTGCAGTCGCAAGATCGCGGCTCCGCACAGGTCGGCGTGACCATTGCGGAGCTGCTCGACTATGCCTGCGCCACCACCGTGGTCGGTTTTGAGTATGCCGATGGCACCGTTACGGTGCAGCGTGAGCTGGAAGGAGGGGTGAAGGGGACGGTGCGTCTGAAGACGCCGGCCGTGGTGACCTGCCAGTTGGGGCTGAACCAGCCGCGCTACCCGACACTGCCAAATATCATGAAGGCGAAGAAGAAAGAGGTCCGCGTCATCCCCGTGACCGAGCTGCTGCATCAGGAACAAAGGGTGGTTCCGGTAGACTTCCGGGCTCCGGCCAAAAAGGGAAGCGCCGTGGTGCTGGAAGGGGAACTCGCCGACCAGGTCGACCGTCTCATCGGGATACTGAAAGACAAGACAGCGGTGCTGCGCTAGGGGGATGCCATGAAACTCTTACTGATCGGTGAATGCCGTGAAGGCAAGTTGTTGGAATACAGCTATGAACTCTTCGGGTTCGCGTCCCAGGCGGGAGCAGAGACCGCGATGCTCATCGTTGGCGGCGAGGGAACCCTTCCCGGATACGGTGGTACCGTCTACCTCGCCGATGCCGGCAAGTACGGCGAATACAACCCGGACCTGCACAAGCGCCTGGTGCAGGGGGTAGTCGAGCGGGAGCGGCCGGACTACGTGGTGTTCATGCACACCTCCTACGGCTGGGATCTGGCGCCGCGGGTCGCGTCCCTGTTAAAGGTGCCGCAGGTTTCCGAGGTGGTTGCGCTGGCGGAAGGGGGAGGCTTTGAGCGGCCCTGCCTGAGCCAGAAGATGCGTCAGGTAGTGAAGCCGCAGGGAACGCCCGTCGTGCTCACCCTGCAGGGAGGAGCCTTTCCCGCGCTGGTGCCGGGAGGGACGCCCCAGGTACAGCCGGTCGACGCGGCGGGGGAGGGGAGGCTCGAGTTTCTGGGCTATGAAGCGGCGGCGCGCAAGGGGGTGGATCTGACCAAGGCCGAAGTGATCGTCAGCGTCGGTCGTGGTGTCGGGAAGAAGGAGAACATCCCGGTGATCGCAGAGCTTGCCAGGGCGCTCGGAGGTGAGGTCGGGGCGAGCCGACCCGTCGTGGACAGCGGATGGATGGATGCAGGGAGCCAGGTCGGGGTGACCGGGCAGACGGTGAGCCCCAAGCTGTACGTGGCGTGCGGCATCAGCGGCGCCATTCAGCATCTGGCGGGGATGAAGAAGTCCGGGTTCATCGTAGCCATCAACAAGGACAAGGACGCCCCCATAGCCGGGGTAGCCGACGTGCTGGTGGTGGCCGACGTGATGCAGTTCGTCCCAGCGCTGACCGCGAAGCTGGCAAAGTAGCCTAGCTGCTGGCGAACCCTTTGAACCGCAAGGAACACCGCTGACACAAAAAAAGGCGCGACAGCCATCGGCTGCCGCGCCTTCTCTTACTAAAGCCTGCTACGCCTACCGCATCAGCTCCAAAAACTCCTCTTCACTCAGAACGCTCACGCCCAACTGCCGCGCCTTCTCGAGCTTGCTCCCGGCGTCGGCGCCGGCCACCACATAGTCGGTCTTCTTGGAAACGGACCCCGCGGCGTGCGCTCCTTCCTGCTCAACCATCTTCTTGGCCTCGTCCCTGGTGAATTTCTCCAAGGCGCCGGTGAAGACGAAGGTCTTGCCGGTGAACCGCCCGCCCACGCGCTTCTCCTCGACCTTGGGACTCACCCCGGCCTCTTTGAGCCGCTCGATCACCTTCAGGTTCTCTTCGTTTCTGAAAAAATCGGCGATGCTCGCCGCCACCTGAGGACCTACCTCGCGGATGCTGGTCAGCTCTTCTTCGCCGGCCTTGGCAAGGTTGTCGATACTGCCGAAGGCCGCGGCCAGAAGCTTCGCGGTGTGCTCCCCCACGTGCCTTATGCCGAGCGCGAAGATGAGCCTTGAGAGCTCACGCTCCTTGCTCGCCTCGATGGCGTTCAACAGGTTCTCGGCAAGCTTCTTCCCCATCCGCTCGAACTGCATGAAATCCTCTTCCTTGAGCGCATAGATGTCGGCCACGTCCCTGATGAGCTTCAGACTCAGCAGCTGTTCGATGAACTTGTCCCCGAGCCCCTCGATATCCATGGCGCGCCGGGAGGCGAAATGCTTCACCCGCTCGAGCAACTGCGCGGGGCAGGCGAAGGCGACGCAGCGGACGGCAACCTCGTCGGGGATACGCACCACTTCGCCGCCGCACACCGGACAATGAGCGGGGACCTCCGGCTTGACTGCACCTTCGGGGCGCTTGTCCAGCTGTACCTGCACCACGGCGGGGATGACGTCGCCGGCACGCTCGACGATGACGGTGTCACCTTCCCGGATGTCTTTCCGCTCGAGCTCTTCCCAGTTGTGCAGCGTGGCCCGGGAAACCATGACGCCGGAGACGTTCACCGGCTTCAAAAACGCAACCGGGGTGATGACACCGGTACGCCCGACGGAATGGAAGATCTTCTCGACTACCGTCGTCGCCTGCCGGGGAGGGAACTTCCAGGCGATGGCCCAGCGCGGAGAACGGCTCTTTTCCCCAAGCTCGCGCTGCATGGTGAAGGAGTCCACTTTCACCACGACGCCGTCAATCTCGTAGGGGAGCTCCTCGCGTTGCTCCATCATCTCCTGGTAATAGGCGAGCATCGCCCCGATGCCCTTAACCACGCGGGTAAGCGGATTCACAGGGAGGCGCCATTTGGGAATGGTCTCCAGGAAATTACTCTGGGAGGTGAAGTCGGCGCCGTAAATCTCCCCCGGTGCATAGCAAAAGATGCTAAGCGGGCGCTTCGCGGTGATGCGGGAGTCGAGCTGACGCAGTGACCCGGCGGCCGCGTTCCTCGGGTTGGCGAAGGGTGGTTCTCCCGCCTCCTCGCGCTCCTGATTGAACTTGCGGAAGGGGGCAAGCGGCAGGTACACTTCGCCGCGCACGGTAAGAAGCTCAGGGGCCTTGTCCGTCTCCAGGCGCAGCGGCACGTCCTTGATCGTCTTCAGGTTCTGCGTCACGTCCTCGCCCACGACGCCATCACCACGGGTCGAGCCGATCTCCAAAAGCCCCTGCCGGTACACGAGCTCCACGGCGACACCGTCCATCTTCGGCTCGCAGACGTACGCGATCTCCGCGTCCCCGGAAAGACCTAAGAAGCGCTTGACCCTGTCGTCGAAGTCGATCATGTCCTGCTCGGTGAAGGCGTTTTCCAGCGAGAGCATGGGGAGGGTGTGGCGCACCTGGGAAAACTTGGCGAGCGGCCTGCCTCCTACGCGTTTGGTGGGTGAATCGGGGAGGGCGAGCTCCGGGAACTCGGTTTCCAGCGCGAGCAGCTCGCGAAACAGCGCGTCGTACTCCGCGTCGGTTATTTCCGGCATGTCCTGCTCGTAGTAAAGTCGGTTGTGGCGCTCGATCTCTTTTGCGAGCCGAACGATGCGCTCCCCTGCGGCTTGTGCTTCCATTTTCTCGGACCTCGATGGCTTTTGTCGTGAACGCTGCTTTATAGCACACCCTTTGAGATATTTAAACGGGAGATGGTTTGCCGCGCGTCATCAAAGATAAGCGCGGCGGCCTCGTTGTTAAGCTCGCGGCTGTCGCGCGGAAGGTTCACCAGACGACACTTAAGCTGAGTGGCATCAGGTGTAAGCCCGGTGGCCGAACCCCGACAAACATCCCTGCCGCCTGGCTCGTTGTCCGGGACCGCACTTCTTTAATCTGACACCTTGAAATAGCAAAAGCACCTCTTACTTTGTTAATATAAGCCTCTATATTAACAAGTGAGACCGGCTCATTAAGGCATGGCGCCCATTTCCCGCCATGACATGACCAATTGAGATGAGGAGAGCGCCCCGCTGTGGTAAAAATGACACGCACTCGTCGCTTGCCGGGACGTAAATTAGCAAATGCTGGTCTTACTTTGTTTCACTGCACCCATACATTAACAAATTGCACCCATACATTAACAAACTGCACCCCTGTTTTGCTTAAAGCAGGCCTTACATTAACAAACTGCGCCCCTGCGTTTTCTTGAAGCTGACCTTGCATCAAAAAAAGCGCCCCTGCTTTTCTCTAAAGCGACCTCTAGATTAACAAATGCACGCCCGGTCTTCCTTCTCGGTCGTGCGCAGAAGGTTAAACCAGAGGTGGAGGAGGGAGGCGCGATACCGCCTTGCATTGCCCAGCGGCATCTGGTAACAATACGGCGGCTTTTTTCGACTCGCAGAGGAACACATGCTCGACCTTACACGTTTAAATCCCGAACAGCTTGCCGCGGTAAAGCATACCGAAGGGGCACTCCTGGTTCTTGCCGGTGCCGGTTCCGGTAAGACTGGCGTCATCACGTATCGCATCGCGCACCTTATCTTGAACCTGAAGGTGCCGGCGGACCGCATCCTGGCCGTTACCTTCACCAACAAGGCGGCTAAGGAGATGAAGGAGCGCGTGGAGCACCTCGTCGGGCGCCGCGATTCGAAAGGGATCGTCCTCTCGACCTTCCACTCCCTGGGAGTGCGCGTGCTCAAGCGGGACATCGAACGCTTGGGGTACAAGAAGAACTTCTCCATCTACTCCACCGCCGATCAGGTGGGGCTCGTGCGCCAGATCGTTCGCGAGGTGAACACGGACAGCAAAAAGTACGATCCGGAAAGCATCATCTGGCGCATCTCCGGTGCGAAGAACAAGCTGATCCCACCCGACCGCTTTACGCCGAACCCGCTGGACGACGTGGATATGATGGCCGCCCTGGTCTATCCCCGTTACCAGTCCGCGCTGAAGGCGTTCAACGCCATCGACTTTGACGACATCATCATGCTCACCGCCGAGCTTTTACAGCACCATCAGCCGGTGTTGAAGCACTGGCAGGAACGCTTCAGCTACCTAATGGTGGACGAGTACCAGGACACGAACTCCTCCCAGTACCTCCTGGTGAACCTTCTGGCCGCAGGCAGCGGCAACCTCTGCGTGGTCGGCGATGACGACCAGTCCATCTATGGCTGGCGCGGCGCCGATGTCGGGAACATCCTCGACTTCGAGAAGGACTTCAAGGGGTGTCGCACCATAAAGCTCGAACAGAACTACCGCTCCACCGGCAACATCCTCGATGCCGCCAACAGCGTGATCGGCAACAACAAGGTAAGAAAGGCCAAGCGCCTCTGGACCGCATCGGGACAGGGGCCGCTCATCGACCTCTGCATCGTGCAGGACGACGAGGAGGAGGCAACCAGCGTGGTCGAGCGCATCCAGTTGGAGCGCTTCAAGAAGGACATCCCCTACAGCGACTTCGCCATCCTCTACCGCACCAACGCGCAGAGCCGCGCCTTCGAGGAACAACTTCGTTTCGAGGACATCCCCTACGTTCTCGTCGGGGGCACCCAGTTCTTCGAGAGGAAGGAGGTCAAGGACTCCCTTTCCTACCTGAAGGTGATTGCGAACCCTCTGGACGAGGTGGCTCTTCTGCGCATCGTCAATTTCCCGCGGCGCGGCATCGGCGACAGCACGGTGATCCGCATCAACCAGTGGTCGCTGGAAAAGGAGATCCCGCTCTTCGAGGCGTTTAGCCGCGTAGCCGAGATCGAGGGGATCGCCGACAACATAAAAGAGAAGGTGCACGTCTTCCACCAGACCCTTCTCGACGCCGCGGCGGCGTTCAAGGAGGAGGGGGGACTCGCGGAGCGGGGTAAGCTGCTTTTCGAGAAGCTGAAGATCGAGGAAGAGATCTTCCGCACCATCGATGACCAGAAGGCAGCGCGCCGTAAGGTGGAGAACGTGGAGCAGATCATCAACTCCATGGCCGCGTACGAGGAGCGGGTGCCGCAGGCGACGCTAGGGGGCTTCATCGAGAAGGTCTCCCTCATGGACGAGGACCGTTTCTCGGGCAAGGACAAGAAGGACCACGGCAAGGACGCGGTGACCCTCATGTCGCTGCACTCAAGCAAGGGGCTCGAGTTCCCCTTCGTGTTCCTGGTCGGGATGGAAGACGAGATCCTGCCGCACAAGCGGGCCATATACGAGGACGACACCATCGACGAGGAGCGCCGCCTCTGCTACGTCGGCATCACGCGGGCGAGGCAGCAGCTCGTGATGACGCGTACGCTGTACCGGAAGAAGTACGGGAAGCTCGAGGAACGGGTCCCCTCCAGGTTCCTGGAGGAGATCCCGGGAAACGTCTTGAACGTGCAGCAAAGCGGGGTGGCGCGCGAGGTCACGCCGGAAGAGGCGGAAAAGAGTGCGGAGGATTTCTTCGCCAAGATGAAGGCGATGATGGGGTAGGGGCGAATATTCGCCCCTAAGGTTTGCCGAGGGTTTTCTGCCCCGGTTTCCAGCCGAGCGGGCAGAGCGAGCCGGTCTGCAGCGCCTCGAGAACGCGCATGGTCTCCTCGATGCTTCTCCCCACGTCGAGGTTGTGCACGACCTGGTACTGGAGCACCCCTTCCGGGTCGATGATGAACAGCGCGCGCAGGGCGACCCCATCTTTTTCGTCGAGGCAGCCATACTTCGTGGCGACTTCCTTCTTGATGTCTGAGAGCAGTGGATAGCGCAGGTTGCCCAGGTCGCCGCGCTGGACCCAGGCGAGGTGGGAGTACTTGCTGTCCGTGGAAGCGCCCAAAACGACGGTGTTCAACTGCTCAAAGCCTGCGAGCGCTTCGTTGAACCCCTTGATCTCCGTCGGGCAGACAAAGGTGAAGTCCATCGGGTAGAAGAAAAGGACGACCCATTTGCCGCGGAACTCGTCGAGGGATACCTGCCGGAACTCCTTGCCCTGAGTGGTGCTGACCCAGGCATCGAGCTTGAAGCCGGGGGCCGGATCACCTACCTTGGCGGTCTGCTGGAGATCCTCCGCACCTGTCGCAGAAGGAGCGGATGCGAAGAGGGAGAGGGCCAGCGCGGCTAACAACGTAACGGTGGAAAGTTTCATCTGTCGCTCCTGTGCCTGACGCTATCTGCTTTACTGTTTACGTTTTCCGGTATAATTCAACGACGCTACATCATACCCTAGCTCTGTATGAGCAACCAACAAAAACTTTTCACCCAGTGCTTAGTATGGTATTGGTGTGGCAAACCAAACACAAAGGAGCAACATAATGACTGAAGAAAAAAATCCCGTGGTCATCATGGAAACCTCGATGGGTACCGTTAAGATCGAACTCTTCAAAGATAAGGCCCCCATCTCCGTCCGTAACTTCCTCTCCTATGTCAAGGACGCATATTACGACGGCACCATCTTCCACCGCGTCATCAAGAATTTCATGGTGCAGGGGGGCGGTCTGGACGAGAGCATGCAGCCGAAGAAGACCAAGTTCGCCATCAAGAACGA
>MTLD01000235.1_pt1 | contig 14343 bp, 13 predicted proteins | sample 1982471 | NCBI WGS metagenome assembly MTLD01 (sample SAMN05712604, study PRJNA340218) | biofilm metagenome | isolation source: sample SPM anode biofilm adapted to -50 mV | place: USA | collected 2012-02-03
CATTTGTAACCCTTGACCCCGGTCTATACACCGTCAAAGGGAGGGGGAGTTGAGTGTCCGCTCAAAAACGTCCTGATAGACGCAGCGATACCGGCGGCATCCAGCCTCAGCATGGCGCGTAGCTCCTTCTGGTCGCCCTGGGGAATCTGGCTGTCGGGATAGCCGAGACGCAATACCCGTATGCCGCGCATTTCCTGTTCTTCCAGCACTTCGAGAACCGCGCTGCCAAAGCCCCCCTGCAAAACATTTTCCTCAAGGGTGACCAGACAACCGTATTTACGGGCCATCAGCAGAATCATCACTTCATCCAGCGGCTTGACAAAACGGGCATTGATGACCGTCAGACTGGGGCCGCCGGTGCGCTCAAGCAGTTGGGCAGCTTCAAGCGCGGGATAAACCAGGGATCCCAAGGCCAGCACAGCGCCGTCCTGTCCCTCGCGGAGAAGCTCCGCGCAGCCGACAGGAAGCGGCGAAATGATCTGGTCCAGGGCCACTCCCACACCATTGCCGCGCGGATAACGCAGCGCAGCCGGGCCGTTCAGATGCAGAGCAGTGGCCAGCATGTGCTGCAACTCATTTTCATCCTTGGGCGCCATGACCGTCATATTGGGCAAATGCCGCAAAAGGGAGATATCCAGCGCGCCATGGTGGGTCGGACCGTCATTTCCCACCACGCCGGCCCGGTCCAGGGCAAAGGTAACGGGCAGATTCTGCAGGCAGACATCATGGAAAATCAGGTCGTAGGCCCGTTGCAGAAACGAGGAATACACGCTGAAAAACGGGCGCAGGCCCTCGGCAGCCAGACCAGCCGCAAAGGTGACGGCATGCTGCTCGGCAATGCCGACATCGAAGAATCGTTCAGGATGCTGCTTGGCAAAAGGAACCAGGCCGGTGCCGTCCGGCATGGCGGCGGTCACCGCCACGATGCGGTCATCATCGGCAGCCAGTTTGCAGAGCGTAGAACCGAAGATGGCGGTATAGGAACACGCTCCGCCCTTTGCCTTGATCACCTTGCCGGTTTTCAAATCAAACGGCCCCACCCCGTGAAACAGGGCCGGATCTTTTTCAGCCGGTTGATACCCCTTCCCCTTTTTCGTCAGCACATGAACCAGCACCGCATCATGATACTTTTTGACGTTTTCAAGGGTTTCCAGCAGCATGGGCAGGTCGTGGCCATCGATCGGGCCGACATACTCGAAACCAAAGGCCTGGAAGAGCATGCCGGGAGTCAAGAATCCCTTAAAAGAGTCCTCAACCTTTTTGGCCACATGCAGCAAATCCTTGCCCACGGTGTCGAGACGGCTGAGAAAGGATTCCACATTCTTCTTGAAACGGTAGACGAATTCGCTGGAACCGGTGCGGGTCAGGAAATTGGAAAGCGCTCCGACATTTTCGGCAATGGACATTTCATTGTCATTGAGAATCACGACCATGTCCCGGTTCATGTGACCGGCATGGTTCATTGCCTCGTAGGCCATGCCACCGGTCATGGAGCCGTCGCCGATTACCGCCAGCACCTTGTTTTTGCGGCCCGCCAGATCGCGACCGGCGGCAAAGCCGGTTGCGGCCGAGATGGAAGTGGATGCGTGGCCCACATCGAATGAATCATGAGGCGATTCATCCCGCTTGGGAAAGCCGCTGATGCCGTTCAACTGACGCAGGGTCGCAAAACGGTCGCGGCGGCCGGTGAGCAGTTTGTGGGCATAGGCCTGGTGCCCCACATCCCAGACGATCTTGTCGTCAGGTGTGGAAAACACCCGGTGCAGGGCGATGGTCAATTCTACCACCCCCAGACTGGGAGCCAGATGCCCGCCGTTTTTGGAGCAGGTTTCGATAATCACTTGACGCAACTCCGTCGCCAAATCAGGAAGCAGCCCGGACGGTATACTCTTCAAATCAGCGGGGGAGTTAATTGAATCCAAAATTGCCATAGCTACCCATTAGTTTTTGCGATTAACATTAATCTTCAGCCAAGGCGTCAACATATCCCCTCTCCACGAGGGAGAAGGGTTAAGGTGAGGGGGAAAACGCAACTTTGGACCGCTGTAGTTGCCCCTTCATCCGACCTTCGGCCACCTTCTCCCTTAGGGAGAAGGAACTGGCTGAAAATCAACGACAATCGGATTAGTTTTTGCGTTTAACGATGTATGCAGCGATCTCCCGCAGGGGATCAGCCTCGCTTCCGAAGATCTCCAGCGCCTTGAAGGCCTCGTCCATCATGGCCTTGGCTTCCTGCTTGGCCGCAGCCAGTCCGATCACCGCCGGATAGGTGGCCTTGCCGCGAGCTTCATCGGACCCTGCGTCTTTACCGATTTCTTCGGTGGTTCCCTCGATATCAAGGATATCGTCGGCAATCTGAAAGGCCAGTCCGGCTGCCTCGCCATAGCGGGTGATGGCTGCCAGTTTCTTCTCGTCCGCCCCACCCAAAATGGCTCCGGCCACCACCGCAGCCTTGATCAGCGCACCGGTCTTATGGGTATGGATATACTGAACCGTGGGCAGATCGATATCTTTCCTTCCCTCGCTCTCCATATCGACCACCTGCCCGCCCACCATGCCGTATGAACCGGCGCACGTGGCAATCTGGTTGATAACCGCCAGCCGTCCGGCAGGCGGTACGCTGGCGGCAAAGCGGGGATCGCTCATCAGCTTGAAGGCTTCGGTCAACAACCCATCACCGGCAAGGATGGCGATAGCTTCGCCGAACACCTTGTGATTCGTGGGATTGCCGCGCCGGAAATCGTCATCGTCCATGGCCGGGAGATCATCATGAATAAGGGAGTAGGTATGGATCATCTCCATGGCACAGGCAGCCGGAATTGCAACCTCCGTATCGCCGCCAGCAGCCTGGCAGGCTGCCAGCATCAGGATCGGCCGAACCCGCTTGCCTCCGGCAAAGACCGAATACCGCATGGACTTGTGCAGGCTGTGGGGAAGTTCCGACTCCTTGGGAAGGTACTTGTCCAGCGCAGCGTCAATACGAGCGCACTGTTCTTTGAGATATGCTTTCAGGTCCATAGGTTTTCCTTTTTTGTTTAAATTACTCTTCCGGTTCAAAAGGCTCGCGGCTGAAACTGCCGTCCTTGCGTTTCAGCAGCACTTCCACCTTTCGCTCAGCCTCGTCCAGTTTCTTGGTGCAGAAGGCGGCATGCTTGACACCTTCTTCAAAGGCCTTGAGGGAATCATCCAGAGAAAGAGAGCCGCCTTCCAGCTTCCGTACTATATCTTCCAACTTTTTCAGGGCTGTTTCAAATTTTTCAGTAGCCATGGTCAAAACCTCGATTGATCGTTCAGTATTTCAGAATCAATAACAGGCGTCAAGCGTTAGAGTTCCAGATCTTCCACCCGGCACGCCGCTTTGCCTTGCCGGAAACTGATCCGAACGTGATCTCCGATTGCCAGACGGGATGCGTCACTGACTACTGTTTTATCGTCAAGCCGGGAGGTAATGGAATAGCCTCTCGATAGCGTGGCCAATGGCGACAGAACATCCAGCCGGGCGGCATTGCTCCCGAATTCCTGTTTAGCCCCTTCCAGCCGCAGCAGCATCAATCGCTCGGCCTGCGATGACAACAACATCAGACGCTGCCGCAAATGCTCCAGCCGAGTTAGGGGAGAGTGTTGCAAAAGAAGCCCCTCCAAACGGTCGAAGCGATCGCGCAATCTTGTGACCGAGTTGTGTAACGCCAGCTCCAGCCGGGCGTTCAGGTCGTCAACCCTTTGGGAAAGGTGCCCCAGCGTAGCGCTGGGATCGGCCAGCAGACGCCGCAGAGAGGATACGCGCGATTCCAGGGTGGAAAGACGCGTTTCCATGGCAAGCCGCAAACGGTGATTGAGCGCTTCCACCTGGCTGCGCAGCTCATTGGCGCTGCCGATTACCAGCTCCGCAGCAGCCGATGGGGTCGGAGCGCGCAAATCGGCGACAAAATCGCAGATGGTCCAATCGGTTTCATGCCCCACGGCGGAAATGACCGGAATGGCGGAACGGTACACGGCCCGCGCCAAGACTTCTTCGTTAAAGGCCCACAGGTCTTCCAGCGAGCCCCCTCCCCGGCCGACAATCAGGACATCCGCCAGCTTCAGGCGGTTCATATCCTCCACGGCGCGGGCGATTTCCAGGGCTGCCCCCTCCCCTTGCACGCGTACCGGATAGAGCAGTATTTCCAGGGAAGCGAAGCGGCGTTTGAGCACATTGATGATATCGTGGATTGCAGCGCCTGAAGCTGAGGTGATAACCCCAACTCTGCGAGGAAGGCAGGGCAAGGGGCGTTTGTGCCGCTCATCAAAAAACCCCTCCCCGGCCAAACGTTCCTTGAGTTGCGCGAATGCGGCCTGGAGCGCTCCCACGCCTGCCGGTTCAAGGTACTCGCAAATCAACTGGTATTCGCCGCGCTGGTCATACACCGAAATGCGGCCGCGAACGATCAACGCCATGCCATCGCTCAGGCGGAATTTCAGGTTACGGGCCGAGCCTTTGAACATCACGCAACGCAACTGGGCTCCGGCATCCTTGAGTGAAAAATAAAGATGCCCCGAGGAGGGCTGAGACAGGTTGGACACTTCCCCCTGTACCCACACCTGCTCGAAATTCTCCTCCAGCACTTCGCGCAGCAAGGCGGTCAGACGGCTGACCGTGAGAATGGTTTTTTCTGAAAAGAGGTCCATAACGTGCCGCACCCTACCACACCCGTTGAAAAGGTGTCAAACCAGTTGACCACCAATGGCAAATTGACTAGTATCAACGATTCATAAGCGGCATTTTTTCCGCAATTCCCTACAGACGGCGGACTGAGCGACATGCAGAATTTTCCTTATATAATTACTATTGCTTCGGAAAAAGGCGGCGTCGGCAAAACCACCCTGGCCACCAACCTGGCCATCTATCTGACCGCCATGCGCAAAGACCTGCCGGTTACCATCTTTTCCTTCGACAACCACTTCACCATTGACCGGATGTTCGAAATCAAGGGGCAGAATGTCAAAGGTACCGTGCGTGAGTTTTTACTGGGCGAAAAAGGCTCCGTCCTGGCGCATACCGGCCAGTACGGCGTGGATTACATCCCCTCCTCCGCCGAACTGGCCGAGGTCCAGGAAAACTTCAGGGGACCCATGACATTGTCGCGCATGCTGGCTGAATCCAATTTGCCGGGCATCGTGATCATCGATACCCGTCCCGATCTCAACATCCTGACCCAGAATGCCCTTTTCGCCGCCGACCGGGTTCTGATACCAGTCAAGGATATGCCCAGCCTGGAGAACTGCAAGAACATCTTCGCCCTCTTCGACCGGCATAATATCGACAAGAAAACCCTGATGCTGCTTCCCTGCCTGATTGATTCGCGTATCAAGTTCGACAGTGTTTTCAGGGACCAGAAAACCCTGCTGCGGGCCTTTGCCGCCAACCGCGGCTACCGCTCCATGGACAGCTTCATTTCCAAAAGCCCCAAGGTGGAAAGCCTCAACACCAATCCCGAGGGCAGGATTTATCCGATCCTGACCCACGCCCGCGGAACCGAGGTTCACAACCAGTTCGCCGAAATTACCAATGAAATCCTGACCGGCTACGACGCCACGCCCGAGTCGCGCACCTATCTGTATGCGCGCTGGCTGGCTGAAAAAGAGGGACAGAAAAAGGAATCATACCTGGCGCGACTGGAAGGGCTGGCGCAACACTGTCCGATCTGCGGAGCGCCGCTTTCCGAACAGCCGGAAGGGCGCGGTTATTATTATGAATCGTCGGACCGGGCTGTGCGTGGATTTCTGCATAGCGATTGTTTTGCCGACATGCTGTGCGGAACGCTGTATGGATTGCACGCCGATTCCCAGGCTCACGGCGCAGCCAGGACAGTAATCTCCGAAAAGGCCAGAAAGTCGATTTCCCTGTTTTTGCCGCGTGAACAGGACGGCTCGTACCAGCTCGACTACAGGCAGTTCAACCTGGACGGGGAGCAGGCTTTTCAAAAAGAAGTTCCGCTCACCGGGTTTGCCGAAGGGTGTTTTGACGGCCTGAATGATCGTCTGTTTCTGTTTTTGAACGAGGGACTATCCGGGTTTGAGGGAAAACTGCGCGAAGGCAACTGGCTCACGGTTTATTCCGTTGACCCCCGCAACCCTGAACAAGTACTGCATGAACAATATTACCGGATGGTGCAGCAGATGCAGGCCCGCATCGGAGAACAACTGCAAAGGACCCTCTGAAATGAATCAGATATCCATCTCCCCCCTCAACACTGCGGATATTGATCAACTCATCAATGTCGCCCGCCGTTCGTGGCACGCTCATTACCCCGGAATCATCACCGTGGAGCAAATCGATTACATGCTTGAACTCGGCTATAACCCTGCAGTGATTAAGAAAGAAATATGCGAGGAAGGCATAACCTGGCTCTGCATTATGGACGGTGAAACCATGATCGGGTTCATCTCTGCCGGTCCCTATGGAGTTAACACCGTCAAGCTGCACAAACTGTACGTGCTATCCGAATACCACGGCAAGGGCATCGGCGCCATGGCCCTTGCCAAGGTCGAAGAGGTGGCGCAAAAAGCGGGCGCCCATACCATTGTACTGAATGTCAACAAGCGCAACACCAAAGCGATCCGCGCCTATGAACGCGCCGGATGGCGAATCTCCGAAGAAGTGGTCAATGACATCGGCAACGGCTATGTTATGGATGACTTTGTAATGGCAAAACATATTAACGCTCCCACATAAACCATACTCAAATGGCAATTTGATGGATATTTACCTGGCAAATATGGTATTTTTTCATGGCATAGTGGCTATTGAAGGTATTGCGTTATAATAACGTTTTAAAATTTTGACACTATTTTGATTATTCACAAGAGGGATTGAACATGTCATTCATTGCACAAGTACTCGAATCGATCCAATTGACTGAAGATGAACTGGTAGCATTGCTTATCACTGATGTAAAAGAGGTTTTCAGCACCATGGTGGGCGTAGAGGATCTGCTGCACCTACCCTCGCTGGTTGAACCGATCACCCACTTCGAAAACTGCGTTACCGCAATGGTCGGCATGGCCGGCACCTACAGCGGACTTGTCTGTATTCATACAACCGACAACATGGCTCTCAAGACCGCCTCCGGCATGCTGGGAATGGATGTAACCGAAGTGGACGATGACGTGCGCGACGCGCTCGGAGAGATCGCCAACATGATTGCCGGGTCTTTCAAGCTACACCTCACCCGTTGCGGAGCCGACATCCGCATTTCAACACCTTCGGTAGTCAATGGATCGGAATATGCCGTTTCCACGGGCACCCTGAAGGATACCATCACCTTGCGTTTCGTGACGGACGATGACTGGTTCATCGTCGCCATTACCATGGAAAAAGAATAGTCCCCTTTATACCCATGCAATCATATAGGGTATTTTTTCGCAAAATTTCATACTATTTCTGTATGAATTTAATATTGACATCAATAGTAGGTAAATGATATTCGTATCTGACTAGTTTACACATAATTCAGTACACAATATTTTTCTTATCAAGAGCGATGGAGGGACTGGCCCTGCGAAGTCGCGGCAACCTCCCCCAAGGGGAAAGGTGCCAATTCTAGCGGGGTTTTTCCGGCCTCGAAAGATAAGGAAGAGTGCTCCAGCCGAATCCTCTTCCAACCCCCGGAAGGGGATTTTTTTATTGTGGAGGTCATACATGAACATCGATACGCAGGCGGTCCAGCTCGGACTCGAGTGGGACACTCGAACAGGAGCGGTCTCGATCCCCATTTACCAGTCAGCCACCTTCCGTCATCCGGGACTCGGCCAAAGCACCGGTTTCGACTATAGCAGGTCGGGCAATCCAACCCGCATGGCGCTGGAGGGAGGCATGGCCAAACTCGACAACGGCAGCAGGGGGTTTGCCTATTCCTCGGGCATGGCAGCCATCACCAGCCTGTTGATGCTCTTCAAGAGTGGCGATCATCTGGTTGTTACCGAGGATCTCTATGGCGGAACCTGTCGCCTGTTCGACAAGGTCTTCAGCCGGTTCGGACTCAGCTTCACCTATGTGGACACCAGCGACGCGGATGCGGTCCGGGCTGCCATCACCCCCAGCACCAAGGCGCTGTTTGTGGAAACCCTCACCAACCCGCTGTTGAAATATGCCGATCTCGACGCCCTCTCCGCCATCTGTCGTGAACGCGGCTTGCTGCTGATTGCCGACAACACCTTCCTGACGCCCTACCTGCTGCGTCCTCTGGACCTGGGCGCGGACATCACCGTATACAGCGCCACCAAGTATCTGTCCGGACATAATGATGTGGTCGCCGGTCTGGTGGCGGTCAAGGACCCGCAACTGGCAGAACAGGTTTACTTTCACCAGAATTCCGCCGGTGCGGTACTCGGTCCCCAGGATTCCTGGCTGGTGATTCGCGGCATGAAGACTCTCGGCGTGCGCCTGGACCGGCAGCAACAGAATGCGCTTGCCATTGCCCGCTGGCTGAAAACCCATCCTCTGGTCAGCAAGGTTTTTTATCCCGGTCTGGAAGAGCACCCCGATCATGAACTGATCAAACGCCAGGTAAACGGCTTCGGAGCCATGATCGCCTTTGAGGTCGCCACCCATGCGCTGGTCGAACAGATCCTGCTCAAAACGCAATTGATCTCCTTTGCCGAAAGCCTTGGCGGTGTGGAAACCCTGATGACATTCCCGGAAGGCCAGACCCATGCCGACATTCCTGCCGAGCTGCGCGCAAAGCTGGGAATCAATGATGTGCTGCTGCGCCTTTCGGTCGGCATCGAGAATGTTGACGACCTGATCGACGACTTGGATCAAGCGTTTAAGAATGAGGGGGTAACTGTATGAAATTCGGAACACAACTTATCCACGGCAGCCAGACCCATGATCCCCTTACCGGCGCGCTGGGAGTTCCGATCTACCAGACGTCCACCTTTCGCCAGCAGTCAGTGGATCATTTCGGGAAATACGATTACGCCCGCTCCGACAACCCCAGCCGCGAAGCGCTGGAAGTGGCCATTGCCGGACTGGAGGGTGGCACGCGAGGCTTTGCCTTTGCCTCGGGCATGGCTGCCATCTCCTCAACCTTGTTGATCTTTTCACCAGGAGATCACCTGGTCGTGTGCGATGATGTATACGGGGGAACCTACCGGGTACTGACAAAAATCTTCGACCGTTTGGGCATAACCTCGACATTCGTGGACGCCACCAGCCTGGATGAAATCGCGGCGGCCATCCGGCCGGAAACAAAGGGGATCTACCTTGAAACCCCTTCCAATCCCCTGCTCAAAGTTACCGATCTCCGTGGTGTCGCAGAACTGGCCAAGCCACGCAACATCATCACCATGGTGGACAACACCTTCATGACTCCCTATTTGCAGCGTCCGCTGGAACTGGGGTGCGATATCGTGCTCCACAGCGCCACAAAATTCATCAATGGGCACAGCGATGTCATCTGCGGCCTTGCCGTTGTGAAGAATCAAGAACTTGGCGACCGTATCCGCTTTATCCAGAACGGTTTCGGCGCTATCCTCGGTCCCCAGGATTCATTCCTGGCCCTGCGGGGGCTCAAGACCCTCAAAGTCAGAATGGACCAAAGCCAGAAGAGCGCCGTTGCCATTGTGGAATGGCTGTGCAAACAACCGCAGGTGAGCAAAGTCCATTATCCAGGCTTGCCCCAGCATCCCGGCTATGACGTGCAGCGCGCCCAGGCAGACGGGCCGGGGGCGGTACTTTCCTTTGAGCTGGACTCATTTGAAACAACAAGGCGTCTTCTGGAGCAATCGAAGCTGTCCGCCTTTGCCGTCAGCCTGGGCGGCGTGGAGAGTATTATCTCCTATCCCGCCAAAATGTCCCATGCGGCGGTGCCTCCGGATGAGCGGCAACGCAAGGGCATTACCGACACCCTGGTGCGCCTGTCCGTGGGACTAGAGGATCCCGACGACCTGATTGCGGAAATGGACGGCATATTCAACGGCAACCAAGCGTAATACGGTATTTATTTTTTTGACAAAAACCCTGCATTATCCTACAAGTAAACTACGACAAATTCTGTTTTTTAATGACACTTGATTGCAGGCGGAGAAAGGAGATGCAGCATGACTCGTATATTCGAGGATAATTCGCAGTCCATCGGCAATACGCCGCTGATCAAACTCAATAGGATCACGGACGGTGCCAAGGCCATTGTGCTCGGCAAAGTCGAGGGGCGCAACCCTGCCTACTCGGTCAAATGCCGCATCGGCGCCAACATGATCTGGGATGCCGAAGAACGCGGCATTCTCAAGCCGGGCGTGGAGATTGTCGAACCAACCAGCGGCAATACCGGCATCGCCCTGGCGTATGTGGCCGCCGCCCGCGGATACAAGCTGACCCTGACCATGCCTGAGACCATGAGTATCGAGCGTCGCCGTGTCCTGGCCGCTTTGGGCGCGAATCTGGTTTTGACACCGGGAAGCGAGGGCATGAAGGGCGCCATCAAGCGGGCCGAGGAATTGGCCGCCTCTGATTCTGCCCGCTATTTTTTACCTCAACAGTTCAAGAATCCGGCCAATCCGGCTATCCATGAAAAAACCACCGGCCCGGAAATCTGGAAAGACACGAACGGCGGCGTTGATGTCGTGGTATCCGGCGTTGGTACCGGCGGCACCATTACCGGTATTTCGCGTTATATCAAGAAGACCATGTGGAAACAGATCGTCTCGGTCGCCGTGGAGCCAACGGAGAGCGCTGTTATCACCCAGCAGTTGGCCGGACTCCCTTTGCAACCCAGCCCCCATAAGATCCAGGGAATCGGCGCCGGTTTCATTCCCGAAACCCTTGACCTGTCACTCATCGACCGCGTAGAGCAGGTGGAGAGCAATGAGGCCATTGAATATGCCAGACGCATGGCCAGGGAAGAAGGCATACTGGTCGGTATCTCCAGCGGCGCAGCCGTGGCTGCGGCGGTCAAGTTAGCCAAGCTGGATGAGTTTGCAGGCAAAACCATTGTGGTAATCCTCCCCGACCTTGCGGAGCGTTATCTATCAACCTCCCTTTTCGAGGGGATCTAGGAAGACATAATGACAACAGAGTTAAAGGACTACAGGCTGGACGGAATTTACCGCCAGAAGCAGGAAGGGTTTCTCATGCAGCGGGTCAAGCTTGCGGCGGGAACCATCTCGTCGAACCAGGCACGTACCGTTGCCGGTATTGCCGACTGTTTCGGACAAGGCGGCATCCACCTGACGAGCCGTGGCAACATGGAAATCCACTGGTTGCGGGAATCCGATCTGCCGGAAATCAAGAGACAGATGGCAATGGCTGGTCTCACTGCCCGGGGAGCCTGCGGAGGCGCGGTACGCGGAGTTACCTGTACCGGACAGGATGCAGCCGCTTTCCCGGCAATCGAAGCCATGGCCCGCAGAATCCAGCGTCACTTCACCGGCAATCCCCGTTTTGAACGGCTCCCCAAGAAATTCAAGATCGGTATCGAGGCCGATACAGCCGAACGCCGCCATCTGATTCAGGATGCGGGTCTGGTGCTCGTCCGCTCCGAGGATGGCCGCGGGTGGTATGATCTGTGGGTTGGCGGCGGCCTGGGACGCGAGCCGCAGCCCGGCTTTTTACTTGCCAATGAAATCGCTGAGGAGCGCGTCATTCCCCTGATCGAGGCTGTCCTGCGGGTCTATATTGCAGGCGCGCCAGCCGGAAAACGCGTGAAACATCTGCTGCGCGAAATCGGCAAAGAGGAATTTCTCCGGCGCATCGACGCCGATCCGGGCGCACATGAAGAACTCCCCCCTCAAAAAGGGCTGGCCGATGCCCTGGTTCCCGCCACCGCAGGCGGCAGCCGGAGAATAGAGGCGTTTTGCCTTGCAGGGCAACTTTCCGCCAGCAGACTTCAGCAATTGGCCGAATTTGCCGACACCTGGGCTGACGGAGTGCTGCAGGTAACCACTAATCAAAACATCGCCTTCCAGCTTGGGCAGCAGAGCGATTTCACCCAAGCGCAGGCAGCTCTGGAAGCAACCAACTCCCCTACCCCAACTGCCGTAGAGGAAATTACCTTCCGCGTCTGCCCTGGCACCCATGAATGCCGTGCCGGTCTCTCCGCAACCCGAGACATTGCCCGATCAGCTTTGGAAGCAATGGGCCCGATTGCCCGGAAGCTGAGTTGGGCGCTTTCCGGCTGCCACAATTCCTGCACACAGCCGCAACTTGCCGATGTGGGCATTGTCACATCCCGTCTGGTTGCCGACGAGAGCGGACAGCGCACTCCGCGTTTTGACCTGTATCGTCCCCTGTGCGACGAGTTCAATCAAAAGACGGAAACGTCACTAACACTTGAAGAATTGATTGCAACTATTCGTAAAATAAGCTGATTTAGCTAGATACTCAACGGTGTTTTTTTGTAGGGTGGGCACAGATTCATCGTGCCCACGCGGACAACCTAAGATAGCGCTTCTGCCCGTCAAATGACGGGAGGAATGCTGCCAGAGATATCAAGCTGGTCTGCGTGTTTGTTCCACCGAACTAGCCAGTTTCCTCCCCCTTCAAGGGGGAGGCCAGGAGGGGGATGGGGTGAAGAATGTTGCAACACGGTTGCAATGTGACTACGTTATCCGCGTGGGCACGATAAATCCGTGCCCACCCTACTAACGGCTCAAAGCAACGATGCAGATACGACTTAACGAAAAAACTATTACTGTGGAAAAAGGCGTTACCTTGGCCGTGCTGGCTGAACGCCATAAGCCGGGAGCCGATGTTCTGATACTGAACGGGTTTCCCGCAACGGGCGATACGGCTCTGAGCGAGGGAGATGCTGCATTCCTCATCAAACGGGGGGAATTGCCGGACCGGGAGGAGTTGGAGTCGGTGATGGCTGCCCGCCATACGCCGGGCGTGCATGCACGTCTGAAAGAGGCAATCGTTGGTATCGCCGGGGTCGGCGGACTCGGGTCAGCAGTAGCGGTGGCCCTGGCAAGAGTCGGGGTCGGCCGCCTGATAATCGCCGATTTCGATGTGGTGGAACCATCCAACCTCAACCGTCAGCAGTATTTCATCGACCAGCTCGGGCAATACAAGGTCGATGCTCTGGCCGAAAACCTGAAACGCATCAATCCCTTTGTTACGGTTGATCACCACCAGGTAGTGCTCACCCCCGAAAACATTCCCGCCATCTTCTCCCCCTGCCCCATCGTGGTGGAAGCCTTTGATCGTGCCGACATGAAGGCCATGCTGGTGAACACCCTGCTCTGCGACATGGCGGAGGTTACGGTTGTCGCCGCCTCGGGCCTGGCCGGCTACGGCGCCAACAACGAAATCGTTACCCGCCGTGTTTCAAGAAGACTTTACCTGGCAGGTGATACGGTTTCCGAGGCCAAACCGGGCAGTGGACTGATGGCTCCACGGGTTGCCATTGCCGCCGGACATCAGGCCAATCAGGTGGTGCGTATCATTTTGGGAGAAGAGGACTAAGAGCTTAGTGACTCTTCGAATCCGTTTTCAGCGTCCTGAACAGGTCGCTTTTTTCATATCTTTCATAGAAAGAGGGGAGTAGCTTGAAACGGCGGCCCACCATTTCGATTTCGTGATGACTCCTCAACTTTTTCAGCACGCGGGTTACGGTCTCGCGTGTAATATGAACTCGGTCGGCAATGCTTTGGTGCGACAGGGTGGCATTGATAATCACGCCGTTGGTGTCCCGCACTCCCAGCGCCTTACTGTAATGCGCCAGGGTTGCCCTGATCTTCGACTCCGCATCATTGATTCCGATGATACTGTGAAACAGCCAGCTTTCACGAAGGCGGCTACAGAGCACCTCAATGACCTGAAGCAATGTCTGCTTATTTTCCAGAAACAGATCATCAAATACGTTTTTGGAAATCAGCAGAACCTTGCATGGTTCATTGGCAATAACCGTGGCGGAATCGGTTTTGTTATCAAGCATCCCCATATCGCCAAAGCAGTCGCCACGATGCCGGAACGCCATGACCCGCTCCTGGCCGTCGGCCGTAATATGCACCACCCTGATCTGACCTTTGAGAACGATATACATTTGACTGGCTTCTTCTCCGGCCATCATGATGACTTCGTCCCTGCCGTAGCTGTAAACATTCGATTGCTCCAGCAATAACGACAACTGTTCATCATCAAGGATGTCAAACAGGGGGACCGACCTGATGATTTTTTTTGCAAGGCCGAGATCAAACTTTTTTCTGATCACTCTATCCACTCCTTATCCGGGAGCTAAGAACGCACAAGCGACTCACGCTTCCCCTGATGACCGGGCGATACCAAACTGTGAGAGAGTGTACACATTTTCCAGAGATCGTGCAAAAGTGCAGGCAATCGGCTCCCCCTCCCTTGACGGGAGGGGG
>MTLD01000228.1_pt1 | contig 14340 bp, 12 predicted proteins | sample 1982471 | NCBI WGS metagenome assembly MTLD01 (sample SAMN05712604, study PRJNA340218) | biofilm metagenome | isolation source: sample SPM anode biofilm adapted to -50 mV | place: USA | collected 2012-02-03
TGGTGGGGCGGACTTGCCCACAAGCTTGCCCTGGCCGGGATAGTGGTCTGCGTCATGCTGGGAGTCTTCGGGCTTGGCCTCGGACTATGGTCCTTTGTGAGGGGCCATCACGGCATGGCAGCTCTGCTTGCGGCCGTGGCCGAAACCCTGGACAACCTGAAACGAAACCTGCCGGCCGATATTGCCGCCATTTTGCCGGATACCGCCGACGAGCTGCGCGAACAGGTCGCTGCCATGTTGCGCGAGCACGGCCAGAAGATCTCGGCGGTCGGCATGGCCGGGTTCAAGACCTTTGCCCATGTGGTCCTTGGCATGGTGATCGGGGGCATGACCGCCCTGCACCATTTCAAGGGGGGCGAAAACTGGCCGCCCCTGGCTGCCGAACTGCATGGCCGGTCGCGCCTGCTCGCCGATGCGTTCGACAAGGTGGTCTTTGCCCAGGTGAAGATCTCAGCGCTGAACACCGTGCTAACCTTTATTTATCTGGCCGTCATCCTCCCCTTGTTCGGCGTTCAACTGCCAATGGTGGCGGTCCTGATCCCGCTGACGTTCGTGGCCGGCATGCTGCCCGTGGTCGGCAACCTGATCTCCAATGCCGCCATAGTTCTGATCAGCCTCGGTCTGTCAACGGGAGTGGGTATTGCTTCGCTCGGCTTTCTGGTTGCGATTCACAAGCTGGAATACTTCACCAACGCCCGCATCGTCGGCAAGGAAGTAAATGCCAGCGCCTGGGAATTGCTCTGCGCCATGCTGACCCTGGAAGCGCTCTTCGGAATTGCCGGACTGGTTGCCGCACCAGTGGTGTACGCCTGGCTGAAATCGGAGCTCAAGGCGCAGACACTAGTCTAAAACCGGACTACGTCGATGTTGTTCGAATAAGATCACAATCAGGCGCCCGGATTTAGGCTGGATTTGGTTGAACTGATTGAGCAAAACCGCAGACGTAGCAGGGCTACGTTGAGGATTTTGCGATTGAAGTTCGGTCAAAGACGGCCTGAAGACGGGATGCCTGGAGGAGAGCCATGCCGATTCTTCGCCAAATCGCCCAACTGGGCCAGCCGGTCCTGCGCCAGGAAACCCACCGTATTGACGATCCCCTGGCGCCGGTTATCCAGTCCGTCATCGAAGACATGCTGGTAACCGTGGCCGAAGCCAATGGGGTCGGAATTGCCGCTCCGCAAGTCTTTGAACCGCTCCGCCTTTTCATCATCACCTCCCGCCCCAATCCTCGTTATCCCCAGGTCCCGCTGCTGGAGCCGACCGCCATGCTGAATCCGGAACTGCTCTGGTCATCGGACGAGACCGAGAAAGGATGGGAAGGGTGCCTGAGCGTTCCCGGCCTCCGGGGGCCGGTGCGACGCAGCATCCGCATTGGGGTGCGCTACACCACCCGCACTGGCGAGATACGCGAGGAGGAACTATCCGGATTTATCGCCCGGGTCTTCCAGCACGAGTATGACCATATCAGCGGCTTGGTCTTCCTGGACAGGGTGGAAAGCACGCGCGAACTGATCAGCGAGCGGGAATATATGAGGATGGTCGCGCCGCAGGGTTGACCCCATTTCTTCTACGAATCCCCACCCGCCATGCTCCCTTGACTGGATCAAAAAGTCTGTTTCAATAGAAAAGACTTCTCTCCCGTGGTTCCATTAGGGACGGATAGAGATTATCCATTGAACAAAGGAGGATTTGGGATGAAAGGAAACGAAAAGGTCATCGAGCACCTCAATCTGCGCCTGGCAGAGGAGTTGACCGCCATCAACCAGTACATGGTGCATTCGGAGATGTGTGACAATTGGGGATATGAACGCCTGCACAAGATGATCGAGAAACGGGCCATCGACGAAATGAAGCATGCCGAGAAACTGATCGCCCGTATCCTCTTCCTGGATGGCCGCCCCATCGTGAGCAATCTCAACAAGCTCCATATCGGCGAAGAGGTGCCCAAGATGCACGCCAACGACTGGAGCGCGGAGGAGGGCGCCATCAAGGGGTACAACGAGAGCATCAGGCTGGCGGTCGAGGTCGGGGACAACGGCACGCGTGAACTGCTGGAGTCGATCCTCAAGGATGAGGAGGATCATATCGATGAGCTTGAGGCCCAACTGGACCAGATCAAGCAGATGGGGCTCCAGAATTACTTGGTGGAACAAATCCACTGAGAAAAAACACGTAGGAGTAATCGGAAAAAGCCCTCTTTCCTTGACGGAGAGAGGGCTTTCTAATGCTTATTATTGTTTTTAATCTTGTTAACCGAGCACTGTATCCGTTCGCGCACCGCATGCAGAAGTTTCCGGGCCCAGACAAACTCCGTGGCAAGCAGGCCCAATGCAGCCGGAATCACAATTATGGCCGGTCCGGGCAAAACTATCATGGCAACACCCATGGCAAGGACCGTAATGCCTATGACCGCCACGATCACCCGCCGCAGTTTTTTGAGCGTCCAATCATACATACGGATCCCATGCGGATTTCCTGGTTTCTGCTGCGTATTATGACTATATAATACACAACAATGCCAAGCAGTTGTCCAAATAATCTCTCTCAAACTCCCAAAGCATATCGCAGGTAAACGTACTCTGATCACCTCAAATTCCCTTTGCAGGCCATGCCGCAGACAATTTAAGATTGACACGTTAAATTAGATTTAGTATTCCAACAGTGTTACTATTTTATAATTTGTGCCACTGGCACGACTTTGTCACAGGGAGGGCAGAACATGCATATGGCAGCCACATTTTTGCTGACTGCGCTGATTATAGCGCTGTCTGGTTTTACGAGTCCCACGTTTGCCATGGATGGCGAGCTTGTGATCCCCGAGAAGGTGGAAGTGGGTCACAAGGCTTGCCAGGAGCTCATGCGTCTGGGGAAGAAATATCAAGTTGAAGGGTTATTCACCAAGGAATTTGAAGCGGGCCAATGTCAGATCAATCGTCTCGACATGGCCCTGGCAGTTCAGATGATTACGGAAAAGATGGCCGAAAAAGCGGCAAGTGAAGGAGTTGGTGCGGTTGATCGAAAGGACCTGGCAATCCTGAGCGACATCAAGGAGGAGCTAAGGGGTGAAATGCTTTTGGCCCAGTCCCGGGCATTCCAGTGGCGTTACAGCGCATTGGGCACCAATTTCCACGCCCTCACCAAGAACATCACCCTGGGTGGCGGCATGGTCGGCATTGTCCAGGGCTCCTTCGGCAACAAACCAAAGGACCACTCCGAGGTGGTCGGCAGGGGTGATCTGGTCTTCAACTTCAAGGTTGGTGAAAACACCATTGCCGTAATTGACGTGGAAGCAACCGGCGGAGATGGTATTGACGCAAAAATCCCGAGTTTTTCACTCCTAAACGGCGTAGCCGGCAGCACCGGCGACAGGGTTCGCTTTCGAGAAGCCTGGGTGGAACACTCCGCCTTCAGCGAAAAACTGATCATGACCGCTGGCAAGATAGATTTGACCAACTATTTCGATACCAACAGCATAGCAAACGACGAGAACAGCCAATTTCTTGCCGGTGCTTTTGTTAACTCCGCTGTTCTTGGCGCCCCCGGCATGGGCCCCGGCGTGAGGGTCCATGGCAAACTTGCCGACTCACTGACGCTCGGCTTTGGCTATGGCAGTGGCGATACTGACAGTGCCGATATCTTTGATCATGGCTTCGGAGTGGCGGAACTCGATTACCGGCTGAAACTGGCTGAACTGGAAGGGAATTACCGGCTCTACGGCAGTCTGGATGGCGCCGCTCCCGATGGGACGAGAAAACTGTCCACGAAAAACGCCTTTGGTTGTGGCCTTAGCATGGACCAGCAGATCTCGGAAAAGCTGACCCTGTTCGGGAGGTATGGCTGGCATGACGAAAATGCGTTCTCCACGAAATCGGCCTGGAGCGCCGGATTCCAGTACCTTGGACTCATTCCGCAACGCAGGGAAGACTTTGTCGGTTTCGGGTATGGGCAGGTGTTGGCCAACAATGCAACCGCCCAGGAAAAGCTGCTGGAGTTCTACTACAATGCGAAAATCAGCGACCAGATCGCAATGTCGCCCCATTTTCAATACCTGATCAATCCCTTGGGCGACAAAGACGCACACAATGTCCTGGTGATCGGCCTGAGATCGCAAATAGTCTTTTAGCCGGAACAGAGCCAGTGCAAAGATTTACTTTTGACAAATGCTTTGATACAAGATATTGTATCCAGGCATTGGATTTGCCCAACATATTGTAACTGTCTACACAAAACTGAATATCGGATCAAGGTGCCCGCAAGGGCTTGATAGGGAAGAGGGGTGCAGCCCCGATTTCAGATCAAGGATGATATCAAGACGGTAAGGATTGAGGCGACGAGGCGTACACGCAGTACGTTGAGGAGCCAAAACGAGCCAACGATGATAGCGCCTTGATATGGAACCGGGACGATTCCCCCGCGGACCCGCCGCTGTGAGCGATGACAATGGGCAACACGCCACTGGTCGAAAGACCGGGAAGGCGCCCGGAGGATGAATCACGAGCCAGAAGACCTGCCCTGATCCTTGCCACGTATCTCCCCGAGGACAGGGAGAGTGGATCGCGCGTTATCAGGCTTTGAATACGAAAAGTCCGCATGCTGCTTCGGCACATGCGGACTTTTTTTATGCCGTTCGAGGGAGGAATATCATGAAGAAAATTATTACAAACCTGTTGTGCCTGCTGTTGCTGTCAACCCCGGCCCTGGCTGAACCGGCCCCTACTGTCCTGCCGGAGATCATTGCCACGGCTTCCCGTTGGGAAAAGCCGGTGGAGCGCGTACCGCAGGATATGACCATTATCGGCCGCAGCGAGATCGAGCAGAAGGGGGTGCCCTTTGTAGCCGACCTCCTGAGACTGCAACCGGATCTGCAGGTAGTTCAAAACGGCGGGCCAGGGGCGCAGGCGACCCTGCTCATGCGCGGCGGCGGCAGCAATCAGGTGCTGGTAATGGTGGACGGCATTAAAATCAACAGCCCCAGCTCCGGTTCCGCTGACCTGTCCGCTTTGCTGACCTCCGATGTCGAACGGATCGAGATCATCAAAGGGCCCCAAAGCACGCTTTACGGCTCCGAAGCAATGGCCGGCGTGGTCAACATCATCACCAGGAAGGGTTCTGGCCGGTTAAAGGCCGACCTCAGCGCCGAGGGAGGTTCCTTTGCCACCGTGAAGACGGCGGGCTCTGTTTCCGGTGGCACCGACCGCATGAATTACCGCCTGTCGGCAACCTGGTTCGATACGGACGGCATTCCAACTGCCAGGAACGGCTCGCAGCCGAACGGCTACACCAATAAGTCGTTATCGGCGCGGCTCGGGGTAAACCCTACCGACAATTCATCCGTCGAGCTCAACCTGCGCTACGGTAACGACAGGTCGCAACTCGACAACTTCGTCTTTGGAGTCGGGCCGGTGGACACCCTGAACTATGTGCAAAAGCGGGAAAACTATCTCGTGGCCGCCACGGCGAAAATCTTCCCGTGGGAGCATTACGAGCAGAGCCTGACGCTTTCCTGGCTGCGGGACGACCTCGACGCCACCGACCCAGTCACCGCCTACAACAATTACCGGATCAAATCCACAACCGGACTCCTGGACTGGCAGCACACCCTCGATCTGCAACCATTTACGATCACAGGCGGTTTTGCCTACCGCTACGAGGCAGCCGAAAATGTCGGGTCGTTCGATGAGTCCACAGACAACAAGGCCGGCTACTTCAACGCCAAACTGGGCCTGCTCGACGACACCCTGGTCCTCAGTGCCGGGCTGCGCTATGACAACCATTCTACCTTCGGAGATGCCGTTACCTACCGGACCGGAGTACTTTATTCCCTCAAACCGCTGGAGATGAGATTCAAGGCCAACTTCGGCACCGGGTTCCGGGCGCCATCCCTGAACGAGCTTTACTACCCGTTTTACGGCAACCCCGGCCTGAAACCGGAAAAGAGCATCGGCTATGATTTCGGAGTGGAAAAAGACCTTTTCGACCGGAAACTGGTTATGGGCGCCACCTGGTTCCGACAAGAGTACAAGAACCTTATCCAGACGAATTTCACCACCTTCACCGCTGACAATATCGGCAATGCCCGGACCCAAGGGGTGGAGGTCAAGGTCACGGCCAAACCGGTCGAAAACCTGAAACTGAATGCCGCCTATACCTACCTGGACGCGATCAACAGGGACAGCAAGGCGTTTCTCCCGCTCCGGGCCAGGAACAAGTTCACCTCATCCATAGAAAAAACCTGGGCAAAACTGACGGCCATTGCCGAATACCTCTATGTTTCCAAGCGGTTCGACTCGGCCCTGCAACGTGACATGGCCGCCTATTCTCTCGTTAATCTGAAGGGCTCCTATCTGTTGCACAAAAATCTGGCGCTCTTCGTAAGGATCGACAATCTTCTGGACAAGTCCTACGAAGAGGCAGCCGGCTACGGCACACCCGGCATCTCCACCTTTGGCGGCATCAAGGCGGCCTTCTGATGCTGCTTGGACTTCGCTGCCTGACGTGCCTGCTGCTTTGCCTGTGTCTGATCCTGGGATGGAACGGGACCGCGCTTTGCAGCCAGCCCACCCCGCCACAGCGGATCGTCTCCCTGGCTCCGGCCATGACCGAGATGCTCTTTGCACTCGGGCTGGGGAAACGGATCGTGGGTGTGACCAGCGCCTGCGACCGTCCTGCCGAGGCCCGCGGCAAAACCAGGATCGGCGGTATGGCAAACCCGTCCATCGAGGCAATTGTTGCCCTGAAACCGGACCTGGTGGTCATGAATACCGACGGAAATCCCAAAGCCGTTGCCGAACGTCTGGCTGGGCTCGGCATCAAGACCCATATCTTCAGGGCCAGGCGCCTGGGCGAACTCCCTGCCGGCATCCGGGAGATGGGCCGGGCACTTGGGGCGCAAACCGCTGCCGATGTGCTGGCGGCCGGGATCGAAACCGCCATTAGGGCCACGAAGGTTTTACACCAGGGGAAAACATCTCCATCCGGTGCTGGCCGTTGCCGGAAAGCGCTCTTTGTCATCTGGCCTGCCCCGCTCATCGTTGCCGGACCCGGCACGATCCTGGACGATGCCATGGGGCTGCTCGGCATGTGCAATATCGCAGCCGACGCCAAGGTACCCTATCCCCGCTTCTCCCTGGAGGCGGTCATTGAGCGCCGGCCCGACTTGATCCTGATCGGCCAGGGGCACGCTGACATGAAAAGCGTTTCCAGCAGGTTTTTGAAGAGCCTGAGCATGCTCGAAGCGGTAAAGAAGGGGCGGATATGCTGCATGGATGACGGCCTGTATCGTCCCGGGCCCAGGATTCCGGCCGGCATGGCGGAACTTGACCGTTGCGGTAAGCTGCCATGAAGCGGAATCATAACTCTACTGTCCTGGTCGCCGCATCCTTGTGTGCCGCCTCCTGCTGCCTGATTGTCATATCGGTCGCCAGCGGTCCGCGCCTGTTGAACCCTTTCAGCATGGATATGGATACCTGCCGGACGCTGCTGGCCATCAGGCTACCGCGGACCGTGGTCGCCCTGCTCATGGGGGCAGCCTTGGGCGCATCGGGCGCCATCCTGCAGGGCATCTTCCGCAACCCCTTGGCCGACCCCTATGTGCTGGGTATTTCCAGCGGCGCCTCGCTGGCCGCTTCGTTCGGGCTCATGCTCGGCATCTCGGTCTTCCCATTGAGCGTGCCCGTACTGGCTTTTAGCGGCGCCATCGCAACGGGTGCGGCAGTTGTCGTCCTGGGGCATGGCTGGAGAAGCCTGAAACCGGAGCGGCTGCTCCTGGCCGGGGTGGGCCTCGGTTTTTTCCTCTCCGCCGTTCTGATGCTGGTCATGACCGTGGCCGTGGATGACGGCCTCAAAAGGGCAATACTCTGGATGTCCGGCGATCTCTCCATGGTTGATTGGGATCTGGTTCCGGCAGGGCTCATCTTCATCCTGACCGGGTTTGCCCTTGCCATGGCAAGAAGGAAGGGGTTGAACGCCTTGACGCTGGGGGACGACATTGCCCACAGCCTGGGCTTCAACCCGGTGCGGGAAAGATTTTTTCTCTTTGTCGCGGCTTCGCTCATGACCGCCGCAGCGGTTTCCATGGGGGGCGTGGTCGGCTTCATCGGGCTGGTTGTCCCCCACGTAGTGCGCCGCCACGCCGGTTCCGACTCCGCCATCGTGCTGCCGCTGTCGGTCGTTGCCGGCGGAACCCTGCTCTGTCTGGCCGATGCCATCGGCAGAACCGTTGCCGCGCCCTTGGAGCTTCCGGCCGGGGTGATTGCCGCGTTGATCGGCTCCCCCTATTTCATTTACCTGTTGGGCACCAGAAAGAGCCGCTGACACCGGCGCAGGGAGTTATCATGACCGCACTTGATTTTGAAAATGTCTCTTTTTCCTACAACCGGGACAGTTTTTTGGAGCAGATCGCCTTTTCCGTGGCATCAGGGGAGATGGTCGGCCTGATGGGGCCCAATGGAGCCGGCAAATCGACCATTCTCAAGCTTGGGGCCGGCCTGCTCTCTCCCAAGGCCGGAAAGGTGCTGATCGCACAACAGGCGGTCCGCTTCTACAGCGGCAAGGAACGGGCAAAACAGGTGGCCTATCTGCCGCAGTTGCTGGATTTGCACGCCCCGTTCCGCGTCAGCGAACTTGTCCGGATGGGCAGCTATCCGCAGAACGGGTCCCAAGCTCTCACCACGGAAGAAGCGCTCCATATCGTCGGCCTGCACGGAAAAGCACGGACGCACCTAGCGGAATTGAGCGGCGGCGAGCACAGACGGGCCTACATCGCCATGACACTGGTACAGGGCGCCAAGGTCATGCTCCTGGATGAACCGCTGGCCAGCCTGGACATCAGGTATCAATTCGATCTGTATCGCATCCTTAAGGAAATCGTTCGCGAAAAAGGCGTTGCCGTAGTCATGTCCCTGCACGACCTGGGGATGGGAGCCCTGCTGGACCGGGTCCTGTTGTTGAAAGAAGGCCGCATGATTGCCCAGGGAGCCCCGGGCAGCGTGCTGACCGATGATACCGTGCGGGAGGCCTATGATCTGAATGGGCCAATCGGCAGCTATCTGTCTGCAAACCGCGGTATCTGCCGGGCCCTGGCCTGGCCGGCCAGCGACAACTGTTGAGGGCACAGTGATGGCAACAAGCCTCCGGTATTTTTTGATCGGGTCAACCATACTGCACTTGTACCTGTTTCACCTGATCCCTCATTATTCACCCAGAGCAACTGCTGCCATGCCAGCCGTTGATGCCTGGCTCATCGATTCCCCGACAGCCCGGACAACGGGCCCGGAACCACCGTTTCATCCTGCCGGCAACAATGGCCCCCGCGCCGGGATTCGGGAAAAGGTGCCGCAGCTACCGAGCAGCCAAGGGGAAAGGCCCGCGTCTGCGGCTGGAAAGGGAGACGTGGAAATTGCTCGCCACCCCGACGCCCCTGGTTTGCCTGCACCTTTGCCAGCCCAGGTCACGGCTCCGGCGCTTACACCGGCGGCATCGCCCGGGTCCTCGAACAGTGCCATGCCGGGCCATACTTCGGTGAAGCCCCCTGGAGGAAGATTAGCCATCGCTGCTGGTCAAAACCCGGGGGCAGGGCCGGACATGGTGTTGGGAGATACCGGCTCGCCCCGCTTCATCCATAGGGAAACGCCGGTGTATCCATTCATGGCCCGCAAGCTCGGCAAAGAGGGGAAAGTTGTTCTTCGGCTAGCCCTGGATGCCCAGGGCCGGTTGCAGGAAATCGATGTTGTGGAGGCAAACGGATTCGGCTTTGCCGAGGCGGCATGCTCGGCCATCAGGAAATCCACCTTTGCCCCGGCAAGCCAAAACAGCAGGGCCATGCCGTCACGGGTTCTTGTTACGATCAGGTTTGTCCTGCACGAGGCCAGATGAGACACGGCAGGGGAATCCGTGCCGCGCAGAGGAGCGATACTATGCCGGTAGCACCTATTTATATTTCGTGCTACACTTCGTCAGTTTCAACAAGAGACAGGCAGCGCAACTAAGAACGTATCAGGAGAGCCAAACATGATCATTGTAACCGGAGGAGCGGGCCTGATCGGCAGCGCCGTGGTATGGAAGTTAAACCAGCAGGGGCGGGACGACATCGTTATCGTAGATCATCTGGGCCGCAGCGACAAATGGCGCAACCTGGCGCCGCTCCGGTTCCTGGACTACCTCGAGAAAGAGCGCTTCCTTCCCCTCCTGGAGGGCACCTTCAAATCGGCACCAATCGAGGCCATAATCCATTTGGGGGCCTGCTCTTCCACCACCGAGCAGGACGCCAGCTATCTGGCCGAAAACAACTTCGAATACTCAAAGCGGCTGGCCCTGCATGCCCTGAAGAGCGGTGCCCGCTTCATCTACGCCTCCAGTGCGGCCACCTACGGCGACGGCGCCCTCGGTTTCAGCGACGATGAGGCGATGCTGTCCGGTTTGCGCCCCCTCAATGCCTACGGCTATTCCAAGCAACTCTTTGATCTCTGGCTGCAACGAAACGGACTTCTGGGAAAGGTGGCTGGGCTCAAATACTTCAACGTATTCGGCCCCAATGAGCAACACAAGGGAGAGATGCGTTCCGTGGTTCTCAAGGCCTACGAGCAGATCATGGCGTCCGGCGCCATGACCCTGTTCCGTTCCCACAACCCTGCCTATGGTGATGGTGAACAATTGCGGGATTTCGTTTATGTGAAGGACGCGGCAGCCATGACCCTGTTCTTTTTGGAGCAGGGCGCGGCAAATGGCATTTTCAATATCGGCACCGGCACTGCCCGTTCCTGGAATGATCTGGCAGCAGCGCTTTTTGCCGCCTTGGGGCGACAACCGGACATCAGCTATATCGACATGCCCGAACAGATCCGGCCGCGCTACCAGTATTACACCTGTGCCGACACTGCCAAGCTGCGGGGGGCAGGCTACTCCGGCAGCAATATTCCGCTGGAGGATTCCATAGCCGACTATGTCGGTAACTACCTGACAAAGGCCCGCCATCTGGGTGACACTGATTAATCAGGATGTGGGGGCCGGTCAGGGCAACTTCACCACTACCCTTCCCCGGATCTCTCCGTGCAGAATGGCATGGATTTTCTCCTCCACCCCTGCCAGCGTGACCTCCGTTACCACATCTGCCAGATGCCCGGGCTTCCACTCTCCCGCAAGCCTTTCCCAGACCAGCAGCCTGGTCGCTGCCGGGCAGCTGACCGAATCGATGCCGATGAGTCGCACCCCGCGCAGGATGAAAGGATAGACATTCAGAGGGAGCTCGGTGGAGCCGACCAGGCCGCAGCAGGTGACGGCCCCGCCGTAGCGGGTCGATTTGACAGCCGCCGCCAGGGTTTCCCCTCCGACCACATCCACGACTCCGGCCCAGCGTTCCTTCAGCAGCGGCCGCTCGGCGCCCTCCGCCACTTGCTCGCGCGGGATAATCTCCGCTGCGCCCAGACCACGCAAAAACGCTTCGTCGGCCCCTTTGCCGGTTGCAGCCACCACCCGGAAGCCGGACCGGGCCAGGATGGCTACGGCGATACTGCCCACTCCACCGGTGGCTCCGGTGACCAGGACATCACCATCAGCCGGCGTCACTCCTGCCTGTCCCAGCTTCAGCACCGACAGCGCCGCCGTGAAACCGGCTGTGCCGATCACCATGGCTTCACGCAGGGTCAAGCCCGTTGGAAGCCGTACCGCCCACTCCGACGGGATGCGGATGTATTGCCCCCAGCCGCCGTCGGTTTCCATGCCCAGGTCGTAGCCGGTAACGATCACCTGCTCTCCCGGGGCAAACCTGCCACTCCCGCACGAAACAACTTCACCGGCGGCATCTATGCCCGGCGTATGGGGAAACTGCCGCGTCACCCCTGGGTGGCCGGTGGCCGAAAGGGCATCCTTGTAGTTGAGGGAGGAATAGCGGACCCGCAGCAAAAGGTCCCCCTCGGGAAGGTCTGCCAGGGGGCGTTCCCGAATATCCCGTACAAACTGCCTGTCGGCAGTCTTTTCCACCACCAGCGCTGTAAATTGCGTTGCCTTGTCCATATCGTTATTTCCTTCCGTCGCGATTCGCCAGACCGGACATGTGGGCCGGATACCGCACTCTTCGGAATGGTGCCGCTCTCAAGTGAATTTTGCTCCGTCTTGCAATAGTTATTCTATCAGCAGATTGTCCGGAGTCTACAGGTGGGGGTTGCGGAGTTGTTTTCAGGAGGCGCTCAAGCCGGGCTTTGGCCGCTACAGATCAATAACCGTTGTGGCGGCATTTTTCGTTACCGCTGCCCTGCGCGGCCGCACCTTGTGCAGCAGACGGTCCATGTAGTAGTAGACCACGGGCGTGATGTAGAGGGTCAGCAGCTGCGAGGTCAGCAGGCCGCCCACGACCGCCAGTCCCAGGGGCTGGCGCGACTCCCCGCCGGCGCCCAGCCCGATGGCGATCGGCAGGGTGCCCATCAGGGCCGCCATGGTGGTCATCATGATCGGCCGGAAACGGACCAGCGCCCCTTCGTAAATGGCGTCCAGCGGCGCTTTGCCGGATTCCCGCTCCGCCTCCAGGGCAAAGTCGATCATCATGATGGCGTTCTTTTTGACAATACCGATCAGCATGATGATCCCGACAAAACCGTAGATGTTCAGGTCACACCGGAAGATCATCAGGGTGATCAAGGCCCCGAAACCGGCGGCCGGCAGCCCGGACAGGATCGTGATCGGGTGGATGTAGCTCTCGTAGAGCACGCCCAGCACCACGTAGATCACGAAGATCGCCATGGCCAGCAGCAGCCACAGGCCGCTGAACGAGGACTGGAAGGCCTGGGCCGTGCCCTGGAAACTGGTGCTAACGGTCGGAGGAAGGGTCCTGTCGGCCAGCCGGTCAACCAGTTTCATGGCATCCCCCAGGGCCACGCCGGGGCGGAGATTGAACGAGATCGTCACTGCCGGCAGCTGGCCCAGGTGGTTGACCGCCAGGGGGCCGATGGTTTTGGTTATGGTGGCGATGGTTTCCAGCGGCACCAGCTCGCCGGTCTTGGCATGGATATAGAGCATGGCCAGGGCCGACGGATCACCCTGGTAGGCCGGGTCCAGTTCGAGGATCACCTGGTACTGGTTGGTGGGGGCAAAGATGGATGAAACCTGGCGCGAACCATAGGCATAGGCCAGGGCGTCCTCCACCTGGAGCACGGAGATGCCCAGGGCCGCCACCTTGTCCCGGTTGATCTCCACATGCACCTGGGGATTGCTGATCTGCAGGTCGCTGGTCACGTCCTGAAGCTCCGGCACCTCCCTCAGTTTGGCCTCGAAATCCTCGGCAGAGCGGTACAGTTCATCCGTGTCCTGACCCTGCAGGGTGAACTGGTACTGGCTCTTGGAACTGGTGCCGCCGATCTGGATCGAAGGGACGTTTTTCAGGAAGGTACGGATTCCCGCCACCTTGGCCAGCTTGGGACGCAGTTCCTGGATCACCTCGTCCGCCGATAGTTTCCGTTCATTGCGCGGTTTCAAGCGCATGAAAAAACGGCCGGTGTTGCTGCCGTGGCTGCCGCCGATGAATGACATGAACCCATCGACATTGGGGTCTTTGGCAATGATGGCCGCCACGGCCTCCTGGTGCAGTTTCATGTCGGCAAAGGAGGTCCCCTGGGCCGTCTCGGTATCGGCATTGAGCCGGCCCGTATCCTCCACTGGCAGGAAGCCCATGGGAACCCTGGTAAAGAGCCAGCCGGTCAGAAAAAGGATCAGTATCGTCACGGCCATGGTGGTGCGCCGGTAGCGGAGCACCTGTTGCAGGGAGCGTTCATAGAGGTGCAGCAAGGCATCGAAGAAGCGCTCCATGGCCAGGAACAGCCGCCCGTGCTGCGCGCTAGCCGGGGGTTTCAGGAAACGGCTGCACAGCATGGGGGTCAGGGTCAGGGACACAAAGCCGGAGACTAGGATCGCCACGCTGATGGTAATGGCGAACTCGTGCAGCAGACGCCCCAGGATCCCCCCCATGAACAGGACCGGGATAAAGACCGCCACCAGCGATATGGTCATGGAGAGGATGGTGAAACCGATCTCCCTGGAGCCCTTGAAAGCGGCCTCCATGGCGCTCTCCCCTCGTTCCATGTGCCGGACGATATTCTCCAGCATGACGATGGCGTCATCCACCACGAAGCCGACCGCCAGGGTCAGGGCCATCATGGAGATGTTGTTGAGGGAGAAACCGAGCAGGTGCATGACCGTAAAGGTGCCGACAATGGACATCGGCACCGCCAGGGACGGGATGATGGTGGCAGACAGGTTGCGCAGGAAGAGGAAGATCACCATGATGACCAGGCCGATGGTCAGGCAGAGGGTGAACTTGACGTCGTGCATGGACTCGCGGATCATGACCGAGCG
>MTLD01002080.1_pt6 | contig 14338 bp, 12 predicted proteins | sample 1982471 | NCBI WGS metagenome assembly MTLD01 (sample SAMN05712604, study PRJNA340218) | biofilm metagenome | isolation source: sample SPM anode biofilm adapted to -50 mV | place: USA | collected 2012-02-03
GCCCGCGTGGTGCTGATGCCGATCACCGATGTGATCCACCTTGTGCATGGCCCGATCGGCTGTGCCGGCAATTCCTGGGATAACCGCGGGGCACGCTCTTCCGATTCGCAGCTTTACCGGCGCGGTTTTACAACCGAAATGCTGGAAAACGACGTCATCTTCGGCGGCGAGAAGAAGCTCTACAAGGCCATCCTTGATCTGGCCGAGCGCTATCAGGATCAGGCCCGGGCCATTTTCGTCTATGCCACCTGCGTGACCGCCATGACCGGTGATGATGTGGAGGCGGTCTGCACGGCTGCCTCGGCAAAAGTCGCCATCCCGATTATCCCGGTCAATACGCCCGGTTTTATCGGCGACAAGAACATCGGCAACCGCCTGGCGGGTGAAATCATGTTCAAGTACGTGATCGGCACCACCGAGCCGCCGGTTCTAGGCGAGTATCCGATCAACCTGATCGGCGAGTACAACATTGCCGGAGACCTGTGGGGCATGCTGCCGCTCTTTGACCGGCTGGGAATCCAGGTTCTCTCCTGTTTCAGCGGTGACGCCAAATTCGAGGAGCTGCGCTACGCCCACCGGGCCAAACTCAATATCATCATCTGTTCCAAATCCCTGACCAACCTGGCCAAAAAGATGCAGAAAACCTACGGCATGCCCTATCTGGAGGAATCCTTCTACGGCATGACCGACACCGCCAAGGCGCTGCGCGACATCGCCCGCGAACTGGACAATATCGTCAACGGGCTGGAGAAGCGGACTATGCAGGACCGGGTGGAACGGCTGATTGCTGAGGAGGAAGAAAAATGCCGGGCCGCCATCGCACCCTACCGCGCCCGGCTGGAAGGGAAGACGGCCGTACTGTTCACCGGCGGGGTCAAGACCTGGTCGATGGTCAATTCCCTGACCGAACTGGGTGTGGAGGTGCTGGCAGCCGGGACGCAGAACTCGACCCTGGAGGATTTCTACCGCATGAAGGGTCTGATGCACAAGGATGCCAAGATCATCGAGGATACCTCCACAGCCGGTCTGCTGGCGGTCATGCGCGAAAAGCTGCCCGACCTGATCGTCGCGGGCGGCAAGACCAAGTTTCTGGCTCTCAAGACCAAGACCCCTTTCATGGATATCAATCATGGCCGCTCCCATCCCTATGCCGGTTACGAGGGGATGGTGACGTTTTCCAAACAGCTGGACATGACGGTCAATAACCCGATCTGGCCGACCCTGAATGACCCGGCCCCCTGGGAGAAGAGCGAAGAACAGCTGTCGGCCGCTCTTGCTGGAACTGCCACCCATGCCGAGTCCTTTATGGCCGAAGATATCTCCGCTTCGCGGGTCAAGGTCTCAACCAAGGCTGCCACGGTTAATCCGCAGAAAAATTCGCCCGCCCTGGGGGCCACCATGGCCTATCTGGGGATCGACAACATGCTGGGTCTGCTGCATGGCGCCCAAGGGTGTTCGACCTTCATCCGGCTGCAATTGTCGCGGCACTACAAGGAATCCATCGCCCTGAATGCCACCGCCATGAGCGAGGACAGCGCCATTTTCGGCGGCTGGGAGAATCTGAAAATCGGTATCGGCCGGGTGATCGAGAAGTTTCATCCCCGGGTGGTCGGTGTCATGACTACCGGCCTGACCGAGACCATGGGTGATGATGTGAACAAAATCATCAAGGAGTTCCGGATGGAGCATCCGGAGCATGATGGAGTGCCGATCGTCTGGGCATCCACCCCGGATTACTGCGGTTCGCTGCAGGAAGGTTACGCCTCTGCCGTGGAGGCGATTGTCTCCACTCTGGCGGAGGGTGGCGAGGCAGTTGCCGGTCAGGTCAACCTGCTGCCGGGCGCGCATCTGACACCGGCTGATGTGGAGGAACTGAAAGAGCTGGTCGAATCCTTCGGTTTGAGCGTGCTGACGATTCCGGATATCTCCAACGCCATGGATGGTCATATCGACGAGGTGGTGTCACCGCTCTCAACCGGCGGCATTCCGGTAGAAGATATCAGGAAGTCGGGGCGCAGCATCGCGACCCTGTTTGTGGGGGATTCGCTCTCCAGGGCCGCCTTGAAAATGAAGGAAAAATTCGGCATCCCGGCTTACGGCTTCACCTCGCTGACCGGTTTGGCCGAAACGGACCGCTTCATGGAAACGCTGAGCGCAATATCCGGACGCCCGATACCGGAGAAGCATCGCCGCTGGCGCAGCCGTCTGATGGATGCGATGGTGGACAGCCATTACCAGTTCGGCAATAAAAAGGTGGCGATTGCGCTGGAGTCGGACAATCTCAAAACCTTGACCGGCTTTCTGGCCGGCATGGGGTGCGAGATTCAGGCGGCCTTGTCGGCCACCCGCACCCGTGGTCTGGACGGACTGCCAAGTGAAAATGTATTTGTAGGGGATCTGGAGAATCTGGAAACGGCGGCAAAGGGGGCTGATCTGATCGTGGCCAACTCCAACGGCCGCCAGGCGGCGGCCAAGCTCAAGATTGGAGCCCATCTGCGGGCCGGCCTGCCGGTTTTTGACCGTCTTGGTTCCCATCAGAAGATGTGGATCGGTTATCATGGAACGCTGAATCTGGTGTTCGAGACGGCCAATATTTTCCAGGCCAACGCCAAGGAAGCGCAGAAACTGGCGCATAATTAGTGGCATCTGAATTATACAAAAAAAACGGCTCCCCAAATAATCGGGGGGCCGTTCCCGGTTTGGCAAAAGAAATATCAGCCTTCGATTTTCACAGCTTGAACTGACGCACCAGCCGTTGCAGCTCTTCGGCATTGCCGTTCAGCTGTGCCGCTGCCGTGGCGGATTCATGGGCACCTTGCGAGGTTTGCTGGACGACCTCGGTGATCTGCTGCATGTTGCTGGATATCTCGCTGGTAGTGGCAGTCTGCTCTTCGGCGGCGGTGGCGATCTGGTTGACCTGCATGGCGACGTCGTTGACCTGTTCCAGGATGTTCCGCAGAGCTTGTCCGGATTTAGCCGCTTCCATCGTGCCGGTCTCGACCTCCCTGACCCCCTGCTCCATGGCGGTAACAGCCTCTTTGGTTTCTTTCTGAATTGCTTTGATCATCTCACCGATCTCTTTGGTGGCGCGGGTAGTGCGTTCGGCCAGGGCACGGACTTCGTCCGCTACCACCGCAAAACCGCGACCCTGCTCTCCAGCGCGGGCCGCTTCAATGGCGGCGTTCAGCGCCAGCAGGTTGGTCTGGTCGGCGATATCCTCGATAGTGCCGATGATGGCGCCGATCTGGTCGCTCCTGGCCCCCAGGCTTTCCACTGTTCTGGCCGATTCCTGCACCTTCTCCGCGATCTGCCCCATGACCGAGACGGTTCTTTCAACCACTTGTGCCCCGTCACTGGCTGTTTTTGAAGCGCGCTGGGCACCTTCGGCAGCCATCTGGCAGTTTTGTGCGATATCGCCGCTGGTAGCCGACATCTCTTCACCTGCTACAGCTACTGTTCCCGCTTGAGCGGCGACCTCTTCAGAACCGGTGGCAATATGCTCGGCGGTCGATTGCAGCTCGTTTGAAGCGGCTGCAACCTGGGTCGATGTGCTGGATATCTGGCTGATGATGCCACGCAGCTTGTCGATGAACAGGTTGAAGTATCTGCTGATCTCGGCCAGTTCGTCCCGGCTGGAATCGTCAAGGCGCTTGGTCAGGTCCCCTTCGCCCTGGGAAATATCCATCAGCATCAGCCGCAGTGCATTGACCGGTTTCATGATGCTGTTCAGCAGCCACGCCGCCACTCCGGCCTGGAGCAGAAGCCCGAGCAGGCCGATCATTACGGTTTGACTGATGGCGCTTTTGACAGCCGCCGCGAATTCCTCATCGGAAGCCTTCATTTTCTTTTGCATGGAATTGACCACAATATCCATTCCGGCTTCGACCTTGCTGACCTGTGCATCAATTTTGTCGTCCAGCTCTTTAATCTCGGGAGTTATGCCATTGGCCAGCTTCAGGGCAGGGAGCATTTTCTTCTCGAAAAGGCTGATCGTTTCGTAAATTGCGGTCTGGACCTCAGCGGTCTGTTTCTTCTCCTCCGGCGTCTCGGCGGCCTTGACCGCCAGATCGATAAACTTGAGGACGTCAGGTTTTCTTTCTGCCCACTCCTTGTCGCTTTTGTTGAAATCCTGCTTTATCTCCGCATCGGCAATGATCTGGTACAATGCCATCCCGCCCATGGAAGCTTCCTTGATATCCACGGCGTCCTGGGAGCGCTTGGCAGCCAAAACCTGCATCTGCTGCATCTCTTTCAGGTCTGCGTAATTCATGGCGACGATGCCGACAAGCGTCATCAGGATAATCACGACGTTGACAATGATCTTTGATTTTATGGTAGCCATGGTGAACTGACCCCTCCTATGCGTTATGTATAACGTCGTTACAATATCTGATAAATTAATTAAGATGTCAACAAACTTGAGCAAAATGAGCGGATATTATGATTATAGTCGAAGTATTGCAGCCGGTTATCAGTGCGATGTATCGATTATGGAGCTGTTGATTCTGCACCGCAGGCAGTGATCTTAGTTGCGGTTGGCGGATTTGCTGGCTGTTGCCGGAGTAGTTATCAGTTTACCAAGCTTATGCACATATTCTAGGCACAAAAGATAAAACCAACAGAATCCACCGCGTAACATGCTGTAAATAAGGAGCATCCATTTTTGGCATGCGATGTGCTATCAGAAAAACAAGACAATTATGCAGTGCAAAGGCAGACTTCGGCAAAGGCGCCGCCATTCATGGAATGGTGCGCCTTTTTTGCTTTAAGAAAGGATGGTGAACGATGAAAATAGCATTTACCACATCAAACGGCGAAACTATCGACCAGCATTTTGGTCAGTGCCAGAGTTTCCACATCTGGGAGGTTGGCGCGGATCAGGCCGACTTTCTGGAGGCGGTCAGCGTGGGTGAGCATGGCAGCGATGAGGAAGACCGGATTGCCGCCCGGGCTCAGCTGCTCTCGGATTGCTCCATAGTTTATACGATGCAGATCGGCGGGCCGGCTGCGGCCAAGCTGGTGGCCCAGAAAATTCATCCAATGAAGACCAACAACGCGGTCAGCCTGAAAGAGACGGTTGAGAAATTTCAGGAAGTTCTGCGCGGTAATCCGCCCCCCTGGATCAGGAAGGCAATGAACAAAGGAAAAGCGATTGCTTTTGATGAGGATTGATTCCCCGTCATCACACTCAAAATAAAGGAGATCGAATCATGTCTTACATTACCGGATTGACACGCGACAAGCAGGAGTGGACCCCGCAGTTTATCACCAGCATTGACGAAGAAACCTGCATCGGCTGCGGACGCTGCTACAAGGTCTGCGCCCATGATGTTCTTGAGTTTGAAGAACTGGACGGCGATGACTCGGCCAAAATGTTTATGCGGGCGGCCAATCCCGGCAACTGCATCGGTTGTCAGGCCTGCGCCAGAACCTGCTCCAAGAAGTGCTTCAGCTTCGAGCCGGTTATGATGTAATGGAGCGGGGCCGGGATGGGCAGTTTGCGGTTCCGGCCCCATCTCCCTGCTAAGGAGGCATGTCATGCTTATTGCAGTTGCATCCAAGGATGGTAAGGAAATAAACCAGCACTTCGGCCATGCCGAGCGCTTTCTGATCTATGATGTTGTGGAAGGCGATGCCAAGCTGGTCGATGAAAAAAAAGTTGACCGTTACTGCAGTTTTGATCCGGAACACCCCCTGAGAGGTCATCTGCTGAAGAGTATCGCAGAAGCGTTGCAAGGTTGCCGGGCGGTCGTTTCAGCCCAGATGGGGGAGCACCCCAAGGGAGAGTTGGAGCAGTTGGGCATCGAGCCTTTCGTTGCCAGCGGGCCGATCAGAACAACAGTGGTGGAGTTGGCAAAGATTCTGTAGGGGCGCTGCCTGCCGCGCCCGGAACTGGGCGGAGCAAGCGCCGCCCCCACGTAGATCACAGCGAGGTGATGAACGGTCATGCACAACGGCTCTTTCAACAACTGTAACCTGCCGCCCTGGGTGATCGCATCGCATCATTTCAACGAGAATCCGCAGCCGCTGGAGATTCAAGGGGTCAAGTCCGGCAACCGCTTTCTGTTTGACAGGCTTGCCACGCTGGGCGACCAGGAAGAGCGTGCCATGGTTTTTAACGACTATATGTCGGTTAAATTCCAGCTGCACCACTGGCAGGATCAGACCGATACCGCGAAAAAAAGCATCAAGAACAGTTACCTGCGATTTTTGCGTGGCTGGATGATGGATTCAAACTCTGTGGAAGGGGCTGTTCTGAAACGCTGGGTCGAAAGCCGCATGGGAATCAAGCCCAGCTTTCATAAGGCACGAATTTCCAGCATCCACAGCGAAGCTTATTTTGATTTTTCGGTTGATGTAATGAAAGGGAGCGCCCGTACCAACGCGATCCAGTCTCAGCTGGATATTCTTTATGAATACTGCCAGTTCGAGTTGTCGCATAAATTCCCCGCTACGAAGTTGATTACCCTTTACCGCGGCACCTATGATGCCAGCGAGCATGACGTCATAGAGCAGGTCGGCAAACGGGAGCAGATTGTCAGGCTCAATAACCTGGTTTCCTTCACTTCGGATGAAGAGCGGGCCTGGGAGTTCGGTTCCACGGTTTGGAAAGTTGAAGTGCCGCATTGCAAAATCTTTTTCTACAGCGACCTGCTTCCCGGCAGCATATTGAAGGGTGAAGGTGAATTCCTGATAATCGGCGGAGAGTACCGGGTTCGCAACGTGATGTGCACGATTTAATAAGCCGGTTCTGAGCCCATTGCAACTGTTGTAAATCAGTTGCGCATCCCATCTGTTTTTGCCGCCGCCCGACGTAAAACTCCTGAAAAATAAGAATAATGCCGATTTTGAAAATCTGTTGGCAGCGTAGCGTCTTTTTTTGCCTATTTTATCGGCAGACACTCCGCGCTTATGACAAATTCGACGGCTGAGGAATGGGGGGCATTGGTGTTTGTGTTTGCATAAACAGTTGACCGCAATCCGGAAATCAGTACAATGCAGGTCATCTGATGCCGGTTTTCACGGCATGTTGCCATTATTTTGAGCATTGCAAGACAAGCATTTTTGGTATGGCTAAATATTGTGGAGATATGCCCCAATTGATAAACCGCTTTAATGCCTGTTTTGAGTAAGAAATGTGGCCAGGTCGATTGTTTGCTTTTTTGACTCTGATTGAAACGGCATGCTTCCTGCTCAACTGTCGTGTTCCTGCCATTGTGCGGGCATGTGAGGCAATGAAGCCCGGCTTGGATACCAGTCGGGCCTTTCTTTTTTAACTGCTATTTATTCACCCGCCTCACGTACCGAGGCAAAATAACATATCTTATTCTTGAGGTTGCCATGCTGATTGTTGTCTGTATAAAGCAGGTTCCTGACACGACCCAGGTTCAGATAGATCCGGTCACCAACACGCTGATTCGTGACGGCATCCCTTTTATCGTCAATCCCTACGATACCCACGCTCTGGAAGAGGCTTTGCGGCTCAAGGATCGCTTCGGGTGCAAGGTCGCAGCCATTTCGATGGGGCCTCCCAATGCCGAAGCCACACTCAAAAAAGCTCTGGCCCTGGGTGTTGATCATGCCATTCTGCTATCCGACCGGGTCTTCGGCGGTGCCGATACTCTCGCCACCAGCAACGTCCTCTCAGCTGCTATTCGCAAGTTGCAAAGTGATGTGGGAGAAGTTGGCCTGGTGCTGTGCGGCAAGCAGACCATTGATGGCGACACCGCCCAGGTCGGTCCCGGGATCGCCAGCCGCCTGAATTATCAGCAATTGACTCTGGTGGATAAAATTGTGGAGCTGGATCTTGCTTCCAGGAAAATCCGGGTCAGCCGCAAACTGGAAGGTCGCCACGAGATCGTGGAAGCTCCTTTGCCGGTCATGATGACGGTCGTGCGGGAATTGAACCGCCCGCGCTACCCGAAGGTGCCGATGCGGCTGGCAGCGGCGGAGGCGACCGTGGAGGTCTGGAACAATCAGGTCCTGAAACTGGATGAACAGAAGATCGGCCTGAAAGGTTCTCCGACCTGGGTTTCCAAGATATTTTCTCCGGACCGCGCCATTGGCGAAATTCTGGGTGACGGTTACGCCGATCCGGACGGAACGGCTGAAATGCTGATCGAGAAGCTGCTGGCCAAGGATATGTTACCGATCTAACTACATACAAAGGGTGTTAAATGACTGATCCCAAACCAAAACTCAAGAAACCGCGCGGTGTTGCCCGCCTGCTGGATGGCAAGTGCATCGCCTGTGGCGCCCGTTGCCAGAGTGTCTGCCCGGTTAACTGCGTCGAGATGACCGACGGCGGTGAGCCGATTATTGAAGCGGCCAAGTGTATTGGCTGCCAGAAATGTGTCAAAATCTGTCCCGCCTCTGCCCTGGAGATGTTCTTCACTCCCGAGGAGCAGAAAATCCTGGCAGAGCTGGCCGCCTCGGCCGCACCTGTCGAAGAAGAGGTCGATCCTGAGGCTGCCGCTCTTGCCAGGAAGTTGTCCGAATACCGTGGGGTCTGGGTCTTCGTCGAGCAGACCGAGGGTGAACCGGCCAAGGTTTCCTGGGAACTGCTGGGGGTCGGCGCCAGTTTGGCAGAAAAATTGGGGGTCGAGCTGTGTGCCCTTGTAATCGGGCACAATGTGGAGCATCTCTGCGATGAATCCTTTGCCCATGGCGCAACCAAGGCGTACCTGCTGGATGCCCCGGTCTATTATCATTATCGCACCGAGGCCTATGTTGAAGGTTGCTGCCACCTGATCGAAACCTACAAGCCGGAAGTTATCCTGATGGGCGCCACCGGTATGGGACGCGACCTGGCCGGCGCGATTGCCACCAGGGTCGCCACCGGCCTGACTGCCGACTGCACCGGCCTGGCCATCGACGACAAGCGCAATCTGATGCAGACCCGTCCGGCCTTCGGCGGCAATATCATGGCGACCATCATGTGCGACAAGTTCCGACCCCAGATGGCAACCGTCCGCCCTAACGTCATGCCTGCGACGGAGCGGAAGGAGGGCGCGCAGGGTGTTGTCGTCCGTGATTCTTTCACCGTGCCGGAAGAGAGCATTCTGACCAAGGTAATTGAAATAATCCGCGATTCACACGGCAAGAGCGCAGTCGATATAACCGGTGCGGAGTTTATTATCTCAGGTGGCCGCGGCTTGATGGGGCCGGAGAACTTTGCGATGCTGCAGGAACTGGCCGATGAGCTGGGCGGCGTGGTGGGTGCTTCCAGAAGTGCCGTTGATGCCGGGTGGATGCCCGGTGACCGTCAGGTCGGCCAGACCGGCAAGACCGTCCGTCCCAAGATCTACATTGCCTGCGGTATCTCCGGCGCTATCCAGCACCTGGTCGGCATGCAGGATTCGGACATGGTTATCGCCATCAATCGCGACAAAGAAGCCCCGATCTTCGAAGTCGCCACCTACGGTATCGTTGGCGACCTGTTTCAGGTGGTGCCGGCCATCACCAGGAAGATTCGTGAACTGAAGCAGCTACGGAAATGAACCTGACAAACAGAGGCTTACTAATATGACACCAAACCCGACTATCTTCACTCCACTACTGATCGCATCCCTGACCATTTTTGCCTGGGGTTGCTGGAAAAGATTCAGCCTGCTGTCGCTCGGCAAGCCCGAAGAGCGCTTTGACAATGTCGGCACCCGCATCGGCGAAATGCTGCTGTATGCCTTCGGGCAAAAACGCGTCCTGGCCAAGCCGTTCGGGATCAATCACTCAATCATTTTCTGGTCGTTTCTGATCCTGTTGATTGCCAATACAGAATTTCTACTGCATGGGGTTTTCCCCTGGATCAGCCTGATGAAGCTTCCGGACGGCATCCTGCTGCCCCTGTTGCTGATACTGGATATTGTTTCGCTGCTGGCCCTGACAGCGGTGATCATCGCGGCGGTCCGCCGGGTAATTTCGCCTCCTTATCCGGAGGCAAGAACCTTCGACGCTTTCTTTATCCTCTCGCTGATCTGTATCCTGATGCTGGCCTATTTTGGGATAAATGCCGCCAAGATATCCCGCATGCAGGAGGGCGCCCTGGTCCTGGCAAAAACCTGGATGCCGGTCTCCGGTGCAGCCGCCGGCTTGATCTCGCCGGAGTCAGGTGCAGCCGTTTATTCCGTTGCTTGGTGGGCCCATGCTTTTGCCCTGCTGGCCTTTATCTGTTATCTGCCGTACAGCAAGCATATGCATATCATGACCGCCATTCCCAACTGTTTTTTCCGCAGATTGGAAAAACCGAATACGGTCCCTCGTGAAGATTTTACAGTGGGAAAAACTTTCGGCGTTGACCGGGTTGATTCCTACAGCTGGAAGGATCTGCTGGATTCCTTTTCGTGCACCGAATGCGGGCGTTGCCAGAAGGTCTGTCCGGCCAGCATCACCGGCAAGCCGCTCAATCCGCGTGCGGTGGTCCACGATATCAAGGTTAATCTGCTGGAAAACGGCGCGCTGCTGAAAAAAGGGTCTGAGCCGCAGATTCCGTTGATTGGCGATCAGGGTGAGGGATCTGTTTCTGTCGAGTCGATCTGGGGTTGCACCACCTGCGGAGCCTGTATGGAAGCTTGCCCGGTCTTTATCGAGCAGATGCCCAAAATCATCCAGATGCGTCGTCATCTGGTGGAAAACGAAGCTGAATTTCCGGAAGAGTTGCTCAATCTGTTCGAGAATATGGAAGGGCGCAGCAATCCGTGGGGAATCGCGCCGTCGGAACGGACCAAGTGGTGCAGTCAGCTGCAAATCAAACCTTTCGAAAAAAATACCACCGAATACCTGTTCTACGTCGGCTGCGCCGGCTCTTTCGATTCCCGCAACAAGCATGTCAGTGTCGCCATGGCGCAGTTGCTGGATAAGGCCGGAATTTCATGGGGCATCCTCGGCAAGGATGAGAAATGCTGCGGAGACAGTGTCCGCAGGCTGGGCAATGAATTTGTCTTTGATAAAATGGCCCGTGAAAATGTGGAGATATTCAAGGAGCGCGGTGTCAGGAAGGTCATTACCCAGTGTCCGCACTGCTTCTCGACCCTCAAGAACGATTACCGGCAGTACGGCCTTGAGCTGGAGGTCATCCATCACAGCGAACTGCTTCGCAACCTAGTTCAGGATGGTTATCTGAAACTGGACAAAACCACCGCAGAGATGGGGGATACGGTTTTTCACGATTCCTGCTATCTGGGAAGACACAATGACATTTACGACGCCCCGCGCGAACTGCTCCAGACTGCTACCGGTGCAGCGCCGAAAGAGATGGAGCGTAATCGCAACAATGCCTTCTGCTGTGGAGCAGGCGGCGGCAGAATGTGGATGGAAGAGCATGTCGGGGAGCGGATCAACCTGACCAGGGTGAAAGAAGCTTTGGAGGAAAAACCTGATACGATCTGCGTCGCCTGCCCTTACTGTATGACCATGTTTGAAGATGGCTTGAAGGATGTCAATGCCGCCGGAGTCAAGGTTCGGGACGTTGCCGAAGTAATGGCTGAAGCGCTGCTGCGATAATTAATTTAAAGCTCCCTGCATCAACATGATGCGGGGAGCTAAGTTCGGCAGTAGCATAGTACGGATAAGTAACTCCAGATTCGTGATAGTCATGATTAAGACACTGTTTCCATGGGGTCTTGATCTGCCCCGCCCACCAAATTTTCCCACTTTAATCAGGCTAAAAACGGCCGTAGGAATTCCGCAAACCATTTCTCGACTGGCAGTTAGATTTTCATCAAAGTTTAGTCTAATCAACAAGGTATTTGCCTGTAATCGTGATTTTATGACCCGATTGCCGGATAAATCTTTTTTTTCTCTAAGCATTGTGCTATTTAACTGGAACTAAATTTCATTACTCTCAACCGGGGAGGCTGCATGAGTTACGATGTTCCAAACAACGAGCAATTGCTGAAATGGGTAGAAGAAGTTACGGCGTTATGTGAGCCGGACAGGATTCACTGGTGTGACGGTTCGCAGGAAGAATATGATGACCTGTGTAATCAGCTGGTGCAAGGCGGTACATTCAAAAAGCTGAATCAGGAAAAGCGTCCGAACAGTTACCTGGCGTGTTCTGACCCGGGTGATGTTGCCAGGGTGGAAGACCGCACCTATATCTGCAGCATCTCCAAACAGGATGCTGGCCCGACCAACAACTGGATGCCGCCCAAGGAGATGAAGGAAACACTGGGCAAGCTGTTCAAGGGTTGTATGCGCGGACGCACCATGTACATTATCCCGTTCAGCATGGGTCCGCTCGGTTCTCCGATTGCCAAAATCGGTGTTGAAATCTCCGATTCACCTTATGTCGCCGTAAATATGCGCATAATGACCCGTATGGGCAAAGCTGTTCTGGACGTCCTCGGAAACGGCGAATTTGTCCCCTGTCTGCATTCAGTCGGTGCACCCCTGGAGCCGGGCCAAAAAGATGTGCCATGGCCTTGCAACAAGGAAAAGTACATCGTTCATTTCCCTGAAGAGCGCTCGATCTGGTCTTACGGCAGCGGCTACGGCGGAAACGCCCTGCTGGGCAAAAAATGCCTGGCCCTGCGGATCGCCTCCAAGATAGCCAAGGATGAAGGCTGGCTGGCTGAGCACATGCTTATTCTGGGGATTGAATCTCCGGAAGGTGAAAAAACATATCTGGGCGCGGCATTCCCAAGCGCCTGCGGCAAGACCAATCTGGCCATGCTGGTACCACCTGAAATCTTTAACAAGACCGGGTGGAAAATAACAACTGTCGGTGATGATATTGCCTGGATCAAGCCCGGACCGGACGGACGTCTTTATGCCATTAACCCGGAGTATGGATTCTTCGGAGTTGCTCCGGGGACTTCGGCAAAGACCAATCCCAACGCGATGCTTTCCTGTGCCGCCAACTCGATCTTCACCAACGTGGCATTGACTCCGGACGGCGACGTCTGGTGGGAAGGAATGACAGACACTCCTCCAGAGAAGCTTACCGACTGGCAGGGTGGCGAGTGGACACCAGGTTGCGGCAGGAACGCAGCCCATCCGAACTCCCGCTTTACTTCGCCGGCCAGCCAGTGCCCATCAATTGATCCGGAGTGGGAAAACCCCAAAGGGGTTCCGATGGCCGCCTTCGTATTCGGAGGACGCCGCAATAATGTAATTCCATTGGTTTACCAGTCATTCAACTGGAGTTTCGGCGTTTACCTGGCCGCCACCATGGGCTCCGAGACCACTGCCGCCGCAACCGGCGCGGTGGGTAATGTGCGGCGTGACCCGTTTGCCATGCTCCCCTTCTGCGGATACCACGTGGCCGACTATTTTGCCCACTGGCTGCAGGTGGGGCGCACAACGCCAATCCCGCCGCGAATCTTCAGCGTCAACTGGTTCCGCAAGGACGCTGATGGCAAGTTCCTCTGGCCTGGTTATGGCGAGAACATGCGTATCCTCAAGTGGATTGTCGAGCGAGTGAATGGAAATGCCGCTGCTGTGGAAAGCCCGCTGGGCTGGATGCCGCGTTACGAGGACCTGGACTGGTCCGGACTGGACGACGTCAGCCGCGAGCAGTTCTACGAACTGATGTCGGTTGACCGCGATGTCTGGAAAGAAGAAATTGTTTCCCATGAAGAGTTGTTCGTCAAGATGTACGATCGGCTGCCGAAAGAGTTCCTGCATATCCGTCAGTTGATTCTGTCCGGTTTGTGGCGTTCGCCGGAGCATTGGGAACAGTTCCGGGCGGTAGAAGAGCCAACCCCAGTCAACTGACATGGGATTTGCCAAGTAAAACAAGAAAAGGCGTCGCTTAATCGCGGCGCCTTTTCTTATTCATCTACCTCAATTTCCCTCACCCGCATTTCTTCGCCGGTAGTTATCTTGAGCTGGAAACTGCCGCAGTTGCCACAGGCTGCATACAAATCAGCAACCGCTGTTTCGGCACCGCATTCCTGGCAAAGAGCCCTCCCGGGAATCCGGCTAATATTGAGTCTGGCACCTTCCAGCAGGGTGTCCCTGCTACAGGCTTCAAAGCAGAATTCGATCGCTTCAGGGACTACGTTGCTCAGTTCCCCAATTTCCACATCCAGAGAGAGAATGCGGCGACCGCCGGAGTGTTCCAGGCAGAGATCAATTATCCCCTGGGTTATTGACATTTCATGCATCGGATATTCCTCTACAGATAATAAAAAAAGCCTGCGGGAAATCCCGCAGGCTTTTTTGCATTCCCCTGAGGGACGGCGAATTAGTGCTTTTTCTCTGCAGCAGGAGCAGCAGGTGCAGCAGCATCAGCAGGCTTAGCTGCATCAGTTGCCTTAGCTGCAGACATTGGAGCCTGAACTGGCTTAGGTGCCTCTACAGCAGGGGCAGGAGCAGGAGCAGGAGCTTCTTCTTTTTT
>MTLD01004622.1_pt1 | contig 14325 bp, 13 predicted proteins | sample 1982471 | NCBI WGS metagenome assembly MTLD01 (sample SAMN05712604, study PRJNA340218) | biofilm metagenome | isolation source: sample SPM anode biofilm adapted to -50 mV | place: USA | collected 2012-02-03
CGCGAGCGCATGCTCGAGCTGGAGCCCAAGCTCAGCCCGGACACGGTCGGCGGCCTCTACGCCCCCACCGGCGGCATCATCGAACCCTACCGCTTCGTCTTCTCCCTGGTCGAGAACGCCCGCAAGAACGGCGTGGAGCTGCTCACCGAGTTCGGCGTGGAATCGGCCCGCCGCGAAGGCGACTTCTGGGCGGTCAAAGCCAAGGACGGCAGGGAGATCCGCGCCCGCTACGTGGTCAACTCGGCGGGCCTCTACGCCGACGCCGTGTCCAAGGCCTTCGGCGGCGAGGAATTCACGATCCGGCCGCGCAAGGGCGAGTATTACCTCCTGGACAAGACCACCAAGGCCAAGCCGAACAGGGTCATTTTCCCCGTGCCCACGGCGGTGTCCAAAGGCATGCTCATCGTCCCGACCGTCGAGGGCACCGTGCTGATCGGACCCACGGCCACCACGATCGACGACAAGGAAGACTTCTCCACCACGCGCAAGGAGCTCGAGGGCATCCTGCGCAGCGCCAAGACCATGGTTCCCACCCTCTCCGAGAACGACGCCATCACGAGCTTCGCCGGACTGCGCCCCGCCTGCGGCGACGATTTCTACATCGACCTCTCGATCAAGGTACCGAACCTGGTGCAGGTGGCGGCCATCCAGTCGCCCGGACTCACCGCGAGTCCCGCCATCGGCGAGTACGTCAAGGATCTCCTCAAGAAGGCGGGCCTGCGCTTCATCGAGAAAGCCGACTGGGATCCCTACATCCACAAGGTGCCCCGCGCCCGCGACCTCTCGCCCTTCGAGCTGGACGCCCAGGTCAAGGACGACCCCGCCTACGGCGACATCGTGTGCCGATGCGAGAAGGTCAGCGAGGCCGAGATCGTCCAGGCGATCCGCGCCGGCCACACCACGCTGGACGGCATCAAGTACGTGACCCGCGCTCAGATGGGCCGCTGCCAGGGCGGGTTCTGCACGTATAAAATCATCAAGATACTCATGCGCGAAACCGGCATGACGTACGACCAGGTGACGAAGCGCGGCGGCGAAAGCGTCGTCCTGAAGGGTGAGCTATGAAACAGATGCAATTCGACGCCGTCGTCGTCGGCGGCGGGGCGGCGGGCATGTCCGCCGCGGCGGAGCTGAAGGCCCGCGGCAGTTCGGTCCTGATCCTGGAGCGCGAGGAGGAGCTGGGCGGCATCCTCATGCAGTGCATCCACAACGGCTTCGGCTTGATCGAGTTCAACGAGGAGCTCTCGGGCCCCGAGTTCGCCCAGCGCGTGCAGGAGCGCGTCGACGCCCAGGGCATCCAGGCGCTCTGCTCCACCACCGTCCTGGATATCAAGGACGAGGAAGGGACCAAGGTCGTCTACTGCGTGTCCCGAAAGCTGGGCGTGTCGCGGATCGAGTGCCGCGCCGTCGTCCTCGCGATGGGCTGCAGGGAGCGCAACCGCGGCAACATCCGCATCCCGGGCACCAGGCCCTCGGGCGTCTACACCGCCGGCCTCGCCCAGCGCCTCGTCAATATCGAAGGCTACATCCCCGGAAAGGACGTCGTGATCATCGGTTCGGGCGACATCGGCCTCATCATGGCGCGCAGGCTCACCTGGGCGGGATGCAAGGTCCACGCCGTGGTCGAGATCCTGCCCTATCCGAGCGGGTTAACGCGCAACATCGTGCAGTGCCTGAACGACTTCGGCATTCCCCTCTACCTGTCGCACCTGACCACGAACATCGTCGGCAAGGACAGGGTCGAGGGCGTGGAGATCACGCCGATCGAGAACGGCGCGGTTATGTACGACAAGGCTTTCACCATTCCCTGCGACACGGTGCTGCTCTCGGTCGGCCTCGTGCCCGAGAACGAGCTCTCGCGCGGGGCGGGCGTCGAGATCAACCCGGCCACGAACGGCCCCTGGGTGGATTCGACCCTGATGACCAGCGTTCCCGGCATCTTCGCCTGCGGCAACGTGCTCCATGTCCACGACCTCGTCGACTTCGTGGCCGAGGAGTCCCGCCGCGCCGGCGGCTTCGCGGCGGATTGGCTGGCCGGGAAACGGCCCCGCAAGGAGCTGCGCGTCAAGACCGGCCCGAACGTCCGCTACGTCAACCCGGCCAGGGTCGACACCGAGCGCGACAACAAGCTCTACCTGCGCAGCATGGTCGTCAAGAACGGCGCCAGCCTCGAGGTCAAGCTCGACGGCCGCGTGGTCAAGAGCATAAAGAAGCCCCATGTCCAGCCCTCCGAGATGCTCTCGCTCTCGCTCGGACCCCAGGACTTCGCGCAGGCCGGCATGGACGGCCAGATCGAGATTTCGATCGTTTGACGGAGTGAACTATGAGTGAAATGATATGCATCACCTGCCCGATGGGCTGCCATCTGTCGATCGAGCGCCCTTCCGAGCGCGAGATCGTCGTGTCCGGCAACCGATGCCCGCGCGGCGAGAAGTACGCCCGCGAGGAGCTGCTCTCCCCCAAGCGCGTCGTGACCGCGACCTGCAGGGCCTTCGCCCCTGCCGGGGCGAGCTCGGGCGCCGACCGGCCGCGGCGCATCCCCTTGCGGACCAATGCGGCATTCCCCAAGGAACGCGTGCCCGAGCTGCTGAAAGTCATCTACGGCCTTGAGCTGCGCCTCCCGGTGCAGCGCGGGCAAGTGGCCATCGCCGACGCGTTGGGCACCGGCATCGACGTGCTGGTGGCCAGGACAATGTAGGGGTACGCTGGCGCGAACCTGCGCGGGGCGGGGAGGCGGGTTTCGCCGCCCCGCCCCGCGAGGCGGGACGCCATCGTTCGCGTATTCCTGGAATGTTTAATATTTCGCGCATCGCAGCATTCTGAAAATTTATTTCTTTACACCTCCAGTGGGGCATGCTACGCTTTCCCCGATTTCAGAACTAGTTCCAGGAGGTTCCCATGAGCATCAGAAAAACGGCGATCGTGATTCTTCTCGCGATCCTCACCGTCTCGTCCGCATTCGCCCAAAAGACGACGATCAATTTCTGGACTTGGCGCCCCGAGGACGTCGAGACCTACGACAAGCTGATCGCCATCTTCGAAAAGGCCAACCCCGGCATCACGGTCGTCCAGACCGCGAACAAGAGCACCGAGTACAACACCATCCTGTCGGCCGCCCTCTCCGGCGGATCGGGCCCCGATGTCTTCCAGAGCCGCGCCTACGGCGGCCTCGAGACTTTCGCGCAATCCGGCTACCTCGAGCCGGTCGAGAAGTGGGTGCCCGAAATCAAGAACTTCGACAAGGGCCCGCTCCTCGGCGCCACCTCCATCAAGGACGGGAAGATCTACGGCGTACCCTTCGCCAGCCAGACCCTCTTCATCTTCTACAACAAGGCCATGTACAAGAAGCTCGGCCTCAGCGTTCCCGAGACCTGGGACCAGTTCATCGCCAATCTCCAAGCCATGAAGAAAGCAGGCATCCAGCCCCTGGCCAACGGCGGCAAGGACGGATGGACGCTGGAAGTGATGATGGGCTCGATCTGCCCGAACTGGTACGGCGCCAACGACTTCTATCAAGCGGTCGTGGCCGGCAAGACCACCTTCCAGGATCCGCGTTTCGTGAACGCCATCGCCAAGCTCAAGGAACTCACTCCCTACATGCCCGACCTCTACATGGGCGTCGCCTACACCGACATGCAGTCCGCCTTCATCAACGAGATGGCGGGCCACTTCATCGGCGGCAGCTTCGAGGCCGGCTACTTCTCCGCGCAGAATCCCAAGCTCGACTACGACGTCTTCCCGGCGCCCGTGGCCAAGAAGGGCGACAACCACTACGTCTCCGTCTACGCCGACGGCAACTTCAGCATGAACGCGGCGGGCAAGAACAAGGAAGCCTCGGCCAAGTTCCTCCGCTTCCTGGCCAGCAAGGCCACCGGCGACGCCTTCATCAAAGAACTCAAGCAAGTCTCGGCGGTCCCCGGCGCCGACATCTCATCCTCGCCCTACATCGGCAAGGTCCTGTCGCTGCAGAAGCACAACACCCCCTACATCATGCTCGTCGGCTTCCGCTATCAGCAGCCCACCGGCTCCGTGCTGATCCAGTCCGCCCTGCAGGGCTTCCTCGCCGGCAAGTTCGACGCCGCCGAGGTGGCGAAGCAAGTCCAGGAGGGCATCGCGACCTACTACGCTCCCTTCAAGAAATAACGCCTAGTTTCAGGCTTTCGGCTGTCCGCCCTCCCGGTTCCCCTTGCGGGGAACCGGGAGGGCTTTCCTCTTTCCCGCATCACAAGGACGCGGTCTTGCGCCGCGCTTCGGCATTAGGGGTATCGTCTTGACGAGAAAAGATCTGCGCAAGGGACTATGGGTCAGCTTCTTCGTGCTGCCCGGCCTGACGATCGTCGCGGTCGTCATCCTCCTCCCGCTTTTCATGTCCCTCTTCAATAGCCTTTTCAGCTGGAATCAGCTTATACGGACCGACTTTGTCGGCCTCGGCAACTTCAGGCGGGTATTCTTCACGGAACCGTATAAAACGCGATTCCTGAACGCCCTCGGCAACAACCTGACCTGGTTCCTGGTCACGATGTGCGTGCAGAACACCCTCGGCCTGCTCTTCGGCTACCTCCTCTCCAGGAAAATCCCCGGGCACGAGTTCTACAAGCGCGTGATCTTCATCCCGGTCCTCTTCTCCATCGTTGCGGTGGGCTTCCTCTGGGGGCTCTACCTCAAGCCGAACGGGCTCCTGAACGGCTTTCTCAAGCTGATCGGCCGGCCAGACCTCCTCAGGGCCTGGCTCGGCGACGAGTCGCTGGCCACTTTCTCCATCATCGCGGTGAACATCTGGCGCTGGGTGGGCTTCCCCAGCCTGGTCTTCCTGGCGGCGATCGACAACGTGCCCACCGACTGCCTCGAAGCCGCCTATCTGGACGGCGCCCGCGAGTCGACGGTATTCAGCAGAATCGTGCTGCCCCTCATCGTCCCCTCGATCACGGTGATCGCGGTGCTGACCATCATCGGCAGCCTGAACGTCTTCGAGCAGATCTACACCATGACGGGCTTGGACGGTTCCCCGAATTTCTCCACCGACACGATCGGCACGCTCTTCTACCGAACCGCCTTCGGTTCCGTGGATTCGGGCAGCCCCGAGATCGGCATCGGCTCCGCGATCGGCGTGGTCATCTACGCCCTGACCTTCGTGGCCTCGATCTTCTCGATCGCGGCGCTGGGCAAGAAGGAGGTCGAGCTATGACGACCGACTTCCGTTTCCGCGGCGCGGGTCCCTGGCGAAAGGCGGCCATCGTCCTGGCCGAGATCGCCTTCGGCTTCTACTCGCTCATAATCTTCTATCCCCTCGTCAACATGATCCTGTCGTCCTTCAAGTCGACGCGTGAAATCTTCCAGACGCCATTCGCGCTTCCGTCGGCGCTCGACTTTACGAACTATGCCACGGTGTGGGTTAAGAAAGGCTTCGGGCGCTACTTCTTCAACAGCCTCTGGATCACCGCCTCGTCGATGGTCTTCGTCCTCCTCTTCGGCTCGATGGCCGCCTACGGCGTTTCGCGCTACAAATACAAGCTCTCGACCCTGGTCTACATGCTCTTCCTCTCGGGAATCATGCTCCCCTTGAAGGCGGCGATCATTCCCCTCTTCATCCTGATGAAGCGCCTGAACCTGGTGAACAACCCCCTGTCGGTCATCCTGATCTTCATCGCCATGGGCCTGCCCTCGACGGTCTTCATCCTGTCGGGCTTCATGAAGGCCATTCCCATGGACCTCGAGTACGCGGCGCGCATCGACGGCTGCACCGAGTGGGGCATCTACCGGCGGATCGTGATGCCGGTGGTGGCGCCCGCGGTGACCCTGGTGACGATCTACAACGCGGTGCCGATATGGAATGATTTCTTCTTCCCCCTGGTCTTCCTGCAGAGCAGCAAATGGAAAACCCTTCCCGTGGGGCTGACTTCCTTCTTCGGCCAGTACAGCACGGACTGGGGCCTGCTCTTCACGGGCCTCTCCATCGCGATCGTGCCGGTGCTCATCCTTTATCTGTTCATGGCCAAATACTTCATCCGCGGCATGACGGCGGGCGCGGTAAAATAGGAAAGGCGGGAAATCATGGATAAACGCGAAATTTCGGGCCTCAAGGCCCTGTACGAGCGCGAGCTCTTCGAGAGCGTCGTGCCTTTCTGGGAAACACACAGCCCCGACCGCGAGTTCGGAGGCTATTTCAGCTGCCTGGACCGCGACGGGACCGTCTTCGACAAGGACAAGTTCCTCTGGATGCAGGGGCGCGAGATATGGGGCTTCGCCCGCCTGTACCGGACGGCGCGCCCGGAGCCGCGCTGGCTCGATCTGGCGAAGCTCGGCGCCGATTTCATCCGCGAAAAGGGCAGGGCGCCCAACGGGGATTTCTGGTTCGCCGTGGACAGGGCGGGGAAGCCGCTCGTGCAGCCTTACAACATCTATTCGGACTGTTTCTGCGCGGCGGGCTTGGCGGAGTACGGCCGCGCCGCCGGCGAAGCCTGGGCGACCGACCTGGCGGTGTCGACCTGGCGGCGCATCCAGGAGCGCAAGGCGAATCCAAAGGGCGTCTGGACCAAGCAGATCGGCGCGAACCGCCCCGTTCTGGCGATGTCGTTCCCGATGATGCAGGTTTGGATGGCGGGCGTGTTCAAGGGGCTCCTCCCACAGGCGGAACTGGACGCGCCGATCGACGCCGCGCTCAACCAGGTATTGACCCTGCATCTGGACAGGGAGCGCAAGGCGCTCTTCGAGCGCGTCTACGCCGACGGGACGCGGCCCGACTGCATGGAGGGCAGGCTCCTGACGCCCGGGCACGCCCTCGAGACGCTCTGGTTCATCATGAGCGAGGCGGAGAGGCGCGGAAGCCGCGAGATCATCGAGACCGCGCGCGACGCCATGCTCTGGACGGTCGAGCGCGCCTGGGACGAGAAGTACGGCGGCATTTTCTACTACATGGACTACGAGGGTTTCCCCACCGAGAAGGTCGAGTCGAAGATGAAGCTTTGGTGGGTGCACGCCGAGGCGCTCTGCGCCTTCCTCCTGGCGTACCGGCTCACAGGCGATCCGGCCTGCGAAGCTTGGTTCAAGCGGATCCAGGAATGGACCTGGGCGCGCTTCCCCGATCCCGAGTTCGGCGAGTGGTACGGCTACCTCGAGCGCACGGGCGAGGTTGCCCACACGCTCAAGGGCGGCAAGTGGAAGGGCTTTTTCCACATTCCGCGCGCCCTTCAGACCTGCGCCGAGTGGCTGGACGACATGGAGGGGCGCTGCGGGGCGGATGAGGAGTATCGGGCTACGGCGAGTTGAAATGTGGGGTCAGACCCCGGAATTCAACTGCCGAACGATGTGTAGATAAATTCCCGCGCCGCGATGGAGTGGAAGGCCACGCGGAAATCGGCCATCTTCTGCATGGTCCGCTCCCTGCCGTAATAGACGCGATTCGTCAGTACGATCGCGATCATGCGCCGCTCGGGCCAGATCGCGAGGCTCGTGCCCGTGAAGCCGGTGTGGCCGAAGGACGAAGCCGGCCAGAGCGGGCCCGCGAAGGTCGTACCGTCGTTCATCCTGAAGCCGAGGGATCGGGCTTCGTTCAATCCAGGCGTCCCGTCCTCCGCGAGATCGCGGAGCGAGCGCGGGCTCAAGGGGCTCGCGGCGCGGGCGGTTGCTCCGGCATCGGCGCTTGATCCAAGGAAGGCCGTAGCGGTGCGTCGCACGTCCTCCAATGAGACGAAAAGCCCCGCGTTGCCGGCCTGGCCGCCGAAGCAGAAGGCGCTCTCGTCGTGGACCTGGCCTCGGACGCGCCGCCCCCGCCAGGCGCAGAATTCGGTCGGCGCGGCGCCCGGAATCGGCGCGGGGCCGCCGCCCGCGGCGAGGCCTGAAGCGAAGCGCGCCCTCGGCAGGCCGAGCGGCTCCGCCAGCGCGGTTCTGTAGAGTTCGCCAAGCGATAGCCCGGAGATCCGCTCGAGGATGAGGCCGAGCAGCATATACCCCGTGCAGGAATAGGCCACGCTCCCGCCGACGGGCCGCTCCGGCTCGATGGCGAGGAGGGTCGCGACGGCTCGCGCCCTGTCGAGCGTCGCCGAGTTCGGGAAGGCGCGCTCGAAGGCCGGGATCGCGGGCAGGCCGCTCGTGTGCGTCAGGAGGGTTCCGACCGGAATGCCCGCGGCGGCCGTGTTGATGTCGGGCAGATAGCGCCCGATCGGCGCCGCGAGGTCCAGCGCGCCCGCGTCGCGCGCGATCAGCGCGAGGGGCGCCGTTGCGAGGGGCTTGGTCAGCGAAGCCGCGTCGAAAAGCGTGGCGGGGCCGGGGCCTGGGGCGGGGACGTCGCCACCGCCCGCCTCAGGGTCGACCGACCCTGCGAAGCGGAGGTAGCGCTCCTTCCCATCGATCCATATCCCGCAGGCGATGCAGGGAAAAGCCTCGTCGGCGAGCGCCGCGTCGATCAGGGCGTCCAGCTCGGCCGTTCCCGGGCCTCGTTCGTTCAAGGTGCCGTTCATTCCACTCATGATGCGCAATCCTACCATGGATCGCCGCGCTTCTGAAATCCATCTTCGGTAAACCGATCAAGCTGAAAAAATATTCTTGTCCATGCCCGATAACCGGAGTACACTGGGCCGTACCACGCGGGGTCAGCCCCCGAAAATTTGCTCAGGAGGAATTCCTATGAAAAAAGCGATTGTTTCGCTCGTCCTGCTGGCCCTGGCGGCCTCGCTCGCCTTCGCCCAGGCGCCCGTCGTCGCCGCCGCCAAGGGAAAAAACGTCGAAATCAAGCTGTGGACCCACGACGACGCCAACCGCGGCCCCCTCGAGAAACAGTTCATCGCGGAGTTCATGGCCGCCAATCCCACTGTCAAAATTACCTACTCCAGCTACCCCTCGGGCAAGATCCTCGAGACGCTGACCACCGCCTTCGCCGCCAACCAGGGCCCGGACATCTTCAACGTGGCCATCGGCAGCGCCATCCCCTTCCTCGACAACGGCCGCGTGGCCCCGGTCAACTACAAGGCCGTCGGCGTCAAGAACGCCGCCGAGCTCGAAGCCTCCTATCAGCCCGGCTCCTTCGAAGCCGTGAAGCGCGACGGCGACATCTACGGCATGCCCCTCGAGCTGACCAACATGTGCCTCTACGTGAACAAGAAAATGTTCGCCGAAGCCGGCCTCGACGCCGAGAAAGACTATCCCAGGACCTGGGAGGACGTCATGGCCCTCTCCGAGAAGATCGTCAAGCGCAACGGGCAGATCATCACCCGCCGCGGCTTCGACTTCCGCTACGACGCCTACCCCAACACCTTCGTCCCCATGGTCGAGCAGCTCGGCGGACAGCTCGTCTCCAAAGACGGCAAGACCGCGATCCTCGGCGACGAAGCCTGGCTCAAGACGCTCCAGTACGTGAAGGACTTCGGTCCCGCGGGCAAGAACCTCGGATCGCCCACCTATACCGCCGCCAGGACCGAGTTCGACAAGAACACCGGACTGATCGCCATGTCCTTCTCCGGCCTCTATCAGGAAGCCCGCATGAAGGCCTCGAACCCCGCCTTCTACAATTCCAAAGACTGGATGGTCGTGCCCTTCCCCCAGTGGAAGAACTCCAAGAAATTCGTGCCGGCCAACTACTCCGGCCACTACTACATGGTCAACGCCCAGTCGGCCAAGCTCGAGCAGGAAGTCGCCTGGATCCTGCTGAACTACATGCTGGACCATGGCGAGCAGTACCTCGAGAAAGTCGCCATCGTGCAGCCCACGCAGAAGCTCGACCAGTCCGCCTACTACAAGTCCATGCCCTACTCGGCCATCTTCTCCAAGGACTTCGCCGCCGCCAAGATCGTCTACGTCGGCAAGGGCAGCTCGCGCTTGAACACCTGCCTCAAGGAAGCCTTCGAGAGCGTGATGCTCGCCGGCGTCGAGCCCAAGGCCGCCCTCGACAAGCTCCGCAAGGACGCCCAGGCGGTGCTGGACAGCGAAGACTAAAGAGCCCTCGCGGAATTTTTCGTGCTGCGTAAAAAGGGGCCGGCGCCGCGGCGCCGGCCCCTCCATCCTTGCATCCATAGGAAACGTATGAAGCCTTCCATACAATCCGCCGCGCGGTCGCTCGAGACGAAGCGGAACAGCTGGGGCTGGGCCTTCGTGGCGCCCGGCGTCCTCTTCTTCTCGACCTTCTCGCTCTACCCGATCCTCTACGCGATCTGGACCTCCTTCCACAACAAGAAGCTCCTCTCGCTCAAGCCGCCCAAGTTCGTGGGCCTGCAGAACTACGCCAAGGTCCTGGCCTCGACCGACTTCTGGAACTCGGTGCGCGCCTCGGCCACCTTCTGCGTCGGCGTCTTCGTGCCGATCTTCTGCCTCTCCCTCCTCTTGGGCGTCCTGATCGCCTCGCGCAGCAAGGGCAGGCGCTTTTACCAGATGGCGCTGTACTCGCCGGCCGTCCTCTCCTCGGTCGTCACCGCGAGCGTGTGGGCGATCATGTTCGATCCCCGCGGCCTCGCCAACCAGTTTCTGAACGGGCTCATGGGCACGCCGGGAATCGATCACCGCTGGCTCGCGGACGCGGCCATGGTCCAGATCTCGACGATGATCGTCTACGTCTGGAAGATGGTCGGCTACTACTGCATCCTTTTCGTCACGGGCATCGGCAAGATTCCCGCGAGCGTCATCGAAGCCTCGATCATCGACGGGGCGAACGCCTGGCAGCGGCTCACCCGCATCACGATGCCCCTTTTGAGGCCGACGATGGCCCTCGTCTCCGTGATGATCTTCACGAACAGCCTCAAGACCTTCTCCACCCAGTACCTCTTCACCCAGCGCGGCGCGCCCTTGAGGCCGCTCAACGTCCTCACGCTGAACATCTACAACACCGCCATCGTCGAGCAGAACCTCGGCCTGGCCAGCGTGATGAGCCTCCTGCTCTTCGCCGTCCTCTTACTCTTCGCCTGGGCCCAGGTGAAGGCCGGCGGCTCAGGGGAGGACATGTGATGAAGCGAAAATTCGGCATCGCCGGAATGGGCGATGTCTTCGCCACGGCCGTCCTCGTGGCGGTCTCCTGCGTCGCCATCATGCCCTTCCTCTTCATGGCGGGAGCCTCACTCATGCCCGGCTCGGACGTCACCTCGATACCCTACCGCTGGATTCCCGAAAAGCCGCTCTGGTCCAACTACTACCGCGCCCTCAAAGGCTCGGACGGCTCCTGGATCTACCTGCGCAACATCCTGAACTCATTCATCGTCGCCACGACGGTCGCCTGCTCCTCAGTGCTGCTCGCCTCCTCGGTGGGCTACGGGTTGGCGAAGTTCAAGTTCAAGGGGCGGAACATCGTCTTCATGGGCATCATGTCGACCATGATGATCCCCTTCGAGGCGGTGATGATCCCCCTCTACCTCACCGCGGTGAAGCTGGGGCTCCAGGACACCTACGCGGGCCTCATCCTGCCCTTCCTGACGAGCGCCTTCGGCGTCTTCCTGATGCGGCAATACCTGCTGGGATTCCCCGAGGAGCTGCTCGACGCCGCCAGGATCGACGGCTGTTCCGAGCCGGCGATCTTCCGGCGCATCGTGTTCAAGAACGCCACCCCCGCGGTGGCAACCCTCGCCATCCTCGCCTTCCGCGGCCAGTGGGACAACCTGCTCTGGCCGCTGCTCATCACCCACACCGAGCAGCTCAAGACCATTCCCTCCTACATCGTCCGCTACACGGCCGACCTCACGGCCGACGAGGGCACGATGATGTCGGTGGCCGTGATCGCCGCGCTGCCCGTCTTCGTCCTGTTCTTCTCGATGTCGAAGTACTTCCTCCAGGGCGCGGGCGTCTACACCGGGAGCAAGACATGATCGACCTCTATATTTTCGACGAAGGCGGCGTCCTGATACGCAACCACATGGTGCTGGCGGACGTCGCCCGCGAGCTCGGGATGGAGGCGGGCGCCCTGGCGGCCCTGCTGCCGCCCGACATGGGTCTCGCGTCCTCGGGCATCATCGGCTCCGAGGAGTTCTGGAGGCGCTTCACCGCGAGGACGGGCATCGCGGTGGACCGCAACTTGTGGGATGAATGCTTCAAGCCGACCCGCGACGAGCCTACCTTCGCGCTGGTGCGCGAACTGGCGCGCGGCGCGCGCACGGTCTGCGGCACCAACACCATCGACTGCCACCACGCCACCAACGAGCGCCTGGGCATGTACGAGCCCTTCCACGCGGTCTACGCCTCCCACCTCATCCATTTGAGCAAGCCGGACCCGCGGTTCTGGATGGAAATACTCGCGCGCGAGGGCGTGGCGCCGGAGCGCGCCTTCTTCACGGACGACAGCGAAAAGAACGTGGAGGCGGCGCGGGCGCTCGGCATCCGAGCCTTCCTCTATACGGACGCGGCCTCGCTGCGGCGCGAGCTCGTCGCGGCGGGCGCGCCGGTTCAGCCCCTGCCGGGGCTTGGGGAGGGATTATGATCGATACGACGATTACCCAGGAACTATTGGAAAGCCTCACGACCGAAGGCCGGAACCCCCACTCGATGGATATCGACCGGAAGTCCAGCGCCGAGATTCTCAAGATCATCAACGGCGAGGACAAGACTGTGCCTTTCGCCGTGGAGAAGGCCATTCCCGCGATCGCGGCCCTGGTGGACGACGTGGTGGCGGCCTTCCGCAAGGGCGGGCGTCTTTTCTACATCGGCGCGGGGACATCGGGACGGCTCGGCGTGCTGGACGCTTCGGAGTGTCCGCCGACCTACGGCGTGCCGCCGACCATGGTCCAGGGCCTGATCGCGGGCGGCCAGGAAGCTCTGACGCGCTCGATCGAGGGCGCCGAGGACGACGCCGAGGCGGGCGTCCTCGAGCTGGAGCGCGTCGGCTTCGGGCCCGACGATGTTCTGGTGGGCATCACGGCGTCGGGACAGGCGCCCTACGTGCTGGGCGCCATGGCCAGGGCCCAGGAGCTGGGCGCGCCGGTAGCGGCCATAAGCTGCAACCGCGGATCCAAGACCTTCAAATACGCCCGGCACGTCATCCACCTGGACGTCGGGCCGGAAGTGGTCACGGGCTCCACGCGGATGAAGGCCGGCACGGCGCAGAAGCTCGTCCTCAACATGGTGACAACGGCGGCCATGATCCGCTACGGCAAGGTCTTCCAGAACCTCATGGTCGACTTGAAGCCGGTCAACCGCAAGCTGATCGAACGCTCCAAGCGCCTCATCCGCCAGGCGACGGGCTGCGCTCCCGAGGAGGCCGCCGCGGCGTTCGAAGCCTCGGGGCGGAGGCCGAAAACGGCCATCATCATGGTCCTGCTCAAGGTGGACGCGGAGGAAGCCCTGCGCCTGGAGACCGGAGGCGGCGGCAGGATCGCCGACGCGGTGGCGCTCTTCGCGCAGACAAGGCAGGGAGGCTTGGGCCTGTGATGAACGGAGCGGCGAAGGATAGACGCCTGGTCTTCGGGCTGGACGGCGGCGGCACGAGCACGCGGCTCCGCATCGCGGACGGGGACAACCGCGAAATCTGGGAGGGAAGGGGCGAGGGCGTCAACCCGAACGCCCTGCCGACCGCCGCGGTGGCCGAGCGGCTCGCGGCGCTCTTCGGCGAAGCTTTCGCGGCCACGGGCCTCGCCGCGGCTGAATTCTCCGCCGGCTGCATGGGCGTGGCGGGCGCCGACCGCGGCCCCGAGCGCGCCGAGTTCACCGAACTCGCGCGCCTCAGGCTGGGATTCGGCTGCCCCCTCCATGTCACCTCGGATCCCGACATAGCCCTGGTCGGCGCCCTCGAGCGCGTGGACGGCTATCTCCTGATCGCGGGCACCGGCTCCATCGCCATCGCGCGGCTCGCGGACGGAACGCGCTATCGCGCCGGCGGCCTCGGCCACTACCTCAGCGACGAAGGCTCGGCCTTTTTCGTCGGTTTCCAGGCCATCAGGCGAACCCTGCGCTCCGCTGAAGGCCGCGACCTGCCAACCGTGATGATGGGACCCCTCCTGGCGCATTTCGGCCTGGACTCCCCCCAGGACTTCGTGCCGCTGATCTACCGCCGCTTCGACAAGGCATTGGTGGCGGGAGCGGCGGCGCTCGTGGAGCGCCATCGCGCGGCGGGCGACCCCCTCGCCGCCGCCATCATGGGCGAGGCCCGCGACGAACTCGTCAGCCTGGTCGGCTCGGTGCGCGAATCCGCGCGCGAGAGCCTCAGCGAGCCGGCCATCGCGCTGACAGGGGGCCTCTTCGAGCACAACGCCTGGCTCAAGGGCGCCGTGCGCGCCGCGCTTTCCGAGGACTTCCCCGAGATCGCCCAGGTCGAGCCGCGGCGCGACGGAGCCTTCGGCGCCTGCATGCTGGCGCTCGAACTGGCCAGAGGCGCCTAGCGCGTCAACCGCCGCCCGGCGGCCGCGCCCGGGCGGCGCTGAA
>MTLD01003365.1_pt1 | contig 14287 bp, 17 predicted proteins | sample 1982471 | NCBI WGS metagenome assembly MTLD01 (sample SAMN05712604, study PRJNA340218) | biofilm metagenome | isolation source: sample SPM anode biofilm adapted to -50 mV | place: USA | collected 2012-02-03
ACCGCCGGTCCCTGATGAGGAGGAGGTTCTCTCCGTTTTTTGTGTCTGCGGCATCAGAAAAGTTGTATGAGCCGAGATACACCCTCGCAGAGGGCTTGTTGAAGTCAATGACCACGAATTTGTGGTGCATTCTGATGCCGCTTCCTCCCCCCGGTTCAGGCTTGAAGGGCTCCGGCACGTCCTTTCCCAGTTCTTCGGCATATACCGGCGCCAGGTTTCCATCCGGCTTCTGCAGCTCAATTTTGGTCTTTTTGTCGGCAACCCCGTACACAAAAGTATCTGGCCTGTTGGTCACTATTTCTATAGCTTTCAGGATCGGGCCAGGGGTCTGCGAAAGGAAGGCTAAGGAGTAGAACAAACTTGATTCAGTGTTTTGCTCGATGTCATCAGCGATCTTTTGCAGCAAGGCGTTCGACGGCGAATGTGGAGAAAATGCCACTTGCGCCGCGATCCCGTCCAGACCCAGGTCCGTCCATCCAGCCGAAGCGGTCCCTACGAAATCAGACGGCTCATCGGAGTTCCAATAGTTTTCGAATGCTGCGAGGTAGGCCGCAACACAGCCACCTCCTCGGAGGAGGACTGCATTGTTCGACTGTATGTAAAAGCCGCGCCAGGAGAAATTGGTGGACCCACACGCTACAGCCGGCTTCCTACCCTTGACGATAATGGTTTTATTATGTTGCAGTTTTCCCATTGACTGCCTTTTGACGTTGGTCACTCCAGCGCTCGCCTTGAGAAGTTTTTCTGCTTCATTCTCGGCAGAACCGGCCTTCCCGTGCGCTCCTTCTTTGTCGATGATCACCATCAGCCTCGACCCGAGCTTAACAAGCCGGGAGACCACTTCCGGCTCGTTTAGGTCATAGGCGATTACCTTGACTTGGGCGGTCGTATCGGCTACGGCCTCGTCGAGAAGGTCCAAAATAGCGTCCCGCGCCTCGAACCCCATCCATGCCAGCGCCTCCTGTGCCTTTGGATGAGTCGGATTGAAGGACAGGCCATCCTCTGCCTTCTTTGGCAGCAGAGTGTTAATACCCTCCTTGCCGTAACGGTCGATGAACCCTTGGGAGGAGACGAAACCGCGGGTATAGCAAACGTTCAGCTTCCCGGTGTAGGTCTCCCGACGTAACTCTATCTCCACCCTTTGGCTTTCACCGTAGCTCAATTCATCAGAATCGTTCATAAAGACGGGTGTCACTCGGTAAGTGAAGAGCCCCTTTAACTCCGCATTGCGTGGGAAATGAACCCATCGGAACTTCTGGATTGGGGAGAGCCTGGTGGAGGTGCAATCACCAGTTGCGCCAGTGAAGCAGAGCCGGTTTTTAAGGACGAAAAACTTCTCCCCATTCGGCTCCTTGTACTCTATAGCAAAGCCGACAAAGTCCTGCGGTGGCGTCCCAGTTGCCCAATTCATTGCCAAAAGAGCCATTCCGTCACCGCGGTGCACCTTCAGCGTGAACAGTGCCGACTCATTCGTAGCCACTACCTGGAATTCCTCCATAATGTCCTCCCTCATGGACTCCGTCGCTTTAGTACCGGCCGCATCAACAGCTATAGGCCTTCGATGTCGCGAAAGCAAAACTGACTGCGACTGGCGCTGCTTTAGCATCGCTGGGGGGCCGCAGTGGTTTACTTCAGGAAAATAAATTTCGTCTGTACTGTTCCATCATCGAGAGCAACTTGTATCTGCCAGGTGCCAGTTGTAAGACTTTCGGTGTTGAGATTGTATATATAGTAACCATCACTAAATCTAAATCTGTTTCCCGTATCTGCAGCACTTGTTGAACTGACCACTATTGGGACACCATCAGGCAGCACGCCCGAATATTTTTGAAGTGATATTGTTACTATAGCTGTGTTCACATCGGTCAACAAAAGTTTTACAGGTATTGTACTACCCAGTTTAAAAGGCTTGTCTAGGTTCACCGGTTGGAGGAAACCACCAAAATTATACACCACACTGTAGGAAGCTGTAACGGTTCGCTGGTTCCCTGCGTTATCGGTTGCAGTTACTGTATAGACATAAGTTCCAACTCCGTTTGGAATCCCTCCTGTTAGTGCAGCATTCTGGGTAGCCACACCGGATAGATCGTCAGTAACGGTATACCCTGCAGTCGGCACATCCCCTAAGATATATGTCATGCCGTTGGATATTCCTGTGATGGAAATATCCGGCGGGGTATTGTCAATAGGGGGTGGGGCGAAGGCCTCAAGGTTCGCAAGGATTCCCGAAAGGCCATATCCTCCTGAGATGTATATGATTTTGCCTATTGCGCCAGCCGCAGGCTGGGCACGTTTTGTAGGCATTGGAGCCATAGTTGTCCATGTGTCAGTTTTGGGATTGTAAGCTTCGACGGTGTCAATAACAACCATACTGGAATCAATCGTGCCTCCTATGGCATAGATAATTCCATCGATGACTTCTACAGCTGGTTGGTATCGCGCCGTTGGCATAGAGGCCTTGGTTGTCCAAGTGTCGGTCGAAGGATCGTAGGCTTCTACTTTAGAAGAAGGATTTCCATCTGAACCTCCTATTGTATAAATTATTCCGTCAACAACCCCAAGGCCATAAAAGTGCCGGCCAGTTGGCATAGGCGCCAAATTTGGTGTCCACGTATCTGATTGTGGATCATAAGCTTCTACGGTATCAGTAATTCCTACCCCAGGAATGTAGCCTCCGATTGTGTAAATGATTCCGTCAACAACTCCTGCTTGGAAGTAAGGTCGTGGTTTAGGCATGGGACTTAGTCCCGTTATCCAGGTATCTGTAGCAGGATTGTAGGCCTCGACGGTTGCCTCAGTCCACCAGCCAGCCCATCCTCCGATCGCGTAAATTTTTCCGCCCGTCACGCACATTCCAAAACTATTTCTTGGTGTGGGCATAGGGGCTTTTGTCGTCCATTGATCGGTTTCAGGATTGTAAGCATACAGTGCTTGATCGGGAGGGTATGGAAAAGGCCAGGCTACAGTTTTCACAACATAGAATATGTTATCAACAACCGCCCCCTTTGGAGCGCCATTTGCGCTCGGCATTGGAGCCTTAGTCGTCCAGGTGCCATCCCCGGCCGAAACAATGTTGGGGACTGAAAAAGTGACCAGGAGAATGAACGTCATTAACATCATCGAGAAAACCGACTTCTTACTCTTCTTATTCATAGTTAACTCTCCTCTGTTGGGGTACGAAGCAAAGGCTAGTTTCCATTGCACTCACCCACGGATATCACCCCCTTTCTCTTAAAGTAAAATCCGACATCTGCTAAATTGTTTACACTAACTCGCAATTTGTTCAGGATAGTTTATTGCTCATTCTACGGGGTCTGTAGGCAGCTTGTTTTATGCCTGAGTACTCACTTGCTCAGGCAGAAGTTTTGCAGGAACAGGAGTTGTCTTCTGAGGGCGGCGGGGTGCATGCCACCCACGCAGGCGATTAAAGTGTTTATCCCAACTTGGGATGTGACGAGCACAGGGGATTGGTGGGTGCTCCGAAGTAACCGTGGTGCGATTCGCCCTTGATGCTCTTTAAAACAACAGGTGCGGACCTTCCGCAAGCTTAAATTCGGCAGCAAAAAGAGGATGAAAATGGGTGACACGAGAGGGAAAGGACCATCGTTTTTTCTAGCAAAAGCCTCTCCATTTTGTAATTACCTGTTTTTACGTAAAATCACTTCAGAAGTGGTGCTCTGCGAAGTAACATTTGTTAGGGAATCCGACAGATTTGTTAAGATAGTCGACACAGAAATGGCACAGCCGCTGGGGGGGATAGAGGGACGCCCAATAATTATGCGTTACCCATGGCCACGGAAGAAACGCATGAAATCATGGGCGTCCCTATGTCATGACCGCAGTACCGGAACTCCGATAATGCCTCAAAGGTTGGGACAAGGCCTGCACGTAATTGGTTGAGGTGGATGTATCTCACCAGTTCCAGCAAATAGACCTCTTCCTGGCACAGTATCGACTTGTATCGGTTCTGAAACAGATGCCCGTTACGACGATGGCGTAAGTTGAAAGTAGTAGCGTAGCCTCCCAGTAATCTCTGCATCAAGCCAGAAATAGGAATATTCCCTGTCTGTAGCAGTAGATGGATGTGATTTGGTATCAATGCCCATGCAAAGCATCTGGTAGAGTGGGCGGTCGTAAGCTCGATGAGTCTGGAGACGAAAGAGCCTAGCGGTGCCCTAGCTGTGCCGGTCTTGAAAAATAGGTTTTCTGAAGTTGAGGGGGCTTATTTTCAAGACTTGGCACCGACCACCCCAAGAACGTCGCTTGGTGCCTTTGACTACGCCTTTCTTCTTTTTTTGATCTTAGACCAATTTGCTATGAGGCGGCTGCAAAACTCTTTTTCGGTTACAACAGTTTTTCTGGGATCCTTTTTCATTATTCCGCAGGCGTATTTGTAATCCCGAAAGGAATATGTACAGACGGAAGTACGCTGGCTGCAGGTTCCAAGTGAAGTTTCTGGTCATCGAAGAATATATGCGGTTCAAGCACTTCAAGCACTCTTTTCTTCTCAATTCCCCCGAGAAAAAAAGCTTCATCAACATTTATCCCCCAAGTCCGCATAGTATTGATAACTCGTTCATGTGATGGGGCACTTCGTGCCGTTACGATGGAAATGCGCAATTTAGGACTGTAAGAGACATCAGAGAAAGCTATTTTTTCTTCCATTTTTTGTATCGCAGAAATTTTTTCTAAAAAAACCTTTAATGGTCCGGGATTGTGAGCAATATCGACTTTGTCTGTTTCATGTTCGTGAAACTTAGTAAGATCATGAGTTTTTTGAAAGACAGCCTCTGCTTCGTCATCAGCCAAAACACCGTCGAAGTCGAAAGCAATTCTTAGCTCATTATCTTCCACATTGTCGACTATTTTTGAATCAAGAACTTGACCAGCAGGATAGCCTGCTAGTATCGTTTGTTTCACATCAGCCTCATTAGCTGACAGAAAAAGACTGATATTGAATGCCGGAATATATTTGTGTGGAGTCCGGCCCTGCAGGAAAACAGCTCTTGTCATACCAAGCCCGTAGTGTGCTATTGACTTCATCACCCGAAGACCTGTATCAGGGCTGTTTCTTGACATCAACACGACTTCTATGGGGGGATTATTTATATCTAGCTCGTTTAAGGAAAGTAGGCGTTTGATGAAAGGAAAAGCCACTCCTGACTCCAAAGGAGTGTCCTGATTATCTCTTTGGAACTTTCTGTAAACTTCAGGTCCCTCCCTACGATAAATGTTGTCAGATTCATTGAGGTCAAAGAGAGCACTCGAGGCCAGCCCTATGACCAGTCTGTTTTCTAAATCGAATGGCATTTCCAACCTCCTAATACACTAGATCTTCAGTTAGCAGAGGTAAGGCAACGCCCCCCCACCCGTCTCGCTGGCTACGGCACTTCCTTCTATACGACGAGACAAAACATCTGTACTGTCACTATGAGCGCCCGCTAGGGATATCAATGGAAAACCTTACTTTTTTGATTTGCCTTTCAAATCGTTCTTGATGTCTGCCCACGTTTTTTCAAGGACTGCATTTAATTCGTCATGTAGTTTATTCAAGGTGTCATTCAAATCTATAGGTTTGTTTAACTTCAAATGTTCTATAGTTTCGCTTAACAAATTCAAAATAGTTACAGTATACGGCTGCTTTTTGTCTAACATCAATCCAATTTTAAACTGGGCTGTTACTAAATCACTAAACAGTTTATTTGATTCATTCTGTGAAATAAAAGCAGCGTTACCATCAAGTTCAAATTTTATAAGAGCTACAGTAGCGAAAAACTGAGCTGACGCCTCCCGCAAATCATCGCCCCATTTGTGTCTGAAATTTGCTGTATTCGAACGTATTTGTGACCGCTGGCTTGAATAGGACAGCCATCCAACCATTGAAGTTATCAAAATACTACCAATGCCTACAAGCAAGGTTGCGAGAACTGTAGGCCAATCAGTCGGGGTTTCTACTGTCAGTTTGAGTGGTTGAGGGGCAACTGCAATGTGAGATGTCTTCCCTTTTGGACCCTCGATTATGACCATCTCGTTGCTGACCTCTTTAGGATTGAGAATCTTTTGAGCTGTGCTGGTTACAAGTGATACCATATGTGCCACGGCCTCCTAATATTTTAATTTGAAGTATTTCTCCTGTTCAAACCATGGGAATCAGGTTTTTACTCTTGCTCTATTTAACTCCTATTTGTTCGGAAGGAACTAAGGGAGAGAGGGCCGTTGCTAAGATTTAGACTTTCTTTGTTGCGTCTGCAAATCTCGAAATATCAACAACGTCCCCCAGTGTCCCTTTCAGATTCAACGGGTTACCTCAGGGACTTTTTACGTACTTCTAGTTCATCGACTCTTCTCATTCGTATAAGGGATTCTGGGGGCAGGCTTGCAATGTTGCAAAGTTAACTGTCGGTACCGTCAGAGACTGCAATATTGTTGCAAGCCTGACACCAGCTTCCCAGTTTCCCACAAGCATGTACCTTCTAGCAGCAGGGTGGGGCTGTAGCGCTTGATTGGAAATTAGCGACTTCACCCATTTGACTTACTTCTTCGGTACGCTGCTAACATTGGCTCCACAACCTTTTTAGAGACCTCGTCGCTAGAAGAGATGGAGAACAATGGAAGACAAAATACCTCGCCTTTCATTGAGACATAGCTATCCTCATAGATTATATTGGGGGCCTGAGCAAATACCTTGTCACGGGAGTTTACGAATTCGAACATCAAGTGCTCGAACTTCGTATGGTCCTTCCTTTTTACATTGATGTCGAAAACAAAGCCTGCAAGTATCCGCGGAGTTTTGTTTTTTTTGCCCTCTAACTCGATGTCAAGTAGTAGCACCTTTAACTGGTCATGAAAAGGAGTGTTTGTTATTCCGCCATGGATGGAGGTCTGTTCCTCGGGAACGAAGATGACTGTAAACGCTTTGGGCAGCCACCATTCAACATTGGTCGGTTCCAACCCTGTCGATTTGCCTGAGGTGACTCCATAGCCCGAAGGTCGGCCTATTACAAATCTCTCTTCCTCTCGGTACAGTAGACCTTCCACTTCCTTGATAAGATAGGAAATCTCCAGAAACAGTTTCTGCACGAAATCAAGGGCGTTCCGTGTCTGCTGTTCAAGGCTTTGAGACATTATGGCTTCCTCCAAAAGTGAAATCTGTGGCGTCAACAACCCCATGTGGAAGGTCTCGGAAAAATTGACGCCTATAAAATACGTAATGGGGAGTGGATTCGACGGGGGCAGTCCCGTCTAGCATACTTCTGAACCCTAAAAAGGCACCGCGATAACGGGCTGAGCGGGCAGAAAAGAATAAGGTGGCTGGTGGCGTAGGCAGGTCCACGGTCAAGTGGTAAAAGGGGAGGAAGGATCGGAGCTTCATATTGCATAGTAGTGCATAAAGATCCTTCACAAACTCGACGTCAGGGATTTCATCACAAGATTCCAGGGCACAGAGGAGAATTCCTGCGACTGCTTGCCAATTCATCCATAGTAATTTGTCGCCTCCATTATAAGAGATATGATCAAGGAGTTGAACAGGTCTATTGTAATGGGAAGTGACCGCAACAAACCTGAACTTTTTCCCGAGAGACAGAGCCTCGGCCTCACCACCTTCGAGTTCTCTCTCAATTTGGGCCTTACGGCCTTCCGATTCTGAGCCGAAATCGGAAAGGTGCTTTGCCTCGAATAGAATGTAGTACTCCCCGATTATCAAAACTAAATCAGGCTCAGTAGCATCGCTATACCTTGGCCAAAAATGAAATTCAGCAGTCCTCAGGGCTTCATCTGAGACATCCAATTGATTTAGCTGTAAAAGAGCCTTAAGGTACCTCTGTCTGTCAGCGTATTTAAAAAAAGAAAACACGTTGGAGGTGAGGATGTCTTCAGACTCAATCATACGCGATGGGATTTTGCCGTGAAGTGCTGCTCGAATCATGGTCTATATTCGTCTCCGGTTGCAGTGGTCAGAGTAAGGGATTCTGGGGGCAGGCTTGCAATACTATCAAAGATTGCAACTTTGCAAGCCTGACCCCAGCTACCCTAATGCTGCAAAGTCCATGGTCACTGACCCCAGCTTCCATTCTTGGAATCACTTGTTTTAAAATGGTTCGTCAAGATATCTCAAAAAGCTATATTAGCTACCTACGTCCCTTCTTCGCCCTCTGTTAACTTAGGAGCGCCGAGATCGGGATTAAATATACCTAGTGTCTGAACTTTGTTTTGCTCTAATGCAAAGAAGACATTGTATTTTTGATAAAGATAAAGCCGCCGGAGTTTATCGGCACTACTCACGACTTGGCTACATTTCCCAAATTGTCTCTCAACTGCTTCACTAGAGTCCCCAACATGGATACCCTGAATGGACACCAAAGAATTTGGCTGTAAGGCCCCGAATGCGATGAATTTAATCTTCTTATCCTTAAAAAATACTCCATATGAAGAATCTACTTGGGGTTCCTGAGCATAGTGCCATCTTCCATTATTTGTTTCTGTCGGTTTACCCTTCTTAAAAAGGACATCGTCCTGAGTATCCGTCAGGCAAATTTCCCAGAAAGTCCTTTCTATTTTAGCTCTATTTCCCCACCATTCATAACCTACCAAAGTAAATACACCGATCACAACTATAGCGCTTATATAAACAATAATTTTGGGTTTAAGTGAGGATATCGCCATTGTTATTATCCTTTTAGCATAGAAGGAGATGCCGGTGTTTTATCCGTTCTATTTATCCTTTTAGCGCTCAATGGCTTGAGGGGGCAGAGGGACGCCAATGAAATTATGCGTTACCCAATACCGTATCACTGAAGAAAGGCATAAATCATTGACGTCCCCAAACACGTTCTTTCGGTCCCCATAGCTCATTTAGGTTGATACTTTAAACAATGCCTGTTTGAGCCACCCATATCCGCTTACCAGAACAATACCTGCAAGAACAAGTATTGCTCCGACCAAGAAGGTAAGTTCGATAGATTCGTTAAGCAACACCGCCCCAAATGTTACACCAAAGAGCGGTGTCATAAATGAAAAGACTCCCAGCCTGTGAGTTCTAGGGGCAGGCTTGCAATGTTGCAAAGTTGATGGTCGGGGACATCAGAGATTGCATCTTTGCAAGCCTGCCCCACAGTTCCGTAGACCTTTCCTCTTACTTTAAGTTGATACTTTAAGCAATGCCTGTTTGAGCCACCCATATCCGCTTACCAGAACAATACCTGCAATAACAAGTATTGCTCCGACAAAGAAGCTAACTTCGATAGGTTCGTTAAGCAACACCGCTCCAAATGTTACCCCAAAGAGCGGTGTCATAAATGAAAAGACTCCCAGTCTGGATGCTAAGTAATGACGTAGCAGCCAAAACCAGACAAGGAGACTGGCAAAAGACATGATAACGGACTGGAATAAAAGACTAGACCACGCTAACAGGGTCGGATTGAATCTTGTCTGGCCAAGACCTATAGCCGCCAACATTAATAAAGTAAAAGCACCAATTAATTGATAAAGCAAAGTTTGGCTTACTGGAGATTTCGCAAGGATGGAACATCGAATCACTACCGTCGTTGCTCCCCATGAAACTGCCGCAAGAACGGCAAGAAAATCCCCAAACATCATCTTTGACAGCGATGGGCTCCCCCCTTGGGGGCTGCGCCAGAAAAACGCTATGAAGATGCCGGTGAACGCCAGCAATATTCCAGCCCATTGCAGCGAATGCAGCCGCTCCGCCGGTAGTTTCCAATGGAGGCCAAGACCAGCAAAAATGGGTGCGGTGTACAGAAAGACAACCGAGTGTGATGCTGTCGTATAGCGTAACCCTTCGCCCAGAAGCAAATATTCGAGTGCAAACAGAAAACCTACCAGCAGGCCGGCGCGCCAAGTACCGTCATTGAACGAGATTCGCTCCCCCCGAAAGAGCATCAACAGCCATACTAAAATTGCAGCTATTCCCGAACGCAGTGCGACCAACATGATCGGCGTAACATCCGGTGCAGCCGCCTTGAATACGACCTGTTGTAACCCCCAGACCACACACAGAACAACCATCAGCCCAATTGCTTTACCGTCTATTGCCTTGCGAGCATCCATTTACTTCCTCTACCCCTTCAGTTCATCGACAGTGCAACTTTGCAAGTCTGATACCAGTTCCCCCAAATCTCAGGAACGTCCCCAGATGCTGTCCGTTAAACTCCCCATCTCACAAATTTGCATTCCGGATAATGAGGAAAGAAGGGACAGAAGGGGACGCCCATGTAATTATGCGTTACCTATTGGTATGTCACGCGAACATGGGGGCCAGGTCTTTATTTTACCTTTTTGCCCTGATTGGGTCGAGACTTAGGGGTAACCAGTTAATGATTCATCAAGAATCAAGACCTGACCCTCATGCTGCGATGTAATCAATCTCAGGAATGGTCCCTAGTCCCAGGATTGAGATTGGAAGTAGACTTGTTTGTCCTATAGGCTCTCGTGGTCTTGATGGTAGCTTGGAGTTCCTTGTACCTCGGTGATTCCATTGCAACAAGAGCGAGCTTACCATATTCATCCCGATGAATTCCCCATCCATGGACCTTCACAACAGGCGCGCGTTTTATGTTGTAAGATTCATACTTGAGGTCTGGTCTGTTTCTTCGAACAGCATGAAGTTCATGGTAGAACTCGCGTTCGGTATACCTATACGGGTTCTCAATAAGGATCTCATACCCGATGCGAGCTATAGTTTTGGGTGTTCCGTCGGAAGGCGCTTCTGCCCTATCAACTCGGCAATCCTCTGCTACTTCAATCAACTCCTCTACCCCTTTCCTACGAGGCCTCTTCATCGAGTGCAGGACTTCATTGTTCTCAGGGACAGTTGCTGCCTGAACTGAGACTTTTAAGGCGAGAGGTTCAGGCTCACACGAGAATGCAGCAGCAATAGCAGATGCGACGGCTATTGCGTTCTTCAAAGTTGTTACAAAAAACTCTCGATCCTTTCTTGAGCGGGTTTCCGCAAGTTGTTGGTGGATCTGACGCTCAACATAGTCGCAATCGTTGACAAATGCATCCCATGCAACTGCATAGGGGGCCGGGACCCCTGACCCTACAGATAACTGACGCGCACGGGTTTCTGGATCGTGGGTGGTCTTACCTATCTTCACAAACCCTGTAAAAGCCGGGTTGATGAGTATGTAAACGTATCCTCTTCTATCAATGGTTCCTTGATCCATAGTGAGTCTCCTGCTGTTACTTGTAACTTTTCTCCTCCCGATGCTGGTCTACAACATAGGAAAATCGGGTCAGGCCTTTTACTTACTCCTGCGTGGCCTAGCTATTTGTTCGGGGCGTCAACGGCGAATTAAGAATAAAGACCTGATCCTCCAGTCCTGTGGGCTTGCAATATTTAAACACCCCATCTCACAAATTTACATTCCGGATAATGACGGCAGACAGCAGCTTCTTGTCCCTGCCGTTTTCCAGAGAGTGTTCGAATTTTTCTCAGCGGCTGACCACATAGCTCACAACTCCCCAGGTCCTTCTCTGCAACTTGGTCAATCCTGCGGTCATGTAACCACCGCCCTACATCTTTTCGCTTATATGCTAAATACACTCCTGCTAGTGATAGAAGAGGGCCGACCATCCAGGCGTGTCCACGGATCATTCTTTCACCTCTTTTACAACCATGTCTTCAACCTCTCGCGCTAAACTTGGCGTAACCGCCTAAGATGAGGACTGGAGGGGGACAGAGGGACGCCCATGAAATTATGCGTTACCCATTGGAGAGGGGGACGTTGCTGAGATTTTGACTTTATTTTCTGCAAATCTCAAAATATCAACAACGTCACTTAGGAATGCTATTGAACCTGCAGCTGTCCCGCTGCACATTCCCCTTGCTCAAAGAGGATCATGTAAGAGAGTGTCTTGATCCCATCAAGATAAGCGGGGAACTCAATGGCAAACCCTTTTCCGGTTTGACCAGGCAAAATCGAGGCAACTTTTGATGCGTCCCACATGTATGCCATGTATTCACTTTCATACCCAAAAACGTGCTTACCGCTCCACCCTGGCGGAGCGAAGAATTTCACTGGTATATGCGTTTTTATGATCTCGATTTCTTTTTGCGCGATGTTTCCAACTTCAAAGTAAATTATTGATTCACTATGACGGTTAGTGATGTTTATGGAGTACTTAGGTAACCTTTTATCTTTAACCATACCGATAATTACTTTATCATTTGTTACTTTGCACTCACTTGCATGACTCAGTTTTGTACTAATAACTGTGAAAATGAGCATTGCTATTACACATCGGCGCATTTTCATATTCACCTCCTACTTACAGCGAGTGCAGAGAGTACGGCAGCTGAACGACAGCCGAGGATACCAGCGGTACAGAGGGGTGCTCATGAAATTATGCGTTCATGGGTCACGTATTTTCCCGGCACGGAGCCAATCACTTGGCTTTTAGGCTAGAACAACTCCTTTTCACCACCACACATGGGCCTTAAATGCTCTAAAGCTTTCACAAGTTTATCCGTTATTGATTGTGAAGTTAAAACTACCCCAAATGTCGTTATCATGTACCTTGAATCAGAGGATTTGCCATCGTCTCTACTTAGAAGTTGATGTACCTTGATACACCTTTCCTCATTACACTTGAACCTAAGCTCAAAATTATTATCGTGTGGTGCTGAGTCGAACGACACTTCTTTTATAGGTATTTCTGTCATTTTATTTTCTTTGAAAGTATACCATACACCTTTTATCTGCCCTTTATGTTGCGCGGTTAATACCTCTACCATGACGCAATCCTCAAAAGTGTATTTAATATCTATCTCGTTGTCTTCCACGGAATACAACAACATATTTTTTGTTATATAAGTTTCAGTATCTGTTTTAGACGGTTGACCAGCATTTACGATGGTTGAAAATCCTAACAGAAATATCACAACTCCAATAAACGTCCGCACAAAAAACCTCCTAAACACCGGTTATTAAGTCTTGGCGAGAAGTGGCATAATACTCTTTCAGCTCTCAACACTCCGATCTTTCTTCCAGATGTAGAGATACCAGTAGACTGGCATAGCGATCATGTTGCCACAGAAAATCACTACCGCCCAAAGGGCCTTTTTGTCTTGGGGTACTGCTTCAGTCTTGAAAATGTGCCTTATGTAAATAGCTATCAGCACGAATATCCAAATCATCGTCAGGAAATGCAGCGGAAATATGATTTTCATTGCCATTGGCATTTCTCCGGCTACCGGCTTGCCACCAAAATCCATCAGCATCACCTGTGAGAAGGCCACCCCCATGAACAGGAACATGTAAAGGATGGGCCAAGCGGTGCAGACGCCCAGGATCATTGCTTTCGGTTTTGTCATTTTTCCTCCGGCCTTGGGAGAGCTAAGTATGGTCATGACTTAAGCTCTAGTGCGGCAACATCATGTATGGTTTTGTCTGAGTGGGACTCCAGGAATTGGATGACCAGGTCTTGGCCTGGAGCGTCGGGTGGGCATGCAAAGTCCAATGGGCCTTATACCACAAATCTTTAATGATTAGAAAGCGGAAATGGGAAGATTGTTAATGGGGGCGGGCAGGAAACCGGTGCAGGGGGCACTATGGCAGCTACGGAGGGGGCAGGGCAGGGGCGTGTGTCGCGACGGCTCATGCTTCTACAACTTGGCCTCGACATCGCGGCCATGCGTGGTTTGAAATCATTTTTTCTGATTTCAAATCGAGGATGCGCGAGTTGAAATCATTTTTACGAGTTTGAAACGCGAGTCGGCGGGTTTGTTTTCATTTTCTCGCGGTTCAAATTTACTTTTTTGACTTCAATCGTCGCTCCCGAGTTTCAAATCGTCTTTGCATGATTTGAAATCTTCTTTTTGAAAAACAACTGCGGCTTCCCTCGTTTGTTTTCTTTTTTTTGCGCGAAAACTTTTTTTCCAAAAAAACAAAATGGGCTTGCGCGTTTTGAAATCATCTTCGCGAGATTTAAACGGGCCTGCCCGAAGTTGAAACGACGGTCGAGGTGTTTGTTTTTATTTTTCCGCGGTTCATTTTTTGTTTTCAAAATTCAAACGTCTCTTCTGTCTTTTGAACGCGTCTTTCCTGCGTTTGAAATAATTTTTTGGAATTTGAACACGAGGTTCCGGCGTTTGCCGCGCATTCGGACGGCTTCGTTTTGGTTCCCGGGCGTTTCAACGCGTCTTGGCGATTTTCATCCTCGATGGGCGGCCTGAACTGCGATCGGGACGCCGGGGTGCCGACTGAAGCCGCGGTTGGGCGTTGATGATGAGGCTGGGCGCTGAGATGTGGAGGGAGGTGCGGCT
>MTLD01004013.1_pt1 | contig 14268 bp, 14 predicted proteins | sample 1982471 | NCBI WGS metagenome assembly MTLD01 (sample SAMN05712604, study PRJNA340218) | biofilm metagenome | isolation source: sample SPM anode biofilm adapted to -50 mV | place: USA | collected 2012-02-03
CGGTGCGCCTTGCATCTGGGCACTTCTGAACGCTTTCACGTCGGCAAAACGAAATCTACTCGTCCTGGTCCGAAACTATATCATCATACATCCGGGCGCAGCGCCGCCAACCCGCAAGCCCGCCTCGGTAGCTCCTAAATATCCGCCTGCAAAACAAAACCTCCCGTCACCGGGAGGTTTTGTTACGCGAAAAAGGCGGCCGTTGCCGGCCGCCTCTCAGTGATTCGCCAAAATATATTCTTTTATCTCGGTCAGCGCCCGCTTGCGCTCCGTTGCCTTCACCAGCACATACAGCGCCTTCTTGCGGCGAGAACGGCGGATAGTACCGTCACAGACCGCCAGGTCCGCGTCAATCCTGTTCAGCACATCATAGACCGTCATCCGTCCTCCACCCCTCCTTGTTATGTTGACTTTAGTTTAACAGACCGGACCGGCCTTGTCTTGTTGAAATACTTGGCATCGGTATACGAATTAAATACGATAATGTTTTTCCGGCCTGGAAACGGCAGGTAAATTGACAAGTTTCAACGAACACATACATAAATTTCGGATCGCAGCCTTACTGAAACAGCACACAACAACGCGACGGGGTGACACCTTGATATTCAGCATGCACCTTACCAACCTTCTCAAAGCCTTCTCCCTCGCCCTAGAGCTGGCCGATGGCGGACTGTCCCGCCACCACTGGCGCACCGCCATAATCGCCGACCGCATCGGCGGCCACCTCGGCCTTACCCAAGGCCCGCGGCAGAACCTCCTCTACGCCGCCCTCCTCCACGACATCGGCGCCGCCGCCCGCTGGGAAGAGAAAAGCAACCTGTACAGCCACAAACCGATCGCCAACCTTTACAACCACACCGAAGAAGGCTACCGGCTCCTCGTCGGCAGCCCCCAGTTCAAAGCGCTGGCCAAGCCCATCCGCCATCACCACGACCGCTGGGAAGGCTCCAGCCCCTCCGGGCTCGCCGGCAAGGACATCCCTCTCCCCAGCCGCATCATCAACCTCGCCGACACCTTCGAAGTCCTCATCGACGACCGCGGCTACATCCTCGACCAGCGGGACGACATCCTCGGCGCCCTAAGGAGCCAGAGCGGGCGGCAGTTCGACCCCGCCCTCGTCAAAGCCGTCGGCGAACTCGCCGGCCGGGAAAGCTTCTGGTTCGACCTCGCCACCCCCCACTACTACGACCAATTCTTCCGCGGCCTCCAGAGCCACGGCCAGGTCCGCCTCAACATCGACGGCCTCCTCGCCGTCGCCGAAATCTTCGCCACCATCGTCGACCGCACCAGCCGCTACACAGCCCGCCACTCCCGCGCAGTCTCGGCCGTCGCCGCCTTTCTCGCCCGGGCCAAAGGCTACGCCGACACCGAAGCCAAAATGATCCGCATCGCCGGCCTCCTCCACGACCTGGGCAAACTCACCGTTCCCAACCACATCCTCGAAAAGCCGGGAAAACTCACCGCCCGCGAATTTGCCGTCGTCAAACAGCACGCCTACTTCACCCATCGTATCCTCACCCAGATCGACGACTTCGAAATCATTGCCGACTGGGCCGCCTACCACCATGAAACGCTCGACGGCACCGGCTACCCCTTCCGCATCCCTCCCGAAAACCTCCGCCTCGGTTGCCGCATCATCGCCGTCGCCGACGTATACTCCGCCCTCCGCGAGGACCGTCCCTACCGGCCCAGCCTCCCGGCCGGCGAAGCCGAAAAAATAATGCTCGCCATGGCCGCCAACCAAAAGCTCGACGCCGACATCGTCCAGACCCTCCTCGACGACCGCGACGCCGCCGACGCCGCCATTATCGGCCATGACAAACATTGCCTGCGCGGCGCGGGTTGACAATTCAGCCCGGAAACGCTACAATAATTTACGGACTAACGCCGGTATAGCTCAGTTGGTAGAGCAGCGCATTCGTAATGCGCGGGTCGTAGGTTCGAGTCCTATTACCGGCTCCAAGTAAAATAAAAACTCCGAGGGATTTTCCCTCGGAGTTTTTTGTTGTTTCAGGCAAAGTTTCCGGCGTAGTTGTATCGTTTGGAACAATTATAAAAGCTAGTTCCTTCAGGACGTACCCTGTAACATTGTAGAAACATTCTAGTTGGGGTAAATAAGGGGCTATTTTCATAAATAAGTAAGACAAATATTTGGTAGCCCTTAACTTTTCTCGAGAGTTGTGACGAAAAAATTTTTGAAACGGTATTGCGAGACAGACCCCTATAGTTAACCATTTATAGCCTTTCTGATATAATTGTAAATGTCAGTTGCATATTAAGCCCAAAGATTACTTTTTTCGAGAATTTAGGTAGAATTGAGGAAGATATAGTGTTTGAAAAGTTAAAAGAATGGGATTTCTGGAAGAAGGTTTGTGCAGGTCTGGTGGTCGCGGCATTGCTTGCTATTCCACAAATAATCGACCCTCAAGAAACGTATCGAAAAATCCTTTATAAATTTTTACGTGATTACCTGACTCTTATCATAATTGCAGTTCTTCTCTATGTGGCATACAGGCTTCATAAAACGAAAAAGCCGTTAGAGGAAAATATTACAAAACTTACTGAAAACCTAGATAATGCAAATAAGCAAGTAACAAGTTTAGAGGAGCAACTAAGTAATGCTGAGAAGCAAGTTACACAGCTTAAGAACGAAAACCAGCTTTTGGTTGAGGAAGTTCGGCAGCAAAAGCAAAATCAATCTGACGCTCTTCGTAATTCCAGTATGCATATAGACACTAAACTAATCGATGCTTCTCATGCAAGATTGGACTTACTTACTCAACAATTAATTAAGCAGGAACAGTTATATTCACAGTGCACAAGTGCATTTCAACTATCAGATATTGGAAGTTCAATATCTAGACTTCAAGCAAATATTGCACAAGAAAAGAAAGACCTCGCGGCACTTCTGTCCGCGATAGGGAAAAAGTAGGCTGTGCTATTTCACATCTGTATGCGAGCTATAAGATTCCCCCTTAATCACAAACGTTCCGACACAATGTCCGGCGTAATTGACTGGTCAAAAAAATCTTGGAGAGTGGAATTGATTTTCCCGGTACTCCAAAAGCTACTGCTATATTGACTGATAATGATTAACTTGACCAGTGAAATAGTGCTCTCCTCAAATTCGTAATGCGCGGGTCGTAGGTTCGAGTCCTATTACCGGCTCCAATAAGTACGCAGGCTCCGAGGGTTTAACCTCGGGGGTTTTTGTTTGTTTTGCTAAACTAGGTGACTATCATGAGCTTCACCTGTCTGCGGAACAGTCACCATTATACTCGGCACTAATTGATTTACCGTCCGCCTCGTTCTCCAGTGGCTCTGGCGGTAAGCGCCCGGCGGCAAACATTTCGCCCGCTGCGCCGTTTCGCGCAAATCCGCTCCCCGGCAGATGCTAAAATACGAGCAAACATCTGCGAAGGAGCGTGTTCCCGATGAAAAAACAGGTCGTCATCGCCATCCTGCTGACCTGCCTGCTCGCCCTCGGCGCCCTCCCCGCCGCCCAGGCCATCGGCCTCGGCGACATCATCAAAGTCGGCGGCATAGGAGCCCTCGTCGACCGCTTCAGCGAACCCCTCAACAACTTCATCAACAAACTCATGTTCCAGCACGGCGCCGGCACCGACTACGCCACCAAAGTCGTCCCCATCCTCTCCTTGGGCTCCAGTGGCTACATCGGCGCCGCCCAGGTCGTCGGCGACCCCGACCTCGTCGACCAAACCCAGGCCGTAATCCAGATCGAAGCCGGCTTCGAACGCTTCTTCCGCGTCAAAGCCCTCATCCCCATCGACAGCAAAAACCCCACCAACTTCACCCGCGTCCAGGGGGTCGGCGTGTCAGCCGTAATAGACGTAAAGATTTAGCGATAAAATACACAAAAAAAGTCCCCGGCGAAAACACCGCCAGGGACTTTCTCTATTTTCCGCTGTCCAAATCCAAACCCAGGAAAATATCCACCAGCTTAGGGTCAAACTGGCTGCCCGCGCAGCGCCGCAGCTCAGCCACCGCCGCCTTGTGGCTCATCGCCTTGCGATACGGCCGGTCGCTCGTCATCGCGTCATACGCGTCCGCGATCGCCAGCAGCCGACACTCGAACGGGATCGCCTCGCCCGTCAGGCCCAGCGGATACCCTTTGCCGTTCCACCACTCATGATGCCGCAAAATCCACTCCGCGATCGGCATCAGCTCGCTCGACGCCGACGCGATCCGGTAGCCCACATCGCAATGCCGCTCCACCGCGCCCCGTTCCTGCGGCGTCAGCGGCCCCGCCTTGCTCAGGATAGTATCCGGCACCCCAACCTTCCCCACATCGTGGAATTGGGCAAACAGTGCCAGATCCCCGAGCTGCTCCTCGCTCAGCCCGGCCGCCAGGCCCAGCCGCTGCACCAGCGTCTCCAGGCGGCTGCCGCGCTCCTCCGTCGCCTCATCCCGCTCCGTCAGCAGCCGGCGGAGGATATTCGCGATCGCCCCGCGGGCGCTGCGGCCGCGGTACAGCCTGTCGCGATACATATTATCGTCCGCCGCCCGGAAAAGCTCCCGCATCGGCGGCCCATTATCCCGCCCTGCCGCGAAGCCCAGCGACAGGCTCAGCGTCGGGGGATTCCCGCAATTATCCTGCTCCACCCGCATCATAATCCGCCGGCCCGCCAGGCGGAGATCCTCGACCGTCGCATCGTTCAAAAGAATCGCAAACTCATCGCCGCCGATACGGGCGACCAGATCCTCCTGGCGGAAACACTCCGTCAGCGTCCGCGCCGTCCGCCGCAGCAACTCGTCCCCTGCCTCGTGGCCAAGCGCGTCGTTCACCACCTTCAGCCCGTCCACATCCACGATTATCAGCCCGACCGCCCCGCCCCGCCGGTGGTCGAGGCGTTTGAGCTCCTCCTCGAAATACCCGCGGTTATAAAGCCCGGTAAGAGCATCGCGGTACCCCATCTCCGTAAGCTGCTCCTCCAACTGCTTCCGGTCGGTCACATCCCGCGTAGAACTCTGATACACCACCCCCGGCAGCGGGCAGTTCTCCACCCGCACCACGCTCGTCTCCAGCCAGCGGTAACCCCCGTTCTTGTGGCGATAACGGGCCGTCACCCTTCCGTACGGCACCCCTGTCAGCATCATGCGGCGGAAAGGATCCAAAATAACCTGCAGATCATCGGGATGGGCGAAATCAAACGGCGTCTTTCCCACCATCTCCTCCGGCTCATACCCCATAATAAGCCGGGCTGCCGGCGAAACGTAAAGATAGGTTCCCCTATCCCCTTGCAGGCACATGCCATCCCGGCTGCTCTCCGACAACATCCGGAACATAACCTCGCTCTCCGCCAGCCGCCGCTGCGTCTGCCGCGTCTCCGTCGTATCCTCCAGCAGAACGCCCACGCGTTTGCCGCCCCGCAGCGGGAAATAACGCAGCCGCAGCCACCGTTCCGCCCCCTCTGCTCCCAGGCGTTCCTCCGCCGTCCGCCTCTCCCCGGTTGCCGCCACCGCCGCCAGTACCGCCGGCAGGCTTGCCCGGAGCGGACATCCGTCCCACCCCTGCCGCCCGGACGGCAAGCCAAGCAGCCGTGTCGCCTCGGGGCTGATATACATCGGCGCCCACGTCCCGCCATCCTCCGGGGTCGCGAAAACCAGCAGACCCTGGCCCATATTTTCCACGACCTCGGCATACTCGGTAACAACCAGCCGTTGATTCACAAACTCCAGCCTCCAGAAACATAATGCCCATAAACTTCTTGCCCGTCGCCACCACCTCCTGCCAGAAAACGACAGAAAAGAGAGAAACCCCAAAAACCCAGCCTTCCGGCGTACCGGAAGGCTGGAAATATTTAGTGCTTATTAACATTTTTCCGACACGGCCGCCACCCGATCGACCTATACCGACCAGCCCCTGCCGCCCGGTAGCAGCCCCTGCTTTAAAAGCGCAGCACATTCTGTCGGTCCCGTGCCAATCCTGTCCGAAACTCACTTCCCGTGGCCGCCAAGTCACGACAAACATCGCATCTAATTGATTGTAAAATTTTACCATTGACGTGCAATCCTGCGGCCCCATGCATAATTGCTGGTATCGCGTGGCAACATATGCATTACTTGGTGCGGGAGGGCTGTATAGGAAAGAATGGAGGAAACAGGATGAAAAAGATTACCCTTATCGCGCTTTTCCTCTTCGCCTTGACGAGCGTGGCGTCGGCCGCGCCCCTCATGGACTTCGACAAAGGAAAAGTCGCCATCGACTACACCTTCCGTCCCAGCCTGGATTTTGCCGGTCAAGCAAATCTCAGCGGACACATCGGCAGCATTTCGGGCGCCATCGGCCTCTCGCGCGACTTCGACGGGGACTCCAACAATGAATTCGGGTTGACCGTTGGTATTGGGAACAAATGGGGATTGCAATACCGGCAGTACAACCCCACCGGCAACATCTGGAGTGGCTCGATCAGCACCGTGAACCTCAACTTTGACGCCAAGATCCGCACCGACGAGTTCAATCTCCTCTACGGCTTCAACAAAAACTTTGCCGGCTTCATCGGCGTCGCCCGCACCCAGGCCGGCATCAGCGCAGCCGCCAACGGCACCTTCGGCAGCATCACCATCCCCGAACTGTGGTCAGAGCACAGGAACAACTTCCAGATCGGCTTCGTCGGCTCCTACAAAATCGCCGACAAGACCCATTTCTGGGGCCTCGCCTCAGTCAGCAGCGACTACCGCAACTGGGAAGCCGGCGTCTCCTACGACATCTCCAAAGACCTGCAGTTCAACCTCAGCTACCGTGACACCAGGTACGAAAAACTCAAATTCGCTTCTGTGAATTTGACCTCGCCGGACGTCGGCGTTGACCTCACCACTGACGTAACCGTAAAAGGCCTCGGCGTCGGCCTCACCTACAAGTTCTAAACCCTGTCGCTCCCGCACCAGCGCCCCCCACATTGGGGGCTTTTTTTTTACCGCCTGTTCTCCCAGCCCGGCGCCGGGCCCAGCGGCCAGTCGGGATACGCGTACTCCTCCCGCACCGAAGCCACCGCCGCCCGCACCGCCTCCGTCACGAACTCGGCCACCGACTCGCCCCGGTAACGGGCGATCCGCGCCGTCTCCTCATAAACATCCTGCGGCAGCTCCACCGTCACCGGAATCCCAACATCCACGCCGTCGTCCCCCTCCTCGCGTTTGCCATTAGCTTATCCGGCCGCCGCCGCCTTATTCGGTTTGCGCCCTTTGCCAAACCGTACCGCTCGCGCATATAATCTTATAGCAAACAACAAAAGGGGGAATTGCCATGGACACCAACGCCGAAAAGCTCCTCTACACCCTCTACGCCGAAAGGCACGGCAAAACGCCGCAGATGTTCGCCGCCGCCCAGAGCATGGGGCTTGCCGGCGACGCCTTCGGCCGCGCCGTCAACTCCCTCTACGCCTCCGGCCTCATCAGCGGCGTCACCGTCAAATTCGGCGACGAAGACGACGCCCCCGTCGCCTTCACCACCGACAGCATCACCCTCACCCGCCGCGGCACCGCCTACGTCGAAAAAGCCCTCGGTCTCGACCCCGAAGCCTCCCCCATCAGCAAGCTCCGCAAAATCATCACTCTCGCGTCCACCCCGGGGTGGGAAGGAGTAAAAGCCATCGCCGAAAAAGCCCTCCAGGACCACATGTAATTCGACAACAATTTACAACTATGATGCTGTAAAACCAAGAAATATTTACTACTATGTAAAAAAAGGACCAAACAAGGTCCTTTTTGCTTGCCTTGCATACTCCCCCCTCCCCCGGCGCATACTAAGACATCATGTCATGACGCGGAGGGGGTTGCCCTGATGGGTTACGGTTACGGTGGTCACATGTTCGGCTTCATGAGCGGTTTCGGGATACTTTTCGTCATCCTGTACGCGGTCGTAGTCATCTACGTCCTCGTCCAGCTCACCCACATCGCCCGCTCGCTCAAAAGCATCGCCGCCAGCCTCGAGCGGATGGGCAAATTACCGGAACGGCCGAACGACCTGTAGCTTCGGCCGTTAATGAACCCCCATCTGCGAAAGGCAGAGGAGGTTCGCTCTGCGAGCGAACAAAGCGACCACATCGACGCTAAAGCGGCGTGTGTCTGCTTTTCCGGGCGCTTGCTAGCGTACGTCCGTGTACGCGGCCGGACGCTTTGCCCTCCATGGCGCGCCCGGCACTAGGCCCATCCGGGGCCGTGTCGCGGCGCGCTCTTCCGGTGCGCCTAGCATCTGGGGCTTTCTGAACGGTCCGCGGCTTTCTGCCAACCTCTCGACATTGCCGAGAGGTTTTTTGGTCTATCAGAAAGAATAAACTTTCTGATAGACATAAGTGCAACTATGGCTTCTCCTGCGCCTAAATGGCTTGGCGAAGCCAAGTTTTTCTAACAGGATTTTTTCGCCCCTCCTGCCAAATAATAACATGGACACCATCTCCGGGAGGTACCGCCGATGCTCACCGTCAAACTGCCCGACGGCCGCGAATACAACCTCCATACCGCCGTCTTCGACTACAACGGAACCCTGGCCGTCGACGGCGTCGTCTCCGCCGCCGTCGGCAGCCTGCTCGCCGTCCTCACCCAAAAGCTGCGCGTCGTCATCGTCACCGCCGACACCTTCGGCCTGGCCCGCTCCCAGCTCTGCCGCCTGCCCGTCGAGCTCGTCGTCTTGGGGCCCGGCCAGGGCGGCCCCGACAAAGCGGCCTACGTCCTCGCCGCCGGCGCGGACGGCGTCGTCGCCATCGGCAACGGCGTCAACGACGCCGGAATGTTCGCCGCCGCTGCCCTCGCCGTCTGCATCGTCGGCACCGAAGGCGCCAGCGTCCCCACCCTCCTCGCCGCCGACATCGTCGTCCCCGGCCCCGAGGCCGCCATCGGCCTCCTCCTCGACCCCCGCCGGCTCGTCGCCACCCTCAGGCAATGACTTGCTAATCGGCCGCGTTGTGGTAAAATAGTCTAATATAAGAGAGAAACGGCAATCGCCGCCGAATACGTGCAAGGGAGCGTCTCGCCATGGCCACACCCGAAACCCCCGCCAACCATAACTTCATCCACGACATTATCGACAAGGACAACGCCAGCGGCAAATACGGCCGGAGCGTCCACACCCGCTTCCCCCCCGAGCCCAACGGCTACCTCCACATCGGCCACGCAAAATCCATCTGCCTCAACTTCGGCACCGCCCTCAAATACAGCGGCCAATGCAACCTTCGCTTCGACGACACCAACCCCAGCAAAGAAGAAACCGAATACGTCGACTCCATCCAGGAAGACGTCAAGTGGCTGGGCTTCGACTGGGAAGACCGCCTCTTCTACGCCTCCGACTACTTCGATAAACTTTACGACTACGCCTGCGACCTCATCCTCGCCGGCAAGGCCTACATCTGCGACCTCACCGCCGAGCAGATCCGCCAATACCGCGGCACCCTCACCGAGCCCGGCAAAGAAAGTCCCTACCGTAACCGCCCCGTCGGCGAAAACCTCGACCTCTTCGAACGCATGAAGAACGGCGAATTCCCCGACGGCGCCCGCGTGCTGCGCGCCAAGATCGACATGGCCTCCCCCAACCTCAACCTGCGCGACCCCGTGCTCTACCGCATCATGCGGGCCCGCCACCACCGCACCGGCGACAAATGGTGCATCTACCCCATGTACGACTACGCCCACCCCCTCTCCGACGCCTGGGAAGGCATCACCCACTCCATCTGCACCCTCGAATTCGAAGCCCATCGCCCCCTGTACGACTGGTGCCTCGACGTCCTCGGCGAATTCAAGCCCCGCCCCGTGCAGATCGAATTCGCCCGCCTCAACGTCACCTACACCGTCATGAGCAAGCGCAAACTGCGGGCCCTCGTCGAAAACGGCCGCGTCGCCGGCTGGGATGACCCCCGCATGCCCACCATATCCGGTCTGCGCCGCCGCGGCTACACCCCGGAGTCTATCCGCGACTTCTGCAGCCGCATCGGCGTCGCCAAGGCCGACAGCGTCGTCGACTACGCCCTCCTCGAGCACTGCATCCGCGAAGACCTCAGCCCCAGGGCCCCCCGCCTCATGGCCGTCCTCCGGCCCCTCAAAGTCGTCCTCACCAACTACCCCGAAGTCAGCAGCGAAGACCTGCCCGCCGAACTCAACCCCGACAACGAAGCCCTCGGCACCCGTACCATGCCCTTCGGCCGCGAGCTCTACATCGAGCAGGACGACTTCATGGAAAACCCGCCCCCCAAATACTTCCGCCTCACCCCTGGCGGCGAAGTCCGCCTCAAAAACGCCTACATCATCAAATGCCAAGAAGTCGTCAAAGACGCCACTGGCGACATCGTCGAGCTCCGCTGCACCTACGACCCCGACACCAAGAGCGGCGGCTCCGGCAGCGGCCGCAAAGTCAAAGGCACCATCCACTGGGTCGCCGCCGCCGGCGCCGTCCCCTGCGAAGTCCGCCTCTACGACCACCTCTTCCCCCACGAAGACCCCGAGATCGGCGACGACGACTTCCTCAGCCGCGTAAACCCCGGCTCGCTCGTCACCCTTGCCGCCTACGCCGAACCCGCCCTGGGCGCGGCCAAAAGCGGCGGCCGCTTCCAATTCATCCGCCACGGCTACTTCGCCGCCGACCCCGACTCCGCCCCCGGCAAGCCCGTCTTTAACAGGATCGTAGGCTTAAAAGATTCGTGGGCGAAGATCCAAAAATAACCGCTGATAAAACGAAGAGCACCGCAAGGTGCTCTTTCCATTTTACCCATTGCCCGGCAAAAAGTTTGTACTATATAATCATTAACATAGAGTTTCAATAGGAACAGGAGGATCGACGCTTGGGTGACAGGGCAGCGGACCAGTGCCTCAACCGCGGGCTGAAAAACCGCCACCTGCAGATGATCGCCCTCGGCGGCATCATCGGCAGCGGCTACTTCCTCGGCAGCGGCTACATCATCGGCAAGGCCGGCCCGGCATCGGTGCTGGCCTACCTCCTCGGCGGCCTCATCGTCTACGCCGTCATGGTCTGCCTCGGCGAACTCGCCGTCGCCCGGCCGGTCACCGGCTCCTTCATCAGCTACAGCCGCGACTTCATCTCCCCCGCCTGGGCCTGCGGCGTCGGCTGCTGCTACTGGCTCACCTGGGTCACCTACGTCCCTTCGGAAATGATCGCCGCCGGCATCGTCATGAACGACTTCTTCCCGGCCGTCAGCTCCATGTGGTGGGCGGTGCTCTTCGGCCTCGCCATCACCCTCATCAACCTCTGCCACGTCCACCTCTTCGGCGAAATGGAATTCTGGCTGGCCCTCTGCAAAATCATCGCCCTCGCCATGTTCTGCCTCCTCGCCCTCCTCATCTTCGGCGGCGCCATCGGCGGCGGCCAGCCGCTCGGGACCACCGTCCTCCTCGCCGGCGGCGGCTTCGCCCCCGAAGGCTACTGGGCCGTCCTCCTCACCATGGTCATCATCCTCGTCAACTTCCAGGGCTCGGAGATCATCGGCCTGTGCGCCGGCGAAAGCCAAGAGCCGGCCAAAACCATCCCCCGCACCGTCATGCAGGTCACCGTCCGCATCCTCGCCCTCTACATCGTCCCCATGCTGCTGCTCGTCACCATCTACCCCTGGGACAAAGCCAGCCTCGAATCCAGCGTCTTCGCGGCCGCCCTCAGCGCCTACGGCCTGGAATGGGCCGGCGCCGCCTTCTCCTTCGTCGTCCTCACCGCCGCCATCTCCTGCTCCAACTCCGGCCTCTACGGCTGCACCCGCGCCATGTACGCCCTCTCCCGCGAAGGCATGGCCCCCGCCTGGCTCGGGCGCCTCAACGCCAAAGGCGTGCCCCACAACGCCGCCGCCCTCTCCATCGTCGTCTGCTGGCTGGGCGTCGTCCTCTACACCTACGACCAGGACAAAAGCGTCTACACCTACCTCCTCGCCCTGTCCGGCTTCACCGGCGCCATCGCCTGGATCTCCATCTGCTGGAGCCAGCTCAACTTCCGGCGGAGCCTCAGCCCCGCCGAAGCGGGCGCGCTCAAATACCGGGCACCCTTCGCCCCCTTCATCGCCCACTTCGGCATCTGGGCCCAGGTCGCCTGTCTCATCCTCGTCGCCTTCTCCGAAGAACTGCGCACCTCGCTCTACCTCGGCGTGCCCATGCTCGTCGTCCCCATCGCCCTCTACCGCCTGGCCGCCTGGCGCGCGCCGCTGAAAGCGAAAGCGAATTGACAAATACAGGATACGTTGATATCATTATAAAAAAACAGCGTCACAGACCATGACGGGGAGAAGTAAGGGCGCGGCTCGCGCAGAGAGCCGGTGGCCGGTGCGAACCGGACGAAACCGCGCCGCGAAATACACCCCCGAGTCGCCGGCTGAACACGGGGCGCCCGCCCCGCCACTAGGCCGCGCCGGCCGCCGCCGTTACCCGGCCGCGATACCGGGCGCCCGTCGCCCGCTATCCGCATGAGTGGTATGCATGCAAACAGGGTGGTACCGCGGGAATCATTCTCGTCCCTACAGGGGCGGGATTTTTTATTTGTCTGCTAATCTTTGTTCTACTGAAAGAGGGGAGAGAAAAATGAAAAACCGGACAATCGCCATCCTCATCGGCCTCATCGCGCTGGCCCTCGTCGCCGCCGGCTGCGGCGGCCAGGCCCCGGCCGACAAAGCGGCCGACAAACCGGCCGCCAAAACCGTCGCCATCGGCATGCTCAAACTCACCAGCTCCGCGCCCGTCTTCATCGGCATCGAAAAAGGCTTCTTCAAAGAGGCCGGCGTCAACCTCGAAGTCCAGTGGTTCGACGCCGCCCACCCCATCGTCGTCGCCACCGCCTCCAACAAAGTCGCCGTCGGCGCCACCGGCATCACCGCCAGCCTGTTCAACCTCGTCGCCGGCGGCCAGCAGCTCGCCATCGTCGCCGACAAAGGCCGCGAGCAGAAAGGCTACTCCTCCTCGGCCGTCCTGGTGCGCACCGACCTGTGGGAAAAAGGCGTCCGCCGCATCGAAGACCTCAAAGGCAAACGCATCGGCATCACCCAGACCGGCTCCACCTTCCACTACATGATCGGCCGGCTGCTCGAAGAGCGCGGCCTCACCCTCGCCGACGTCGAACTCGTGCCCCTCGGCAAGCTCGGCGCGCTCATGGCCAGCCTCCAGAGCGGCCAGATCGACGCCGTCATCCTCAACGAGCCCAACATCAGCAACGTCGCCGCCGCCGGCTACGGCAAAATCGTCGCCCAGGTCGGCGACGTCATCGACTACCAGACCTCCGCCCTCTTCTTCTCGCCCGACTTCCTCAAAGACCGCGCCGCCGCCGTCGCCTTCCTCAAAGGCTACATCAAAGCAACCCGCTACTACTACGACGCCGTCCTCAACCTCAAAGACGGCAAAATCGCCCCCGGCGCCAACTACGACGAAGTCGTCGGCATCATCGCCAAATACACCGGCGCCCCCGTCGCCGACATAAAATCCGGCCTGCCATACATGGACCGCGACGGCCAACTCCTCGCCAAAGACATCCAGACCCAGATCGACTGGTACGCCGCCCACAAAATGATCGACAAACCCGTCCCGGCCGCCCAGGTCGTCAACACCGCCCTATGGGAAGAAGCCCGCCGGCAGGTCAAATAACCCCCGGGAGGACACACAAATGAAAGTCGTCGTCGACCATGTCGGCAAAACATACGAAAGCCGCGGCCGGCAAGTCGTCGCCCTAGAAGACGTCAGCCTCACCGTCGGCGAACAGGAATTCGTCGTCCTCGTCGGCCCCAGCGGCTGCGGCAAATCCACCCTCCTAAACCTCGTCGGCGGCCTGCTCGGCCCCAGCAGCGGCCGCATCCGCTTCGAAGACCTCGACGCCGACCGCGACCCCGCCGTCGGCGTCGTCTTCCAGGACGTCGGCCTCTTCCCCTGGCGCACCGTCGCCGGCAACATCGCCTTCGGCCTCGAAGAAGCCGGCCTCGGCGACGCCGAGCGCGCCGAACGGGTCAAACACTACAGCGCCCTCGTCGGCCTCGACGGCTTCGAGCACGCCTACCCCCACCAGCTCTCCGGCGGCATGCGCCAGCGGGTCGGCATCGCCCGGGCTTTAGCCATTAGGCCCGACCTGCTCCTCATGGACGAACCCTTCTCAGCCCTCGACGCCCAGACCCGCACCCTCATGCAGGAAGAACTCCTGCGCATCTGGTGCGCCGCCCGCCTCAGCACCCTCTACGTCACCCACAACATCGCCGAAGCCGTCTACCTCGCCGACCGCGTCGTCGTCCTCTCCCGCCGTCCCGGCCGCGTCGCCGCCGTCATAACCGTCGACCTCCCCCACCA
>MTLD01002849.1_pt1 | contig 14256 bp, 12 predicted proteins | sample 1982471 | NCBI WGS metagenome assembly MTLD01 (sample SAMN05712604, study PRJNA340218) | biofilm metagenome | isolation source: sample SPM anode biofilm adapted to -50 mV | place: USA | collected 2012-02-03
TGTCGATGTCGGGCATGGTGACGCGCTCGGGGTTGAGGAAGCGCTCGAACAGCAGGCCGTAGCGGAGCGGATCGATGTTGGTGATGCCGAGGAGGTAGGAGACGATGCTGCCGGCGGCCGAGCCGCGGCCGGGGCCGACGGCGATGCCTTCCTGCCGGGCGTAGTTGACGAAGTCCCAGACGATGAGGAAGTAGCTGTCGAAGCCCATCTGGTGGATGATCGACAGTTCGTATTCGAGGCGGTCGGTTTCGGCCTGGCCGGCGTCGGGGTAGCGCACCGGCAGCTTTTCCAGGCAGAGCTTGCGCAGGTAGGTGTCGGCGGTGAGGCCGCCGGGGATGGGGAATTCGGGCAGGTAGAGCTTGCCGAACTCCAGCTTGACGTCGCAGCGCTCGGCGATGCGGACGGTGTTGGCGATGGCTTCGGGGTGAGCTGGAAAGAGGGCGGCCATGTCGTCGCCGCTCTTGAGGTAGAATTCGTTGGTCTGGAAGCGCATGCGGCCGGCGTCGTCGACCGTCTTTCCGGTCTGGATGCATAGCAGGACGTCGTGGCTTTCGGCGTCCTGGCGGTCGATGTAGTGGATGTCGTTCGTGGCCACGAGGCCGACGCCTAGCTTGGCGGCGAGGGCGGCGAGCATGGGGTTGACCTGTTTCTGCTCGGCCAGGCCGTGGTCCTGCAGCTCGATGAAGAAGTTGCCGGGGCCGAAGATGGCGGCGTATTCGCGGGCCAGGGCCTCGGCGCCGGCGGGGTCGCCGCGCAGCAGCAGGGCGGGCAGTTCGCCGGCCAGGCAGGCGCTGAGGGCGATGAGGCCTTCGTGGTATTCGCGCAGCAGCTCCTTGTCGACGCGCGGCTTGTAGTAGAAGCCTTCGGTGTTGGCGCGGGAGACGAGCTCCATGAGGTTGCGGTAGCCGGTGGCGTTTTCGGCCAGCAGGACGAGGTGGTAGTAGGCCTCGCCCTCGACGGTGGTCTTTTCGTGGCGCGAGCGGGGCGCGACGTAGACCTCGCAGCCGATGATCGGCTTGATGCCGGCTTTGACGGCGTTCTTATAGAAGTCGACCACGCCGCACATCGTGCCGTGGTCGGTGATGGCGACGGCGGGCATGCCGAGCTCCTTGGCGCGGGCCACGAGGCGGTCGGTGCGGCTGGCGCCGTCGAGGAGGCTGAACTCGGTGTGGTTGTGGAGGTGGACGAAGGGAGTGCTCATAGACTTTCCTTTCGCAGCTAAGCGTGTGGCAATCGGTCGGGCCTTTATGGACAATTTCTCTCCCGGCGCCGGCTAGTCCTCTTTCCCGGCGGCTCTTCCCGAGAAAAAAGCGGGGTCCCAGGTCGGGCCTGGAACCCCGCGCTTGGCGGTTTTACTTGGCGAGCACGGCGAGGACTTCGTCGATGTCCGGCAGCTGGGGGATGTCGTATAGTTTGATCCAGGCCACCAGGCCTTTTTCGTCGAGGATGACGTTGGCCCGCTGTGAGAAGCCCTCGACTTCGCGGAACAGGCCGTAGTCGGCCGCCACTTTGCCGTGGGGCCAGAAATCGGACAGCAGTTTTACGGTAGCGATTTTCAGTTCCTTGGCCCAGGCGTTTTTGCACGGGTAGGAGTCGACGCTCAGCCCGAGCGGCACGGTGTTTAGGCGTTCGAAATCGGCAATGTGGTCTTCGAGCGCTTTCATCTGGTCGGCGCAGACCTTGGTCCAGGCGAGCGGGTGCCAGGAAAGCAGCACCTTTTTCCCCCGGTAAGCTTTGAGCTCGATAAGGTCGCCCCGGTTGTCCTTCAGGGCGAAGCCGGGCGCGAAGCTGCCGACGGTGATCATTTTCACAAATATCTTCCTCCTCTAATTTCAAGCTTCTTGAGGCTGGCGGCGGCCGCGGCCGGCATCGCCGCCGCCTGTCTTACATATATTTTCGGTGGGCGGGGCGGCCATTCCTGTCTGATAAATTTTTGCCGGCGGCGCAGGTGTACGGCGAAGCTATGGGGAATTACTTATCCAACCATAACAGGGGGGTTTTACCATGCACCGCATCGGCATCCTGCAGCTCACCCAGCACCTTGACGACGCCGTGCGCGGCCTCAAGGACGGCCTGGCCGTGAACGGGCCGGCGGCGACGTTCGTTTACCGCAACGCCGACGGCAATGCCACGCTCCTGCCGGCGCTGGCCGCGGAAATCGCCGATCAGGTCGACCTGATCTTCGCCTGTTCCACCCCGGCGGCCAAGGCGGCGGTGGCGCTGCCGGCGCCCGTGCCGGTGGTGTACACGCCGGTGTTCGACCCGGTGGGGGCCGGGCTGGCGGCTTCACTGTCCAGGCCGGGCGGCAAGGCAACCGGCATGGCCGGCATGGTGCCGGCGGCGGCGAAGGTGGCCTTCCTCCGCGAGCTTTTGCCGGCGGCCGTTTCCGTGGCCCTTCTCTACGACGGCGGGGACGCCAACGCCGTTCTCGAAGCGGCTAATCTCCGGGCGGCTACCAGGGATTATATTTTTCGGTCGATAGTTATTTCGCGGCCTGACCACCTGTCCACTCTCGACGAGAAACTGGTCCCCCGGCCGGACGTCCTCTTCCTGCCTATCGGCAAGATGGTGGAGGATAGTTTCGCGACCGTCGCCTATTACGCCGATCTGGCCGCCGTGCCGGTCATCGCCGCCAACCCGGCCAACGTCGCCGCCGGGGCCCTCGGCGCCCTGGCCGCCGACCATTACGGCCTCGGCTACGCCTGCGCCGGGCAGGCGGCGCAGATCCTGGCCGGCGCCGCCCCCGGCGCCCTGCCGGTCGGCACGGTGGAAAGCCCCGACGTGTATCTGAACGCGGCGACGGCGAGGCGGTTCGGCCTGGAGCTGCCGGCCGCGCTAGCGGCGCGAGCGAGGGAGATTTATGAATAAGATAGAGTTATTGGCTCCCGCCGGAAACTGGGACGCTCTCGTCGCTGCCGTCGAGGCGGGCGCGGATGCCGTTTACCTGGGCGGCAAACGCTTCAACATGCGGCTGCACAATCAGAGCGCCAATTTCGACGACGCGGCCCTCGCCAGGGCGGCGGCGTTCACCCGGGCCCGCGGTGTGCGCCTGTATGTGACGGTGAACAACCTTGTCAGCGAGGCGGAACTGCCGGCGATGCGCGCCTATCTCGAAGCTCTGCGCAACATCGGCCCGGACGCCCTGCTGATCCAGGACCCCTGCCTGCTGGAGCTGGCCCGCGAGCAGAAGCTCGGCCTACCGCTGCACGCTTCGGTGATGATGAACGCGCACAATGAGGCGGCGGTGCGGACGCTCCAGGAGTATGGGGTGACGCGGGTGGTGATGGGCCGGGAGATGACACTGGCCCAGTTGGCGCTTATCCGGGAGCGGACGGGGATCGAGACGGAGTATTTCGCCCACGGCGACATGTGCATGGCCCATAGCGGCCAGTGCCTGCATTCGGGGCTGGTGTTCGGGCAGAGCGCCAACCGCGGCCGCTGCCTGAAGCCCTGCCGCTGGCCTTACCGGTTCGCGGCCGGCGGCACGCTGCTGCCCCCGGGCCGCGACCCCGGGCCGTACAAGCTGGCGGTCAAGGATATGTGCCTGTATCTACACCTGCCGCAGGTCGTCGCGGCGGGGGTAACCGCCCTGAAGCTCGAGGGACGCATGCGGACCCCCGATTACGTCAGCCGCGTCGTCGGCCTGTACCGGCGGGCGATCGACCGCTATCTGGCCGACCCGGCGGGGTACGCGGCCGACACCGACGACTGGCGGTCGCTGCACGCCAGCCGGGTAAGGGATTTTTCCACCTGCTATGCGTTCGGCAACCCCGGCGCCGCGGCGGTGGGCTACAGCGGCGAGCGCGAGCCGCGCTTTTTCAGCCAGGCGGTGAAGGAGGCTTCGCTGAAGGTGCCGGCGGCGGGCCTGACGGCCGGCCGCCCCTTCCCCACCCGCGTCCGGCCGCTGCTGGCGGTGCGGGTTAACGATTTGGCCGCCCTTACGGCCGCGTACGACAACGGCGCCGACGTCGTCTATGTGGGCGGCGAGGTCTTCAAGCCGGCCAGGCCGTGGACGCTGGAGGAGATCGCCGAGGCGGTGGCGGCGGCGGACGCCCGCGGCGCCGCCCTGGTGGTGGCGACGCCGCGGATAACGGCCGGGCGGGAGTACGGCGAGGCGGAGGCGCTGATCCGAGCGCTGGACGATATAAAGCCCCACGGGGTGATGGTCGGCAACATTGGGACGCTCAGGCTGGCCGGCAGGGCGACCGGCCTGCCCCTGTACGGCGATTATTCCTTCAACGTCTTCAATTCGCTGACGGCCTGCTGGCTGAAAAACCAGGGCATCTGCCAGGCGACGGTGTCGCTGGAGGCTACGGCCGGGCAGATCGCCGCCGTGGCGGCCGCCAGTCCCCTGCCGCTGGAGGCGGTCGTCCACGGGCCGCTGGCGGCGATGGTCAGCGATCATTGCCTGCCGCGGGCGCTGCTGGGCAACGGAACGTCGCCCGGTCTGTGCCGCGAGGTCTGCCAGGGGGGGAATTTCGCCCTGGTGGACAGCGCGGGCGAGAGCCACGCCGTCAAGATCGACCAGTACTGCCGCAACCATATCCTGCTGGCCCGCGACCTGTGCCTGGCCGGCAGGCTGGCGCCGCTGGCCGCCGCCGGCGTGGGCTGCTTCCGCATCGAAGGCCAGCACTATACCCCGGCCCAGGTGGGCGCGGTGGTGGCGGTCTACCGCCGGGAGCTCGACGGCAGCACGGCCGCGGCGGGCGAGCCCGATGTCGCAGCGTTCGCGCCGCGGCCCCTGGGGGTGGGCGTTTTCCGCTACCAGGCGTCGCGCTGATTTTTCACCACGAGGGGTGATAGTCCGTGAAACAGCCAATCGGTCCGGAGGATATCCTGCGCAAGAAGCGCGAGTACCTCATCCCCTGCGTCTATCATTTCTACACCGCCCCGCCGCAGATCGTCCGCGGCGAGCTGCAGTACCTGTACGATCATACCGGCAAGCGATATCTCGACTGCTTTGCCGGCGTGTCGGTCGTCAACTGCGGCCACTGCCATCCGGATATCGTGGCCGCTTTAGGCGCGCAGGCCGCCACCCTCCAGCATACGTCGTCCGTCTACCTGACCCAGCCGGTCGTCGACTTGGCCGAAGCGCTGGCGTCCGTCGCCCCCGGCCGGCTGCGCAAGTCGTTTTTCTGCGCCAGCGGCAGCGAGGCCAACGAAGGAGCGGCTCTGCTGGCAGCCCTGGCCACCGGCCGCAGCGAGTACATCAGCTTGCGCCACGCCCTGCACGGCCGCACCAAGCTCGGCATGAGCCTGACCGGCTTGGCGATGTGGCGGACGGACGCCAGCCCGGTCGGCGGCATCAGCTTCGCGCCCAGCCCGTACTGCTACCGCTGCCCGTTCGACAGCCGGCCCGATGTATGCGACCTGGCCTGCGCCGACGCGGTGGAGACGATAATCAAGACTACCACTTCCGGCCAGGTGGCGGCGATGTTCGCCGAGCCCATCCAGGGGAACGGCGGCATCATCACCCCGCCGTCCGGCTATTTCCGACGCGTAAAGGAGATCCTCGACCACTACGGAGTGCTGCTGGTGGTCGACGAGGTGCAGACCGGGTTCGGCCGCACCGGCCGGATGTTCGCGATCGAGCATTACGGGGTGGAGCCGGACGTGATGACGATGGCCAAGGCGCTCGCGAACGGGGCGCCGGTCGGGGCGTTCATCACCCGCGACGAGTTCGCCGCCCGCTTCACCCGCCCGAGCGCCTCGACGCTTGGCGGCAACCCGGTGACGGCCGCGGCCGCCCTCGCCACGCTCGAGGTTATCGCCAGGGACGACCTGACTGGTCGGGCCGCGGCGCTCGGCGGACGGCTGAAGGCGGGACTCCGGGCCCTGCAGGAGCGCCACCCGCTCATCGGCGATGTCCGCGGCCTGGGGCTGATGCTGGGGGCCGAGCTTGTCCGCGCCGACAAGTCGCCGGCGACGGCCGAAACGGACGCCGTGCTGGAAAAAATGAAAGACCGGGGGTTCCTGGTGGGCAAGAACGGGCTCCACCGCAACGTCCTGGCCTTTCAGCCGCCGCTCGTCATAAGCCGCGAGGATGTCGACGCTCTCCTCGCGGCCCTGGACGACGTGCTCGGTTAGGTCAATACCGCTAACCCCGCAGCGGGCTGCGCTCCCGCTGCGTTTCTTTTTGCGGCTGGCGGGCGCGCCAGGCCCGTTCCAGGCGGGGAAGGCGGCGGCGCTGGCCGGACAGGCGGCGGGCATGGGCGACGAAGATGACGATGGCCAGGACGGCCCATACCGCAGCGAACGCCCTGCCGACGGGCGAAGCGAGGAATTCTGGCAGCGACAGGGAATAGAGGGCCAGCATCGCCGTCACGGCGACGAGGCTTATCAGCGAGCCGAATTTGCTTATCCGTTCTTTGAACAATGTCATTTCTTGACACCCCTTTCAGGCGACCTGGTAAATTATATGCTGTACCTAAGCTTGTAAGAATATGCAGAGTTTGCCACAACCGGGATCACCTGCAACTTCCAGCTATAAAACGGGACCCGGCCAAAATACTAGCTAATGTGAAGACCATCCGCCCGCCGTTGCGGAAAAAACTGTCAAAGGGGCGAAGGCCATGTCCATTAGCGTCGGCATCCCCCAGGCGCTGCTCTTTCATGAGTTCGGTGAGTTGTGGCGGAATTTCTTCACCAATCTGAACATCCCGGTGACGGTGTCAGGGGCGACGACTAAGAAGGTGCTGGACCGCGGCACCAGCCTGGCGGCCGACGAAGCGTGCCTGCCGCTCAAGCTGTATCTCGGCCATGCCGAGTCGCTCCTCGATAGCTGCAGCCATCTGTTCGTGCCCCGCATCGTCAGCTACCACCGCGATTATTTTCTCTGCGCCAAGTTCGCCGGCCTACCCGATATCGTGCGCAACACGTTCGGCGACAGCGCCGGGCGGCTGATCGTGCCCAACGTCGAGAACCACCGGCCGCTCTGCCGGCTAGGCGCCGTGCGGACCGCCGCCGGGGCCGTCGGACAGTCGCTGCTGGCCGGCGTGTTCAGCTACCGCCGGGCGCTGGCCGCCTGGCGGCAGCGGCCGATGCCGGCCGCCGGGGCGGCGGTGGACAAGGTGGCGGTGCTCGGCCACAGTTATATCCTGCGCGACCCCTTCCTGGGGGGAGAGATCCTGGCGCTGCTGGCGGCGCGGGGGGTGGCGACGGTCACGCCGGCGGATATCCCCGCCAAGGTGGCCTATGCGGAAACGCGCCGCCAGGCCCCGGACGTGTCCTGGCAGCTGTCGGCGAGGCTGGCCGGGGCCGCCTGCCATTTCGCCCGCCGTCCCGATGTGGCTGGCATCGTCCTGGTGTCCTGCTTCGGTTGCGGCCTCGATTCGCTGATGAACGAGTACCTGGAGGAGCAGGTGCTGAAGGGATGCGGTAAACCATACCTGGTCATCAACCTCGACGAGCACACCGGCCGGGCCGGCACGGCGACCAGGGTCGAGGCATTCTGGGACCTGGTGGAATGGGGGCGGCGGCAATGAAGGTGACGTATGCGCATATGGGCTACATGAATGCGCCTGTCCGCCATATGCTGGAGAGCCTGGACGTGGAGGTGGCGGCGGCGCCGCCCGTCAGCAGGCGGACGGTGGAGCTGGGCGCCCGCTATTCCCCCGAGGGGGTATGCCTGCCGTACAAGATCAGCCTGGGCAATCTCCTCGAAGGGCTGGACGGCGGCGCCGATACGGTCGTAACGATGTGCGGGGCCGGCAAATGCCGCTTCGGGTTTTACGGCACCGTCCAGAAGCTGGCCCTCGCCCGGGGGCGGGAGATCGCCTTCCATACCCTCGATACTGAGCGGCTGCTGGCCGATCTGTACCGATTCCTGCGCCAGGCGGCGCCCGCAGTCGGCCGCCTGGCGGTGGCCAGGAACATCGCCCTGGCCGTCAAGAAGCTGCGGGCCCTCGATGCTTTGTACGACGCGAGGAATTTCTGCGCGCCCCGCGCCGCGAACCCGCAGCAGGTCATCGATATGTGCGACTATGGCGCCGGCGAGATCGCAAGCGGCGACGATTTCGCGGAGGTCAGCTACTGCCGCGATCTCGTCGTCGGCCTGATGCGTTCGTATTGCCGCCCCGCTGCGCCCCAGCCGCCGAAGGTGGCGCTGGTGGGCGAGTTTTACGTGCTGCTGGAGCCGTTCGCCAATCACTGGATCGAGAACGCGCTCGTGCGCCAAGGGGTGGAGGTGAAGAGGTTCGTCCACACCGGCGGTTGGGCGTATGCCAAGACGCTGCTGCAGTTTCTCGGCTTTTTCGACGAGGAGCGCGAATATCTGGCCCAGGCCAGGCCTTATCTCAACCACCATGTGGGCGGCGACGGCCTCAAGTCGGTGGGCGCGGCGCTGTGGAGCGCCCGGCAGGGCTACGACGGCATCATCCATATCTTCCCCTTCGGCTGCATGCCCGAGGTCGTCGCCCAGTGCGCGCTGAAAAACGTGGCCGCCGACTACGGCCTGCCGCTGCTGACGCTGAGCATCGACGAGCATGCCAGCGATGTGGGGATAGCGACTCGACTGGAAGCATTCGTCGATTGTATTATGAGGCGAAACCGGGGAAGCCGCATGTAACCACGCGCCTTCCTGGTTTGTGCGCAGGCTGTTCAGGACCCCCAGATGCAAGGCACGTCGAGGACGCGCCGCGACGCGTACTCGAAACGTACGCTAGCAAGCGCCCGCAGACGTAACACAGCAGATGGGGGTCATCAACAGCCTGCCCTGGTATTGTTTGTCCATTTTCCGCAGCGATCGCCCCAGCGGGCGATGACCTTCTCATCGAGTTTAATCTCCACGACTTCGCAGCTGTTCGGGCAGCCGTCGCATTCGAAGCTGGCGGTGCTGAAGGGGTAGTCGACGAGATCGAAGCCGCGGAAGGCGCTGGCGCGGCCGCCGGTCTGCTCCCGCGCCAGGAGGGCGGCGCCGATCGCCCCCATGACGCCGTGGTGGGGCGGGACGACGACCGGGAGGCCGAGGGAGTCTTCGAAGGCGCGCCGCATGCCGGCGTTGGCGGCCACCCCGCCCTGGAAGACGACAGGGCCGGCGATGGGCTTGCCTTTGCCGACGTTGTTGAGGTAGTTGCGCACGAGCGCCTGGCAGAGGCCGCCGAGGATGTCGTCGAGCCGGTGGCCGGTCTGCTGCTTGTGGATCATGTCCGATTCGGCGAAGACGGCGCACCGCCCGGCCACCCGTACCGGCGCGGCGGCGGCGAGGGCGCGGCGGCCGAAATCTTCGATGGGGATGCCCAGCCTGGCGGCCTGCTGGTCGAGGAACGACCCGGTGCCGGCCGCGCAGACGGTGTTCATGGCGAAGTCGGTGACGACGCCGTTTCTGATGATGATGATTTTCGAATCCTGGCCGCCGATCTCGAGCACCGTCCGCACGTCGGGGACGATGTGCATGGCGGCGACGGCGTGAGCGGTGATCTCGTTCTTGACGCTGTCGGCGCCGAGGACAACGCCGGCGAGGTGGCGGCCGCTGCCGGTCGTCCCCACGCCGGCCACCGCGGCGACCGGGTTCCGCTCCTTTATCTGCCGCAGGGCCTGCTGGATGGCAGCGATGGGCCGGCCCTGCGTCCGCAGGTAAACGGTGTCGAGGACGCCGCAGGCGGCGTCCAGTACCGCGATGTTGGTGCTGACCGACCCTACGTCCACGCCGAGATAAACCGCCAAAACATTTCCTCCCCCGTTTTCGATCGTACTTAGTCATTTTTCCCTTTTCCGGGGGGCGGTATGCGGCGACGCGAAAGGGAGCGCCGCGAGGGCGCTCCCTTAATTATTGTTTATGAATTGTTCTGGTCAGGGCAGCTCAGAACCTTGAGCCTCCTCCGGTTCCTCCTTGTGGGGCACGATCATGACCGGCACGCGGGTCTCCTGGAGCACGCCGTAGCTGGTGCTGCCGAGGAAGGCGCCGATGACGGGGTTGAGGCCGCGCGAGCCCATGACGATGAGGCTGGCCCCCTCCTCCCCTTCTTTGGCCGCTTCCTGGAGGATGATGTCCTTTGGGTGGCCGATCAGCATGCGGACGTCGAAGGGCACGCCGCTGTCCTTGAGGATTTTCACGGCCGGGGCCGCCGCTTCGCGGCAGAGCTGCAGCTGATATTCGTGAATGTCTTTCGGGTCGAAGAAAATTTTCGTATGGGCGGTTTGGAACGAGGGCTGGACGTTGAGCAGGACTACCTTGTCGCCCAGGCATTCGGCGAGGGCGATGGCCTTCTTCAGGGCTTCGGTCGCGTTGGGGGACCCGTCGAAGGGCACGAGGATGTTTTTATTCATGGGCATACCTCCTGTCGTCTTCTCGGTGTTTATATTCCCCGGCGGCCGCCGTTTTTCCTGTCGCCGCGGTTGTGAAGGATGAAGTTTGCCGGGGACGGAGCGGCCGATGCCCGATGTATAGCGGGGACGGCTGACTATGCATAATAGCATCAGGAGCCGGCGAAGGAGGGGAATGGATATGCTGCGGTTTCTGCTTGGCGTCGCCGTCGGCGTGGCGCTCACGACAGTGGCCAGCCATGCTTACCGGGAACGGGAAAAACAGCGTCTTGTCGACGAGATTGCCAAGCTGCACGCGGACAACGTCCGCGGGCAGGGCGGCCTGTGAGAACTCCATCGATGAGCCGAGGGTGACGGCAATAAAAAGGAGCGGGCTGAGTAGCTCGCTCCTTCGTTTTGGAAAGGCTATATTATCCCTTTGCGGCGCAGTTCTTCGATTTCGGCGGCGCCAAGGCCGAGGAGTTCGCCGAGCAGTTCGCCGGCATGCTGCCCGAGCATGGGGGCGGGCCGGTCGATGCTCCCCGGCGTGACCGACAGCTTTATCGGCAGGCCGGCCATCGTGACCGGGCCGGCCACGGGGTGGTCGGTGGTGACGATCATGTCGCGGGCGGCGATCTGCGGGTCGGCGACGACTTTGTCGATGGTGTTGAGCGGCCCGCAGGGTATGCCGGCGGCGTCGAGGGCGGCGATCCATTCGGCGGTGGTCCTGGCGGCGAAGGCGTCATCGAGGTAGGGGTAGAGGTCTGCGAAGTTCCGGGTGCGGAGCGCGTTGCTCCTGAAGCGTTCGTCGGCCTTGAGCTCCGGCAGGCCGATGATGTCGCAGAGTTTTTCCCACAGTCGGTCGTTGCCGGCGCCGACGATGACGGCGCCGTCTTTGGATTTGAAGGCGTCGAAGGGGGTGATGGAGGGATGGCGGGTGCCGAGGGGCCGGGGGGCGATGCCGGCGGCGAAGTAGCGGGCGATGGCGTTTTCGAGGATGGCGACCTGGCAATCGAGCATGGCGACGTCGATTTTCTGCCCCTGGCCGGTTTGGGTCCGGTGGTGAAGGGCCATGAGGATGCCGATGACCGTAAACAGGCCGGCGACGATGTCGCCGATCGAGGCGCCGACCCGCACGGGTTCGCCGCCTTCGGGGCCGGTGATGCTCATGATGCCGCCCATGGCCTGGGCAAGAATGTCGTAGCCGGGCTTTTGGCTGTAGGGGCCGGTGTGGCCGAAGCCGGAGCAGGCGGCGTAGATGAGCCGCGGGTTTAGCTTGGCGAGTTCTTCGTAGCCGAGGCCGAATTTCTCCATTGTCCCGGGGCGGTAGTTTTCCAGCACGACGTCGGCTTTCGCGGCCATGGCCCTGAAAAGCTCCCGCGCCGCTTCGTCCTTGAGGTTGAGGGTGAGGGAGCGTTTGTTGCGGTTGAGGCTCATGAAGTAGGCGCTTTCCCGGCCGACGAACGGCCCGAAGGCCCGGGAGTCGTCCCCTTCGCCCGGCGGCTCTATTTTGACGACGTTGCAGCCGTAATCGGCGAGGACCATGCTACAGTAGGGCCCGGCGAGGACCCGCGTCAGGTCGAGGACAACGATGTCTTGCATTGGTTTCATCGGTATTCCCTCCCGGCTTTTTCCTTTTCGGGTCGCACTCGTATGGCCGGTGCCTTATTCAGCGGTTTTCGTACATCGTGGCCGCCACCTGGGTCAGGTCGCTGGCGAGGGTGGCCAGCGATTGGCTGGCTTTGGCCATCTCCTGCACGGAATTGGCCTGGTCGCCGATGTTGCCGTCGATGGTGCGGCATTTTTCCGTCAGGGCCTCGACCGCCGAACGGATGGTGGTGAGGGCCTTGGTGATGTCCTTGACCGAGTCGGAGCTGGCGGTGGCCAGCTTACGGACTTCCTCGGCGACGACGCCGAAGCCCCGCCCCATTTCGCCGACCCTGGCGGCCTCGATGGCGGCGTTGAGGCCCAGCAGGTTGGTCTGGTCGGCGATATTCTTGATGAAGGCGACGATGTCGTCCGTCTGCTTGGCGGCGGCGACGAGGTCCTGGCCGAGTTTGTCGAGGTCTCTGCTGGCGGCCGCTACCGTCTGAGCGCCGGCGGCGAGCTCCTGCATGCCGGCGGTGAGCTCCTCGGCCGACGAGGCGAGGTCGCCGGCCGCCGCCTGCACCCGTTCCTGCTTGTCGATGGTCTGGGTGGTGGTGACGCAGCCGACGATCCTGTCGCCGTCCTTGATGGGCACGGCGCAGGCGGCGTAGGGGACGCCGTAGGCCGATTGCTCGCGCGTGATGATCTCGGCGACGCTCTGGCCGGTCTGCAGGCATTTTTGGCTCACTTTTCCCTTGACCGGGTCGCCGACCCTGTTGCCGAGGTTGAGCGATTCGGCCGGAACGTAGGCGATGTAGGCCCCGTCCTTGATGACCGATACGCCGACGTCGCCGGCGACGGCGTCGTTGAGGTACGGCGCGACCACGGCGAACATGTCGAGGATTTCGGCCGCCGAGTGACGGCCGGTCCTGCCGTTTGCTTGTTCGGTCATGTTCATATCCTCCCCTTTTATCGCAAAGAATCAGTCCCGCCTGGAACGCCCGGGGCTGGGGGCCGCCGGTGTCAATTGCCTTATTTTTCTACGCGGCGCCAGACGATTCCTGCAGCCGCGGCAGGGGTTGGGGGTGGTAATGGCGAAATTTTCCGTCAATTGCCACAATATATTTGTCGAGGGGGTAACCGCCCATGCGCCGCCGGGTCCTCGTCGTCCTTGCCGCCCTCCTGCTCGGGCTGGCCGCCTGCCGGCCAGCCGCCGCGCCGCCGGCCGCCCCGCCCGGCGACTGGCAGGCGTTCGACGCATTTGCCTCGGCCCTGATCGAGCGGGAGATGGCAAAATATAACCTCGTCGGGGTCAGCGCCGCCGTGGTGGACGGCGAGCGGCTCGTGTGGGCCAGGGGCTTCGGATACGCGGACGCCGCCGGCGGCGTGGCGGCCACGCCCGACACCGTTTACAGCACCGGCTCGGTGGCCAAGCTGCTGAACGCGGTGGCCGTCCTCCGCCTCTGCGACCGAGGCGTGCTCGCCCTCGACCGCCCGGTCGACGCCTATCTGGCGGATTTTGCCGTGCGGACGCGCTGGCCGGCCGCGCCGCCGATGACGCTCCGCCACCTGCTGACCCATCACTCCGGGCTGCCGAGCGACCTGGTGGGCGGGATGTGGGGCGACGACCCGCCCTATTTCACGACGATCGTCGCCCGGCTGCGGGACGAATACGCCGCCTATCCCCCCGGCTATATGCATGCCTACTCCAATGTCGGCTCCTGCCTGGCGGGGGTCGTTGTCGAACGGGCGGTCGGCGAGAGCTACGCCGCCTTTATGGAGCGCGAGGTGCTGCAGCCGCTGAGGATGGACCGGTCGGCCTTCGCCCGGCGGCCGCAGGAGGTCCACGGCCTGGCGAAGGGCTACGACCGGGAAGGGCGGGAACAGCAGGAGGTGGCCGTCCGCGATATGCCGGCCGGCGGCCTGTACGCGAGCGCCGCCGACCTGGGCCGCTTCCTGGCGATGCTGTTCAGCGACGGCCGCAGCGACGGACGCCAAGTCCTGTCGCCGGCCGCAGTCGCCGAGCTGCTGCGCGATCAGCCGGCGACGCCGCTTGACGGCACCTTTCGCATCGGCCTGGAGTTTTTCCTCGATTATCCCGAGTTCGCCTACGCCGGCAAGGTGGCCGGCCACGGCGGCGAAACGTACCTTTTCCGCAGCCACGTCATGGCGGCCGTCGACCACAAGGTGGGGGTGGTGGTGCTGACCAACTCGGCCGGGGCCCGCTCGCGGGCGGCGATGACGGAACTGCTGAAGGCCGCCATCGCGGTCAAGACCGGGCTGGTGCCGCCGGCGGAAACGCCGCCGCAGGCCTATTCTCTGCCCGGGGTACCGGCCGGCGACCCCGGCGGGTATTACGGCACGGCGGCGGGGCTGGCGCGGGTAACGGCCGGCGACCGGCCGGAGCTGACGGGGCTGGACCGCCGG
>MTLD01001392.1_pt1 | contig 14241 bp, 3 predicted proteins | sample 1982471 | NCBI WGS metagenome assembly MTLD01 (sample SAMN05712604, study PRJNA340218) | biofilm metagenome | isolation source: sample SPM anode biofilm adapted to -50 mV | place: USA | collected 2012-02-03
CTGATCAGGTTGTTGAGCACCTCGTCCGAGCCGTTGGCCATGATGATCCAGGAGGGATCAAAACCATACAGTTCCCCGGCAGCCTCGCGCAGTTTCTGGCTCGACGCGCTGGGGTAGGCGCGCAGGCTGGCGCCGTCAGGTCCCAGTTCGGCCAAGATCGCCTCAACAACCTTGGGTGATGGCGGATAAGAGTTTTCGTTGGTGTTCAGCTTGATCCACGAGGCGATGTCCGGCGGCTGGTAGCCGGGGACATAGCCCTTCATTGCCGCGATATTAGGTCGTAATGGGTTCATGTCATGAGGAATACCATGCCTTTAAGATTGGTTCAAGCATGAATCAATAATCCTGGCGACATCTACTTGAAACGACATTGATTTTATCCGCGAATCTAGGTAAAAGATACGTTTCGGTGAATAACTCCAGTAAATGGATGCCCCATGGACAACAATATGCAGCGAGAAAACCGTTTGACCGAGACAACCACAACACCGGCATCAGGAAATAGCGCAGCAGAAACTCGCGGAAGCAACGCTGCCCCGCCTCCCCCCCCCTGCTTCGTGGTTGGCCTCGGCGCCTCTGCCGGCGGCCAGGAAGCGCTGGAACAGATCTTTGCCACCATGCCGACCGATTGCAGTCTCTCCTTCGTAGTGGTCATGCATCTCCCCCCGGGAGCACCCTCCTTTCTGGACGGCATGCTTGGCCGCCTGACCCCCATGCCGGTGGTGACCGCCGAAGACGGCATGCCACTCCAGCAGGACAGGGTCCATGTGATCCCTTCGGGCAGCGACCTGTTCATAGCCGATGGACTCATCCGCCTTGCGGAGCCGGAACCGGGCAAGACCCATCACCCGATCGACCGCCTGTTCCGCTCGCTGGCCGCGGAACTGGGAAGTCGCGCCGTGGCCGTGGTCCTCTCCGGTTACGGAATGGATGGCTCCGAGGGAGTGAAGGCGGTCAGGGAGGCGGGCGGGATCGTCATTGTGCAGGAACCGGCATCATCGGTCAGTACTCACATGCCGAAAAACGCCATTGCCACCGGAGCTGTCGATTTTGTCCTCCCTGCCGGCGAAATCCCCGCCAAAATCGCCGAAATCGCCCACGGGCAATGCCCCCTCTCGCCCCGGACGTGCCAGGTGTCGAGCCTTGACAACGAGTTGGCAGCCATCTTCAGCATCGTAAAGAGCAGGACCGGCAACGATTTCAGCTCATACAAGCAAAACACGGTCATTCGCCGCATCGAACGGCGCATGGCGGTGAACGAGGTCGGAGGGATCGGCAAATACATCGCATTCCTGCGGGAGAGCCCCAAGGAGGCAACGGCCCTTGCCCAGGACATCCTCATCGGCGTGACCAGTTTTTTCCGTGATCCCGAGGCGTTCGAGACGCTTCGCGCAACCGTGATCCCGCGCATCTTCGCCGGCCGGAACGCCGACGAGCCGATACGCATCTGGCATGCCTGCTGCGCCACCGGCGAGGAGGTCTATTCCATGGCGATGCTGATCCGGGAATATCTGAACGAGCACCGGATCAGCATCCCGGTCCAATTCTTCGCTACCGATATCGATGAAACCGCCATTGCCCAGGCCAGGGCCGGCCTTTACTCCGACGACATCGCGGCCGAGGTGGGCGAAGAGCGGCTCAAGACCTTCTTCACCAGGATGAACGGCCGCTGGCAGGTATCGAAACAGCTTCGCGAGATGATCGTATTCGCCCACCACAGTGTCATCAAGGACCCTCCCTTTTCAAAACTCGACCTTCTGGTCTGCCGTAACTTCCTGATCTACCTGAACCCCGACATGCAGAAGCGGCTCATGGCCCTCTTCCACATGGTGCTGAAACCGGGCGCGATCCTCTTTCTCGGGGCATCTGAAACAGTAGGGCGCCACTCCGATCTTTTTGTCCCCCTCGACAAGAAGTGGAAGATCTTCGAGCGTCCGGAGGGGGGACGGCGCGACGAAGTACTCCTGCCCTTTGCCTCATCCGTGCGAAGGATTCCTGGGGTCACCCGGTCTCGGCAACCAGCCGGTACCGAGGAGCCCGATGCCGGTGCCATTGCGGAGCGGCTGCTCATGTTACGCTACGCCCCACCCTGCGTGGTGGTGAACGAAAAATACGAAGTAGTCCATGTCTCCACCAAGATGGGGCGCTTCCTGGAAATACCGCTGGGCGAACCGACCCGCGATATCCTGAGGATGGCGCGGGAAGAACTGCGTCCTGCCCTGCGATCCGCCATCTACAGAACCTTCAGCGAACAGAAGCCGGTGGCTTTTCGGGGGGTGAAGGTAGTTATCGATAGCGAGGAGTCAACCGTCAATGTGATGGTGGAGCCACTTACAACCGCGGCCGACACGCTGGCGCTGGTGTTCCTGGAACAGGCAGCAGCGCCGGCAACGGAAACGCCGGTCGGCCAAGCAGGGCGCCCTGACGATGAAGCATCCAGAGATCAGTTGGTCAGACAGCTGGAGGAACAGCTCAACATCACCCATGAGCAGCTTCAGGCCACATCCGAGCAGTTGGAAACCTCCCACGAGGGGTTCATGGCGGCCAACGAAGAGTTGATGTCGATCAATGAGGAGTTCCAGTCGGCCAACGAGGAACTGCAATCCACCAACGAAGAGCTTGAAACCTCCAAGGAGGAGTTGCAGGCGCTGAACGAGGAACTGGTAACGGTCAACGCCGAGCTGCAAGGAAAGGTGGAGGAGCTGGACCAGGCCAACAGCGACATGGAAAACCTCCTTGCCAGTTCCGAGATCGCCACCCTCTTCCTGGACCGCCAGTTCACCATCAAGCGGTTCTCCCCGGCCATGGCACAGGTCCTGAACCTGATCCCGGCCGATGTGGGCCGCCCCTTCCGGCACCTGGCAGGCACCATCGACTGGTCGGACCTTCCCGGCGACGCGGCAATGGTGCTGGAGAAGCTCACTCCTGTGGAGCGCGAAGTCACTGCAGTGGAAGACAGCCGCAGCTTCCTCATGAGGATACTCCCTTACCGGACCACGGAGGGCAAGGTCGATGGCGTGGTGGTCACCCTGATCGACATCTCCCATCGCAAGCGCATGGAGCAGCAGACCGTCCATCTGGCCTCTTTCCCGCAGCTCAACCCCAATCCGGTCCTGGAGGTGGATCTCACCGGCCGGGTCACATTTTGCAACCCGGCCACGCTGAAAATTGCCGAAGAACTCGGGATTGGGGCAAGTGCCGAGGCATTCATCCCCCCGGACCTGTACGACTTCCTGGGAAACTGGGACAGGAAAGGAGATGCCACCCTCCAGCGGGAGATCGAGCTGAAAGGGAGGGTCTTCGGAGAGTCCATATTCCTGACCTCCCAATTCGGGGTTGCGCGGATATACTCCCTTGACATCACCGAGCGGAAAAAAGCCGAGCGGGCACGGGCACGGCTGGCGGCAATCGTCGAGTCCTCGGACGACGCCATCATCGCCAAGGACCTGGACGGTCTCATCACCAACTGGAACAGGGGTGCAGAGCGGTTGTTCGACTACCCGGCCCAAGAGGTAATCGGCAAACCGATCTCCCTGCTGATCCCGTCCGAACAGCAGGAAGAGGATGCGCGCATCCTGCAACGGCTGCTGGCCGGCGGGCGGATCGACCACTATGAGACCGTGCGTCTTGCCAGGGGCGGCAGACGCATCGACGTTTCGGTTACGGTGTCTCCCATAAAGAGCGAGGGGCGCATCATCGGGGCATCCAAGATCGTTCGCGACATTACCGAGCGCAAGAGGGCGGAGAATGAGCGGGAAATCACGATCGAATTTCTGCGTCTGGCAAATGAAAGCACGGCTACTCGGGATCTGATCGAGGCCGCGATCGGCTTCTTCCAGGAAAAATCGGGATGTGAGGCGGTTGGAATACGGGTCAAGGAAGGGGACGACTACCCGTACTACGAGGCAAGGGGTTTTTCCAATGAATTCATCCTGCTCGAAAACGAACTCTGCAGCCGCGACGAAACCGGCGACATAATCCGCGACTGCTCCGGAAACCCGCTTCTGGAGTGCATGTGCGGCAATGTGATCTGCGAGCGCTTCGACCCGGCCAAGCCGTTTTTCACTACCCACGGGAGCTTCTGGTCCAACTGCACCACGGAACTCCTGGCCTCAACCGCCGAGGCGGACCGGCAGGCCCGCACCCGCAACCGGTGCAACGGCGAAGGTTACGAATCCGTGGCCCTGATCCCGCTCCACTTCGCGGGCGAACGCCTGGGACTCCTCCAACTGAACGACCGGCGCACGGGGATGTTCACGGCAGAGAGGATTGCCCTGTGGGAGAGGCTGACCGGCTATCTCGCCGTGGCCCTGGCAAAGTTCCGCACCGAGGAGGAACTACGGAAGATCAAGCAGCGGAATGAGTTTCTGGCAAACATTCTTGAGGTTTCCTCCCAGCCTTTTGCCGTGGGATATCCCGACGGCCAACTCGGGCTTGTCAACAGCGCCTACGAGCGTCTCACCGGATACAGCGCCGACGAGTTGCGGGCTATGGACTGGACCAAGACCCTGACACCGCCGGAATGGCTGGAAGTGGAGCAGCAAAAGCTGGAGGAACTGCTGAATTCCGGCCGTCCGTTACGGTATGAGAAGGAGTATATCAGAAAGGACGGCACCCGGGTGCCGGTCGAACTGCTGGTCCACCTTGCCACCGATGCAGAGGGCCGGCCGGAATATTACCACGCCTTTGTCACCGACATCAGCGAACGGAAGCGGGCCGAGGATGCCTTGCGGGAAAGCGAGTCCCGCGTCAGGCGGAAACTGGAAAGCATCATCACGCCGAAGGGAGATATCGGCGCCCTGGATTTGGCCGATATCATCGATGTCCCGTCGCTCCAATCCCTCGTGGACGATTTTTATACGCTGTCCGGCATTCCGATGGGCCTGATCGACATCAAGGGCAAGGTGCTGGCAGGCGTGGGGTGGCAGCCCATCTGCACGAACTTTCATCGACTCCATCCCGAAACCTGTAAAAACTGCATCGAAAGCGACACAATCCTCACGGAGGGCGTCCCCCCCGGCGAGTACAGGCTATACAAGTGCAGGAACAACCTGTGGGATGTGGCCACGCCCATCATGGTAGACGAGCGGCATTTCGGCAACCTGTTCATCGGCCAATTCTTTTTTGACGAGGAACAGCCGGATCACGATTTTTTCCGGTCCCAGGCCAGGCAATACGGGTTTGATGAAAAGGAATACCTTGCCGCCCTCGAAGCCGTACCGCGATTTTCCAGGGCTACCCTGGACACCAGCATGCACTTTTTCATGAAACTGGCCGGCATCCTGTCAAAGCAGAGCTACAGCAATCTCAAACTGGCCCGCTCCCTGACGGAACGGGACGCCCTGACTGACTCCCTGCGTGCCAACAACGAGGAACTGTCTCGCTTCAACGACGCCTCGGTGGGGCGCGAACTGCGGATGATCGAGCTGAAGAAGGAAATCAACGCGCTCTGCTGCAAGGCCGGGCTGCCGTTGCGCTATCAGTTGGATTCCGACGAGGAACAACCGTGAATCCCACGACCCGACACGAGGCAGAGCCCCAGACCTCCGGCCAGCTGAGCCGTTATGCCTGGCTGCCCATTCCGCTGCTGCTGGCGGCGATCATCGCGGCGCGGATGGCCGGCCTGACCGATACCTACCAATCCCACGCGCTCCTTCTCGTCCTGAGCTTCACCTTTTACACGCTGGTCTCGCTGGGCACGCTCTATCTCGTCGGCCGGAGTTTCCTGGCTCTAGGTTCGCCGAGTCTGTTGCTGCTGGAGTGCGGGGTGATATTCTGGAGCCTGGCCGGCACGGTTGGGGACCTCGTCTACCATGGTGATATGAATATCAACGTTACCATCTTCAATACCGGCATCTTGCTGGCAGGCTTATGCCATCTGTCTGGCGCCATCCTTGGGCTGAGGCCGCAACGGGCGCTCCGGCCAAGGCCCCTGTGGCTGGGTGCGGGGTGCGCATTTGTCCTGGGTACGCTCTGGCTGGTCGCACAGGCGGCGTTGTCGGGCTGGCTGCCGGTTTTCTTTATCCCGGGCCATGGTGGCACGCTGGTTCGCTACTATGTACTCATCTCGGCCATCGTCATGTTCGTGCTCTCCGCCAGTGTGTTGCACTCCAATCAGCGGAGGGCGCGCCTCCCGTTTACCTCCTGGTATACCCTTGCCCTGCTGCTCTTGGCGGTGGGGCTGTTCGGCGTCATGATCCAGCTCTCCATGGGCAGCATTGTGAACTGGCTGAGTCGCACGGCGCAGTGGCTCGGCGGGATCTATCTGCTCTTCGCCTCCGTGGCGTCGATGCGCCAGTCACAGCTGCCGCTTCTCCCGCCGGGAACTGAATCGCATCCGGCGTTTTACCGAGACGCCGTTGCCGTGGCAATGGTGCTCGCCGCTGCCGCCATCCGCCTGACCTTCCTTTCGGTACTGGGAATGCAAACTCCCTTCGTGACATTCTATCCGGCCGTGATGTTTGCAGCACTTTACGGTGGCTGGCGCGCTGGACTTCTGGCGACGGTTTTGTCGGCGATACTGGCTGATTATTTCTGGCTTGCACCGGCAAGCCAGGGTGCCGCGGGGCAATCCGCAGAATGGCTGGCACTGTCGATCTTCCTGATGAGCGGCACGATGATCGCCGGGATCTCGGATGCCATGCACCGCGCCCACGCCCGCGCTACTGCGGCTGAGACACAGGCCCTGCTGGCCACCGAGCGCGAGGCAGCGGCGAAAGCGCTGGAGGAGAATGAGGCGCGACTTCGGCTGGCGCAGGAGACCGCAAATGTGGGGATATGGGACTGGCAAGTCGAGACCGGGTTGTTGGATTTCACCCCGGAGCTCAACAAACTGTATGGCCTGCCCCCCGGAACCATCAGGACATATGGGGACTGGCGTGATCGGGTGCATCCGGACGACATCGACAGGATCGAGGCAGGACGCAAAAAAGCCATTGCGAAGCACGAGCCTTTTGACCTGGAATTTCGTGGACTCCACACCTCCGGAGAGTATCGCTGGATATCGACCAAGGGTGGAGCGATCTATAATGAAGCGGGAGAGGCCATTCGTGTGTTCGGTGTCAACATCGACATCACTGAGCGCAAGCGAGCCGAAGAAGCGCTGCGGGCAAGGGAAGCAGACCTGAACGAGGCACAGCGCCTGGCCCACATCGGCAGTTGGCACTGGGACGCAAAGACCGATGTCACCACCGGATCGGACGAACTGCTGCGTATTTTCGGTTTCGACCCCGCCACACAGACCATGCCGGACTTCAGGGAACAGCGCGGGCGCTGCTACCCGGCGGAAGAATGGGAGCGAGTGAATGCCGCCGTGCAAAAGACCATGGAAACCGGCATCGGTTACCAATTGGACGTGCGCGCCATCAAAAACGGCATGACGGCCTGGGTCACCACACGCGGTGAAGCGGTGCGGGATGCAGACGGCCGAATCATGGCGCTGCGCGGTACCGTGCAGGATATCACCGAGCGCAAACAGGCGGAGGAAGCGTTGCGCCAGGCAGCGGTGGAACAGGAAGCGATCTTCGAGTCCGTTCCGCTCCTCATTTCCCTGCACGGCCGCGACGGAGCTTGGCTTAAAGTCAACCCGGCCGTGGTCAAACTGTTCGGCCTGGATCCTGTTTCGGCCTCACGGGAGGAGATCGCCAGCAGACTGCGAGCCCGATTTCCGGACGGCACCCCTCTCAACGAGAAGAACATGCCCTCCTCGCGCGCCCTCCGAGGAGAAACCGTTCGCAATGCAGAGTATGTCATCACGGATTCCGAGGGGAAAGACCATGTTCTCCTGATCAATGCGGTCCCGCTTCAAAAAGACGGGAACATGTACGGAATGGTCTTATCTCAGATGGACATCACTGAGCGCAAGCGGGCCGAGGAGGCGGTTAAGCAGAACCAGAAGACGTTTGCCGAACTGATCGAGCGCGCTCCGTTCGGCATCTACGTCGTTGATTCCCGGTTCCGCATCGCACAGATGAACACCGGCTCGCAGAACAACGCGTTCCGCAACGTGCGTCCGGTTATCGGACGGGATTTTAACGATGCCATGCGCGTCCTCTGGCCCGAACCGGTTGCCGTGGAAATCATCGGCCACTTCCGCCACACACTGGAAACCGGCGAGCCATACTACTCCCGCGACTTCATCCAGCCGCGCAGCGACGTTGAAATCGAGGAAGCCTACGAGTGGGAGCTCCATCGAATCATGCTTCCTGATGGGCACTATGGCGTCATCTGTTATTACTTCGATTCAACGGGTCTGCGACAAGCCGAAAAGGCGCTGCGGGAGAGCGAGGAGCGTAAGCGAATGGTGCTCGAAGCCAGTGAGATCGGAACCTTCGAGGTTGACCTCCAAACCGGCGCAGGGCTCTGGAACAATGTCGAGTACGAATTGCTGGGTCTTAAACCGGGTGAGACTCCCGCCAATCCAGAAACCTTTTTCCAGTACGTTCACCCCGACGATGTCGGAATGGTAAGAATGATCTGGGAGAAGGCCTTGCAGGACGGAGAGTTTGACGCGGAGTTCCGCATTGTGCGTGCCGACAACCAGGAGCGCTGGCTGGCGGGCAAGGGGCGGTTCCTCTATGAAAGCGGGGGCGATAACCGGCCCCTGCGGTTTTTGGGTGTGAACTTCGACATTACCGCCCGCAAACAGGTTGAAGAGGCGCTGCTTCTCAAAAACTCCCAGTTGGAGACGGCCACTAACCAGGCGGAAGACAAAAGGCTCCGGTTGGCCGCCATGATGGAAGCCTTGCCCATAGGCGTCGCCATAACCGATGCCCGGGGCGGCTCAGTTCAGTCAAACGAGGCATTTGAACGGATTTGGGCCGGACCGCGACCGGAAACAGAGAGCATTCAAGACTATGTCGAATACAAGGCATGGTGGGCCGATACCGGAAAACCCGTTGAACCGGAGGAATGGGCGTCCGCCCTTGCTGTCAGGACCGGCGGGGCCGTAACCGGGCAGTTGATGAGGATACAGCGGTTCGACGGTTCCGAGGCCTTTGTCATCAACAGCGCCTCGCCGATCCGCGATGCCGAAGGCGCTATTGCCGGATGCGCCGTGGCCATTCAGGATATAACGGAGCTGAAACGAGCCGAGGAGGCGGTGCGGGAGAGCGAGGAGCGGTATCGCGCCGTAGTGGAGAACACCACTGCCATTGTCCTCCGCATCGATCCCAACGGCGTCATCAACTTTGCCAACAACCGGGCGCTGGAGTTCTTCGGCTACACGGCGGATGAGTTGATCGGCAGGCACGCCGTCGGTGCGATCGTCCCTCCGCAGGAGACGACGGGGCGCGATCTGGAGGCTCTGGTCAGGCAGATCGGGGCTGCCCCGGACAGCTTCCATTCGAATGCCAATGAGAACATCTGCAAGGACGGACGGCGCGTGTGGGTGGAATGGACGAACTCCGGCGTTTATGGCGCAGACGGCAGGATGAAGGAGTTCCTGAGCGTCGGCATTGACGCGACCGAACGCAAGCGCGCCGAGGAGGCGTTGCAGAAGGCGCACATGGATTTGGCGGACCAGATGGAGGAGCGGGTCAGGGAACTGGCCGAAAAGGAAGTACTCCTCAAGGAGATCCATCACCGGGTAAAGAACAACCTGCAGGTCATTTCCAGCCTGGTCAGCATGCAGGCGGACGGAATCAGGAACGAGGCGGTGCGCGAGGTTCTGAGGGACGTGATCTACCGGGTCCGCGCCATGGCGCTGGTCCACGAGAAGCTCTACCAGTCGGACGACCTCGCCCGCATAAATTTCGCTGAATATGCCAAAGGACTCTTGAACTACCTCTGGCGCGCCCACGGTGCTGTTGCGGAGACCATCCGGCTGACGCTCGACCTGGATTCGGCACCGCTCCCAGTGGACACGGCAGTGCCGTGCGGCCTGATCTTGAACGAACTGGCCGGCAACGCCCTCAAGCACGCCTTCCGCGGGCGGAGCGATGGAGAAGTGACCGTGTCGTTACGGGCATCCGGGTCGGGCCGCATCTCGTTTTCCGTAAGAGACAACGGCGTTGGCCTGCCGGAAGGGTTGGACTGGCGCCAGGCCAACTCACTCGGCCTGCGGCTGGTGCAGATGCTGGCGAGGCAGCTGCAGGCCGACGTGGCGGTCATCAGTGGCGAAGGGACGAAATTTGAGATAATATTTCAGGGCAGGATACCTGAATATTTGCAAAACAACGAAATCTCCGACAAGGTAACCCAAGGAACCACAACCCATGGCTAAAGCAACCATTCTTATAGTTGAAGACGAGGCGATCATCGCCGCTGACCTGACTGCCACTCTCCAGCGGCTCGGTTATGAGGTTTGCGCCACGACCGGGTTCGGTGAAGAGGCAATCGATCTTGCACTGAACAAACGCCCGGACTTGGTACTGATGGATATCCGCCTGGCCGGAGCCATGGACGGCGTGGAAGCCGCCGGAATCATCCGCCGTGAATTGGATCTGCCGGTGGTCTTCCTGACGGCCCATTCGGACCGTGCCACCCTGGAACGGGCCAAGCTCTCGGACCCGTTCGGCTACATCCTCAAGCCCTTTGAGGAGTTGGGCCTGGAAACCCACATCGAGATGGCGCTTTACAAGCACCGTGCCGAGCAGAAGCTGCGTCAGGCCTATGAAGAATTGGAACTGCGTGTTCAGGAACGCACCAGAGAGCTTCAGGAAGCCAACGAAAACCTGGAACAGCATGTGGCCAAGCGCACCACAGAGTTGCAGACCGCCAACGCCAAGTTGCTCAACTCCCGCCGGGCCGCCCTCAACATGATGGAGGACGCCGATATTGCCCGCAGGCGGGCCGAGGAGGTGAGCGCCGACCTGCTGCGCGAAGGATTGGAGCGCAAACAGGCCGAGGAGGCGCTGCGGGCCAGCGAGCAACGCTTGCGATTCCATGTTGAGAACACACCCATGGCGGTGATCGAATGGGACAAGGATTTCGTCGTAACGCGCTGGGCCGGAGAAGCCGAACGGGTGTTCGGCTGGAGCGCCCGGGAGACACTCGGCAAACCGATCTTCGACCTGCATATGGTCTATGAAGACGACATCCCGATTGTCGCCGATACTATGGCGAAATTGACCGATGGCGTGACCAGGCAGGCGGTATCCACCAACCGCAACTGGACCAAATCAGGGAGCGTCCGGCACTGCACCTGGTACAACTCGGTACTGATCGGACAGGACGAGCGAATGAACTCGGCCCTGTCGCTGGTACTTGACATAACGGACCGCAAACGGGCGGAAGATCGTCTCGACCTTCTGGCAGAAACGGCCAGCAGGCTCCTGGCCAGCGATTCGCCGCAGCAAATCGTTGACTCCCTCTGCAAAAAGGTCATGGAATTTCTCGATTGTCATGCCTTCTTCAATTTCCTGGTGGATGAAAAAGAAGGACGGCTACACTTGAACGCCTGTGCCGGAATTTCCGAGGAGGAGAAGAAAAGGATCGAGTGGCTCGACTACGGGGTGGCGGTCTGCGGCTGCGCAGCCCGGGATGCCTGCCGCATCGTGGCCGAGGACATCCCGAATACCCTGGACCCGAGAACGGAACTGGTAAAATCATACGGCGTCAAGGCCTATGCCTGCCACCCATTGACGGCCCACGGACAGGTGCTGGGCACCCTTTCCTTCGGTACCCGCACCCGAACCGGATTCAGCGAAGACGAGCTTTCGCTGATGAAGGCGGTGGCCGACCAGGTTGCCATAGCCATGGATCGCAAACGATGGGAGGAGGAATTGCTGCGCGCCAAGGAGGAGGCCGAGGCCGCCAACAGGGCCAAGAGCCAGTTCCTGGCCAACATGAGCCACGAACTGCGCACCCCCATGACCGGCGTTCTGGGCATGCTCGACCTCTCCCTCTCCGGCCAGCTGGATGCTCCGCAGCGAGAAAACATCAGCACGGCCCGCAATTCAGCCGGTGCCTTGCTGCGGATCATCAACGACATCCTTGAGCTGACCAAGATAGAGGCCGGCAAGCTCTCCATGGAAGTCAAACCGTTTCTGTTGCATGAATGCCTGGCCAGTGTCGTAAATATACTCATCCCCGAGGCCCGGAGAAAAGGGCTGGAGCTCGGTTTTTCAATTGACGGCGATGCCCCGCGGGCCGTGGTTGGAGACCAACTGCGCTTAAAGCAGGTTCTCACAAACCTGGCCGGCAATGCGGTCAAGTTCTGCGAACAGGGAAAGATTGAACTGTTGGTCAAACGAGGTGAAAAATCTGCCAATGGCAAGATCGACTTGACATTTTCTGTTACCGATACCGGTATTGGCATTCCGGACGATAAAAAGGAACTGCTTTTCAAGCCATTCAGCCAGATCGACGAATCCGACACCCGCCGCTTCGGCGGCACAGGGCTGGGGCTTGCCATTAGCCAGGAGATCGTGGAGCGTATGGGAGGAACCATTACCTGCGAAAGCAAGGAAGGTGCTGGAAGCACCTTCACCTTCACCATCCCTGTCGAAGAAGCAGCAGCGGAGCAGGAAGCGGAGCCGGTCCAGGCACCTCAACAGCCGGCGGAGGACATTGCAAAAATCACCCCGTCGGTTACAAGGTCCCGCCTGCTGCTTGCGGAAGACGACCATGTCATCAGACATATCCTCGGCGAGATGCTTAAATTGTCAAACTACGATCTCGAAATTGCGGAGAACGGCAGGAAGGCCGTTGAAATGTGGAGGACAGGCGGATACGACCTCATCCTTATGGACGTGCAGATGCCGTTCATGGACGGCTTTGCCGCCACCCGCGCCATTCGGGAGGAGGAACTGGCGCACGGCCTGGGCCATACACTCATAGTCGCCATGACAGCCCATGCCGCAATGGGGGACGAGCAACGATGCATCGATGCCGGCATGGACGCCTATGTTTCCAAGCCGATAGACCTGAAGGCGAGTATAGCTTTGATCGGCGAGCTCATCAGACAGCGGGACAACCAGGCACTTGACCTGAAAACAGTATAAAAGCAAAGGGCGGAGCACATTAATTGCTCCGCCCCTTCATGTCTCATCCCATTCATCACAACCGGCTCACATCTTATCGTTTTCCTTCCGATAACCGCATACTGACCGACTTCCCGTGCGCTTCCAGCCCTTCCAATCCGGCGATACGCACTATGTCATTCCCCAGCCGTTTCAGGCCACCTTCCGAGAAATAGACAATGGAGGATTTCTTAACAAAGTCATCCACCGAAAGCGGCGAAAAGAAACGGGCCGTGCCGCCGGTCGGCAAGGTATGGTTCGGGCCGGCCAGATAGTCGCCGGCCGCCTCCGGGGTCCAGTGCCCCATGAAGATAGCACCGGCGTTGACGATCCTTGGCAGGATGGCGAACGGATCGCTGACCGCAAGTTCCAGGTGCTCAGGTGCGATGCGGTTGGAGAAGTCGATTACTTCATCCTGGTTTGCGGCAACAATAATTGCGCCGTACTTTTCCCACGATGCCCTGGCAATGGTCTCACGGGAAAGCTGCGCCAGCTGGCGCTCCACCTCAGCAGCCACCTGCTCGCCAAAGGCTCGGTCGGTGGTGATCAGGATCGAAGAGGCCAATTCGTCATGCTCGGCCTGGGAGAGCAGATCGGCCGCGATATGCTCCGGTCTGCCGCTGCCATCACTGATCACCAGGATCTCGCTGGGCCCGGCGATCATGTCGATCCCCACCTGACCGAAAACCAGTTTCTTGGCGGTCGCCACGTAGATGTTGCCCGGGCCGGTGATCTTGTCCACCCTGGGGATGGTAGCCGTACCATAGGCCAGGGCCGCCACGGCCTGGGCACCGCCGATGCGGAAGATACGGTCCACGCCGGCAAGCTTGGCCGCAACCAGCACATGGGGATTGATCTCGCCCCCCGGGGTCGGGGCTACCATGATGATCTCGCCTACCCCCGCCACCCTGGCGGGCACGGCATTCATTATAACGCTGCTGGGATAGCTGGCCTTGCCGCCTGGAACGTAAATGCCGACCCGCGCCAAAGGGGTCACCTTCTGCCCCAGCATGATGTCGGTTTCTTCCGTGGCTATCCAGGTCTGCTGTTTCTGCTTCTCGTGGAAGTTTGCCACCCGGTCGCAGGCCAGCTGCAGGGCAGCGACCTCTTCAGCGGAAACCACCGCAAAAGCCGCATCCATCTCTGCCGGAGTTATTTCAAGACCAGCCACCGAAGCAGCTTCCAGGCGATCAAAGCGGCGGGTCAGCTCCAGCACTGCCTGGTCGCCTCGCCGGCGCACATCGGCGATGATGTCGAGCACGACCTGCTCCACCTCACG